>Ga0209415_10017941_pt1 | contig 11209 bp, 6 predicted proteins | sample PeaSoiSIISIP2007_FD_187696 | JGI IMG/M metagenome (GOLD analysis project Ga0209415, IMG submission 187696) | Peat soil microbial communities from Weissenstadt, Germany - SII-SIP-2007 (SPAdes) (version 2) | ecosystem: Environmental > Terrestrial > Soil > Wetlands > Peat | place: Germany...
TGGCCGCCCACGCCAGTAGGCGCGGGTCGTCAGCTAACTCGTCGGACCCTTCCAGCAATGCCAATGCTTGGCGCAGCAGCGTTGCCCCACCTTCGGTCTCACCGGAAAATGTAAGCGCCATCCCCCGAGCAAAGGTCCCAAAGAACTCACTGCGGCGGCTCCCACCAGGGGTCGCGATAGCGCGGATCTGAGCCTCCGCCTCCTGCATGGCCCGTGCGTCGCCAGAATAAAAAGCGGCATTTACCAGCTCCGCGAGCATCATGACGGCACGGTCCGGGTCAATGGCGACCGCCTTCTCGGCCCCGACAGAAAGCATTTGCTGCCCGGCGCTTACCGGCCCGAGGCGGGTGGCGATGTGGCCGCGTAGATGGTCTACGGCGACGGTCAACTCGGGCGCTGGCCCATGCTTGAGAACTTCATCGAGGATCTCGATCGCCCGCGACGGGAGGCCCCCCAACCAGGCGGACTCCGCCGCCGCGTACAGGAGCTGAGCGCAGCGCCCCTCGTCGGGCGACATCTGGGCCGCCCGCTCGAACGCTCGGGAGGACACGTCGTACGCGTTGCGCTGCCGGGCGCGCGCACCGGCCTGCTCCAACGCCACGCACGCGGCATCGTCCGGGCCGAAGGCGGCCAAGGCCAGGTGCCAGGCACGGCGGTCGACCTCGACGTCCGGGAGCGCGCCGGCCAGGGCTCCGTGGGACCGCCGCCTGCGGTCGGGCGACGAGTCCCCATATATGGCAGAGCGCATCAAGGGATGGCGGAACTCGAGCCGACCGTCCGCCAGTGCCACAAAACCGGCGTCTTCGGCGAGGCCGAGATCGGCGAGGTGCAACCCGAGAGCGCGGGCAGCTCGGGCGAGGGCGGAGAGCTCGCTGGTGTCGCTGGCGGCGGCGAGGAGCAACATGTCACGAGCCTTGAGCGGCAACGCCCGGAACCGCTGAAGGTAGACGTTGGCGACGCTGGTCACCACGGGCAGGGGCGTGTCCAGGAGCCCCTCATACCCGCCTCGTCGGGCCTCCACGGCCATTTCCAGCAACGCGAGTGGGTTACCTCCGGACTCGCGGTAGAGACGGTCGACCAAGGCCTCTGAAAGGGGCGCGACGGCCTCAAACCCCAGTAGCGCCGCTGAGGCGACGCGGTCCAGGCCCTCAAGTTCAAGATGAGCGAGGTCGGCCCCATCGAGCAGCGATGGTTCTCCGCTGCGCACCGCGAGGATGACGGCGATCCGGTCGGCCACCAAACGACGGAAGGCGAACAGGAGGGCATCAGAGGTCGACCCGTCAACCCAGTGGGCGTCGTCGATGAGAACCAATAAGGGCACTGCTTCGGCTGCCGCGGCCAAGAGGCTCAATGTGGCCGCTCCGACAGCGAACCGGTCCTCCGCCTGGGGCGGCCGCAGTGCGAGCGCTCCTTCCAGGGCCACCGCCTGGGGCTCCGGGATGCGGTCAAGATAATTGAGCACTGGGCGGAGCAACTCGAAGAGCCCGGCGAATGGGATGCTGGCCTCGGACTGCACTCCACGTGCCCGCAGGACATGCATGCCTTGTGCTTGGTCCTCGGCATAGCCCAAAAGAGCGGACTTACCCATACCTGGCTCAGCTCGGATGGCGAGCACGCCGCTGGCCCCGGAGCGGCCGCGTTCAAGCAGCCGGTCGACCAAGCGCTGTTCCCTACGGCGCCCTACCAGCATTTGGCCCAGTGTAGGGGGGACCCGGTACGAAGCCTCCCTCCCCCTCGGACGACTAGGGGGCTGCCCGGAAGCGAACCAAGCAGTCGCCGCTTACCCTTGCCCAAAGAAAATCCATCCCGAGGAGGACGTCATGGGAACGGTCCAGGAACCCACCACTATCGATACCGACAAACTCATGAGCTTCGTGTTCCGTGCCGTCGACGAAGTCGGCGCCACGCTTAACACCGCTCTCGTGGTCATGGGCGACAAGCTTGGTCTTTACCGGGCATTGGCCAACGCCGGTCCGCTGAGCCCGGCCGAGATCGCTCAGCGGACGGGTGTTGCCGAACGCTATGTGCGCGAGTGGCTGAACGCTCAAGCGGCTGGGGGGTATGTCGAGTACGAGCCGGACAGCGGCCGCTACGTCCTCCCGCCGGAACAGGCAGTTGCCCTCACCGATGATCGCAGCCCGGCGTACCTCCCTGGGTTCTTCCAGATCGCCCTTGGGTCTGTCCTCGACTCCCCTCGCGTCACCGAAGCAGCCAAGACGGGTGCCGGCATCGGCTGGCACGATCACGTGCCTGACGTGCACGAGGGCTGTGAGCGTTTCTTCCGCCCGGGCTACAATGCCCACCTCGTTGCCGAATGGCTGCCGGCGCTCGACGGCGTCGTCCACAAGTTGCAACAGGGTGCAACCGTGGCAGATGTGGGGTGCGGGCACGGGGCTTCGACGGTGCTAATGGCCCAAGCGTTCCCCGCGTCAACGTTCCTCGGCTCCGACTACCACGACGGTTCCATCACGACGGCGAGACAGCGAGCCGACACCGCTGGGGTGCATGAACGGGTGCGGTTCGAAGTAGCGCCTGCAACCCGCTTTCCCGGAAGCAATTACGACCTCGTAACCATGTTCGATTGCCTCCACGACATGGGAGATCCGGTTGGCGCGGCGCGGCACGTCCGTCAGTCTCTCGCACCAGACGGAAGCTGGATGATTGTGGAACCCGCCGCCGGAGACCGGGTAGAGGAGAACCTGAACCCGGTCGGGCGGGCTTACTACGCCTTCTCTACGCTTCTGTGCACGCCCTGCTCCCTTTCCCAAGACGTGGCCATGGCGCTCGGCGCACAGACGGGAGAGGCTCGCATCCGCAACGTCGTTACAAGTGCCGGTTTCAGCCAGTTCCGTAGGGTGGCCGAGACGCCCTTCAACCTCGTCTTCGAAGCCAGACCCTGAACGTCCGTCGTCGTAGCTGTGACGGCCCACGCAACCTCCGTCAGACCTCTCGATCCGGTTCCGTCAGACCTCTCGATCCGATATTGACAGCAACCGTCAGGACAATGGCCAATTCGGCCCTTCCCGAAACGGTTCTTTTCGCGACCCGTTTGGCACAATTGGCCGACGGTCCGCTGTGGTCCCGAAACCTTGATGTGTCATGTCTCATTCGCCAACGAACGCCTCGAGCGCTCTCAGGGCTCCCTCCGCGGTCGTTTCTTTCACCATTGGCGGTCCTTTCGTGTGGGGGCCGTGAGTTTCGACGGTATGGGCACTGGCACCGCGGGGTGATCATTGCGCTCCGGCTTTGGGTTTACGCCAAGGCCGCCCAGGTGGCGAACGAGAGGCAGGCCCGTCGAGCCAGCCGCCTTAGCCTAGCCCTTGACGCTCGGCTGTACGGCGGAGCCGGTTCTCTTTGATCTTGTTTGCATCGGTCACGCCTGTCCGGGCCAGTTCGCGTCAGGACACGTACAGGGCACGCGTTCCGTCCCGGGGACACCGGACTGTTCGTCAGAATGACCCGGCGAAGAGAACTGTCCTGCCAGTGGTTAGGCTCTCTGGTCATGTCGTGTCGGCTCGCGGCGTGTCTCGCTGCCGGTGGCCTTGCGTTGACGCTCATTGCCGGCGCCCCGGCCGCTCGCCCGACCACCATCATCTATCAAGCGACGAAGTCAGGCCCCGGCGCGTATGTGTACGTTGGGCTGACCAAGCCTTCCACCACCTACGTCCTTCAAGTGGCGACGAAACCCAGCGGTCTCCCGCTCAACGTCTCCTGGAGCACGAGTTGCGGCAACGTCGTGGTACGCACGCATGGCCCCTACCGGCGGCTCGTCCGTTGCCGGGCGTTGACCACGATCGTCGTCCTCGCTCAACTATCGAACACGCCCGCCGGGTCGCTTAGCCTCTCTGCCGTCACTGGCAGCCACGTCTCCGGCACGGTCAGCCTCGTCGTGAGCATCCCCTAACAAACGGATCGGTCAACAGGCTCCAGCCCGCAAAACGGCCCAGCCGAACGGGCTAACGGGCCAGTGAGCCCGCGCTCCGCACGATGAGCTGGGTGGGTACCGTCACGGTTTAGACGGCTCGGGCCGGGTTAGCCTTGCGGGCCGATCACGTCGGCCCGGGGGGAAGTCGTCGAAGCCAACTAGGGCGATGGTCCCCAACGTTGGCCCGAGCAGGCGTACGACCTCGACCGTCACCGAGACGTTGCCGGTTATGAGCGCCGTGGCCGGCCACCGCCCGGCGCTCACGGTCGCCAGCGCCGCCGCGATCCATTGGGGCTTGAGCGGGCCGGGGGCGAGGCGCTCAGCCGGCTCGAGCCTGACGGCCTGGTTACCAGGCAAAGCCTGCGTGGGTACAGCGTCGTCTCGACGCCGCGCTTGCTTAGCGCTGGTGCCGTGACATGACCCACATCCTGGGCACCGCCGCAGCGCATCAACAACATGGTTGGCTCGGTCGTCAACCGTGCCGTTCGATAAACAACCGTGCCGTTCAATAAATTAGTGATGTAGCCGAACCCGACCTTGGCCTCAGTGTCGGGCATCCGAGTAACCGGTAGTTGAACCGGCGTTGGCGGCGGGCTGCGTCCGAGCACGAGACGCGCCGAGGGCAGGAGACCGCGCTCCTCACGCGGCTCGAGCGCGTCGCCCTGCGTAACAAAGCCGGTGGACCGAGGAGGGGACCGGCCCCGGCTCCTGGGGCGGGAAGGTTTTGGGAAGTCGACCGCACCACTTTGAGCGCACCGGCATCCAAGGCGCCGGTCCAACAGAAGGGAAGTCGACATGAACACCAGAAAGCTCACCGTCGCGGTGGCCACCACCGTGCTCGTGGTGTCCGTCCCGCTCGCCACGGTCTATGCAGGAGCCGCGCTGGCGGTGGGGCACCACTCGGCACGGCCCCCCGTCGCGGTCAGCGGCCTAGCCGAGCAAGCCGCCGCCACGTCTCGCCTCAGCGGCCTAGCCGAGGGCGGGGCAGCCCTCGAAGAGCCGCCGACAGCGCCGCCCGAGAACGCCAAGGCGATTGCCAATGCCGAGCGAGCCGCCCGGGCCGCAGCGACGTCTCGTCTCAGCGGCCTAGCCGAGGGTGGCGCCGCCGTCTACTCCTGAGGTGGCGAAACCTCAGCTGGCAGGTGAGAGAATGGTGGCGGTGGTCGCCTCTCGGACCGAACAGGGTACCAGCCCTATCGTCCTCGATGTCCGCCTGCTCGGGCGCTTCGTCATCGCCGCGGGAGAGCTCAGCACGGCCACGTGGCCCCGCCCGAGCGCCCGGCGGCTGTGCCAGCTCTGCTCGTCAGCCCCGGGCGCCGCCTCAGCCGGAACGCCGCCTGCGACGCCCTGTTCCCGGCGCTGAGGGCAGAAGCGGCGACGAACGCGCTGTGGAAGTCGCTGTCGATGGCACGCTCGGTGCTCGGCCGGCTCGGCCCGCCGGCGGCGGGGCTGCTCTGCGCCGACCACAGCTCCATCTGGGCGGCGGCCGACATCGCCCTCGACGTGGACCTCGACGCCCACGAGCAGGCGCTCAGGGCCGCGTTGAGGTCCTCGCCGGGCCAGTCGCGAGACTGTGCGCTACGAGAAGCGCTCTCGAGCGGACGAGTCCCGCTCGAGGACGAGCCGGTCGCCGAATGGGCAGACCGGGTCCGTGATCGCCTCGAGGACCTGCGCCAGGAGGCCCGCCTGGAGCTGGCCCGCGACCGCTCTCGGGGCGTCGGCCGAGCCCGTCCAGAGGAGGTCCAGGAGGCCTGGCAGGCCTGCTTAGAAGCCGACCCGACCTGCGAGGAGGCCGCCTCAGCGCTCATGCGGCTGCATGCCGCGCAGAACCGCCGCCCCCAGGCGCTCACCGTCTACGAGCGCTGCGCTGGCGCGCTCGGCCGCCTCGGGTTGCAGGCTTCGCCTGTGCTCGAGGAGCTGCGGGCGAGTGTGGACTATGCCGGCGCGCCCGGCCGCCCGGCGCCGCCAGTTGGCCAAGGAGCCGCGACCGCCCGCGCCGGAGAGGAACGCAGGCTACTGAGCGTCGCGGTCGTCGAGCTTTCCCCGGTCGGCCTCGGCCTCCAGGCTGACCCCGAGGACTTGCGTGAGATCATCGGCGTCGGCCTTGCCCAAGCGATTAGTGAGGTAGAGGCGCTCGGGGGCACCGTGGCGTCGATCTCGGGGTCAACCATGTCGGTGCTCTTCGGCGCCCCCCAGTCGCACGAAGACGACCCCGAGCGGGCCCTGCGCGTCGCATTTCGCCTGGTGACTGCGGTCGGCAGTATCCCGGGACGCGATGGCCTCGGCCCTGTAGAGGCCGGGGGGGGCGGGCCGATTGCAGCCATCTCGGTACGGATCGGGGTCGAGACGGGTCTAGCCGTGGTGGGGCCGGCCGGCGGTGGGGACGGGGCCGGCTACAGGGCCGTCGGTGGGGTCGTTGGCGCGGCCGCCGCCCTCCAATCGGCCGCGGGTCCCGCTTCCGTGCTCGTGGGCCCGGCCACTCGGGCTGCCACAGAGGGGATGTTCGAGTGGGGGCCTAGTCTGGACGTACCTCTCAGCCCGGGAACCGACCAGCTTCACGCCACTTACCTGGTACAGCCGCGGGTGCGCTCGGTCGCGGAGGCGGGCCGTCGCCGCCTGGCGGCGAAGGCACCACTCGTTGGGCGGGACGCCGAGTTAGCGGTGCTCACCGAGGCGGTGCGGGCCACCGTGTCGGGCCGTGGGGGCGCCGTAGTCGTCGTCGGTGAGCCCGGGCTGGGTAAAACGCGCCTCGTAGCCGAGTGCCGCAACTACTTCATGGGCTGGGTGGGGGCGGCGTCGGGGCGGTTGCCGTTATGGCTCGAGGGCCGTTGTGCGTCCTACGCCTCGTCCACCCCCTACGGGACCTACCAGCAGCTCCTGTCGCGCTTCATCGGGGCACCGCTCGAGGCAGGCGAGGCGGTCCTCCGCCCAGCGCTCGAAGCGGCGATGCGTGCCGTCTTGGGGAAGGACAAAGAGCCCGTCGCTTTGCTGGCGCGGATGTTGGGTTTGCCAGCCGGGGCAGGTAGGGCGCGCCTGGCGCAGATGGGCCCGGCAGAGCTCCAGCACATGACGTTCTCGGCCATGCGGTCCTTGCTAGCTCGCCTACTAGAGCGCGGCCCGACCGTGCTCGCCCTCGAGGACCTGCACTGGTCCGACCCGACCTCGCTTCGGCTGACCGGTGAACTGGCCACGCTCGCCGTCTCCGGTCCTCTGCTGGTGTTGGCGACGCGCCGTCCCGAGCCCGACCCGGGGGTCGGCGAACTGGAGGCCGCGCTTGGCGCTGACCCAGCCCGCGCTTTCCGGGTGTTGCAGCTCGTGCCCCTGGAAGAAGGCGCTGAGCGGGCCCTGGCGCGCTCGCTCCTTGGCGGCACTGCGGCTGAGGAGGTACTCCAGGCGGTTTGTCAGGGGGGCGACGGCAACCCGCTGTTCTTGGAGGAACGGCTCGCATCCATGCTCGACACAGGCGCCCTTGAGCGCGACGGCGCCGGCTGGCGGCTCGGGCTTGATGATACGGCTCGGGTCCCCGAGGCGCTCGAGCGGCTCATCCGCTCTCGTACTGACCGGCTCAGCCCGGCGGCGCGGGAGGCGGTCGTGGCTGCATCGGTGCTAGGCGATGAGGCTGAGCGCTCCGCCATAGGCGCGGTCTGCGAACTGGAGGAGGGGCTCGACGCCGCCCTCTCCGAGCTCGTCTCTGGCGGCCTTCTGACTGAGGCCGGCAGCCAGCCTGAAGCCTTCTACCGCTTCCGCCACGCCCTGATCCGGGAGGCGACCTATCACAGCCTGCTGCGTTCGCAGCGCAGCCAGCTGCACGCTCGGGCAGCCTGGTACCTGGAGCTGAACGGCGCCGAGCGGCTCGCCGAGGTCGCAGCCGTCCTCGGCCGTCACTTCGCGGCCGCGGGCGAGGACGACCGCGCCGTCCACTACCTCGAGCTGTCCGGAGACCACGCCGACCAGATCTTCGCCCACGAGGAGGCCATCGCTTCGTACCGCCAGGCGCTCGCGGTCATCAACGGGGACCGTGCCGCGAACGGTGCGGCCGCGCTGCCTGGCGGGTCGGAGCGACAGGTGACCGCTGCCAGGATCTGCGAGAAGCTCACTGACTTGTTCATGTTTATTGACCGTTTCGAAGAAGCCCGGTCGGCGGGCCTCGCTGGGCTCGCAACCGTCCGGCCTGAGGACGTGCTACAGGCCGCGCGGTTGCAGTACTTGATGGGTAATATCGAGTTCCAACAGGGCCATTTCGACGTCGCACTGGCCGCTTTTGCCGCCGCCGAGGAACTGATCGGGGTACCGGGGCTGGACGACGACCAGGAGTGGGTAGAGCTCTGGTTGGTCCTGCAGCTCGGCGAAAAGTATGACATTTACTCTCAACGCGACGAGTTCGATCGCTGCGCGGCACTCATCGAGAGCGCTCGCCCGTTGGCGGAGGCGAGAGGTAGGGGAGTGTTCGCCGGCCACTTGTATGGAGTGCAGGCGGCCCAGCACCTGCGCGAGCGGCGCTACCGGGTAGACGAACAAATCCTCGAAGGGTTGCGGCGAGCCGAGAACGCCGCTAGGGAGCCGGAGCCGACGACATTACGGTTCTTGCGCCCCGAGCGAGGGCAGTTTTCGAGCGCAGCCTGCCTCGGTATTGCCCTCACCTGGCATGGAGATATCTCTGAAGCCCGTGCGGTCCTCGAGCGGGGGCTGGCGAGCGCGGAGCGGGCCGGCTCCCCCGGGGGGCGGGGGGCACTACTGGTAGAGCTAGCGATCACCGCGTTCCGCAGAGACGACGTCCAAGCTGTGCGAGAACTCCTACCCGAAGCGAGGGCCGCCGCAGCCACGAGAGGAGACCCGTACCACCTTGTCGCGGCGACGGCCCTGCAGGCCTGGGTTGCCTGGCGCGACGAACGGTTGGCAGAGGCGATAGCGCTCGGTGCCGAGGCGCTCGAGCTCTGGCAGCCGTACCCGGGGTTCTACCCGTACTGCCTCGCTCTCTGGCCCCTGGCCGGCGCGTACCTGGGCACCGGGCAAAACGAACAAGCGATCGCCGCGGCGCGGCGCATGCTCGACCCGTCGCTAGCGCGCCTGCCCGACGAGCTCGAGACGGCGGTGCAGGCGGCGTGTGAGGCCTGGGACGGTGCCGACCCAGGCCGGGCCGGCTACCTGCTGGCGGATGCGGTGCAGTTGGCGCGCGACCTCGGTTACGCCTGAGGCACCGGATGACGACCGGGAGGCGGAAGTGTTCTCCACCAGGCAAAATATGCCTTCGGCTCCCTACCTCACGGTTGACGGAGCGTCAGGCCCGGCGCCTTCGCGGCGCGGTAGTACCCCCGAGATGGCCCCAGATGGCTCAAGAGGAGGACCTAGTGAACGAAATAGGCTCGACGGTCGACCGACCCAGGTCCTAATCGCCGAGGAGAGGGGTGGTACCGACGAGGAGGCTCGACGCCTTGCTGGTTGCTACCGCCCTTGGGTCGACCGGGCTGATGGCCGGCGCCACCACTTGGTCAGGCGTCCTTAGCCATCAAATGACCCCGCCGGTCGGCAAGCAGTTAGCCGAACTGGCACCCCCCGGCGCTCCCGCCTACGGCTGGTTCGGCAACTCGGTCGCGGTCTCGGGCAATACCATCGTGGTCGGCGCACCGTCGGTGGCCGGTGCATCCTCGGGTTTCGGCCGGGCGTACGTGTTCACCAAGACCGCCACTGGTTGGCACGAAAGCGGCGAACTGGCGGGCTCTGGCAGCATCGCCCACGACTGGTTCGGTGACGCGGTCGCCGTCTCGGGCAGCACCATCGTCGTCGGCGCACCATCCGTATCCGTTCTGACACCGGGCCTCGGCCGGGTGTATGTGTTCACCAGGACGGCCACAGGTTGGCACAGGAGCGGCGAGCTGGCGGGCTCTGGCACTACGCCTGGCGACTTGTTCGGCGTTTCGGTCGCCGTCTCGGGCCGCACCATTGTGGTCGGCGCACCAAGTCATGCCTCGAAAGCAGGCGCAGCCTAAGTGTTCATTAGCGCAGGTAGCCATTGGCAAGCAGAGGAACTGAAGGGCTACGACACTGTGGCCAAGGATGATTTCGGTGACTCGGTCGCCGTCTCGGGCAGCACCATCGTGGTCGGGGCGTTCGACCACGCCTCGGAGGCCGGCCGAGCGTACGTGTTCACAAAAGTCGCAATGGGCTGGCGCCAGGTGGCCGAACTGGTGGGCTCTGACACGGTAGCTGGCGACGGCTTCGGCGTGTCGGTAGCGATCTCGGGCGGGACCGTCGCAGTTGGGTCAGGGCTCGCTGCCTCAGACGCCGGCCGGGCGTACCTGTTCACCAAGGGGACCACCGGTTGGCACCAGGCCGCCGAACTGGTGGGATCGGGTACCGTCGCAGGCGATGGTTTCGGTGACTCGGTCGCTGTCTCCGGCAGCACTGTCGTGGTCGGTACTTTTGCCCACGCCTCAGGCGCAGGCAGAGCCTACCTGTTCATGAAGAGGCCGACTGGTTGGCGGCAGAGCACCGACTTGGCGGGCTCGGACACCTTCAGCGACGACGAATTCGGCTATTCGGTCGCTGTGTCGGGCACCACCATCGCTGTAGGCGCATACGGCCACGATTCAGGGGTCGGCCGGGTGTACGTGTTCGAGGGCTGACCAGCGAACGAGATGATGACGTCGCAAATGTGAACACGTCTCGGCCGGAGAGCAGGTCCCAAAACCAGCGGCAAGGCGCCTACCAGATCTTTTGTGCCAGAGGTGGGCGTAGTACGAGGCGCAACGCGGGTCCTGGGAGCGGTCGCCCGGGCACGTACCCCGGGGTGTATTTCCTGCAGGCCGAGGGATTATCGCTGGCTGACGGGAACTAGCGCGCCGCGAGACGGGGAGGCCGCGGACGGACGCGAGAGGGGCAATATGGGGCGGTGAAGGTGATGGGTTTCTCGCCGAGCGCCGTTCTTCAACTGCCTTACCTGAGGCTTCATCAGGCCCTCTATCGACTGTCGGGCGGCCTGCTTGGAAAGCACGTCGGGGGCCGGCCGGCCCTTCTCCTGACAACCAAGGGTCGGCGAAGCGGCCTTTCACGGACGGTCGCACTCATCTACGCCCGACGAGGTCGCGACCTGGTCGTGGTCGCTTCGAATGGAGGTAGCGACCGACACCCTGGCTGGTACCACAATGTCGTCGCCGATCCCGTGGTGTCGGTGCAGATCGGGAGGCGGCGGGTGCAGGCAACGGCTCGTACGGCCGAGGACAGTGAGCGAGAGGAACTCTGGACGCTGGTCAACAAGAACAACCGTGGCTTAGCGCCGTTGCTGCA
>Ga0209415_10017942_pt1 | contig 11209 bp, 8 predicted proteins | sample PeaSoiSIISIP2007_FD_187696 | JGI IMG/M metagenome (GOLD analysis project Ga0209415, IMG submission 187696) | Peat soil microbial communities from Weissenstadt, Germany - SII-SIP-2007 (SPAdes) (version 2) | ecosystem: Environmental > Terrestrial > Soil > Wetlands > Peat | place: Germany...
TGAGTGATTCCTGTCTGAGTGCGGCGCTTCTCGAAATAGGGAATCTTGCTCGGCCTCATGCCCGCGGCGGCCCGAACAGCTTCGCAGCGGCCGATCGCGCCCTCATCCGGGGCCACGATCGTAGCGGCGCCTAGGCCGCATCGGTTTATCGCCTCCGCGAATACTCCCGCAGGGGAGAGCGACACGACAGGCACGGAGAATAGCCGCTTGGCTTCCTGGCTGTGCACATCAACAGTGATCAGCCGATCGCAGCCCGATGCCTTAACAAGTGAGCCGGCCCATGCAGTCGCCAGGCTTCGGCCCGGTTGGTCTTTGTCGTGTCTCGCATATCCGAGGTACGGAAAGACCGCGCTAACCTGACTGGCGCCCTCTTTCTTTAGCGTATGTATAAGCAGTGAAGATGAAAGAAACTGCTCATCCGGAGGGGCAATCGAGCCCAAGAGTACACAGTGTTGTGCGATGACTGGAGTTATCACATGCGCGTGAAGTTCTCCATTCTCGAAACGGGCGACTCTAAACGTCCCAGGCTGCAGTTTCCAGACTGCGTTTTCCAGCGCCAATGCGATTTCCGTATAGGGCTCGAATGCAAAGAGAATCACGATCGTGGGTTCGCGGGTCGCGACCGTAGCACGACGACCGGATAGGACTGTTGCGCTGGGACCCCGTCGCCAAGAACTTCAAGCAGCGGATCGATATCGGCATGCACGGCAATCTCTGTGCGAAACAAACCACGCCGCACCGTGCTTACAAATCCGGTCATGTCCGCGGTCAGCCGAATGCTGATCTCAGGAGCTAACAACGCTTTGAAATTCATTTGCGTCTCCTTCACCGCTTGTAGAGCACGGGCACTGCCATTTCCTGAAACGCCTCTCCTCAATTCAACGGAGGCCCGATCACCGGCTGACCGGAACATAAACCCTGCTCGGGGACACCAGTTCGGCATTTGGCACCTCCGTGACGAATCTCACGTCGCGGAAGCCAGCCTTGGGTGCCGGTTTGAATAGAACGGTGACGCGGTATTGATGAGCCAAGTGCTCGGCCACGTCCTCAAGGTACGGGGCGAAGGAAACGGGAGGACCGAATCCCAGCATGTAAGCTTCGCCGCCGGTCTGTTCGGCAATCTGGGCGAGGTGACTCTGGGCCCAGTTCAGGCGCCAAGGGCTGTGGCCCGCATGGCCGGTGCTGGGCATGTAGATTGCATAGACGACAATCCCCTGGCGCTGGGCGTCTGCGATGGCTTTGTCGAGGTAAGGATTCGACGGCTCCGTGCCACTGAGCGAGTCCGCACCGCTGGTTACCAGGACAACTTCATGACGTGCCGAGCTACTGGGCCACCGCTTTATGAGCTCACTCAGTGACAGATACGGGCTTGGCCCCCCAGTCCACATTGGGACTCGTAGCGTTTGAGCTGCGTGGCTGTGATCCGTTGTGAGGTTCTGCACGATGTCCACGGTTCCATGGTTCATATAAGCGATGCCTACAGCCGTCGTTGCGGGCTGAGTTTCGATAAACTGTCGCAGATCCCCGAATTGCGAGCCGAGGTTCGTGTCTGAAGAGTCGTCCACCAAGAGAAATAGTTCAAGACCCGCATGCTCGCCTTGGAGAGGAACCACGTCGGTTACCCGGAGACGCTCATTTCGCTGGTACGCCATGACATCCTCTGGATGGAGCGACGGAACATCCTTGCCATGCCGGGCTTCGACGGTGACGACCATCTGCACTGGCACCAGTCCCGAGGGAGTTTCCGCCTTGCCCTGAGCCAGGAGCAGCGCACTGCTCATTACGAAGCCGGAGATGAAGAGTAGTTTGCTCATATGTCCCTTCCTAGCGGTGCCCGCCCCGCGAAGAAAATCCGCCTCTGGAGGACCCAGGCATTCGGGGAAATGTCGTCCGGGGAATTCCCGGCGACTGACCCTGTTGTCCGAACTCCCCTTGCCGCGATTGACCCAGGGAACGCGACATTCGGCGGTGACTGAGCCAGCAGAAGCGGTAGGGCGAGGCAACTCAGGGGTAAAAACTTGGGCAAACGCATGGTTCTTATTACCTCGGTATTTGGGTGAGCACGCACGGTACCAACCGCTCACAGCACGTGCGCGTTCTCACCAGACGGATGTCCTACCTGCGACTGGATGCTGAGCGTCGCATCAAATGGGGCAAATCACGCAGCATGCGCGCGGAAACTCAAGCAACTCGTCTAGGCTGCGTCTTTTGGGTGCGTTGCTTGTGAGTTGGTGTCGATTGTCCTTAGTGCGCTGGTCGGAGAGAAGCAACGGAACCCTGGTGCTCACGCAAGTTAAGACGTGTGACAGACGAGCTCTCTCTGAATCGTGCGAAGATCGCCTTGCAAGGTGTCGCTGAAACTTACCGGGTACGGAGCCGATGGAGCTTCCAGCTTCCTGAGATGTTCCGGTAGCCGCTGCAATTCCAATCGGAAGCGCCTACGGGACTCTTCAAGATCGACGTCGCCGGTTCGGCGGCCTTGCCTCATCATGGGCTGCAGTAACTTCTCACCGGGCAATTTCTCATCAAATCTCCCGATTACATCGCGTACCATTTGCCCCGCGTCGACTTGCCGAAATACCTGTTTGCGGCCTGGGTAGAGCACTTTCTTAGGGGAAAGTTTGAGACGTCCTTTGCCACCGTATTCCACCAGTTTGTACGCCATGTCGAGGTGCGACGCGCCCTCCATCACGGCCAGCTTTGTCCCAACACCAAACGTATCGATTGGTGCTCCAGCATTGACCAGATCCTGGATCTGGTATTCGTCGAGCCCGCTGGACGCAAAGATCGTCACGTGCCCCAGGCCCGCCTCATCCAGCATTTTGCGGGTCTGCGAGGCCAGACTGCCCAGATCGCCGGAATCGAGCCGCACCGCCCGCACCCGGAACCGATCGCCGAGCTTTCGGCTCAGGTCGATGACTTTGCGGACGCCTTCCAACGTGTCATAGGTGTCCACCAGGAGCGTGGTCTCGGGGTATAGCGCTGCGAACGCTTCAAATGACTCGGCCTCGCTATCGTGCGCCTGCACGTAGCTGTGGGCCATCGTGCCGAATACCGGAATTCCGTAAACTAAACCTGCAAGAACATTGGAAGTTCCGTCTCCTCCCGCAAGGTAGGTAGCGCGGGCCACCTTGAGAGCTGCGTCAGTCCCATGGGCGCGCCGCGAACCGAAGTCTACAACGCTGCGACCTTTGGCGGCTTCGACGACGCGCGCCGCTTTTGCTGCCGCCAAGCTCTGAAAGTGGACCTGGTTCAACACCAGCGTCTCCATGAGTTGTGCTTCCAGAACCGGCGCGATCACCTGCACCAGCGGTTCGTGAGGAAAGACAAGTGTTCCCTCCGGAATCGCATAGACGTCTCCGGTAAAGCGCAGACCTTCGAGCTGCTGTAGAAATGCATCCGAGAACTCGCTGCGCGTCCGCAGGTAGTCCAGTTCTTCGCTGCTAAAACGGAAGGTCGCCAGAAAGTCGAGAACATCTCCGATTCCGGCCGCGACGATATAGTTGCGATTCGCGGGCATCTGGCGAAAGGTCAGCTCAAACACCGCCAGTTGGTCCATGTGCTCGGCGGCATACGCCTGAGCCATGGCGAGTTCGTAGAGATCGGTGAAGAGCGCTGACGTCGTCATATTGATTCTTCGGACAGTTCAGACTGCGCCAACTTGCGGATAAAGTGGGTCAAATCGCTCAAACTGTCTGTTCTCCCACAACAGGCCCTCTTTTTGACGTCTACGTCTGGCGTTTCTATCTGCAGCCGAGAGGCCAATTTGGTTCCTAAGTTGCTGTTGGGATGTCGAAGATAGGAAATGCCGTTATGCTCGATGCGACGCTACCGATAGTCAAGGACCTGGTTCGCGATGCAGCTCATCCCCTCACGGGAGCCGGCACCGACTATGATCCTTTGCTGGCATTCATAGGCGACGCTCACTTTGTGCTGCTCGGCGAGGCGTCGCATGGCACGCACGAGTTCTATCGCCAAAGGGCCCAGATCACCAAGCGCTTGATCCTGGAGAAAGGGTTCACTGCGGTTGCAGTGGAAGCGGACTGGCCGGATGCATATCGCGTCAACAAGTACGTCCGCGGTCAGAGCGCCGATGCCGACGCAGTCGAGGCGCTCGCGGGATTCAGGCGTTTCCCCGCCTGGATGTGGCGCAATGCAGACGTTCTTGATTTCATCGGGTGGCTGCGGGCGTACAACGACTCACTCCCATCCGGCGCCGAAAAAGCCGGCTTCTATGGACTCGATCTCTACAGCCTGCACGCCTCCATCGAGGCAGTTCTGGGCTACTTGGACAAAATCGATCCGGAAGGTGCGCAGCGAGCTCGGCACCGGTACGCGTGTTTCGAACACTTCGGAGAAGATCCCCAGGAGTACGGCTATGCTGCTGGATTGGGATTGAGTCACACTTGTGAATCCGAAGTGGTCGCTCAGTTAATCGACTTGCAAAGGCGTGCCCGGGAATATGCGCAGAGGGACGGACGGATCGCAGCCGACGATTTCTTCTACGCCGAACAGAACGCCCGGCTGGTGAAAAACGCGGAACAGTATTACCGCACCATGTTTCGCGGGCGAGTCTCTTCCTGGAATCTGCGCGACACACACATGACCGAGACGCTCGATTCCCTGAGCGAACACTTTGCGCTCCAGGGCCAGAGGCCAAAGGTCGTCTTGTGGGCCCACAATTCACATCTGGGTGACGCGCGCGCCACACAGATGGGCCGGGCAGGCGAGTGGAACGTCGGACAACTGGTACGCCAACGGCATGGCGAGGATTGCGTCCTGATTGGTTTCACCACCTATACCGGCACGGTCACGGCGGCCTCGGACTGGGGCGGCTCGGCGGAGCGGAAAAACGTTCGTCCGGCAATGCCTGGCAGCTATGAGTCGTTATTCCATGACATTGGGATGCCAGCGTTCCTGCTAACTCTGCCGCCGAGTACGCACGTCGCCAAGGGACTTCGGGAGCCCATGCTGGAACGAGCCATCGGTGTTATCTATCGTCCCGAATCCGAGCTTGCGAGTCATTACTTCCACGCCAGACTGTCAGATCAGTTCGATGCGGTCATTCACTTCGACCAGACTCGCGCCGTCGAGCCCTTGGAGCGAACCGGGGAATGGGAAGTTGGCGAACCGGCGGAGACATTTCCTTCGGGAGTATAGGCCATGCTCAAAAAATCAAGCGGCTTGCGCTGTGAATCGGCTGAGGGCCAACCTGGTGGCATGCTCCCCGGCCGAAATCATTCGCTCGATCGCCTGCGAACCAGGAATGTAACCGGCAAGGGGAACCCGAGGGTGGATGAGCAGATCGGTGCTACGGACAGCCGAGTGGTAATGCGCAGGGTAAGTACGACCTGCCTGGGGGTGATGAAGATCAATGCCGACCCCGCGCAATAATGAGCTGAGTTCCCAGACATCGGAGCCGATGATGAATTCCGCACCCATGGTCCGGCAGGCTTCCGAAGGCAGGACGCACGCAATACCGCCGTCTTTAAGCCGCTTTCCTTCGCGTCGGACAGGCCGCCGGATGCCGCGCAAGGCGCAGCTGGCGCTGATCGCAGAGCCAAGATCGCCCTTGGTGATCATCACCGTTCGCTTCCCTGGCAGTTCGGTGGTGGTGGCGGCGAACGGGAGCTTCAGGTCCGCGAAGGTGGCAGGGAGATGCTCCGCGCAGAACTGCTCGAGCATCTCGCCGTGCAGGAGCTTGGGCCAGAATGTCCTGCGCGCCAATGCTGCAATTTCGCTCCAGTCCATGCCGGCGGCCAGCATCGCACCGATCAAACTGCCCGCGCTGGTTCCGGTGATGACGGCCGGCTTAATGCCGGCTTCGGCTAGAGCCTTGACGACTCCGATATGGGCAAGCCCCCGCACGGAACCGCCGCTTAGAGCCAATCCAATACGGTGGGAGCGAAACTGATGCAACCCACTCATCCATCTCCAGTATACGGCACGAGCCCGAACGAACCGCGCGATTTTGCGGCGGATATCGCTGGACTGGCGGCCTTACATCGCCAGTCGAAAACGGCTACGTCGCTCCACAGAATTGGGAGGAACCGCCTCACCCAGACAATCGATACCACGCTCGAATTCATCCGACGGTACCTGCCGCCGGTTCACTGGGTCGCCGTGAGGTTCTTGGCCCTCTTGCTGTACGGGTACGCACGCGCGGTTGGGGCGACAGCGAAACTAGTGACGGTGGGGAGCTACCGATGGCCGGATGTTCCCAAAGGGTCGGTGCTCGCCATCTGGCATGGAAGCGCCCCTTCCCTATTGGCCGCGTTTGTGGCCCGGAGGCCCAGCATACCGCTGAAGCTCATGGTCTCCCGCGATCCGAGAGGCGACTGTGTTGCGCTGTTTTGCCGGTGGCTCGGCTTCGAGGTAGTCAGGGGAGATGCGAAGCACGGCGGCTGGAAGGCTCTAATTCAGATCGCGAGCGAAGTGCATGACGGCGCGGCAGTGCTGATTTCTCCCGACGGTAGTGGACCGCCTTTGGTTGCGCGGGTTGGAGCGGTTGCGCTGGCATCGGCCGTCCATGTATCTCTTATCCCAATTGGGTCGGATTGCCGTCCTTCAGTCTTCGAGCGGCACAAGTGGGATGACGCCCGCAATCCGCTACCATATGGGCGAATCGCGGTGGCGTGCGGTGAGCCTCTCACGTTCCCGCCGTTTGAAGACGCCGCTTCGCTCGAAAGAGCCTGTCAGCAGCTGCAAGACGCGCTCGGGCGCGCGGCAGACGAGGCGCGAAGCGCCCTTGGCTTTAGAAGGTCGGACTTCCAAACGTCACAAAAACACTAGCCTCAATGCTTAACGAAGAGATCGCGCGCATTTTTGAGCGCATGGCACGGGTACTGGCTTTCAAGGGCCAAGACCGTTTCCGGATCATGGCCTACGAGAGAGCAGCGGTGTCCATTCGGGATTTGGAGGAGGACCTGGCGTCCATCGCAGAGCGAGGAAAGCTCGAAGACATACCGGGTATCGGCAAAGACCTGTCCGAGATGATCGACGAGTACGTCCGCACCCGTAAGATTAAACGTTACGAGCGGGAATGCAAGGGCATCCCGCCGGGTCTGATCGATCTGATGAGCATTCCGGGATTGGGTCCAAAGACCCTCGCCCAGCTGCACCAGAAGTTTCGCATCCGTAGTCTTGACGACTTGAAAAACTGCCTCGAAAAGGCAGCCTCAGTCAAGTTGAAAGGCTTCGGTCAAAAGAAGATTGACAATATCAAACGTGGCATCGACCTGTGGCTTACCAGCCAGCAGAGGATGCTGATCGGAGTCGCACTGCCGCTTGCAGACAATCTACTTTCTCGGGTACGCAAGATCAAGCTCATCGAGCATGCGGACGTGGCCGGATCGCTTCGCCGGCGGCGCGAGACGATCGGCGATCTGGATGTCCTGATCGTCTCGAAAGACAGCCGGCGTGCCCTCCAGCAGGTGGTGAAGCTGCCGGAGGTGAAGCAAGTTCTTGGGGTTGGGGACACGAAGGCCACGGTGATCATCGAGGGCGGAATCCAAGTGGATGTGCGCTCGGTTGCGCGCGAGTCCTACGGCGCGGCTCTCCAGTATTTCACCGGGTCCAAGCAGCACAACATTCACCTGCGAACGCTGGCGCGCGAACGCGGATTGAAGCTCAACGAATACGGCGCCTTCCGCGGCGAGAAACGAGTCGGCGGCAAAGATGAAGCTGAGATGTATGCGCTGATGCATATGCCGGTCATGCCGCCCGAGCTTCGCGAGGACAAAGGCGAAATCGAAGCAGCGAGGGCTGGGCGGCTGCCGAAATTGATTGAAGTGCGCGATCTGCGGGGCGACCTGCATGCCCACACGACGTATTCCGATGGCAAGTCGACCGTCGAGGAGATGGTCGAACATGCGGCCGAACTCGGCTACGAATACATTGCGCTCACCGATCACTCGCCGTCGCAGCGTGTCGCCCATGGGTTGGACCTGGATCGCCTGGAACAGAAGATCGAAGAAGTCGAGCAGTTTCGCAGGAAACGAAAAGACCGGGCGCCGCACATCTTGATCGGAACCGAGGTCGACATCCTAGCGGACGGCAAGCTCGATTATCCGGATAAGGTTCTTGCCCGGCTCAATATCGTCGTCGCGTCGATTCACTCGCTCTTTCACCAGAGTAAGGATGAGGTTACGCATCGCCTACTGAATGCTCTTGCCAATCCGCACGTCGATATTGTGGGTCATCCGACCAGCCGCCTAATCGGTTCGCGCGAGCCTCTGGCGATGGATTTCGAGCGCGTAATCGCCGCGGCAGTGAAGTACGGAGCGGCTCTTGAAATCAACGGGTCAATGTACCGGCTCGACCTGAACGATTCCATGGCGAGAGCCGCCCAGGAAGCGGGCGTCCTGCTTGCGATTGACTCCGATGCCCACAGCACCGCCCAGCTCGACCAGATCCGGTACGGCGTTTTTCAGGCGCGCCGGGGCTGGATTGAAGCTCGGTCCGTCATCAACACATGGCCCTGGGCTAAATTGAGCCGCTGGCTCGCCCAGCGGCATTCATCCGCGAAGAAAGCAGCGAAGAGCGCTTAGCGCACTTGTAACGCGGGCTCTCCGGCGCGAACCTTGAAACGCGGCTCGAGCTCGGTGAGCTTCTCGACGATGCCTGTGTACTCTAGCTCCGACATCGGAAGCATAGCTGCGCCGAAGAATCCCTGCCGCCGCATTTCGATTGACTTGCGCGACGCAGTGTCACGGACCGTATCCCAGAATGGATGCGCAAAGTTATCGACCGCTTCGGTGAGTTTGCCCTTTTGGACGCAGAATCCCGCGCAGCTCACGATCGGAGGCCCGTCGAAGTAACTTATGCCGGCGTTGAGCTTGACTGGCATCAGCGGCATCTGATGCGATCCGCGCATCCCGCCCGCCACGAAGTGACACGTTGCATACGGAGCCAGGATCTCCCCGGTGGCGGGAAAGTTCATCTGAGCGCGCACCAGCATTACCGGATCGTCCTTGCCGGTGTACTTCCCGGCGATGTTATGCAGCCGCGACGTGGCCACGGCAACGGCCTGCTCGCCTGTAGCGCGTGACCAAATCGATTCCACCACGAACCGTTCCGGGTCGCGCAGCAGCGCCGCGATCTCATACAACTCCTCGGGCGCGTTCAGCTCGATCACCCGGTCGCCTTCGGTGTGGTTCACGTCCATGATGACGAAGCGGAAGCCCCGCGACATTTTAGGCGATAGCATCAGGCCCGGCGTATTCATCGGATCGACGAAACCGAGATACAGCGGCAGGTTGTAGGCTCCCGGATCAGTCTTGTCGGCCGCGAAGAAGAGAAACGGCTCGGCGGGCCGTTCGTCAAATTCCATCTCGGCCACCGCCGGACCCATGCCCCGCACGTTGCCCGAAAAGGACGTTTTGAGGAGATCTTGCCCGGCGCCGTAGAGCCCCTGCGCCTTGGCCGCCTCGGTTCCCGCCAGGAACGCATCCCAAGCGAGCTTGTGAATGGCCTCGTCTCCTTCCCCGCGAGTGTGCGTCATGAGGATCGCGATGTCGTCGCCAGTGTGGCTGAGATAGGAATCGAGAATCAAATCACGGCCGGCGGTCCGAATGTGGTCCGCGACGGTCTGGAACAGCCGGTCGGAAGGGGTCACGTGCCCCCCCACGGATCCGACGTCGGCTTTAATCACGCTCAATGTCAGTTTCATCTCGATGACCTGCCTTTCGTCTTCTTGTCTTTAGCCGAGATCAGGCTCACGCGCCGGCGCGGCTTTGGGTTCCGGAATCTCCGTGAGCGTGGCTTCAGCCAGAAGCAGCACGCTGGCGACCGATACTGCGTTTTCGAGCGCGATCCTCACCACCTTTGTTGCGTCGATAATGCCGGCTTCCATCAGGTCGACATACACGCCTTTGGCGGCGTCGAAGCCGAAGTTCCCGGTGCCGGTGCGCATTTTGTCCACGACCACGCCGCCGTCCACCGCGGAATTTTCCGCGATCTGGCGCGCGGGAGCTTCCAGGGCGCGCTTCAAGATTCGCAGGCCGGTTTTCTCATCACCCTCGGCGGTCTGCTCTTCTTTCTCTACCGCGCAAATAGTCCGAAGAAGGGCCAGCCCGCCGCCCGGTACGATCCCTTCGGCGATGGCTGCTTTGGTTGCGTTGATGGCGTCGTCGAAGGCCTCTTTCAGGCTCTTCATCTCCGCTTCCGAAGGCGCGCCGACCCGGATCACGGCCACGCCGCCGGTCAGTTTGGCGAGCCGTTCGCGCAGCTTCTCCTTGTCGTAGTCCGACGTGGTTTCCTCGATTTGTTTGCGGATCTCGTTGCAGCGTCCTTCAATGGCCGCTTTACTTCCTGCGCCACCGATGATGGTCGTCGCTTCACGATCGATGACCACGCGCTTCGCAGTGCCGAGCTCTTCCAGTTGCACGTTTTCGAGCTTCACGCCTAACTCTTCGGCCAGCACGTGGCCTCCGGTCAGAATGGCGATATCGTCCAGCATGGCCTTACGGCGGTCGCCGAAACCGGGCGCTTTGACCGCGGCGCAGGGCAACACACCGCGAAGCTTGTTGACCACCAGCGTCGCCAGAGCATCCGCCTCGACGTCTTCCGCCACGATGACCAGCGGCCGCCCGGACTTGGCGATCTGTTCCAGCAATGGCAGCAGATCCTTCATGTTGGAGATTTTCTTTTCGTGCAGCAGGATATAGGGCTGATCCAGAGCTGCTTCCATCTTTTCCGGATCGGTCACGAAGTAGGGCGAGAGATAGCCGCGGTCGAACTGCATACCCTCCACTATTTCCAGGGCCGTTTCCGTCGTTTTCGCTTCTTCCACGGTGACCACGCCGTCCGGTCCGATCTTTTCGATGGCGTCAGCCACCAGTTTCCCGACCTCGGGGTTGTTGTGAGCCGAAACAGTCGCTACATGCTCTTTCTCGAGGCGCGACGAGACCGGCCGGGAGACGCCCCGCAGAGCCTCCACGGCGGCTTTGAGCCCGCGATCCAGACCGCGCTTCAGATCCACAGCGCTCGCACCGGCGGCCACATTCCGGACACCCTCGGCGAGGATCGCGTGAGCGATGACCGTGGACGTACTGGTTCCATCGCCGACCGCATCGCCCGTTCGCTCGGCCGCTTCCCGGATCATTTGCGCGCCCAGGTTCTCGGCGGGATCTTTCAGGTCGACTTCCTTGGCGATGGTGACGCCGTCGTTACACACCAGGGGCTTCCCGAAGCGCTTCTCGATCAAGAC
>Ga0209415_10017944_pt1 | contig 11208 bp, 10 predicted proteins | sample PeaSoiSIISIP2007_FD_187696 | JGI IMG/M metagenome (GOLD analysis project Ga0209415, IMG submission 187696) | Peat soil microbial communities from Weissenstadt, Germany - SII-SIP-2007 (SPAdes) (version 2) | ecosystem: Environmental > Terrestrial > Soil > Wetlands > Peat | place: Germany...
ACGCGTCCGCGGAGCGTGCGCCCGACGTAGCCCTGCTGGACCAGGTACGGCTCGACCACGTCTTCCAGGGTGTCGCGCGGCTCGGCGAGGGCCGCGGCGAGGGCTTCGACGCCGACCGGCCCGCCGTCGTAGTGGTCGATGATGACCGCCAGGTAGCGCCGATCCATGTCGTCGAGGCCGGCGTCGTCGACCTCGAGCTTCTCGCACGCCTGGCGCACCTGCTTCAGGTCGACGCGGCCGGTGCCGAGGACCTCGGCGAAGTCGCGCACGCGCTTGAGCAGGCGGTTGGCGATGCGCGGGGTGCCGCGCGCGCGCCGGGCGATCTCGAGGGCCGCGTCGGTGTCGACGGGAACGGAGAGCAGCTTGGCGCTCCGGGCGACGATGAGGGCCAGGTCCTCGGGCGGGTAGAAGTCGAGCCGCACGACATGCCCGAAGCGCGACCGCAGCGGCGCCGTGAGCAGCCCGGTGCGCGTCGTGGCGCCGACGAGGGTGAACGGCGGGATCGGGATGCGCAGCGCGTTGGAGTACGCGCCCTCGCCGGTCTGGATGTCCATCACGAGCTCGTCGATGGCCGGGTACAGGCTCTCCTCGACCACCGGGTTGAGGCGGTGGATCTCGTCGATGAAGAGGATGTCGCCGGGCTGCAGCTTGGTCGTGAGCAGCGCCGCGAGGGCGCCCTTGTGCTCGATGACCGGGCCGCTGGTGGCCACGAGCTGCACGCCCATCTCGTGCGCCAGGATGTGCGCGAGCGTGGTCTTGCCCAGGCCGGGCGGGCCAGAGAGCAGGATGTGGTCGAGCGGCTCGTTGCGCTTGCGCGCCGCCTCGACGAAGACGCGCAGGTTCTCCTTGTGCTTGTGCTGCCCGACGTAGTCGACCAGCGTCCGCGGTCGCAGGGTGCGATCGAGCGACGCGTCGTCCCCCTGCGGCGTCGCGTCGACCGCGCGCGCGGCGGGCGTGTCGTCGTGCGAGGGGACGCGCTTGGGCACGGGGGGAACGTTATCAGGGGCGCATGGAGACTCCACCCCCCCGCCCCCCGCCTCGCAAGCAAGGCGGGGGGAGCGCTGGCACGCACGCAGGAGCAGGATCTAGGGTCGAAGGGGCACGACCGGCGGTGACAGTCGCGAGTCGCCGTTCTCGGGGACGAGGTTCTCGCCGCGCGGTGGCAGCTCCTGGCCCTCGAGGAGCAGGTCCTGGCCCCGCGGTAGCAGGTCCTCGCCCCGCGGTAGCAACTCCTCGCCCTCGAGGAGCAGGTCCTCGCCCTGCAGTAGCAACTCCTCGCCCTCGAGGAGCAGGACCTGTGACCGCTGTACGAGGACGCGCGCCCCGGGGATGGGCTCGTGCTCTCGCGTCCAGGAATCGCCGTCCCGCGCCGCCCGTGCCAGTGCTCCCCCCGCCTTGCTTGCGAGGCGGGGGGCTGGGGGGGTGGAGTCACACCTTGGCCAGGTACTCCCCGATCGCCGGCAGCGGCAGCACCTCGCTCGCGACCCCCGCCCGCACCGCGGCCCCCGGCATCCCGTTGACCACCGCCGTCTCCTGCGACTCGGCGATGACGATTCCGCCCGCCGCGCGGATCGCCCGCGCGCCCTCGACGCCGTCGTCGCCCATGCCCGTGAGGATCACCCCGATGCACTTCGCCCCGCTCGCGGCCACGCTCTTGAACAGCTTGTCCGCGCTCGGCACGTACTTGTCGACCGGCGCCGCCGGCGCCACGCGCAGCCGCAGCTCGACCCCCTGCTTCACGAGCTCCATGCACTTGCGCCCCGGGCACACGAACCCCGTCGCCTGCGACACGAGATCGCCATCGCTCGCCTCGACCGTCTTCACCGCCCCGCGCTTGTCGAGCCGCTCGGCGAAGGTGCGCGTGAACTTGTCGGGCATGTGCTGCGCGACCACGAACCCGGCGGTCGATGTGGCCGGCAGGCGCGCGAAGATGCTGAGCAGCGCGCTCGGCCCCCCCGTGGAGCTCGCGATGGCCACGACCGTGCGCGGCGGGCGATAGGGTCTGCCCGTCACCGCCGAGGGCTCGTCCCACGTCGCGGGGCTGCCGTCGGGGTTGAACGCGCCGCTGTTCTGCCGCCGGATGAGCGACGTGGGCACGAACGACGGCCGCAGCGAGCGCACGAGCAGCACCTTCTGCAGGATCTCCTCGCGCACGTCGGTCGCCTCGGGGCCGAGCCGGTCGGGCTTCGGCACGAAGTCGAGCGCCCCGAGCTCGAGCGCCTTGAACACGTTCTCGCGCTGCGCGTAGCTGCTGACGACGATGACCGGCGTCGGCGCCCTCGACATCAGGATGCGCAGGAACGTGAACCCATCCATCCGCGGCATCTCGAGGTCGAGCGTGATCACATCCGGCTTGAGGGTGGTCGCCAGCTTGAGCGCCTCCTCGCCGTCGCCAGCCTTGCCGACCACCTCGACCTCGGGGTGGTTCGCGAACACCTCGGCGATGTTGCGGCGGTTGTACGCCGAGTCATCGACGACCAGGAGCCGTATGGGCCGTGCTGCCGTGGGGTTGCTCACGTTGCTGAACTAGAGGCTCGGGTCTGACTCTCGTGCGCCGACGCTGGAGAGTGGCTTGCGGTACACGAGATCGTCTCTCAGATGTAATAGCTCAAACGCGGTCGAAACGTTGAGCAGCGACTCGGAGTGCCCGAGAAGCAGCACCCCCCCCGGGTTCAGGCGCTCGTAGAGGGTCTCGATGACCGTCTTGCGGGCGCGCGCATCGAAGTAGATGAGCACATTGCGGCAGAAAATGGCGTCTGCAAAGCCCACGAGGCGCGTCTTGTCCTCGTCGAGCAGGTTGACCTGGCCGAAGTGGCAGAGCTCGCGCACCGGCGCGATGACGCGCGAGCCGCCGTGGCTCTTCTCGAAGTACTGCGCGCGCATCTCGGCAGGAGTCGCCCGGAAGCTGCTCTCGCCGTAGACGCCCCGCCGGGCAGCGGCCACGCAGCGGCGCGAGATGTCCGAGCCGTAGACGCTGACGTCCCACTCGCGCTGCTCGCGCGGGAACAGGCCCGACGCGTGGACCAGCACGGCGATCGAGTAGACCTCCTCGCCGGTCGAGCACCCCGCGCTCCAGATGGCGAGCCGCCGGCGCGTGCGCGCGACGTCGCGCAGCAATGGCAGGGCCTCCTGCTGGAAGGCGCGCAGCTGGCGCTCCTCACGGAAGAGGTACGTCTCGTTGGTCGTGAGCAGGTCGATCGCCTCGTCCCACTCGGCGGCGGCGCTGGTGCCGAAGCGCAGGTAGTGGTGGTACTGCGCGAAGCTCGAGAGCTTGAGGACCGTCAGCCGCTCGCGCAGGCGGCGTTCGAGGGAGAAGCGCGACTCGGGGCCGAAGTGCAGGCCCGTGCGCGCGGAGAAGAGATCGCGCAGGAGCCTGAACTCGTCCGGCTTGAGCGTGATGCCGTCCCCGAACGGCGGTGCGCGGCTCACCTAGTCCCCCCGCTCCGAGGGTCTCGCCGTCTCCCCCGGCGGCCTGACGCTCACCGCCGCCGCGATCGCCTCGCGCACGATGGGATCCTTCTCGCGCTCGTAGCGCGCGCGCAGCAGCGCCTGCGCCGCGGGGCTCTTGTCCTGCCCCAGCAGCTCGGCCGCGACGCGGCGGACGTCCCACGATGCGTGGTCGAGACAAGCGCCCAGACGCGCCAGCGCGCGCGGCCCCGCGCGGGACCCGAGGAGCGAGAGCGCGAGCTTCACGGCCTCGGCGTCGGAGTGGTCGAGCGCGGCGTACAGGGCGTCCTCGCACGCGGCGGCGATGTGGGGGGCTGCCCGCGGCGACGAGACGAGCTGACCGATCGCCTCGATGGCAGCGCAGGCTATGGCCGCGTCGGCGTGGGCGACGAGGGGCCGCGCCGCCGACAGGGCGCGGTCGGGATCGGCGTCGCCGAGGGCGCGCAGCGCGGTCGCGGTGAGCACGGGGTCGCGCGTGTCGGCCACGATGCCGACGAGCGGCTCGGCGCGCCCGAGGCGCCCCAGGGCCCGCACGGCGGCGAGCTGCACCTCGTGCTCCTCGTCGGCGAGGGCGAACACGACGGCGTCGGCGGCGGCCTCGCCTCCGGCCTGCGCCAGCGCGTCGATCGCGGCGCGGCGGACGTTGGGATCGGCGTGCGCGAGGGCGCGTTCGAGCAGGCGCAGATCCTCGTTCTCCAGCGGCCGGGTCGAGGCGATGGCGCCGAGCAGCACGCACCCGAGCGCGAGGGGATCTTCGGTGCCCGCGTCGCGCAGCAGCGCACGCGCGGCGTCGACGTGGCGAGAGGCGAGCTCGGAGAGGGTGTTGGTGGCGGTCGCGGCGATCCTCTCGTCTTGGTGGCCCACGAACGAGGCGGCTCGGCGCAGGTCGGCGGCGTCGCCCACCGACCCGAGCGCCTCGAGGGCCCCCGCGACGACGTCGAGGGACGACTCCTGGAGCGCAGTGCGGACGGCCTCGCGCACGACCGCGACCTCGGCTCCCTCTAGAGACGCGGCCAGCACGAGGGCCGCCGCGCGCACGTGAGGCTTCGCGAACCTCGCCGACAGCAGCAGCGGTCCGGCGGCGGCGGGACCGAACAGGCGCACCGCGAGGTCGGCGCGCTCCTCGACGTCGTCGTCGGCGAGGGCCTCGACGAGCACGGGCACGTGGGCCACGTCGCGGATGATGCCGAGGAGCAGCAGGGCTCCGCCCCGCGCCCGGCCGTCCTCGGGGTCGAGCGCCGCGCGCTTCGCCTGGGCACGCCCCACCGGTGTCTCGAGCAGCGCCGCCCGGGCCACCGAGAGGGCCTGCTCGTCCTCGGGATCGGCCGCGATGAGATCGCCGAGGGCCACGACGGCCTCTCGCGCGATCGTCGGCGACGCGTCACCGGTGGCGTTGGCCAGGGCGCGGATGGCGTCGGGCTCGCGCGAGCCGGCGGCGGCGGCGATGGCGTACCGGCGCAGCAGCGGGTCGCGGGCGTACGGCTCGAAGATGCTCCACGGAAGGCGCGCCTCGAGGCGCGCGAGCGAATCCAGCGCGGCGATCTTGAGGAACGTGTCCCTCGTCGCGAGGCTCGCGACGAGGGCGCGGGTGGCGTTGTCGCGCGACTCCTCGCCCGCGAGCGCCGCGTTGCCTAGGGCCTCGGCGGCTGCGACGCGCACGTTGGCGTCCTCGTCGTCGAGCGCCCGCATGAGGGCCGCCATGCCCCGGGCGTCCGGAACCCCGCCGAGCACCTCGACGGCGAGCTTGCGCGCGTCCGCATCGAGCCTCGGCAGAGACTCCACCGTCGCCCCGACGGCCTCGGAGCCGACCGCTATCAGCGCTTCGACCGCGGCGTTGCGCAGTCCGATGTTCACCGTCTCGGAGAGCGCGGCGACGAGCGAGGCGACCACTTCTTCGCGGCGCTCGAGCAGCGGGGCCACGTTCGCGGCCTCCTTGCGGACGCGCCAGTCGTCGTCGCCGAGGGCGTGCAGCAGCAGCTCGGCCGCCTCGGGCCCGCGCACCTTCGCGATCTGGCGCACGGCCACGCGACGGGCCTCGGGCTCGGCCTGCTGGAGCAGCCACTGGACGGCGGCGGCGGCCTCGGTCACGACGCCCCCGGGGGCAGGCTGAGCGGCCGCGCGCTGGGGCCGATCCTGCCGGACGCGGCGAGCGGCTCGGTGAGCTCGCGCAGGCGCGACGTGTCGAGCACGAAGATGAGCGCGCCGTCGTGGCTGCTCACGCCGGCGAGGCCGCGCAGGTCCTCGCCTCCACCGAGCGGCGGAGCGGGTCGCAGCTCGGCGCCTCCGGTCCCGAAGACCTCGGTCACGCCATCGACCACGAGGGCCACGGCCCGGCCGACGACGTCCACGACGATCCACTTGGTCCGACGGGTTGCAGGGACCGAGGTCAATCCGAAGCGCGCGCGCAGATCGACGACGGGCACGACCTCGCCACGGTAGTCCGCGACGCCCACGACCGCGACCGGTGCGTGCGGCAGAGCCACCAGGGGCAGCGGATTGGCGATCTCGCGCACGCGCGCGATCTCGACGGCGTACTCGACCTCACCGACGACGAAGCCGACGAGGTTCTTGGAGGGGTCGTGGCGCTGGCGGTTGGGCACTGTCCGTCTCCGTCACGGCGACTCGAGGATGGGGCGCAGGTCGAGCAGGATGAGGATGGAGCCCTGCGCGTGGGCGGGCCGCCCGATGCCGGCGATGTGCGCGGCCTGCTCGCCGCCCAGGACGCTCGAGGGCTCGATCTCCTCGGCCGACAGGCGCCAGACCTGCTGCACCTCGTCGACGAGCAGGCCAATCAGCTCCCCGCCGCCGGCGTCTGCGAGCAGCACGCGCGTCTTGCGATCGATGGGCGCCTCCGGCAGGGAAAACCGGCGCCGCAGATCCAGGACCGTCACGAGCCTGCCGCGCACGCTGATGACGCCGAGCACCGTGGCCGGCGCGCGCGGGACTTCGGTGATGGGAGGCGGGCGGCGGATCTCGGCGACGTGCGCGAGCTGCACGGCGTACGTCTCGCCGGCCAGCACGAACGCGAGGTACTCGACCCTCCGCCCCCCGTCGCCGGCGCGGCGCACGGCGCGCTTCTCGGAGCGAGCCTTGACGAGGGCAGCCATCGGTCAGGCCCTCCCCCCCTCGACCGCGGTGGCGAGATAGCGCGTCTCGGCGGGGGCGAGCACCTCCTCGATGAGCGCCGCGACGTCGATGACGAGGGCGACGCGCTGGTCGCCGAGCTCGGTGGCGCCGGCGAAGCCGCGGACCTTTGCGAGCGACTTGCCCAGCGGCTTGATCACGATGTCCTGCTGGCCCACGAGCTCGTCGACCCCGAAGCCGAGGCGGCGGTTGCCCACCTGCGCGATGACGACGAACTCGCGGGCGCGCTCGCGCTCGACGGCGGGCACTCCAAAGAGCCGGCCGAGCCGGCAGATGGGCAGGGAAGCGCCGCGCACGGTCAGGACCTCGCGTCCCTCGACGGTGCGGACCTGGGTCTCGTCGAGCGCGATGGCCTCATCCACGTTCGCGAGCGGGATGGCGAACAGACGCGCGCCGATCTCGACGAGCAGGACGTGGATGATCGCCAGCGTGATCGGCAGCGTGATCGTCATCTTGGTGCCGATGCCGAGATCGCTGGTGATGTCGACCACGCCGCCGAGCCGGCTGATGTTGGTCTTGACGACGTCGAGCCCGACCCCGCGGCCGCTCAGGTCGGTCGCGATCTCCTTGGTCGTGAAGCCGGGCATGAAGACCAGGGCCAGCACCTCTCGGGGCCCGAGCTCCCTGGCCTCTTCCTGCGTCACGACCCCGCGCTGCACCGCGATCGCCAGCAGCGCCTCGGGGTCCATGCCGCGCCCATCGTCCTCCACCTCGATGACGACGTGGTTGCCCTTCTGGAACGCGTTGAGGGCAATGGTCCCGACGGGGGGCTTCGCCACGCGCAGGCGCTCGTCGCGCGTCTCGATGCCGTGGTCGATCGCGTTGCGGATCATGTGCATGAGCGGATCGCTCAGCTCCTCGACGATGAGCTTGTCGATCTCGGTCTCGGCGCCGGTGATGACGAGGTTGACCTCCTTGGCGTGCTCGCGCGAGATCTGCCGGACGACGCGCGCGAGCTTGTCGAACGCCTGGCCGAGCGGCACCATGCGGACCTCGAGGATCCCGCTCTGCATCTGGGCGAGGTGCCGCTCGAAGGTGCGATTCAGGCGTGCCAGCTCGACGGCGAGCTCGCGCGCCTCGACGACGCGACCGCGCGCGCGCTCGGCCAGGTTGGCGATCGCGGTCTTGACGATGGCAAGCTCGCCGACGACGGTCATCAGGCGGTCGAGCTTGCGGATGTCGACGCGGACGGTCTGGCTGACCGACCGCAGCGACAGCTCTCGTCCGGCCCCCGCCTGGCCCGGCGCCTTCGGCAAGGCGGGCACGAGCGACGGCGTCTGTTTGGGCTCTGCCGGGTCGCGCCCGACGCGCACGCTGCTGGTCTCGCGCGAGGTCACGCTGGCGGGAGCGAGGGACTCGCGCACGGCGGGCGGCGGCGACGTCTGTATCGGCGGCGGGAACGACGGAGCCGCCGGGCTCCGCCGGCGGACCTGCTCGATGCCGATGTTGGGGCCTGTGATGGCGCTGCGCAGCAGCTCGAGGCCGGCGCGGCTGGCCATGAGGATCTCGAGCTCGACGGTGTCGATGTCCGCGCCCGAGCCGGTGGGCAGGTACGTGATGATCTCGCCGTGCGGCCGGGCCTTGGCCTTCAGGTCGTCGAGCGCGCTGTCGATCGTCGAGAGCGAGAAGCGCACGCGGATGCGATAGAGGCTCTGCCCCTGCTGGATGTTGGCGCGGAGACGGTGCTCCTCGTACTCGGTGAGCACGCCGAGCAAGCCGGGGTCGAGCTCGTACTGGGCGACGACCCCTGCCCCGCCTCCGCCCGCGCGCCGCTGCGACAGCTCGCCGAGCGCGACGAGGAGCTGCTCGACCTCGGGCGCCGGCTCCTCCCCTTCGCCGCTCTCCACCGCGAGGATGCGGCCGTAGAGCGTGACCGCCTGGAAGAGCATGTCGAGCACTCCGGGCGACAGCTCGACACGCCCCAGACGCAGATCGTCGAGCACGTCCTCGAGCTCGTGCGACAGCCCCGCCATCCGCGTCGCGCCGAAGAGGCCCGACAGCCCCTTGAGCGTGTGCACCGCGCGGAACACGTCGTTGATCAGCTCCGCGTCGACGCGCCCGCGCTTGAGGCCCTCGTCGAGCTGCAGCAGGTCGCGCCCCAGACCGTCGACCAGCTCCTGCGCCTCGCTCAGGAACTCGTCGCGCGCCTTGTCTCCTCCCTCGCGCCCGCCGCCCTCGACCATGGCCTAGCCGGCGCCGCCGGCGGGAGGTGGCTCGCTGGGCTCGTTTGGCTCGCTCGAGCTGCGGCCCGCATCGACGGAGGGGGCTGAGGCGAGCAGCTTGCCGCAGCTGTCGCGGAGTTGCTCCGGGGTGAAGGGCTTCGGCAGGTACGCATCGGCGCCCAGCGCGAGGCCGCGCTCGACGTCCTGCTCGGCCCGCAGGGTGGAGATGATGAGCAGCGGAGTGGAGCGATGATGCTCCGACCGGCGGATGAAGCGGATCAGCTCGAGGCCGTTGATGTCGGCCATGTTGATGTCGGTGACGATGAGGTCGTAAGGCCCGCGCGGCAGCAGGCGCATGGCGTCGAAGCCGCTGCTGGCTTCGACGACCTCGCAACCCCCAAGAGGAGCAGCGAAATCGGGTGACTCGAGCACCGCGCGAACGAACGCGCGGGCCGAGACGGAATCCTCCACGACCAGGACCCTGCGCATGCGAGCCGTCAGCTTCAGGCTATCACCGCCCTTCGAGGAGGCGCGGGAAATCGGGCCAGTGTAGCTTCTGCTATGCCTATGCCCGGCGCCCGGGAGAGCCATGGACACCCCCGCCCCTACCGCCTCGGTCCTCGTCATCGGCAACGAGATCCTGTCGGGCAAGGTGGACGAGGCCAACGTGGGGATGCTCGCGCGTGCCCTGCGAGGCTCCGGGGTCCTGCTCCGCAGGGTGGTCGTCGTTATGGACGACGTGGACGTCATCGTGCGCGAGGTACGCGAGCTCTCGGCAACCCACGACTGGCTGTTCACGAGCGGCGGCGTCGGTCCCACGCACGACGACGTGACCATCGAGGCCGTGGCCCGGGCGTTCGGGGTCCCGGTCGTCTCGTCGCCCGAGATGGAGGCCATGCTCCGCGCTCATTACGGCGAGCGCTGCACCGAGGGGCACCTGCGCATGGCGCTCATTCCGCAGGGCGCCTCGCTCGAGACCACCGCGGAGGTCTCGTGGCCCACCATCCGCCTGCGCAATACGTGGCTCTTGCCAGGTATCCCGGAGGTCTTCCGGATGAAGCTCCCGGTCGTGCTCGGCGTGCTCGCGCGGCTGGGCAAGAGCGCCGCGGCCTTCGTCTCGCACGCGGTGTACGTGCAGCTGGACGAGGGCGTGCTCAAGCCGGCGCTCGATCGAGTCGTCGCGGCGTTCCCGGACGTGTCGGTCGGCTCGTACCCCAAGTGGCGTGACTCGGAGTACCGCACGAAGGTGACCTTCGACGGACGCGACGAGGCGCGCACGCTCCAGGCGCGCGACGCCTTCGTCGCGTCATTGCCGCCGGGCGAGCCGCAGCGGGTCGATTAGCTAGGCGGCGTTTTTGCGCAGGCGATCCTGCAGATCGCCCAGCGTCTGCGCGACCTTCTCGAGCGTCTTGGCGCTCGTCTCCAGCGCGCGACGCCCCTGGCTCACGCCGAACTCGGCCCACGCGAGGCCGATGTCGAACACGGCGTCGACCAGCGTCTCGGCCTCCTTCTTGTCGCTCACCACTTCGGCCTTGGCTTCGGTCACGGTCTCTTTCTCGCTGCTCATGGACACACCTCCATCTTGGCGGGCTCGCACGAGGCGAGGCCACCGGTTCATCCACATCGCTGCCTCGAGCGCCTTATGCCCGGGGCAGACAGTCTTCGCAGACGAAGCGCCGCGGATGACCGGGCACTTCTCCGATTCCCATCTGGGCATGGGACCCGCGCGGAAGCTCCTTGCCGCACTTCGCGCACACCGCCGGGACCGCGAGCACCACCGACTGGAAGGCGACGACGCCCTCGAGCGGGTCGTGCTCCATGCGCTTCTTGATCCTCTCTCGTTCCTTCTCCAGATGCTTGGCGGCCATCTTCAGCCGCTCCTCGACGTTCTCGGTGGCCGCGTCGGCGACCGACACGGCGTCTTCCAGGATCGTGCGGACGAGGTTCGAGACCGGTACCCGCAGGTTGTCGGCGAACCGCTTGAGCTCTCGCTCGAGGACGGCCGGCACCCGGGTGTGCAGGACGCGCTCTTTCCTGGCGTCGTTGCTCCGGGGAGGGTCGTCCCCAGGCGGCTCCGGGGTCGAGCGGGCGTCTGGTTCGCGTGTCACGTCGTGATACATACGACCGGACGTGTCACGCGTCAAGGGGCCGACACGGAGAGACCCCGACGTGCCCAGATCATGCGGCTCGTCCCCCATCCCGATGCGGGCGTTGCATCGAGCGCGGCGCGATAGCTACACTTCACCGCAAGCACGCCCCGGCACTCGTTCCTTTCCTGGACCCTAGCCCCCTCTCTTTGAAAGGCGATCGGAAGCGGACCGCCCATGTGGAAGCTGGTCATCGAGGACGACGAGGGAAAGCGGACGGTCGTACCGCTGGGCCGGGAGCAGTATTCCATCGGCCGCAAGGACGGGAACACCATCCGGCTGACCGAGCGGAACGTCTCCCGCGAGCA
>Ga0209415_10017945_pt1 | contig 11206 bp, 11 predicted proteins | sample PeaSoiSIISIP2007_FD_187696 | JGI IMG/M metagenome (GOLD analysis project Ga0209415, IMG submission 187696) | Peat soil microbial communities from Weissenstadt, Germany - SII-SIP-2007 (SPAdes) (version 2) | ecosystem: Environmental > Terrestrial > Soil > Wetlands > Peat | place: Germany...
CGCCGCCGGAGAGCTGATTGCCGAGATTTTGGCGGCGCTCCTTGAGCCGCGGGAACAGCGTGTAAACCTTGTCGGTGGTCCACGGTCCGGGCTGCGCGACTGCGGTCAGATTCTCATGCACGGTGAGCGATTTGAAAATATTGCGCTCCTGCGGTACCCAGCCGATACCGACATGGGCGCGCTGGTCGGGGCGCAGCTTGGTGATGTCGGCGCCGTCGAGCGTGATGACGCCGCCCAAATACCGCGTGACGCCGACTATGGTGTTGACCAGCGTGGTCTTGCCCATGCCGTTGCGGCCAAGCAGCGCGAGCGCCTGGCCCTCGGCGAGCGACAGCGAGACGTTCGAGAGCACGACGGCCTCGCCGTAGCCGGCCGAAAGCTGCTCGATGGACAAAAGGTCAGGCATCGAGCTCCTCGCCGAGATATACCGCCTTCACCCGCGGATCGCGCGCGACCTCTTCCGGTGCGCCGTCGACGAACAGCGCGCCGTTGACCAGGACCGAGATGCGGTCGGCGAAGGAGAACACCAGGTCCATATCGTGCTCGATCAACAGCACGGTGACTTCCGCCGGCAGTGCGGCGATGGTGGCGAGGAGCTCGTGGCGTTCGGCTTCGGGCACGCCGGCCGCCGGCTCGTCGAGCAGAAGAACGCGCGGCCGGCAGGCGAAGGCGAGCGCGATCTCGAGCAGCCGCTGCTTGCCGTAGGGCAGGATCGCGGTGCGCTCATGCAGCACGTCGCCGAGACGAAAGCGCTCGACAATCTCGACGATCTCGTCGGTCACCGCGGCTTTGCTGCCGACGAGCCGCCACCAGTCGGCGCCCGAGCCGAGGCGCTCGGAGACCGCAAGCCCGATGGTCTCGAGCGGCGTGAGATCGAGGAACAATTGGTTGATCTGGAACGTGCGCGTCATGCCAAGGCGGACGCGCTGGTGCGGCGCGGCATTGGTGATATCGCGCCCTTCCAGCATGATGCGGCCGGCCGTCGGCTTGAGCACGCCGGTGAGGAGGTCGATCACCGTGGTCTTGCCGGCGCCGTTCGGCCCGATCAAAGCGTGGCGCGCACCCTTCTCCACCGCTAGCGATACGTCATGCGCCGCGATGATGCCGCCGAAGCGCTTTTCGAGCCCGATGGTTTCGAGGATCGGCATGGCGCTAGTGTCCCGATTCCGAAGTTCGCAAGTGCACGCGGGATTCTCTCATGCGAACTTCGGAATCAAAAGGGACACTAGCAAACATAATGGCTCTAGTGCGGCTTTTGGATTTGAAGCTCCTATGAGAGGTTGCCGCCATGTTGTGGGAACTTCAAATCCGCCGCGCTAGTGCCCGTCCGGGGCGGCGCCGCCGAGCGCGGCGGTGCGCGGCATCAGCCGCGTAGCGAAGCGTGACAGCGCAACCCGCAGCGTGGCGATCCGTGTCTCGACGCGTTCGCGACCGATCAACACGATCACCACCAGCACGAGGCCGATCCAGAACTGCCAATATTGCGGCGTCAGGGTCGCGATCCAGTCCTGAAGGAATTTGTAGATCACGGCGCCGACCAAACCACCGTAAAGATAGCCGGTGCCGCCGATGATGAGGACGAGGAGAAGGTCGGCCGAGCGATCGAGCGAGAACACGTCGAGCGAGCAGAACGCCGTGGTCTGGGTCAACAGCGCGCCGGCGATGCCGGCAAAGCCGGCGGCTACGGTGTAAATCGCGACCAGCCGCCATTTGACCGGAATGCCGATCGCCGCCGCGCGCAGCGAATTGCCCTTCAACGACCGCAGCGACAAGCCGAACGGCGAATAGACGATGCGCCGCGCGATGACGAAGCAGACGAACAGCACGATCAGGCAATAGACATAGCCGTTGTGGCCGTAGAGATCGAACCGGAACAGGCCGAGGATCGGCGCCATGTCGACGCCCTGCAGCCCGTCGGCGCCGCCGGTCAGATCGGAATAACGGTTGGCGACCTCGCCGAGCATCAGCGAGACGCCGAGCGTGACCATGAGGCGCGTGAGATCGGAACCGCGCAAAACCAGGAAGCTCGTGACAAAGCCGAGCGCGGCCGCGACCACGCCGGAACAGATCAGCGCACTCACCGGCTCAATGATGAGGCCGTACTTGGCGACCAGGCCGGAAAAATATCCGGCGAGGCCGAAAAACGCCGCCTGGCCGAGCGAGATGATGCCGGCGTAACCGAGAATGAGATCGAGCGAAAGCGCAAAGAGCGCCAGGACCGCCGTATCCTTCATGATCAGATATTTGCCCGGGAACAGCCAGATGGTCGCGAACACGAAAATCCAGAACGCGATTTCGAGCGGCGACCAGCGCGCGCGGTCCTTGAGATAAGCGGCGATGCCCTCGGCGGTCGCAGCCCGATTCTCTACCGTCATGGCCGTCACCGCGCCGTTGAGCGGGCGAACAGGCCCTGCGGCCGCCAGATCAAAACGACGATCATGATGGCGTAGATGACGAAAGCGCCGAGCTTCGGCACGTAATATTTGCCGGCGACGTCGCCGATGCCGAGCAGGATCGAGGCGAGGAACGGCCCGGTAATGCTGGAGGTGCCGCCGACCGTCACCACGATCAAAAAGTAGATCATGTATTTGAGCGGGAACGTCGGATCGAGGCCCAAAATTTCGGCGCCGAGCGCGCCGCCCAGTCCGGCGAGGCCGGAACCGAACGCAAAGGTGACGCCAAACACCGCGCCGACATTGATACCGAGCCCGCGCGCCACGCGCTGATCATCGACCGCCGCGCGCAAGCGGCTGCCGAACCGCGTCTTGGTCAGCATCAATTGCAGCGCGATCGTCAGGAGCCCGCAGACCACGATGATGAGCAGGCGATATTTGCCCATGCCGACGCCGAACACATCGATCTGGCCTTGCAGCGCTTCCGGAATTTGCACGAATTGCTGTGACGACCCCATCACGTAGTCGATCGAAGCCACCGACATGAAAACGAGGCCGATGGTGAACAACACCTGGTCGAGATGGGGCCGAGCATAGACATGCACATAGAGCGTGCGCTCAAGGAGCCCGCCGAGCAGCGCCGAGACCATAAAGGCGATCAGCAGCCCGAGCGCAAACGGCACGCCCAGGCGATTGACCACGATGACGGTGCAATAGCCGCCGGCCATGGCGAACGAGCCGTGGGCGAGGTTGATGAAATTCATCAGGCCGAGCGTCACGGAGAGCCCGCATGCCAGCACGAACAGCAGCATGCCGTAAGCGACACCGTCGAACAGGATGGTCAGCATGATCGGCCAATCACTCCCGCGTCATTTCGGAATCCGTAACCACCGCCCTCGTCATTATTACACGATCCGTGGCTATGGATTCCCGGCTCGCGGGCTTGCGCCCGCGCCCCGGAATGACGTGCGAGCGGCCCTTACTTCTTCTCTGCGGCCTTGATCGGATCCTTGACCGCCGTGAAGGTGGCGAATTCCACGTTGTAGAGTTCGCCGTTCTTCTTCTCGACTTTGCGGATATAGACGTTCTGGACGATGTCGCGGGTATCCGGGTCGATCGAGATCGGCCCGCGCGGGCTCTCCCAGGCCATGCCCTTGGCGGCGGCGATCAGCGAGTCGCCGTCGGTCTTGCCGCCGGCCTTCTTCACCGCCTCGTACATGAGGTGCATGCCGTCATAGCCCGAAACCGCCATGAAGTTCGGCCGCATGTCGCTGTTCGCCTTCTTGAACGCGGCAACGAACGCCTTGTTGACCGCCGAACTATGATCGGCTGAATAGAAATGCGCGGTGATGGTGCCGACGATGGCGTCACCCATGCCATTGAGCAGATCGTCGTCGGTCACATCGCCCGGGCCGATGATCTTGATGCCGGCCTTGTCGAGGCCCTTCTCAACGAACTGCTTGACGAAAGTGCCGCCCTGCCCTGACGGAACGAAGACGAAGACCGCGTCCGGCTTCTGGTCGGCGGCGCGTTGCAGGAACGGCGCGAAATCGGGATTGGCGAGCGGAAAGCGGATTGTGTCGAGCACCTGGCCGCCCTTGCCGGTGAATTCGGCGGCGAAGGATTTCTCGGCGTCGGCACCCGGCGCGTAGTCGGACACCATGCTCACCACCTTCTTGATGCCGTTCTGCGCCGCCCAGTCGGCCATCGGCACGGTCGATTGCGCCAGCGTGAAGCTGGTGCGCGCGATGTAAGGCGACTTCTCGGTGATGATCGAGGTGCCGGCCGCGGTGACGATCTCCGGCGTTTTGGATTCAGCCGAGAGCGGAGCGACCGCGAGCGCGGCCGGCGTGACGCCGAAGCCGGCGAGGAAGGTCACCTTGTCGTTGACGATCATCTCTTGCGCGATGCGCTTGGTGTTGTCGGGAACGGCGCCGTCATCCCTGACGATGAGCTCGACCTTCTTGCCGGCGACCGTGTCGCCGTTCTGCGACATGTAGAGCTTGGCCGCCGCCGAAATCTGCTTGCCGGTCGATTGCTGCTGGCCGGTCATCGGCAGAACGAAGCCGATCTTGACGCTGTCTTGAGCCTGCGCCGCGCCTGCTGCCGCAACGGCAAAGGCAGTACACGCTGCGGCCAGAAAATGCCTGTGTTTCATAGGTTTCCTCCGTCGATTAAAGACACGTTGGCCGCATACCAACATTCCCATCGGCTCTTGTCCAGTTCCGAGGTTTCTCACCTTGCGATGGCGCGGCGCGTGCTGCCGCCCAATCCCGCAGATGTGCTAGCATCCGGAAAAAAGCAGGGCCGCGTTCTCTTTGGAGGTGCAAATGGCGAAGATCGTGCTGGGGCTCGGAACGTCGCACACGCCGATGCTGCTGGCTTCCGACGAGACCTTGCGGCGCTTCGAGGAAACCGACCAGAAGATCAAGCACCGCGACAAGGAGGGCCGGCCCGCGACCTATGCCGAGCTTCTGGAAAAGGCCGATCCCAAAATGGCGGCGATGGTCGCGCCCGCCGCGCTGGTGGCGCGGCAGAACAAGGCGCGCGGCGCGATCGCGCATCTGGCTGAGACGCTCGGCAACGCCAAGCTCGATACCCTGATCGTCATGGGCGACGACCAGGACGAGGCCTATCTGGAGGACTGCCGGCCGACTTTCGCCATCTATTACGGCGACACCATCCTCAACAGCAACGAGCAGCACGAGAATTACCGCCAGCGTTTCCCCGAATGGTACGTCAAGAACCGGCAGGGCTTTTTCGAGGACAAGGCGCCGCGCGCCTATCCGGTCGACGCCAAGCTCGCCATGCACCTGATCGATTGGCTGATGGAGAACGGCTTCGATCCGGCGTCCTCAAAGTGCATGCGCAAGGGCGAAGGCGAAGGCCACGCCGTCGCCTATGTGCACCGCCGGGTAATGGACGACACAGCGCCGGTGCCGGTCGTGCCGGTCTTTCTCAATACCTATTTTGCGCCGAACCAGCCGCGGCCGAAGCGCTGCTACGCGCTCGGCCAGGCCATCCGCAAGGCGGTCGAGACCTATCGGGGGAATGCGCGCGTCGGCGTCATCGCCTCCGGCGGCTTGAGTCACTTTCTGGTCGACGAGGATTTCGACCGCGCCATCCTGAAGGCGTGCGCCGACAAGGACGCCAAATTCCTGCAAAACCTGCCGCGCAACAAGCTGCACGCCGGCAGTTCGGAAATCCTCAACTGGGTCGGCCTCGCCGGCGCCTGCGAGCATCTCGAGCTGAACTGGTTCGAATATGTGCCGGGCTACCGCACGCCGGCCGGCACCGGCACGGGCTTGAGTTTTGCGAGCTGGGCGTAACTGGTTTTTCCCCTCCCTCGCAAGCGGGAGGGGCAATTTTTCATTCGATCTTGATTCCCGCGGCCTTGATGATCGGCCCCCACTTCTCGTGTTCGTCGCGGATGAGCTTGGCAAAAACTTCGGGCGATGAGCCGATCGGGGTGGCGCCGAGCTGCAAGAGCTTGGCCTGCACCGCCGGCACCTGCACGACCTCGGCGCAGTCCTTGGCGAGCCTGGCTTTCACGTCCGCCGGCAGCCCGGCCGGCGCTAAAAAGCCCCACCACACGCCGGTGTCGTAGCCCGGCAATGCCGCTTCGGCGATGGTCGGCACGTTCGGCAGCACGGGCGAGCGCGCGGCAGTGGTGACGCCGAGCGGGCGCACCGCTGCCGCCTGAATCTGTCCCATCGATTCCGGAATGTTGTTGAACGTCAGCGGAATGTGTCCGCCGATGAGATCGGTGAGAGCCGGCGCGCCGCCCTTGTACGGCACCGCTGTGATACCGACCTTGGCCATGTATTTGAACAGCTCGCCGGCAAGATGCGGCGAGGTGCCGTTGCCGGCGTGGCCGTAGGAAAGCTGCCCCGGCTTGGCGCGCGCCGCGGCGATCACGTCGCCGACCGACTTGAACGGAGAGTCGGCGCGCACCAGCAGCATGTTGGGGGACGACCCGATCAGCGAGATCGGGGTGAAATCCTTGAAGGGATCGTACGGCAGCTTGTCGTAGAAATAGCCGTTGAGCGCGTGGCCGGTGGCCACGACGATCAGGGTGTAGCCGTCGGGCGGCGACTGCGCCAAGGCCTGCTCGGCGATGATGCCACCGGCGCCCGGCCGGTTCTCAATCACGACGGACTGGCCCCAGCGCTTGCCAAGCTCGTCGCCGAGCGTGCGTGCCACAATGTCGACGGCGCCGCCGGGCGGAAACGGCACAAAGATATGCACTGGCTTTGTGGGATATGCGTCCTGCGCGAGTGCGGCTGTGACGCCGAACGCCGCGAGCGCGACGGCGGTGGCAAAACTTCGGAGCCAGATGGTCATAAACTTCCTCCAAAATCGCTAGCTTGTTTTTAGGAGAACTAGCACCGCGCGGCGCGCTTGGCGATGTGGGCTCCTTTTCTCCCCGGCGGGGAAAGGGAGAAGACAGGCGCCTACGCGTGCGCCCGGCGCCGCGGCGGGTATTTGGGAGGGGGAATTACGTCAGTGCGTATCGGCGAACTTCGCCCACCACGCGAGTTCATTACTGAATCCGAATTGGGCTTGTTGGAACGATGCTGGCCCGGGCTTCTGGCCGCGCACGCCGCTCAATGCTGCGATCAGAGCCAGATCCTTATCCGCCCAATAAACCTCGACAATGTCCGCATGAAAGTAGTCGATCAGGTAACCTTTGCCGGCAGGCAGCAGGTAGATGTGGCGGATGTCGTTCGTGTTGGGGTCCACCGCGCCGAAGGCGCGACAGGTGATCGTCTGTTCATTTTGCGTCAGGCCGACGATGTCCGTTATGAGGGGACTGATCGCAACATCCTTGCCCTGTTGCGCCATCAAGTTATTGAGCTTTTTGATTTCCACATCTGAAAGCGATCGCTCGGCGGCGGCGGCGCGCACGGCGAAGTTCGGAACGGCCGCAAGAACGACGAAACTCAGCGCGGCGAAAATGATGAACGAGATCGGCCGGCTCGGGCGGTGTCTCATTTCCGTTTTCGCGGGCTGGGATGAAGCCTAGGCGTGCGCCTTGCGCTGCGGATCGATGATTTTCTCGAGCTTGCCGAGCACATGCATGCAGGGCAGCACCTGCCGCAGGCTGGCGTTTGGTTCGCGCTTTGCCTTGATCGCGGCGACGAACTCGCGGTCCTCGAGCTCGATGCCGTCCATCGACACGTCGACCTTCGACACGTCGATCTTGTTGTCCTTGCCGTCGCTCAGATCGTCGTAGAACGCCTTGTAGGTGCCGTTGTCGCAGATGTAGCGGAAAAACGAGCCGAGCGGCCCGTCATTATTGAACGACAGCGACAATGTCAGCACCACGCCGGACGGCGTCTTCGCCACGATGCCCATGTCCATGGCGATGTTGAGCTGCGGGTGGATCGGCCCCTGCACGGCGTAGCAGTCGGAAATATTCTCGCCGGCCTGATACTGGAACAGGTCGATAGTGTGCGCGGCATGGTGCCAGAGCAGATGATCAGTCCAGCTGCGCGGATTGCCGGCCGCATTGATGTTCTTCCTTCGAAAGAAATAAGTCTGCACGTCCATCTGCTGGACTTTCAGCTCGCCTTTCTCGACGCGCTTGTGCACCCATTGATGGCTCGGATTGAAGCGCCGCACATGGCCGCCCATCGCCGTGACGCCGGTTTCCTTGGCGATTTTTACCAAAGCTTCGGCATCCTCGACGCTGTCGGTGACCGGGATTTCGACCAGCACGTGCTTGCCGGCGCGCATCACCTGCTCGCCCTGGCGGAAATGCATCTTGGTCGGCGTGGTCAGGATCACCGCGTCGGCGCGCTTGATGCCCTCGGACAGTTCGCCGGTGTAATGCGGGATGCCGTACTTCTTCGCGACTTGCGCGGTGGAATCCTGATTGCCGCCGACCAGCGAAGTGACCTCGACATCGGGGATGCGTTTGAGCGCGTCGAGATGCTTTTGCCCGAACGCGCCCTGCCCCGCTACGCAGATTTTCATTTCCTTCCTCCAAATGTCACGAGTCCGTCATTGCGTGCGAAGCGAAGCAGTCCAGCCTGACGCCGTGAAACTGGATTGCTTCGTCGCTTCGCTCCTCGCAATGACGATCAGCTGCGAATGCGGTCGACCTTCGCGCGCGCGGCGGCGCGCTTGTGCTTGGCGACCGGCTTGCGCTTTGCCGACTTCGCTCGGTTGGCGAGGATGATATGGCCGACCGCGGTGTTCGAGGCCGGCACGGTGTAGAAGCGATAGACTTCGTCGACCTTGTCGTCGAGCGCGCCGCGCATGACGAGCCACATCACCATTTCGATGCCCTCGGCGCCGGCCTCGCGCATGTAGTCGATGTGCGGCATGCGCATAAGTTTCTTCGGGTCCTTGCTGAGGTTGTCCAAAAAAGCCTTGTCGAATTTGCTGTTGATCAGGCCGGCGCGCGGGCCTGAAATCTGGTGCGACATGCCGCCGGTGCCCATCATCACGACGCGCAAATCCTCCGGATAGGACTCGACCGCCTTGCGGATCGCGCGCCCCAACATGAAGCAGCGATGGCCGGTCGGCGGCGGATAGAGCACGACGTTGACGGCGAGCGGGATAACCGGGCACGGCCATTCCTTCGGCGAGCCGAACAAGAGGTTCATCGGCACGGTGAGGCCGTGATCGACCTCCATCTTGTTGACCACTGTGAGATCGAACTCGTCGAGAATGACCGACTGGGCGATATGGGCGGCAAGCTGCGGGTGGCCCTTGACCACCGGCACCGGACGCGGCCCCCAGCCCTCGTCGGCCGGCGGGAATTCCGCCGCGCAGCCGAGCGCGAAAGTGGGCACGATCTCGACGGAGAACGCCGAAGCATGGTCGTTGTAGACGGCGATGCAAACGTCGGGCTTGACCTTGGCCATCCACTCCTTGGATTTCTCGAAACCCGAAAACACGCGCTTCCAGTATGGTTCCTCGGTCCGATGGTTATCGATCGCCGCGCCGATCGCCGGCACGTGCGATGAGGTAACTCCTGCGATGATCCTAGCCACGTTTCGACCTCGACTTGCTGCGCGCTTTGGCTTTGGGTTTTGCTGCCTTGCCGGCTTTGGCCGGCCTGTCCTTGCCCGACTTGCTGCGATTGCCCTCGACCGAGCGCCCGCCGCCGAGCATCATCTTGGCGTAGTCGTCCTGCGAGGAGCCCGTCATCACCGCGGCGAGATGCTGGAAGGAATGGCCGTCGGTGGCGCCGAGCTTGGCGGTAAAGTAAATGTTGCCGCCGAGCTCGAGCATGCGGTTGTAATCGCGCTTGAGAACGGCCTCGGTTTGCTCCGGCGTCAGCTTGAACTTCTTGAGGTATTCAGCCTCGTTTGCCTTGAAGGCCTTGCGGTTCTCGTCCTTCATCAGCGACATGCAGAACATGTTGATGCCAAAGCCTTGGCGGGACCGTTCGGCATCGAACACGAAAGTGCCCGGTATATCGTCATAATCGTGCTGTTCGCGAGCCATCTCTTGCTCCGATTTGGGCGTATCTCCCTACGGCTTCACATATATAGCGCAGGAAAGCTTGGCAACATAAGCCGGCAGCGCGGTTTCCGTCGACGCTCGGCCGCTTTGGACTAACTCCAATAAAGCCGCATCGGGTTGTCGACCAAGAGCGCCTGCTGCTGCGCCGGCGTCACCGCGACCTTGGGAATGTAATCGACCAGGAGGCCATCATCGGGCGCCGCCTTCTTCATATTGGGATGCGGCCAGTCGGTGCCCCAGATCACCCGATCCGGAAAGCGCTCGACGAGCGCGCGGCCGAACGGCACCACGTCGTCATAGGGCGGACCGATAAGCGACATGCGCTCCGGGCAAGTGACTTTCACCCAAAAGTTCTTGTTCTTATCCATCAGCTTGTGGAAGTGCTGGTTCTCCGGATGATCGACCCCCTTTTTCACGTCGGGCGTGCCCATGTGATCGACCACGACCGTGGTCGGCAGCGCGGTAAAGAAGCCCTCAAGCTCGGGCAGATCCGGCATCTCGAAATAAACCACGATGTGCCAGCCAAGCTTATGCACGCGCGCGGCGATGCGCGCCAGCACGTCGCGCGGCGTGAAATCGACCAGCCGCTTGAGGAAATTGAAGCGCACGCCGCGCACGCCGGCTTGGTCCATCCATTTGAGCTCGTCGTCGGTCACCTCATCGCCGACAAAGGCGACGCCCTTGGCCTTGCCGTTCGACGCGTCGAGCGCGTCGACCATGGCGCGGTTGTCCTTGCTGTGACACGACGCTTGCACGATGACGTTCTTGTCGAGGCCGAGATAATCGCGCAGCGCGAACAGTTTTTCCTTCGGCGCGTCGCACGGCGTGTATTTGCGCTCCGGCGCGTAGGGAAATTTCGCCTCCGGCCCGAACACGTGGCAATGCGCATCGACCGCGCCGGCCGGCGGCTTGTATTTCGGTTTCGACGGATTGGGGTGGAAGGGGACGTAACCCGGCGACATCGGCACGCGGCTCACTCCATATTTACTAGATCCGCTCCAATGCCAGCGAGACGCCCTGGCCGATGCCGACACACATGGTGGCGAGCGCGCGCTTGCCGCCGCGCTTCTCCAAGCCATGTACCGCGGTCAGCGCGAGCCGCGCCCCCGACATGCCGAGCGGATGGCCGAGCGCAATGGCGCCGCCATGCGGATTGACGTGCTCGGCATCGTCGGCGACGCCAAGCTGGCGCAGGCAGGCGAGGCCTTGCGAGGCAAACGCCTCGTTGAGCTCGATCAGATCGAAATCGCCGATCTTCAGGCCGAGCCGCTGCATCAGCTTCTTCGTCGACGGCACTGGGCCGATGCCCATGATGCGCGGCGGCACCGCGGCGG
>Ga0209415_10017950_pt1 | contig 11205 bp, 10 predicted proteins | sample PeaSoiSIISIP2007_FD_187696 | JGI IMG/M metagenome (GOLD analysis project Ga0209415, IMG submission 187696) | Peat soil microbial communities from Weissenstadt, Germany - SII-SIP-2007 (SPAdes) (version 2) | ecosystem: Environmental > Terrestrial > Soil > Wetlands > Peat | place: Germany...
GTCGACGATCAAAGCATCTCGGTTGTCGACCCGGAGACCCTGCAGACGGTGCGGACGATTTCTCTCAGCCAACCTCCAACCGGGATCGCCGCGACCGACAGGGCGGTGTGGGTGGCGACCTCGAACCCCTCGGGCACCTGGGTGGCGGTCGACCCCTGCACTGGAGTTGAACGAAACGGGTGAGCCGCTGGGTGTCTGACGGATACTCCGAAGCGACGGCTGTTTTCACAGTCGGGACGGGTTCCTGCGATTTGAACGGAGCGCCATTTGCGATGATGGAACCAGGAGATTTGGAGAAGACATGCCGGAAGCAACTTGCGACATTGGCCTGATTGGGCTGGCGGTGATGGGACAGAACCTTGTCCTCAATATGAACGATCACGGATTCAAGGTGGCGGTTTTCAATCGCACCGTTTCCAAAGTGGACGATTTTCTGGCGAACGAGGCCAAGGGGACGCAGGTGGTGGGCGCGCACTCGGTGGAGGAGTTGGTGAGCCTGCTGAAGAGGCCGCGGCGCGTGATGCTGATGGTGAAGGCGGGCTCGACGGTGGACGAGATGATCGGCCATGTGACGCCGCATCTCGAAGCCGGCGACATCGTGATCGACGGAGGCAACTCGCTGTTTACGGATTCGAACCGGCGGACGAAAGATTTGGCCGCAAAGGGGATCTTGTTTATCGGCACGGGTGTTTCGGGCGGCGAAGAGGGCGCGCGGCACGGGCCTTCGATCATGCCCGGCGGCAATCCCGCGGCGTGGCCGCACGTGAAGCCAATCTTTCAGGCCATCGCCGCCAAGGTGGAGGACGGCACCCCCTGCTGCGATTGGGTGGGCGAGGACGGCGCGGGCCACTTTGTGAAGATGGTGCACAACGGCATCGAGTATGGCGACATGCAGCTGATCTCGGAGGCCTACGACCTGCTGAAGCACGGGCTGGGATTGGCGGCCGACGAGCTGGCCGCGGTATTTGCCGAGTGGAACAAGGGCGAGCTGGACAGCTACCTGATCGAGATTTCGAGCCAGATCTTCGCGAAGAAGGACGAAGACGGCGCGCCGCTGGTGGACAAGATTCTCGACGCGGCGGGCCAGAAGGGCACGGGCAAGTGGACAGTGATCAGCGCACTGGATGAGGGCCAGCCGGTGACGCTGATCGGCGAGAGCGTCTTTGCGCGGTGCCTGTCGGCGCTGAAAGAGGAGCGCGTGGAGGCCGCGAAAGTGCTGCGCGGGCCGACGGCGGCGGCCAAGGTGGGCGACCGCACGAAGTTCATCGAGGACGTGCGGCGGGCGCTCTTCTGCTCGAAGATCGTCAGCTACGCGCAGGGCTACATGCTGCTGCGGGCGGCTGCGAAGGAGTTTGGCTGGAACCTGAACATGGGCGGCATCGCGCTGATGTGGCGCGGCGGCTGCATTATCCGCAGCCAGTTCCTAAGCAAGATCAAGGACGCGTACAGGAAGAACAAGAAGCTGGACAATCTGTTGCTCGACAAGTTCTTCTCGCGCGCGGTGAACAAGTATCAGGCCTCGTGGCGCAAGGCGCTGGTGCACGCGGTAAAGCTGGGCGTGCCCACTCCGGCGTTTTCCACGGCGCTGGCCTTCTTCGACGGCTACCGCGCGGAGCGGCTGCCGGCGAATCTGTTGCAGGCGCAGCGCGACTTTTTTGGCGCGCATACCTACGAGCGCATTGACCAGCCGCGCGGGCAGTTCTTCCATACCAACTGGACGGGGCACGGCGGCAGGGTGTCGTCCACGACGTATAACGCGTAAAGGCAGCCTCTAGCTGTCGTTCGCGGTGAGTTGGCAGGCGGTAGAATTGCAGCCATGCTTCTGAACGAAGACCGGCTGTTTCCCAGCGAGGAAGGCGCGCGCCGCATCGCCCGCGCGCTTTACGAGAGCATTCGCGGCCTGCCGATCGTGAGCCCTCACGGGCACACTCAGGCGCGATGGTTTGCCGACGACGAGCCGTTTCCCGACCCGGCCACGCTGCTGGTGCAGCCCGATCATTACGTCTTCCGAATGCTCTATAGCCAGGGCGTCTCGCTCGACGATTTGGGCATTGGGCTCGGCATCGGCCAGCCGGTTTTGAAGGAGCCGCGGAAGGTGTGGCGAGTCTTCGCGCGCCACTACTATTTGTTTCGCGGTACGCCGACGCGCATTTGGATGGACTATGCGTTCGAGAAGCTGTTCGGAATGAGCGAGCGGCTGAGCGAGAAGACCGCCGACCTCTATTTCGATGCCATCGGTGAGACGCTGCAGACGCCGGAGTTTCGGCCGCGGGCGCTCTACGAGCGCTTCAACATTGAGGTGCTGGCAACGACCGACTCGCCGCTCGATTCGCTGGCCGAGCACAAGAAGATTCGCGAGTCGGGTTGGAGGGCGCGAGGCAATGCTCGTATCTTGCCCACATTCCGGCCGGACCCGGTGGTCGATCCGGAATTCGATAGATTCGCACGTAATGTGGACGAGCTGGGCGAACAGACCGGCGAAGACACCGCAACGTGGAAAGGCTACCTGAACGCCCTTGTCAAAGCGCGCGGGCGGTTCAAGGCGATGGGCGCGACGGCGACGGATCACGGGCACCCGACGGCGCAGACCGCGGACCTGCCGGAGGCAGATGCCGCGGCGCTCTTCGGAAAAGTGAGGTCGGGCAAGGCCGATGGCGGTGAGCAGGAGCTGTTCCGCGCGCAGATGCTGACCGAGATGGCGCGCATGAGCCTGGAGGATGGCCTGGTAATGCAGATTCATCCCGGCTCGGTGCGCAACCACAACAGGCTGCTCTATGAGAAGTACGGACGCGACATGGGCGCCGACATTCCCGCGCCAACAAATTATGTGCGCGCGCTGCGGCCACTGCTGGACCGTTTTGGCAACGAGAAGAGCTTGACGATTATTTTGTTTACGCTGGATGAGTCTGCGTACAGCCGCGAGTTGGCGCCGCTGGCCGGGCACTATCCGTGTTTGCGGCTGGGACCGCCGTGGTGGTTCAACGACAGTCCGGAAGGCATGATGCGCTTTCGCGAGATGGCTACCGAGACGGCTGGTTTCTATAACACGGTCGGATTCAACGACGACACGCGAGCGTTTCTGTCGATCCCGGCGCGGCACGATGTGGCGCGTCGCGTGGACTGTGCGTTTTTGGCGCGCCTCGTCACTGAGCATCGGCTGGACGAGGGCGAGGCGCGCGAAGTGGCGCAGGAGTTGACGCACGGATTGGTGAAGAGGGCGTACCGGCTGTAAGGAGCGGCCAGTAGGCAATAGGCAATAGCCAATAGGCAGGAGGAAGTAGCGGGAAAGCTACAAGCTGTTGGCAACCGGCTACAGGCTGGGAAGAGAGAGTTGGAGTCTTTGCATGAGCCTCTACTGCAGCGTTGGAAGTCCGGATACCGATCTTTCCGATGCGCAACTGAAAGAGTTTTTGCTCGAGAGCCTGGCAAAGCTGGGGCCGCGCGAGAGGGCGCTGGCCGTGCCGCCGGATCGGAGCCGCGAGCACTCGCGCGCCGGCGACCTGACGCGGTTTGCCTGGGAGTACTACGGCGACAAGCTGGAAGCCGTGCTGCCGGCGACAGGCACGCACGCGCCGATGCAGCCCGACCAGATTGCGCAGATGTTCGGCGCGATGCCGCTGGAGCTCTTTCGCGCGCACAATTGGCGCACGGATGTCGAGACGCTGGGCGAGATTCCGGCGGAGATCATTCGCGAGCAGTCGGAAGGCAAAGTGGATTTCGCCTGGCCGGCCCAGGTGAACAGGCTGATCTCGCAGGGCGAGTTCGATCTGATTCTCTCGATTGGACAGGTGGTGCCGCACGAAGTGACCGGCATGGCCAACCACGCCAAGAACTTGCTGATCGGCGCGGGCGGGCGCGAGGCGATCAACCGCAGCCATTTCCTGGGCGCGGTCTATGGGATGGAGCGCATCATGGGCCGGGCCGAGAATCCGGTGCGCAACGTACTGAATCTGGCGGCTGAGAAATTTCTGCGGCGCTTGCCGATCGTCTACGTGCTGACAGTGGTAGGGCGTGGGAATGATGGCCGATTGGCGGTGCGCGGGCTCTATATTGGCGACGACCTGGAGTGCTTTCTGCGCGCGGCGGAACTGAGCCTCAAGGTGAACTTCGAGATGCTGGATGCGCCGATCCGGAAGGCGGTGGTGTATCTCTCGCCCGAGGAGTTTCACTCGACGTGGATCGGCAACAAGGCGGTTTATCGGACGCGCATGGCGCTGGCCGATGGGGCGGAGCTGATTATCCTGGCCCCGGGCGTGCGCGAGTTCGGCGAGGACAAGGCTATCGATGCGCTGATCCGGAAGTACGGCTATCGTGGGACGCCGGCGACATTGAAAGCGGTGGATGAGAATGACGATCTGAGGCGGGATCTGAGCGCGGCGGCGCACTTGATTCATGCATCGAGCGAGGGACGGTTCCGGATCGTGTGGTGCCCTGGCGAGCTGACGCGCGAGGAGATCGAGAGCGTGGGATTCGAGTACGGCGATTGGCGAGAGATGAAGGCACGGTACGATTTCGAGAGATTGCGGCATGGCGTCAATCGCGTGGGCGGCGAGGAGATCTTCTTTGTGGCGAATCCGGGGTTGGGGCTGTGGGCGGAGCGTGGACGGTTTCAGAAAGGCAGGCAATGGGGATTAGGCAATAGGCATTAGGCAATAGGCAATAGGCAATAGGCAATAGAAGGGAACGAATTCTGTTGCGTGCCGTACTTTCCTGTGGGTAGAGTCTTGGGATTGGCATCCCCAGCCAAAATCAAGCCATGCCCCTGGGGGTCAAGTGAAAGCAAAATCTGGAAGTGCGTTGACGGCTGCGGCCGTGTCGTTGCTGTGTGTGTTTGCCGCGGGTTGCGGCAACGGCGTGAAGGGCCATACGTACGCGGGCAACGGGCAACTGGTGAGCATCCAGTTCCAGTCCGATGGGAAAGCCTATACCAGCATGGGTCCGATGACTTCGACCTGCACCTACACGCAGAGCGGCAACAACGTCACGCTGGTTTGCGAAGGCGATACCGAACAACTGACGCTGGCGAGCGATGGCTCGCTGAATGGGCCGCCGGACGGGATGCTGGCGCATTTGACGAGAACGAAGTAGCGACAGGAGCTTCGATAGCGGGGTTGGCGGCGCTAGCGGTGTTAGTGAATGGACGCGAAGCCGCTGCCTGCAGAGAATGATCTCCGTAAGGGGCTTGCCCCCTCACTTCGGCGGGGCGAGCGGCAGGCGGACGATAAAGCGCGTGTCGCCGGGATTGGATTGGACTTCGATCTTGCCGCTGAATTTTTGGGTGATGATGCGGCTGACGATTTCGAGGCCGAGGCCGGTGCCCTGGCCCTGCGGCTTGGTGGTGAAGAAGGCCTCGAAGATGCGGGGGAGGACGTCGGTGGGTATGCCCGCACCGTGGTCGCCGATGCAGGTGACCAGCCAGCCGGGTTCGGACCAGGTGGAGATTTCGATCTTGCTGCCTTCGGGCGAGGCGTCAATGGCGTTGTCGATCAAGTTGGTCCAGACCTGGCTGAGCGCGTGGCCGCGAGTTTGGATTTTGGAGGGGGAGGCGGCGAATCGCTTCTCCACTTCCATCTGCTTGATGCGCAGCTTGTGGCCAAGGATGGTAAGCGTGCTCTGCAGGCTGTCGTGGACGTCGAGTTCCTTGCTGGGCGCCTTTTCGTCGTAGGCGAATTTCTTGACCGCCATGACGAGCTCGGAGATGCGCCCGATGCTTTCTTCGATGGCGCAGACCAGCGAGACGCTAGAGACGAGCGAGCCAAACCAGTTGAGCGCATCGGAGAAGGCCGCGCGATCGAAGTGCTCTTGCGCGCAGGCAATCTCTTCGCGGTCGACGCCCTGGGCCACCAGCGTGGGGGCCAGGGTAAAGGCGTTTTCGACGCCCGCTTTCGAGAGGAACTCGCCCATGGCTTCCTCTGCGTCGGCCTGCTCCAGGGTGCTCATGGCGGGCTGATTGCAAGTGCGCAGCGCGTGTTCGAGCAGACCCTTCATGCATTTCAGCTGGTCCGGCGTCTTGGCTCTGTCGGCGCTGCGCAGGCTCACTTCCTGCAGGCGCATCAGGTTCTCGCGCAATTGCGCGGCGGCGCGCTTGGCAGCGGAGCCGGGATTGTGCAGCTCATGCATAAGGCCGGCGGCCATGGTACCGAGGGAGACGAGCTTCTCGCGATGGAGAGCCTCGACCTGATAGGTCTGGCTGCGCTGCGCGGCATCGGCGAGAATCCGCTGGCGCACTCCAGGGCAGCAGGCCATTAGTTCCCAGAATTCCTGCGCGGCGAAGCGGACCAGCACCGAATCCTCGGTGGCCGAGATGCGGAAGGGGCATTGCGGGCGGCCGGTGAGTAACGGCACCTCGCCGAAGGCGTCGGTGGAGCCGGCCTTACCGACGAGATAAAGCGAACCGTCTTGCTCCGGCCGCTCGGCAGTGGCCTCACCTTGCAGGACCACCCAGTAATACAGCCAGTCCTCTCCGGGTTCGACGAGCACCGTGCCCGTTTTGGCGGTGACGCGTTCGGCATGCCGAATGCGCAGCAGGCTCTCGGGTGGGGTTCCGGCGAAGACGCGGGTTTGAAGGAGGGAGCCGGCAAGGTCGCCAATGGCAACCGATTCGATGCGGAGCGGCTCAAGAGCCGGATCTGCGACCTGGGTTGGCTTGCTCATTGCTCCTAAAACCCACCGAGGTACTGATGCACCAACTGCACCGCGATGGAACCCTCTCCTACTGCCGAAGCGACGCGCTTAACCGATCCGTGGCGCACGTCGCCGGCAACAAAGACGCCGGGGACGCTGCTCTCGAGCAGAAACGGCTCACGTGTCTCGCGCCAACTCTCCGGCCACTTGCCATCGACGCGGAGATCGGGCCCGGCTAACAAGAAACCTTTGTCGTCACGCAGGATGCTCCGCGGCAACCAGGACGTGACCGGCGCGGCGCCGATAAAGACAAAAAGCGAAGACGCCTGCGCCTCCATCTCCCCGGAGGGTCCGCGCAGACGCAACGATTGCAAGCGTCCGTTCCCCACGGCCTCCACCACCTGCGTGCGGGCCTCCACCACAATATTCGATGTGCGAACGATCTCGTCGATCAAATATTTCGACATGGTGGCGGAAAGGCCCTCGCCGCGAACCAGCATGGTTACTTTTGTGGCATAGCGGGCGAAGTAGAGAGCCGCCTGGCCCGCGGAGTTGGCGCCGCCCACGATATAGACTTCCTCGCCTTTGCAGCTCAATGCCTCCACGAGCGCCGCGCCGTAGTAGACGCCGCGGCCGGTAAGCAGGTCGCTGCCGGGAATGTCGAGCTTGCGGTACTGGACGCCGGGCGCCAGAAGCACGGAATGGCTGGAGACTTCGCGGCCGTCGGCCAGCTGAATGAAGCGGTATTGGCCGTCGAGGCGGAGGCCGGTGGCGCGTTGGGTGAGGAACTCGGCGCCGAAGCGGGATGCCTGGGCGTGAGCGCGGCGGCCAAGCTCTGCGCCGGTGACGCCAGAGGGAAAGCCGAGGTAGTTCTCGATGCGGGAGCTGGAGCCGGCCTGACCTCCTGGAGCTTCGGGTTCGATGACCAGGGTTTTCAGACCTTCGCTAGCGCCATAGACACCAGCGGCAAGCCCTGCCGGCCCAGCGCCGATCACGATCATGTCGTAGAAGTCCTGGGTGGCCTGGATACGAAGGCCGACCTTTCCGGCAAGGTCTTCGATCTGCGGATCGACGAGCACGGAGCCGTCGCTGAGGAGCACCGCGGGAAGCTTCTCGGGGTCGAGCTGGCGCTCCGCCAGCAGCCTAAGTCCCTCCGGGCCCGCAGCTACGTCGATCCAGCGGTAGGGCACATGATTGCGAGAGAGAAAGTCACGCACCAGGTGGTCATTGAGCGACCAGCGATGACCAACGACGCGCAGGCCCTCAAATGGCGGACGGAAGGAGCCCTGCCAGTCGTCGAGCAGATCGCTGAGCACCGGGTAGAGCTTTTCTTCGGGCGGATCCCATGGCTTGCTGAGGTAGTAATTGATGCGAGCCGAGTTGATGGCCTGGATGGCCGCGCCGGTGTCGGCGTAGGCGGTGAGCAGCACGCGCCGGGCGTCGGGATAGATCTCCCGCGCGCGTTCCAGCAGCTCGACGCCGGTCATTCCGGGCATGCGCTGGTCGCTGACCAGTAGGGCCACCGGCTCCTCGCGGGTTTTGAGCTGAGCCAGGGTGTCCAGGGCCGCCTGGCCGCTGGCGGCGCGCATCACGCGGTAGACGTTCGCATAATGGCGGCGCAGGTCCTGGACCACAGCCTCCAGGACGCTTACGTCGTCGTCGACGGCGAGAATGATTGGTCTAGGCATAAGGGGGAAGTATTGGCCGGTTCCAAGCCCAGTGTACCGCCGCGGCTACGGTTCGTCGACGGAAGCTACAGGTTCCATTCTAGTTAATGCTTTCGACCGCCGGCCGCAGGATTTCCTGCTCTTTTGCACCGCGAAGGGGTAAGCTCTGTGAGGGGCGGCATCTGACCTTTGGGGTTGGGGATATGACCGACTAGTTGTAGATGCAAACGGTCGAGACAAGGGTAATGTTTCAAATACGGACATTACCAAAGTCCTAGGCAGATTGCCGATAGTACCTTAAGAACCAAACGGTGGTGACTGCCGTGGGATCGGCTCCGGATCGATCGAGGAGCAGGATCGCACGGTGAGCATTCCCCAAATGAGCAAGGGACAGGCAGAAAACGAACCATGAACAAAATTATCCTTGCCGATTCGCAAGCGATCTTTCGGGCCGGAACGGCGAAGGTTCTGGCCATGGATGAGGATTTGCGCATCATTGCGCAATGCACGGACCTGGAGCGGATGTACCACGCGATTACGACCTTCCCGGGCTCGATCGTGTTGTTCGCGGCCTCGCTGCGCCCGGATTTCGCGCGGCTGGGCATGCTGCTGGAGACCACGGGCAGCCGCGGGATCGTGGTGGCGGAGAACGACGAGAACGCCTCGTCGTACGTGCAGCAGGGATTTCGCGGCGTTGTGTTCCGCAGCGTAACCGGGCCGGCCCTGGTGGAGTGCGTGCGGCGCGTGGCGGCTGGCGATAGCTGGCTCCCCACGCAGAGCGCGCCGCCGGAATCGGTGGAAGAAGATATGGTGGGCGCGCGCGTGCGCGACCGCTTGACGCCGAAAGAAATGCGCATCGTGGCGCTGATTGTCCAGGGCTGCAAGAACCGCGAGATTGCGCAGCGACTGAAGACCACGGAGCAGGTGATCAAGAACTACCTGCGATCCATCTACGACAAAACAGGAGTGGGCGACCGCCTGGAGTTGGCGCTGTTCACCATCCATCACCGCGTGCTGGCGCGCGCCGCTGCCGAAGTGGGCAACAAAATGGAAGCCGAAGCGCAGGCCGCACAGCCGGGAGCCATGGCGTAGGGGCGACGCCGCTGGCCGTGATTCGTGGGTTGTGATTCGCGGATCGTGATTCTGCCCGGCGATGGCCACGTGTGCAACTGGTGTCGTCACGTTGCATGCAGCAGGCTGAGCGCAAGAATCAAAAACACAATCAAGCTGATTGCGGCGTAGAGCCGGTCGCGCTCGAGCAGAAAGCCGGCGACGGCGACGATCACGCGCGCGATGGGCGTGAATACCAGCAATAACAGCCCGAGTTGAATCAGGGCCTGGCTGCTGCCGTGCGCGGCCGCATGGACGATTCCTGAAAGTGTACCCGTTGCCGGCGATGCTGCGGCGAAGGTGTGGTAATTGGCCGGGTCGGCGTGATGGCGCGCGAGATAGGCGACTCCGCCGGCGAAGACAGTGGCTGCGGCCAGCAACACGCCGGCTTGCAACAGCCGGCCGATGAGGTTTTCGAGATGCCGGTCGTCCATCTCGTTATACCTTTCCTGTGATGCCGTTGAGGATCATTTCGATGGCTAGAGCCAGGATGACAACGCCAAATACGATGCGCAGCGCCTTGTCGCGGGCGTGGACGAGAACCTTGGCTCCCAGCAGAGCCCCAATCAAAACGCCGAGCATCACCGGCATGGCCACGCGCGGATCGATGTAGCCGCGGCTGAAATAGAGGCCGGCGCTGGCGGCGGCGGTGACGCCGATCATGAAGTTGCTGGTGGTGGTGGAGACCTTGAAGGGGATGCGCATGATGCGGTCCATGGCGATGACCTTGACTGCTCCCGAGCCGATGCCGAGCAGGCCGGAGAGCACGCCGGCGCCGAACATTCCCGCGAAGCCGGCGGGAACGTTGCGCACGCCGTAGGGCTGTTGTTTGCCATTGACGGGATAGCTGCCGCCGAGGCGCAGGCGCGTGGCGAGCGCATCGGATTGGACGGGATCGCCGCTTTCAGCCAGGCCGCGAAACGACTGATAGGCGGCCTGGAGAAGCATGAGGCCGAAGACGATGGCGAGCGCGTGAGTGCTGACGCGGCCGGCGAGAAAAGCGCCGGCAATGGCGCCGAGCGTGGTGGCGATCTCCAAAAACATACCGATGCGGATGTTCGAGAAGCCCTCGCGCACGTAGGCGGCCGCCGCGCCCGACGACGTGGCGATGACCGAGACGAGCGATGCGCCGATGGCGTACTTCATGTCGACGCCGAGAGCGAGAGTGAGCGCGGGAACGACGACCACGCCACCGCCCAGCCCCGTGAGCGCGCCGAGGAATCCGGCGAGCGCGGAGAGGACCAAAACCACGGCTGTAAACTCGAGGGCGGTCATTGGGTCAGAAGGCGCATATTCAGCGCGGCCGGAACGGGCTCCAGACGGACTTCGCAGAGAAGATGGGCTCAGGCTTTGCGGCGGGCGATTGTTCTCTTCGGGCCAAATCTACGGCGGGCCAGCCTGTAGCCTGCTGGGATCCTGTCGAAATCCTCCGGGGGCCGGCCCTTCGGCCGGTCGAGAATGTCCAGCGCCCTGGTCACTAAAGCATCTGAGATCTTGGGTCGCCGCGCCAGCCATTCCTCGTGCTGCAGGTGGGCAAGCTTCTCGGCTACGGCGAGGTTGATGAACTGATTGAGCGACGCACCTTCTCTGTGAGAGAAGTTCTCCGCCACTCTCCGCACCGATGGCATGAGCCGAAGGGGAAACTTGCTTACGGGTGGCTTTTTGCGACTAATTGGCATCGGTCTACTTCCTTTCTCGTTTCTCAGAGCTTCTCCGCCACGCTCTTGGCTTGCGTGAAGAGGTAAAGGTAGTCGGGGCCGCCGGCTTTGGAGTCTGTGCCGCTCATGTTGAATCCGCCAAAGGG
>Ga0209415_10017951_pt1 | contig 11204 bp, 11 predicted proteins | sample PeaSoiSIISIP2007_FD_187696 | JGI IMG/M metagenome (GOLD analysis project Ga0209415, IMG submission 187696) | Peat soil microbial communities from Weissenstadt, Germany - SII-SIP-2007 (SPAdes) (version 2) | ecosystem: Environmental > Terrestrial > Soil > Wetlands > Peat | place: Germany...
GGCCGGGGATAGAGTCTGGTCGCGCGGGACGTTCGGCTGCGAAGCGCTTCCGAAAGCCACTTTACCTGCGCTACAATTGGAGCGATAATCCTCGTCTCATAATCCAGCTTTCATTTCTTGGAGCCGCGCTCATACCCGCTTTCCTTTGGACTCCAGGTAAAAAGGGTTCCCATGGCAATCGACACCGAAAAGCTGAATGTTTTCCTCGGCCAATTCGTCACGGATCTCGGCGCCGCCGTCCATGCGGGCATGGTGGTGATCGGGGAGAGGCTCGGACTCTATAAGGCGCTTCTCGGCGGTCCAATGACCTCATCTGAACTCGCGGCCAAGACGGGAACGGACGAGCGCTATCTGCGAGAATGGCTCTCCTCGCAGGCCGCGGGTCGCTACATCACCTACGACGGGGATACGCGCAAATTCAGCCTCACGGAGGAGCAGGCCTTCACGCTCGCCCGGGAGGACAGCCCGGCCTATCTTCCCGGTGCCTTCCAGCTTGCCTTGGGAGCCCTGGCAGCCGTTCCGCGAATCGCAGATTCGTTCCGTAGCGGGGCGGGAATGGGCTGGCATGAGCATGACGACAGTGTGTTCCACGGCTGTGAAAAATTCTTCCGCCCGGGTTACGCCGCGAATCTGATGAGCTCCTGGATTCCGGCCCTTCACGATGTCAAAGGAAAACTGGAGGCGGGAGCCCGCGTGGCGGATGTGGGCTGCGGCTTGGGCTCCTCAACGATTTTGATGGCCAAGGCGTTTCCCAAGTCTCAGTTCTTTGGTTTCGACTATCACGATAAATCTATTCAGGCTGCCCGTGAAGCTGCGGCGCGCGAAGGCGTGGCAAATCGGGTCACGTTTGATGTGGCGAAGGCCAAGGACTTTCCCGGCAAGGACTACGACTTTGTGGCCGTTTTCGATTGTCTGCATGACATGGGCGATCCAGTCGGAGCCGCGAAGCATGTGCGACAATCGCTCCGCGAGGATGGGACCTGGATGATCGTCGAACCCTTTGCGAAGGATGATTTGAAGGACAATCTGACGCCGGTGGGACGGGTCTACTATTCGTTTTCCACGCTGCTGTGCACCCCGTGTTCGCGCTCCCAGGAGGTAGGTTTGTGTTTGGGCGCGCAATCCGGCGAGGCACGAATGCGCGAGGTGGTCACCTCGGCAGGGTTCAGCCGTTTTCGCCGGGCCACCGAAACGCCTTTCAATCTCGTTTACGAAGCCCGGCCTTAACGGGTCCGGTATCGCCCACTTCCAGGCGGTCTGGTTTATGCCGGGCGCGGTTTTACCACCGCGGCGAGCGCGCAGCCCGTCAACGCCCAGGTGCCCACGGTTCCGGCGAGATGCGCCACCGTGTAATTGCCGGGAAACCCGTACCAATTCCAGTACGGCAAATCAATCACCAGGCAGCCGAACAGGGCCACCAGCGCGACAAACAGCACCCGCTGCCCGAATCCAGGCAGCGACGGTGCAGACATCGCCAGCAGCCACGAAACCGCAAACGCGGCGAGGAGCCCGAACAGAAACTGGTTCACCAGAAGTTTGGGGAAACTGAACGCCGTGCCACCGGGCCGGTATATGAGCACTCCAGTGGGCCCGCGCAGGAAGGCATCTTCGAATTTCTTCTCGGCCGCCGGATCCTTTTGCGTGTTGGCGTCTGCGCCCGGAAACATGTACCACCCCGGCTCGTCGATCCCCAGGCGCATGGCCACGCTCAGGGCCGCCTCGTGCGGCAGCGGCTTGATGCCGGTCTCCGCGAACGGCGTGAACATGTGCCAGACGAAAGTCACGAGGAAAATGACCACGGCCCCCACCACTGTGCCGATCAGAACCTGTTTGCCCATGGCTGCCTCCGTGCGCTCCGTTGCTCCCGCGGCCCGCCCAGGCGGATGGCGGCTGGCCGCGGCGGGCGCCTCTACATTCTCGTCCGCCTGCTGGTTTCACGCCTTGTATCATGAAACGAGGGCTTTCCCCTACACTGTCGGCATGAGTCCGCCAGTTCGAATCACGCGCGAGGCGCTGTACGCAGTGCTGGCGCACGCGCGCCGCGAGCGGGGCCTGGAGTGTTGCGGCCTGCTGGCGGGCCGCGCAGGCGTGATCACCACCGTGTTTCCCGCCCAAAACTCGCTGGCCAGCGCGGTCGCCTTCGAAATCGCGCCAACGGAATTATTCCAACTGTTCCACCGGATGCGCGAACTGGCCCTGGACCACCTGGGCATCTACCACTCGCATCCGGCGGGCGAAAACGCGCCTTCGCCCACGGATATCGAACGCGCCTACTACCCGGACGTCGCCTACGTCATTGTGTCGCCGCGCGAGGATTCGCCGTGGCCCGTGCGTGCCTTCTCGATTCGGGGGGAGGGAGTAGCCGAGCTGGCGGTCGAGACCGTGCAGGGTTGACCGAGCTGGCTCTCCCGGCGACTAATCGAAAAGAATGGAGGGGGCGAGGGCCTAGTCCGCGGGGGCGCCGGCGGGCATGGGGGCGACGCGGTGCGCGTCCGCCTCCGCCAGGCGGCGCGGGTAGAGAGGGAACCGCGCGGCCAGCGCGGCCACCTCGCCGCGCACGCGTCCTTGCACCGCGGCATCCGCAATATTCGCAAGGACCTCGGCAATCCACCCGGCGATGCGCTCCATCTCCGCCTCGCCCATTCCGCGCGTGGTGACTGCCGGACTGCCGATGCGAATGCCGCTGGCCTTCATCGGGGGCAGCGGGTCGAACGGGATGGCGTTTTTGTTCACCGTCATGCCGGCGTGTTCCAGCGCCAGCTCGGCGTCGCGCCCGGCGAGCCCGCGCGAGCCCACGTCCAGCAGGAACAGGTGGTTGTCCGTGCCGCCGGTGACGATCCGGAAGCCGCGTCCAGCCAGCCCGCGCGCCAGCGCCGCCGCGTTGGCCACCACGCGCCGCTGGTATTCGCGGAACGCGGGCTCCGCCGCTTCCTTCAGGCACACGGCCTTCGCCGCGATAATGTGCACCAACGGCCCGCCCTGCAAGCCGGGGAACGTGAGCTTGTCGAGTTCCTTCGCATACGCCGCCCGGCACAGCACCAGTCCCCCGCGCGGCCCACGCAGCGTTTTGTGCGTCGTGGTGGAGACGAAGTCTGCGTGCGGCACCGGGCTGGGATGCAGCCCCGCCGCCACGAGGCCAGCGATGTGCGCCATGTCCACGAACAGCAGAGCGCCCGCCGCCCGCGCGATCCGCCCCAGCCGCTCGAAATCAATCACGCGCGAATACGCGCTCGCGCCCGCCACGATCATTTTCGGTTTGTGTTCCGCGGCCAGCCGCTCTACTTCCTCGTAATCGAGCAGTTCCGTTTCCTTCTTCACGCCGTAGGCTACGATTTTGTACATCCGGCCGGAAAAGTTCAGCGGGTGCCCGTGCGTCAGGTGCCCGCCGTGCGCCAGGTTCATGCCCAGCAGCGTGTCGCCCGGCTGGAGCGCCGCCATGTACACGGAAATGTTTGCCTGCGTGCCGGAATGCGCCTGCACGTTGGCGTGGTCGGCGCCAAACAGTTTCTTGGCGCGTTCGATGGCCAGCGTTTCCACCCGGTCGGCGTTCTCGCACCCGCCGTAGTAGCGCTTTCCCGGATAGCCCTCCGCGTATTTGTTCGTGAACACCGAGCCCATCGTTTCCAGCACCGCCTCGGAAACGAAATTCTCCGAAGCGATCAGCTCCAGCCCGGTGGCCTGCCGGCGGACTTCCTCGCGCAGCGCTTCCGCGACCTCCGGGTCCACTTCCGCAACTGTTCGTTCCATCCGCCGTGAATCCTGCGTCTCCATGAAGTTCTCCTGACGGCTGTAGAGGCGCCCGTCGCGGCGGGCCGCCATTCTTCTTTCCGGCGCGGCGGGGACGGCCCGCGCTACGCCGCGGTGCCTTTCCGCGCCGGCCGCGCCGCATCCATCTCCGCAATTTTTTCCACGCGGCGCTGGTGCCGCCCGCCTTTGAACGAGACGGCCAGAAACGCGCGCACGATTTCCACGGCCTGCGCGGGGTCCACAATCCGCCCGCCGAGGGCCAGCACATTGGCGTTGACGTGCTCCCGCGCGGCCCGGGCCAGGATCAAATCGTTCACCGTGGCCGCTCGAATTCCGGCCACTTTGTTGGCTGCGATGGCCATGCCAATCCCGCTCCCGTCGGCCAGTATCCCCAGTTCCGCCTCGCCACGCGCCACGGCTTCCGCCACCTTCTTCGCATAGTCGGGAAAATCCACCGACTCTTCGGACCACGTCCCCACGTCTTTCACCGTGTGGCCCCCACCTTCCAGGTAGCTCTTGATAGCTTCCTTGATGTGCAGGCCGGCATGGTCCGCGCCCACGGCGATGCGCAGCTTCGGGCTTTCTTCCGGCATACCGCGATTCTAGGCGCGGCCCGCTGCGTTTGCAATCGCGGCCGATCCGCGGGTAGGCTAGCGGCGACCGACGGACGGATGCGATAATCCATCCGCGCCGGTGAAAGTCAGCAAAGACAATTTGAAGAGGGCCGCTGACCAGATCGCCACGCTGATGCTCAATTCCTTGGAGCACTTCTCTTCCAAGCGAAGCTCCCCCGGCGGGCGTCGGCAAAAAGCGAAGCGTTTTTCGGTGGCCTGATCGGCGAAGTACAGGTAAGATTGTCTTACCATGCAGACCAAGCTCTCCACCAAGGGGCAGGTAGTCCTTCCCCAGCCCGTTCGTCGGAAGCTGGGGCTGCGACCTGGCGACACGCTGGACATCCACACCGAGGGCTCCAGCGTCATCCTGACGGCGCGCCGAAAACGCGTGCGAAAGGCCCGCTTGATTAAGGATCCGATTACCGGAGGTATGGTTATAACCGCCGGTCCGGGAGCTCCGACGCTGACGAGCGAGCAGGTCCGCGACATGCTGGCCGACTTTCCATGAAGTACCTGCTCGATGTGAACGTTCTCGTCGCCTTCGGCTTCCTCGATCATGAGTTCCATCAGGCCGTGGCTCGCTGGGTTTCAACGCTTACCAACGAGTCCACCTTAGTGACTTGTTCGCTTACCGATCTTGCCTTCATCCGACTGCTCGCTCAGATCCCGGCGTACGGCGTCGACGTTGCCGAGGCCAAGCGCTTGCTGCATGGCGCGAAATCAGCGAGCCCTGTTCCGTTCGAGTTTATTGCCGACGACCACGATGCATCCCATCTGCCTGATTGGGTAACGAGGCCGAAGCAGGTAAACGACGGGCACCTGGCCGGGCTCGCAAAGGCCGAGGGGGCCGAGTTTGTGACGCTGGACCGGGGAATCCCCGGAGCGCTTCTGATTCCGCAAGAGCGATGAGCCGCAACTTCGTTGACTTCCGTACTACCGTCCCCTAGTCTCGTTGGTTTCAGCGATTCGCTGAACAAACGGCAGAGAGAGCGAGCACATGTCTGAGCAGAAATTGCCCACACGGGCCGAAGATTTTTCCGAGTGGTACAACCAACTGGTCCTGCGGTCGGAGATGGCGGATTACGCCCCCGTCCGCGGCTGCATGATCGTTCGCCCCTACGGCTGGGCGCTGTGGGAAAACATCACCGCGGCGCTCGACCGGCGCTTCAAGGCCACCGGCCACGTGAACGCCGCCTTCCCTCTGCTCATCCCGCGCAGCTTCATCGACAAGGAAAAATCGCACGTCGCCGGCTTCTCCCCGGAGCTGGCCGTGGTGACGCACGGCGGCGGCGAGGAGCTGGCCGAGCCGCTGGTGATCCGCCCCACCTCGGAGACGATCATCGGCCACGCCTACGCGAAATGGATTCAGTCCTATCGCGATCTTCCCGTGCTCATCAACCAGTGGAACAGCGTGGTCCGCTGGGAGCTGCGCACCAAGCTTTTCCTCCGCACGCTCGAATTCTTCTGGCAGGAGGGCCACACCGCCCACGCCACTCTCGCCGAAGCGGAAGCCGAGACCCGCCAGATGCTGGACATCTACACCGATTTCGCCGTGAACGAAGCCGCCGTTCCCGTCATCCCCGGCCGCAAGTCGCTCTCCGAGCGCTTCGCCGGCGCCGACCAGACTTTTTCCATCGAAGCGATGATGGGCGACAAGAAGGCGCTGCAATCGGCCACGTCGCACAACCTGGGCCAGAATTTCGCCAAAGCCTTCGAAATCCGCTACCTCGACAAAGAAGGCCAGCTCCAGCACTGCTGGACGACCTCCTGGGGACTCTCCACGCGCTTCGTCGGCGCCATCATCATGGTGCACGGCGACGATCAGGGGCTGATCTTCCCGCCCCGGCTGGCCCCGCACCAGATCGTGATCGTGCCCATCTTCAAGAACGACGAGGAAAAGGCCCAGGTAACCGAGGCAACGCACGCTGTGCGCGCCGAACTCTCAGCCGCCGGTCTGCGCGTGACTCTCGACGAACGCGATGGCGTCACCCCGGGCTTCAAGTTCAACGATTGGGAGATGCGCGGCGTTCCCCTGCGCATCGAAATCGGCCCAAAGGACGTGGCCAAGAACAGTGTCGCGCTCGCCCGCCGCGACCGCCCCGGCCGGGAAGGGAAGTCCTTTGTCCCGCGCGAAGGGCTCGTGGCCGTGGTCCGAGAAACGCTCGACGGGATACAAAAGGCGCTCCACGACCGCGCCCTCGAATTCCGCAAGGCCAACACGCACGACCCCAAGAATTACGATGAGTTCCGAAACGCGGTGGAAAATGGTTTCGCGTTTTCCTTCTGGTGCGGCAATCCCGACTGCGAGGCGCGCGTGAAGGAGGAAACAAAAGCAACGATCCGCAACATCCCTCTCGAGCAACCCGGAGGCGCCGGCCCCTGCATCGCCTGCGGCCAGCCCTCCCAGGAACGCGCCCTGTTTGGCCGCGCGTATTAGACCGGCCCCGGCGAACCAGCCTGGGCGTGCCCTGTTCGCGCGGCCAATTAACGCATCGGAAACGCCGCGAGTTCCATTCCTCGACACGTCCCCACCCCAATGCTAGCATCGGGCCGTTTCTGGTTTACCGGCAGGAATCCGCGGTGCCGGCGGATTCGAGGATGGACTGGATTGAACGTCGCGCCACAAACTCCTCCAAACCTTCTCGCCCGCCGCGAGCGCGCCCGGTCCCAGCGAGGCGAGGGAAACTTCAAACTCCTCATCGTACTGGTGGTGTTGGGAGCCATCGGCTACTCCGGCTTCAAGATTGTTCCGCCCTACGTGAACAACTACCAGCTCCAGGACACCTGCGAATCCGAATCGCGCCTGTTTGCCGCGCACCAGAAGTCCGATCAGAAGACCCGGGACGCCGTCTGGGCGCAGGTACAGTCGCTCGGCATCCCCATACAACAGGACGCCATCAAGGTGGAGATCATCGGGCGCACCGCCCGCGTGAGCGTGAACTACAACATCCCGGTCAGTCTCTTCGGCTACGACGTCAACCTCGATTTCCATCCCAAAGGCGAAAGCCCTATCTTTTAAGCGGTTCGCGGTACAATTACACTGTGTGACGCACCCGCCCGTCCCGCGCCACGCCCAGAGCGGCGCCCGGGTCGCGCATTCGATCCGGTAGAAGGGGGATTCCATCTCGCTGCGTATTCGCCTGTCTCGCGGTTTCTGGACCTCCCGGTTCGGGATCACCCTGCTCGCCTCCGGCCTGCTCCTGCTGTTCGCCGGCGCCGCGGTCTTCGCCTACTACTACGTTTCCTACTCGCGGATGATCGATGCGCGGCTCTCCGGCCAGGTTTTCGGGAACACCTCGCAGGTATACTCCGCACCCCGGCGAATTTACGAGGGCGAGCCCATCGCGGAGGGCGACTTGGCGAGCTCGCTGGAGCGTGCCGGGTATTTCGACCGGCCCGTGGACGGCGCCCGCGGGGATTTCAACTCTTCCCACTCCAGCCTTTATATTCATCCCTCTCCCGCCTCCTACTTCGGCGGCGCGAATTCACTGCGCGTGGACTTTGGGGGCGGAAGGATCGCGCGGATTGCCTCGCTGGCGGACGGCGCGAGGCTTTCCTCCGCGGAGATCGAGCCCGAGCTAATCACGAATCTTTTCGATACGGCGCGCGAAAAGCGCCGCGTGGTGCGCATGGACCAACTCCCTAAAGTGCTCGTGGACGCCGTGCTCGCCGCGGAAGACAAGCGCTTTTTCGAGCATCCCGGCTTCGATCCCGTGCGCATCGTCGGCGCCGCCTGGGCCGATGTGCGCCACCGCAACGTGGGCCAGGGCGCCAGCACGCTCACCATGCAGCTGGCCCGCAGCTTTTTCTTTTCCACCGAGCGCACCTGGAAGCGGAAGCTGGCGGAAACGCTCGTGGCCCTCGAGCTCGAGCAGCGCTTCTCCAAGCAGCAGCTCTTCGAGCTATACGCGAATGAAATCTACCTGGGCAATCGCGGCAGCTTCGCCATTCGCGGATTCGGCGAAGGCGCCCTGGCGTATTTCGGAACGGACGTCCACGCGCTGAGTTTGGCGGAGTCGGCCTTCCTCGCCGGCATCATTCGCTCGCCGAACCGCTATTCGTCCTCGGACAGCCAGCCGGAGCGGGCCGCCGAAGCGCGCGATCGCGTGCTGGCGCAAATGGTGGAGGACGGCCTGATCACCGCCCAGCAGCAGGCCGAGGCGCAGCGGGCGCCCCTGCGCCTGGCGCGAGGAGGCATGGAGACATCTTCCGCCCCCAATTTTGTGGACATGGTGAAGGACCACTTGCTCGAGCACCTCTCCGAATCCGATCTGAGCTCGCAGAGCTATCGCGTCTACACCTCGCTCGATCCGCGCCTGGAGCGCGCCGCGGTGGAAGCCGTGGCCGCGGGAATCAAGGAGGTGGACGCGCAGCTCCAGCGGAAGTATGAACGCTGGGCCAAGGAAACTCAGCGCAAGGGCTCTACCGAAGCCGTGCCCCACGCGCAAGTCGCCCTGGTCGCGCTCGATCCGCGCACCGGCGAGGTGCGCGCTCTCGTCGGCGGACGCGATTACGGCGCCAGCCAGTTGAACCGCGCGCTGGCCCGGCGGCAACCCGGCTCCGCGTTCAAACCGTTTGTGTATCTCGCCGCTTTCGACAACGCGGTGGAAGGCATCGACCCGGAACTCACGCCGCTTTCGACGGTGGTGGACGAGCCCACTACGTTCGTTTTTGAAGGCAATGAATACGCCCCCGACAATTTCGGCGAAAAGTTTTACGGCACGGTGACCCTGCGCGATGCCCTCACGCACTCGCTGAACGTTGCCACCGTGCGCGTGGCGGAGATGGTCGGCTACCAGCGAGTGGTGGACGTGGTGCGCCAGGCCGGCCTCGACCCGCACATCCAGCCTACGCCGGCCATGGCCCTGGGCGCCTACGAGATGACGCCTCTCGACGTGGCTGCCGCCTACACTATCTTCGCCGCGGACGGCGTGCGCGCCGAGCCCATGTTCATCCGCGGCGTCAAGGACGCAGCCGGCGAATGGGACGAGCGCGCCCAGCCGCGCACGCGCCAAGCCGTGGACCCGCGCGCCGCCTACATCGTCACCAACATTCTCCAGGACGTGATCAGCCACGGCACGGGCTATCCCGTGCGCCAGCGCGGCTTCACCGCACCCGCCGCCGGCAAAACGGGCACCTCGCACGACGGCTGGTTCGCCGGATTCACTTCCAACCTGATCTGTGTCGTCTGGGTGGGCTTCGACGACAACCGCGAACTCGGCCTTGCCGGCGGCAATTCCGCTGCGCCCATCTGGGCCGAGTTCATGAAGCGCGCCATCGCCCTGCCGGATTACGCCGAGGTGCACGATTTCGCGCCGCCCGACGGCGTCAGCCTGGTGGCCATCGACCCGGACACGCTCGAACGCGCCACCCCGCTCTGCCCGGTCACGCGCACCGAGGCATTTCTGGCCGGCAGCGAGCCCACACAGTATTGCGAGCGCCACGGAGGTCTCGATGCCGCCATGGCTGCTGGCGCGGGTGGCGCCGCGCCGGTCTCGCCCGCCGGAGATGCGGCATCCGCCCGTTCCGACGCACAGCCAGCGTCCGGCCCTTCGCAGCAGGAAAAGGCTGCGTCGAGCGCCAAGCGCAAAACTCCGCCCGGCCAAACCTCCAACGACCAGCAACCCGCCCCGCCAAAGAAAAAGAGCCTTTGGGACAAGATTCTTGGTATCTTTGGGTCAGGTAAGAAAAAAGACCAGGCTCCGGGCTGAGCCAGGTTCGTGATTTGAGCAGTGTGCCGGGGTGGCACAAGCCTTTGATCGGCCGTGGTGCGTCCCGATCTCTCCGTCGGGAAACCCTGTGCGCGCTTCCCTGGCTCGGTCGCGAACCCTTTAGCCATCGCGGGCCCAGGGAGTGGCGACATGAAATATTTCGTGCGCGCGTTTGGTGCGTTGCTGATTTGCCTGGTTGTGCAGGCCCCGAGCAGAGCCCAGGAGAACCCGCCGTCGAGCAGCCCGATCCAAAAGCTCATCGCCGTGGACCAGATCCTCGAGCAGAAGGAATACGACGAAGCGCTGCGCGGCTACAACGAACTGCTGGCCTCCGATCCCGAAAACCCCCAGATCCTGAACCGCATCGGCAATACCTATCAGGCGCTCCAAAAGTTTCACGACGCCAAAAAATATTACGAGCGCGCCCTGAAGGCAGACCCGCATTTCGCCCCCGCGGTCAACAACATCGGCTGCCTCTATTACAACGAGCAGCGTTACGGCCGGGCCGCGCGCGAATACCGGAAAGCCGTCAAAATGGATTCCACCGTCGCCAGCTTCTATAGCAATCTGGGGTACGCCTACCTGGGCGAACAGAAGTACAGGGACATGATGGAGGCGTTTCACAACGCCGTGACCCTCGATCCCACCATCTTCGACCAGCACAGCCGCAGCGGCGCCGTCATGCTCGAACGCAGCGTGGAAAACCGCGGCGCGTTCTACTTCTACCTTGCCAAGACCTATGGCCAGATGGGCGACACGGAGCGTTGCCTCGAGTACCTGAAAAAGGCCCGCGACGAGCATTTCAAGGACATCCTCCAGGTCAAAACCGACCCGGCCTTCGCACCCGTTCGCCCCAATCCGGCCATGAAGGAATTCATGGACGGCCTGACTCCCCAGCCCGTGCCCAATCCTTCCTCCGCCGCCCACTAGCGCGGGGTCTCAGCCCGCGCTCAGCGAAGGAATTGCGAAGGGCTCAGCATTCCCGCTGTGACGCAGCGGATTCGGCGGACACTCGCGACCGTGGCGGCCGGCCTCACACGTCTCGCCATTAGTCTTCCAGCTTCGGCAGCGTCTTCAGCACTTCGGCCGCCCGCGGCTGGTTGAGCACCGGCTCATCCTTGCGGATCCTTCC
>Ga0209415_10017952_pt1 | contig 11204 bp, 7 predicted proteins | sample PeaSoiSIISIP2007_FD_187696 | JGI IMG/M metagenome (GOLD analysis project Ga0209415, IMG submission 187696) | Peat soil microbial communities from Weissenstadt, Germany - SII-SIP-2007 (SPAdes) (version 2) | ecosystem: Environmental > Terrestrial > Soil > Wetlands > Peat | place: Germany...
TAGTCGCTCTCGGGCACGCCCATCATGTCGCAGATGATCTTGAGGGGGAGCCGGGCCGCCACCTCGGTGACGAAGTCACATTCACCCTTGGCCCGCACGCTGGCGATGATGTCGTCGGCCACCTGCTCGATGTTGTCCTCCACGGCGCGCACCATGCGGGGGTTGAAGGCGGCGGACACGATCCGGCGTAGCCGGGCGTGGCGGGGGTCGTCCATGTTGATCATCGAGCCGAAGAACTCGAGGAGCTCGGGGGGCATGTCGAGGATGGTGCTGCCCGATTGCCCCGAGCAGTACAGCTCGGGGTGGCGGCTGACCTCCACGACATCGGCGTAGCGCGTGATGGCGTAGTACCCCGGCCCGGGAGGGATGGGAATGATGGTCTCGACCTCGATCTCGGGGTCCGGGAAGTAGGCGATGGGCCGTTCGGCGCGCAAGGTGGCGAACGCCGCTTCGCGCACCGACCACGGCTTCTCCCAGAATTCGAAGTTCGACAGCTCGATGTCGTCCACGCCCAGTGTCTGTGGGATCGTCACGTCCATCCCTTTCGTCGGTGGACCGGTGGCCCGATCGGTCGGCGTCACCTCGTCCTTTCGCTGTCATCCTCGCGCCGTCGTCGGGCTCGAACCCAGCCCGGGGTGCCCGCCGCCCCAGGCGCCGGAAGTTCAGAAGGGCGCCGGCACCCGGCGCCCGACCGGGCGGGTGAGGCCGCCCCGCACGATCTCCCCGAGGGCCTCGGCATCGTCGGCGTCGGTGGGGGTGCAGGGGTCGATCCCGTAGCTGGCCCGGGCGGCGAGGGCGGCGAGCTTGCCGTAGGCGTCCACGGTGGCCCGGGCGGCGTCGTCGGGGTCGGGCGTCGATCGGGGACCGGTGACCGGCCGGTAGGCGGTCAACCACGCCCCGCCGGCCAGGGACCGAAGGCGCGCGGCGTGTTCCTCGAGGGTCTCGGTGGGCCGCCGCCCGAGCCGCACCCGCTCGAGCACCGTCTCCGCCTCTCGCCACTGGGCCACCACCTCTGCGCTGGGATCGGCCTCCCGGCGCCGGCGCCGGCGGCGCCGTCGCACGAAGGGGAAGAGGAACGGGGAGCGGCCCCCCGCTGCCAGGCGCCGCAGCCAGACGCCCGACACCACCACCAGGGCCACCAGCACCGCGCCCAGGGCACCGACGGTGAGCACGCCGCTCCAGGACGTGTGGTGCGCGGACCGGCCCGCCGCCGTGCCCCGCAAGGTCAGCGGGGTGGTCGAGGGGGCGGACACGTTGGTGGTGAAGGGGTGGCGGACCGGCGCCACCGTCGAGGCGGTCGTGGCCGTCGACCGGGGGCGCGCCCCTTGCGCTCCGGGTCGTAGGCCCGAGTTCACGCCGACGCCGGTGGACTGGCCCGCCAAGGACGGGGTGGGCTCGTACGAGGTCCACCCCGTCTGGGGCCCGAGGTACACCTCGGGCCAGACGTGGGCGTCGGCCCCGGTGATCACGTACTGACCGCGACCCGCCGATGCCCCGGTGGTGAAGCCCACCGCCACCCGCGTGGGCAGGCCGACGATGCGCGCCAGCACAGCGTAGGCGGCGGCGAACTGCTGGCAGAACCCGGCCCGGGTGTCGAAGAGGAAAGACTCCAGGGCGTCACCCCCTGTGGGTGGAGGCGGGGTCAGTGTGTAACGGAACCGGCCGTTGTCGAACCACCGGGCCAGCGCGGCGGCCTGGGCGGCGGGCCCTTTGGCGCCGGCCACGATCCGGTGGGCGAGCGTGATGACCGGGGCCGGCTCGGTGGGCAGTTGCAGGTACGGCGCGAGCGCGGTGGCGCCGACCGAGGTCGACGACTCAGCAGGAGCCGGCGCGCCCGCCCGGGTGCTCCCGGTGGTGGTGGGGACCACGGGGATGCGGGCCACCGCCACGTAGCTCAGGCCCGGGGACGACTCGACGGGCTGCACCGCCCCGAACCCCGGCACCACCTCGGCGGTGGCGCCCACCGAGACCGTCGTGGGTGGCAGGGGCAGCAGCGTGCTCTCGAGGTCGGCGATGGTGACCTGGGCGCGGTACGTCTTGGTGGGCGGGGGCTCGGGCAGCGCGGGCAGGTACGGCACCGCCTTGGTCAACGGCGCCAGCGCGATGCTCTGGACGGCGGCTTGGGTGGTCGGGTCCGGGAGCCAGGTGGTGCCGTTGAAGCGGGTGAGCACGGCCAACTGCCAGTACGTCGGCAGGGGGGTCTGGGCGCGGAACATGACCTCGGCGGTCCGGTTGACCAGGACGGCCCGGAGGTTGTCGACGAGGTCGATGGCCCGCACGCCGGTGAGCGCCGCCCCGTTGTCGCCGTTGCTCCCGGTGCCGCCTTGCCCCGCCCCGTTGTTCCCTCCCGGAAAGCTGAGGCCCGGTGGTGCCGCCTTTCCCCCGGGGGCCGAGAACGGCAGGGCGTCCACCTTCAGCGACGTCAGCACGGGGACGGCGGCCAGGGGGACGACCACGGCCAGGGACCCCACCAACACCGCCGGAATGGTGGCGCGCCAGGTCGACGGCGCCCCGCTGGTGGCGTGGTCGGCCACGATCACGAACCCGAGGGCGCATCCGAGATAGGCCACCGCTCCGGGGACCCGGTCGACCTGTGAGCTCAACAGGGCGGTGTAGCTGAACAACCCGAAACTCGGCACCAGAGCCACCAGCCCGCTGGCGCCGTGCCCCTCTCGCCATGACCAGATGCCGCGACTCGCCACCGCCACCAGACCGGCGCCGGTGGCGATGCACAGCACTACGCCCGTGGTGGCGGGGACGGGGGTGGGATGGGACCGGATGACGGTGCCGGCCGCCTCGAACCTCGAGATCAGGGTGCGCCACGTCCCCGGCGTGGGGACGCCGTAGCGAGTGGCCGACAGCAGCTGGCCCCACACCGTGGTCAGCGCCACCACCACGGTTCCCGCCATCATGGCCACCCCCACCGACCCACCCAGGCGCCTGGTGACCGAAGTGGCCAGGTGGCCGGCCACCACCGTGGCCACGATGGGGCCCACCACGTGCGCCGCCCCGGGGGCCTGGGTCAGGCGGCCCGTGCCCAGCCCGGCCGCCAGCGAGACGGCCAGGAGCAGGACGTCGGGTGCGAACGCCGGCGTCCCCCGCGTCGGGGGCACCGCGTGGGTGTCGACCCGGGGGTGCGCCGGCGTCATGGGACGAGCACCGTCTCGGCGCGCCGGCTCAGCGCCTCGGGCAGGGTCCGTTGGGCGGCGCCGGCCGCGGTGGTCACGAGGACGACGTCGTTGCCCTGCAGGCCGGGTGTGGCCCACACCGCGCCCCCCCGGGGACGGTCCCCCCACCGGTGGGTGACGGCGGGGGGCGCCTGGGCCGGACCGAGAAGGGCCAGGGCACGAAGCAGCATCGGGCGGCCGGCGGCGTCGGGCGCGATCACCAACCGGTCGCCCGTGCTGGTGCACAGCTCGACGGTCACGCCCTGCGCCAGCGCGTCCAGGCCGAAGGCGGCGGTGCGCGAGATGGTCGTCTCGATCGACGCCGCGCTGTGGGCCGAGGGCCGGAGGTCCACGAGCAGTGTCAGGGACCCCGACGGGGGCTCGAGGAACTCGCGCACCACCAGCTCGCCCGAACGAGCCAGTGAGGGCCAGTGCAGCCGCGTGAGCCGGTCTCCCGGCGCGTAGGGACGCAACCCGCTGAGCTCGTCTCCCGAGAGGGCATTCGTCGTGCCCGCCGTCGACGAACGCTCGCGCCCGGCGCGCTGTGCCCCGGCGGGGCGCGGCGCGGCCATGACCGGGGCGGCCGGGTACACGATCACGTGCGCGGGGGGCGCCCACGCCACCCGGCTGGCGACCAGGCCGAACGGGTCCTGGCACCACACGCCCAGGTCCGAGAGGGTGAGAAGCCCTCGGTCGCCGGTGGGCACGGGTATCGACACCATGGCCCCGGGTCCCGGTCCGGCGCCGGGTAGCCGACGCGCCCGGGACACCGCCCGTCGGTCGTGGGCGCGCTGGGCTCGGTCGCGTCGCGTCGCCGAGCTGTCCCACCACCCGCCCGAGGGTGCCGGGTTCCGAGGGGTGACGTGGGCGCGGGCGCCGGCAAGGGAGCTCTCGCTCAGGCCGGGGTGCGACACCGCCCAGTGGACCGAGGGGTCCTCGACGAGCACAGGGGGCCGGCGACGGTTACCCGTGTTGGTCACCGTCAGCTCCACCACGGCCGACTGCTGGGCGGTGACCTCGGCGACGGGCACCCGCACCACCAGGCGCAGCGTCCGACGGCTCGCCCGGCGGCGGTACCCCATCGACAGGGCGCCCACGGCGAACAGGACGCCGACCGCCATGGCCAGGAACACGAATTCCTCGACCCCGTAGACCAGGCCCGCGATGGCCGAACCGACGCTCCCAGCGCCCAGCACGGTTCCACGCGTGGTGAGCACAGGTCGGTCAGGTCGTCCCGGCGGCCCGACGGTGGCGCCGGCTTCGCCCTACCGACTGCCGCCGACGGGCACGAGGATGCGCGACATGATCTCCTCGATCGTCGACGACGCCGTGACCCCCGCCAGTTCGGCCGCGGGGTGCACGACCACGCGATGGCCCAGGGCGGGCTCGGCCACCAGCTTGACGTCATCGGGAGTCACGTAGCCGCGCCCGGTGGACACGGCGACGGCGCCCGCCGCTCGGAGCACCGCCAGGGTGGCGCGCGGCGAGGCCCCCACGGTGAGGTCGGGGTGCGACCTCGTCTCCCCGATGAGGTCGAGGACGTAGCCGCGCACCTCGGGTGCCACATGGGCGTGGCGGGCGGCGATGGCGAACGCGCTGAGGAACCCCGGTCCGCCCACACCGTTCAGGTGGTCGGGCTCCGGTCGCGTCAGCGTGGTGGCCAGCAGCTCGTCCTCGGCGTCGCGGCCGGGGTAGCCCAGGCTGAGGCGGAGGAGGAACCGGTCGCGCTGGCTGTGGGGGAGCGGGAACGTGCCGGCCGCGTCGTAGGGGTTCTGGGTGGCGATGACCATGAACGGCTTCGGAAGGGGGTGGCTGATCCCGTCCGCGCTGACCTGGTGCTCCTCCATGGACTCCAACAGCGCCGACTGGGCCTTGGGCGATGCCCGGTTCAGCTCGTCGGCCAGCAGGATGTTGGTGAACACCGGGCCGGGTCGGAACGAGATGCGTCCACTGTCGCGATCGAAGACCATGGCCCCGGTGACATCGGAGGGCAGCAGGTCGGCGGTGAACTGCACCCGGCCGAATCCGAGGTCGAGGGACCTCGCCAGCGCCTTGGCCAGCGTCGTCTTGCCCACTCCGGGGTGGTCCTCGACCAGGAGATGGCCCTCGGCCATGAGACAGCACAGCGCCAGGCGAATGGTGTTCTGGTTGCCCACATAGGCGCTGCGGACGTTGGCCACCACGGCATCGAAGGTCCGGGCCAGGACCGAGAATGAGACCTCGGGCGGTTCCTCGGCCTCGACGGGGGCGAGCACGGCGGACATCGTGTCCCCCAGCTGGGGTGCGGTCCCGGCGTCCTCGGCCGACGTTGCCATGGCGCCGAGCCTATGTGCCTGGCTCTGGGACGGCACCGCGGTGACGAAGTCTCAGGGTACGGGCTGCGCCACGGCGTACACGCCGAAACCGTTGTAGGACTTGGAGTCGCTGAGGACGAACGGGCCGTTGATGACCACGGCCAGCGCTCCGGTGGGGGCCGGACCGGCGTCGCCTTCGACGGTGACCACGGCGTCGTCGGGCCACACCTCGACGACGAGCCCGGTGTGCACCGAGGAGGAGGTGCTCTGGGGCCCGGTGCCGTAGAGCACGGCATCCCCCGGTGCCGCCAGGACGTTGGGGGGGAGGAGCCGGCCTTGGGTGGCGGCCCATGCGTAGAGGTTCCCGGTGAAGGGGATCGACGGCACACCGATGCCGGCTTGCTCCCACACCCAGGTCACGAAGAGCGAGCACCACGCCTCGCATGGCCCGTACGGGTTGCAGAAGGCGCCCTGGGCGTTGTCGGGGTCGGGGCCGACCTGGCTGGTTGCCACCGAGGTGACGGCGGCCGACTTGGCCAGCGAGTACGGGGAGGGGGCGGAGAACGAATACGTCCAGTCGTCGGGCTCGAGGAGCCAGTAGCCCTTGCCGTCGGGTGTGGGGGTGATGGCGGCGACGGGAGACAGTGGCGTCGTGGAGGCCGAGGAGCCGAAGCCCTGGGCGTCCCCGTACTTGTAGACGCTCCCGTCGATGCCCACCAGCCAGTACCCCGCACCGTCGGGCGTGGACGCCATCCCCGCGATCGAGTCCACCGGTGGCTTGTTGCCCATCGACCCGTAGAACGCCGCGTCGCCGAAGGCGAACACCCCGCCATCACCGGCCACCATCCAGTACCCGTTGCCGTCGGGGGTGGCGGCCATGCCGGTGACCCCGGCGGCGAGGTGGGTGGCGCCCATGGACCCGTAGAACGCGGCGTCGCCGAAGGCGAACACGCCGCCGTCGGAGGCCACGAGCCAGTACCCCGCCCCGTCGGGGGTGGCGGCCATGGCCACGACCGGTCGGTCGAGGCGGAACCCTCCCATCGACCCGTAGTACAGCGCGTCGCCGAAGGCGAACACGCCGCCATCGAGGGCCACGAGCCAGTAGCCCTTGCCGTCGGGGGTGGCGGCCATGCCCACGACGGGGCCAGTGAGCTTCACCGACCCAAGTGACCCGTAGAATGCGGCGTCGCCGTAGGCGAACACGCCGCCGTCGGCGCCCACCAACCAGTAGCCCTCCCCGTCGGGGGTGGTGGCCATCCCGGTGATCACCGAGGCCAACGGGATGTCGGGCGTGCCGTAGTTGCCGGCGTCGCCGAAGGAGATGACCCCGCCGCCCGCATACGCGTGGGGGGCGGCCGCGGCGGCAGCGGTCTGGGAGAGGGCGGTGACGGTGACGAACGCGCCGAGCGACGTGACGGTGATCACCGACGCGCCGAACAGCGTGGTCAGGACCTCGAGGGCACGCCGTCGTGGACCTCGGTGAGCTCCGGCCTGTGCGTCGCGATGAGAGCGGTTCAGCGAAACAAGCGCGTGAGCATCGTGCTGCTCGGTTCGCGCCACAGTCAAATTGTCGGTTGTCCCAGTCGAGATCTGAAGGTCACCGACGACCTGATCTCGTCATTCGTCCTCGTGGGGGGATTGTCGCTGTGACGAGCCTGTGAAACAACGCGAGAACCGACTCCGAGAGACGGACTCGAGAGGCGGACTCGAGAGACGGACCGGAGTGCGCTCCGACACGCGCCGGTGGCGCGTGTCAGGCGTTCGACGTGGCGATGGTGGTGACGACGAAGGGCCAACCCTCTCGCACGCTGCGGTGCACGGGCGCCCAGCCGGTGGCGTCGACGAAGGTGCGGTTGGAGACCCGCTGCGACCGGGTGAGGACCGACGCCTTGGACCCGCCCAGTCTGGCCAGGCCGGCCGGGGCGATGCGCGGCGGCCGCACCCCCAGCGCGCCGGCCAAGCTCGAGAAAAACTCCCGGCGGGGGAGCGGTTCGTCGTCGCCGACGTTGTAGAGACCCGCCGGTGCCGACAGGGAGGCCACCACGGCGCGGGCGGCGTCGTCGGTGGTGATCGAGGACGTGTACGCATCGGGTGCCGCGCCGAGCGCGATCCGCCGCTTGGCCAGCTTGATCATGTCGAGGGTCGTGCCCGAGTCGGGCCCGTAGAAGGCGGCGAAGCGCAGAACCACGCCGATGGCACCACCCGAGCTGAATCGGGCGGCGTGAGCTTCTGCCACCGTCGCCGAGGCGAGGTTGGCGGCCGGCTGGATCGGCGAGGTCTCGTCGATCCACCGGTCTGCGGCGTCGCAGTAGAGGAAGGTGATGGACTCCTGGACGAAGCGGCCGGCACCGGCGGCCCGCGCCCCGTCGACCAGGTTCCTCGACGCCTCGGTCCGGATCCGGTCGTTCTGCGCCCACGCCCCGGGCATCGCCATGCGCGTCGTGGCGGGGATGTGCGTCGCCAGGTTGCACACCACGTCCGATCCGGCCACGGCGCGGTGAACGGGCCCGGCATCGAACAGGTCCAGGTCCACCGCCCGGGCACCGAGCGTGCGGAGCAGGGCGGACTTCTCCGCCGACCTCGCCGGCGCGCGCACATCGTGTCCGGCTGCCACCAGGAGCGGCACCACCCGCCGTCCGAGGACGCCGGTGGCGCCGGCGACGAAGATCTTCACGGTCCACCGGGGCTGCGTCCGTGCACAACCTGATGGTAGGCCGGCCCGGCCGGGGGAGATATGTGCGTTTGTTGGTTGTCATCACCAGAACGCTGATTTTGACCGGACCAGCTGCGAGAACCCGATTTCTCGCACGCCACGGCGACCCCGGGGGACGGCGATTGCCCACAGAATTCGGGTGTCGGTTGGCTAGCCTGGAATTGCTCGAACTCAGGGGAGAGTGAGGCGAGAGCGCGTGATCTTCGTCGAAGTGTTCAGGCTCCTCCTGGTCATCGCCGGGACGATCGCCGGCCTGACCGTCGGCAACGACGTGGGCCGCAACACCACCGCGCCCGTGGTCGGGATCACCCTGGGCGCGTTGGCGGCGTATCTCATCGGCGGGATAATCGGGCGCCTGATCGACCGGGGTCTGCGGGGGACGGTGTTCCAGCTCCGCTCCATGCCCGCCAGCTCGGTGTTCGCCGGCTCCGTGGTCGGGACCACGGGCCTGCTCCTCGGGATCGTGGCCGGCCTCCCGGTGGTTGCGCTCGTGCACTCGAGCATCGACTACCCCCTCGTGGCCGCGTTCGCCTGGGTGTTGTGCGCCGTGGGGGTGCGCATCGGGGTGGCCAAGGGCCAGGAGATCGTCCGGGCGGCGGGGATCTCGCATCTTCTAGACCGCCCGGCGCAACCGGCGCCGGGCACGGCCCTGCTCGTCGACAGCTCGGCGGTGATGGACCGCCACCTCATGGTCCTGGGCCGGTCCGGGCTTCTCGCCGGAGGCGTGGTGCTCCCGCGCTTCGTGGTCGACGAGGTCCGGACGTTGTCGCACAGTCCGGACCCGGTCACCTCGCGTCGCGCCCACCGGGGCCTCGAAGCGGTCGAGGCCCTCCGGGCCGACGGTGTCGAGTTCTGGATGAACGAGGACGAGGTTCCCGAGCTCGACGACACCGGGGACCGCGCCGTGGCGTTGGCCCACCGACTGCACGTCCGCCTGGCCACCTGCTCGGCGGAGGTGGCCGGTCGGGCCGAGGCGGAGGACATCGACGTCGTCGACCTCCGCCGCCTGGCCGCTGAGCTCTCCCCCGACCACCCCCCGGGGGAGCGCCTCGTCATCGACCTCGTCAAGCAAGGGCGTCAACCCCGACAGGCCGTCGGGTACCTGCCCGAGGGCGACATGGTGGTGGTCAACGACGCCGCCCACCTGGTGGGGCGGGACGAGATCGAAGTGGTGGTCTCCTCGGCCCGCCAGACCAGCCAGGGAATGTTGGTGTTCGCCCAGCTCCACGAGGGCGGCCCGTCGCTGGCGCAGCAGGCCAGCACCGGCTGAGAGGGCCCGGGGCGCGCCTCAGGCGACTTTGACGGCGGCGACCAGTTTCGAGAGCGAGTCCTTGGCATCTCCGAAGAGCATGGTCGTCTTGGGGTCGTACAGCAGCTCGTTGTCGATCCCGGCGAACCCCGGGCGCATGGAGCGCTTGAGGAAGACGATGTTGGTGGCCTGGTCGGCGTGGATGATGGGCATCCCGAAGATGGGGCTGCCGGGGGTGTTCTTGGCGGCGGGGTTCACGGTGTCGTTGGCCCCCACCACCAGGGCGACGTCGGTGGTGGGCATGTCGAGGTTGGCGTCGTCCATCTCCTCGAGCTGGTCGTAAGGGACGTTGGCCTCGGCCAGCAGCACGTTCATGTGCCCCGGCATCCGGCCGGCCACGGGGTGGATGGCGTAGTAGACCTCGACACCGCGCGCCGCCAAGGCGTCGGCGAGCTCACGCGCCGTGTGCTGGGCCTGGGCGACTGCCAACCCGTAGCCCGGGACGATGGCGACCTTGCGGGCGTAGGCCAGGAGCACCCCGATGTCGTCCGCCGTCCCGGTCCGCACCGAGCGGCCCTGGGTGTCGGGGCCCTCGCCCGAGGCGGTGACCACCGACCCGAAGGCGCTGAACAGGATGTTCGAGAGGCTCCGGCCCATGGCCTGGCTCATCATCCTGGTGAGCAGCGTTCCCGACGCGCCCACCAGGGTGCCCGCCACGATGAGCAGCGTGCTGTCGAGGGTGAAGCCCGAGGCGGCGACGGCCAAGCCCGTGAAGGCGTTGAGCAGCGAGATGAGCACCGGGGTGTCGGCCCCGCCGATGGGCAAGACGAATATGGCTCCGAGCACGAGGGAGAGCACCAGCACGATGACGAGCACGGTGGTGCTGGCGGTCACGACGGTGACCACGAGCAGGACCACGATCGCCAGGCCGATGGCGGCGTTGATGGGCTGCTGGGCGGGATAGGTGATGGGCCGGCCCGTCATGAGCTCCTGGAGCTTGGCGAAGGCGACGGCGCTGCCCGCCAGGGACACCGACCCCACCAAGACACCGAAGAGGATCTCGCAGATCTTGTAGATGGCGAGCGACTGGCCGGGCACCGAGATGAACTCGGTGACCGACACCAAGGCGGCGGCCCCGCCGCCGACGCCGTTGAAGATGGCGACCATCTGCGGCATGGCGGTCATCTTCACGAGACGGGCCGCCGGGATGCCGACCACGGCGCCGATGGCGATCGCCACGATGATGAGCACCAGGTTGCGGGTGTGGGAGTAGACCTCGGGCAGCGAGAACGTCCACGCCACCGCCACGAGCATGCCGCCGGCGCCCACGAGGTTCCCGAGGCGGGCGCGCTTGGGGGAGCTCAGGCCCTTGAGGGCCAGGATGAACCCCACGATGGCGACCAGATAGACCAGGTCGGTGGCGGTCGCCCTGCTCACGACGGAGTCCCCGGGGCCGCCCCGTCGGTCCCGGCACCGGGCCCGGGTGGCGCGCCGCCGGCGGCGGTGTCGCCCGGTGGCGCTTTGCGGTCGGTCGGCCGGGGCTTGAACATGTGGAGCATCCGGTCGGTCACCACGAACCCGCCCACGACATTGAGGGTGGCCAGCACGACGGCGAGGAAGCCCAACGTGAGTTGGGCGGGGCCGTGCGCTTCGCCCAACACGATCATGGTGCCCACGAGGATGATGCCGTGGATGGCATTGCTCCCCGACATGAGCGGGGTGTGCAGGATGCTCGGGACCTTGGAGACGACCTCGTAGCCCACGAAGGCGGCGAGGACGAA
>Ga0209415_10017953_pt1 | contig 11204 bp, 10 predicted proteins | sample PeaSoiSIISIP2007_FD_187696 | JGI IMG/M metagenome (GOLD analysis project Ga0209415, IMG submission 187696) | Peat soil microbial communities from Weissenstadt, Germany - SII-SIP-2007 (SPAdes) (version 2) | ecosystem: Environmental > Terrestrial > Soil > Wetlands > Peat | place: Germany...
GGAGGCCGGGGACCGCTCCTGACCACGGCGCTCGCCTTCCGACACCAGCGGGTCCAGCGCCTGCGCCGGCTGCTGGCACGGCGCAGCGTGCGCCGCTCGGAAGGGGCCTTCGTCGTCGAAGGGGTCAAGCTCCTCGCCAGTGCCCTGGCGGCGGGCGCGCCGGTGGAGGCGGTGTTCGTCGACGACCGCGCCCGTTCCCACGCCGAGCTCGGCGCCGTCCTGGACGCCGCCACAAGCGGCGGCGCCCGGGTCTTCGATCTGGCGCCGGGGGTGCTCGAGCGGGTGGCCGACACCGTCACCCCGCAGCCGGTTCTGGCCGTGGTGGGCATGCCCACCGCCTCGCTCGACCAACTGCGCGCCGCGACCTTCGTGGTCGTGTGCGTCGACGTGCGTGACCCCGGCAACGCCGGCGCGGTGATCCGGGTGGCTCATGCCGCCGGGGCGCACGCCGTGGTGTGCTGCGAGGGAACGGTGGACCCCTTCAACCCGAAGACGGTGCGGGCGTCGGCCGGTTCTCTCCTGCACATTCCGGTGGTGGTGGCCGGCGATGCCGCCGAGGTGCTCGACACGCTCTCGGGACATGGACTGCGACGGCTGGCCGCGGTGTCGAGCGGCGGGACCTCGTACACCGCCGTGGACCTGGTGGCCCCCCTGGCGTTGGTGCTCGGCAACGAGGCCAACGGGTTGCCGGCTCGTCTCGAGGACCGACTCGAGGCACTGGTCACGATCCCAATGGGAGGCGGGGCGGAGTCCCTCAACGTGTCGACGGCGGCCGCCGTGTTGTGCTTCGAGACGGCACGCCGGCGCTCTAACCTGCACGCCATGGAGGACGTCCGATGACCGCGGCGTCGGCGGCCGACGAGGGCGAGCCCCCGGTCCCCGACCCCGGGGCCCTGCTGTCGGAGGCGGGTGCCCGGATAGCCACGGTGACGACACTGGCGGCGCTGGACGAGGCCCGCACCGACCTGCTCGGGAAGCGCTCCGCACTGGCCCGCGCCCACCAGGGCCTGGTCAGCCTGGCCCCCGACAAGCGTCCGGAAGCCGGGCGGGCGCTCAACGAAGCGCGCCGAGGCATCGAAGAGCTGCTCGCCGACCGACGCCGCCAGCTCGAGCACGGTGAGCGAGCGCTCCTCCTCCAAGCCGACCGGTTGGACCTCACCGAGGTCCTGGCGCCCACCCTGCGGGGGCATCTGCACCTGGTCCAGCGCACACGCGACGAGCTCGAGGACGTCTTCGTGGGAATGGGGTTCGTCGTGGCCGAGGGCCCCGAGGCCGAGACCGACTGGTACAACTTCGAGGCGCTGCACATGCCGCCGGCCCACCCGGCGCGCGGTATGTGGGACACGCTGTACCTGGACCTCGGAGAGCCCGAGACGGTGCTCCTGCGCACGCACACCTCGCCGGTGCAGATCCATCTGATGGAGACGCACGGCCCTCCCATCTATGCCGTGATGCCCGGGAAGTGCTACCGGCGCGACACCCCCGATGCGCGTCACATTCCCACCTTCCATCAGATCGAGGGGTTGGTGGTGGACCGCGGCATCAGCTTCGCCGACCTGGCGGGCACCATCGAGACCTTCACCACCGCCTACTTCGGGCCCGACATCCACAGTCGTCTGCGTCCCTCCTACTTTCCCTTCACGGAGCCTTCGGCGGAGTTCGAGATCACCTGCACGATCTGCAAGGGCGAAGGGTGTCGCACCTGTTCGCACACCGGGTGGATCGAGCTCGGCGGGTGCGGCATGGTCGACCCGGCGGTGTTCGCCGCCGTCGGGGTGGACGCCGAGGTGTGGACGGGATTCGCCTTCGGGTTCGGCATCGACCGCTGCACCCAGATGCGCCACGAGATCCCCGACATGCGCGTCTTCTTCGACAACGACGCCCGCGTCCTGCGCCAGATCTGAACCGCTGTCGTGCGCGTCCCTCTCTCGTGGCTGACTGACTTCGCCCCCTTCGAGGGCGACCCCCGGGCCCTGGCGGCGACCCTCGACGACCTGGGCCTGGTGGTCGAGGAGGTCCAGCGCGTCGGGGAAGGCCTCGGTGACGTGGTGCTGGCGCGCGTCCTCGACATCGGCGCCATCGCCGGGGCCGACCGGATCCGTCGTGTCACCGTCGAGGCGGGCGGCGAGCCCGTCGAGGTGGTGTGCGGGGCGTGGAACTTCCACGTCGGCGACATCGTCCCGTTCGCCCCGGTGGGATCGGTGCTGCCCGGAGGGTTCGAGATCGCCCGGCGCAAGATGAAAGGGGTGGTGTCCAACGGCATGCTGTGCTCGGGGCGTGAGCTCGGGTTGTCCGAGGACCACGAGGGGATCCTCGTCCTGGGGAGCGGGCCGGCGGGCGACGCCGCTCCGAGGTCCGCCGGTGACGGGCCGGCCCCGGCCCCGGCCATGACGCCGGGGGCGGCGCTGGTCGAGGTGCTCGGGATCGCGCCCGACACCGTGTTCGACATCGCCGTCGAGGCCAACCGGCCCGATGCCTGGTGCGTGGCCGGGATCGCCCGTGACCTGGCGGCCGCGCTGCGCATCCCGTTCTCCCTGCCCGAGCCCAGCGCGCCCCCCGCGCCAGGCGGGACACCGGTGGGCAGCCTCAGCGCGGTGGAGGTCCTCGACCCCGACCTGTGCCCCCGCTTCACCGCCCGCGTGCTGCTCGACGTCACCGTGGGGCCCTCGCCGCAGTGGATGGCGCGCCGGCTCACGCTGGCGGGCATGCGTCCCATCAATAACGTCGTCGACGCCTCGAACTACGTCATGCTGGATCTCGGCCAGCCCACCCACCCCTATGACCTCGACCTCGTGGGAGGGCACGGGCTCCGGGTCCGCGCCGCCCGTCCCGACGAGGAGGTGACCACGCTCGACGGGGTGCAGCGCCGCCTGGGCCAGCGCTCGGTGGGCATCGGCGACGACCGGCGCGACTGTGTCATCTGCGACGCCCAGGACGTGACCATCGGCATCGGCGGCATCATGGGCGGGGCCACCAGCGAGATCTCCCCGGCCACCAGCCGGGTGCTGCTCGAAGCGGCCTACTTCACCCCCATGGCCATCGCCCGCACGTCCAAGCGGCTCAACATCCGGTCCGAGGCGTCGGCTCGCTTCGAGCGCGGATGTGACCCCGAGGGGATCGATCGCGCCGCACTGCGGTTGTGTGAGCTTCTCGGGGCCACGGCGGGAGAACGCTTCCGCAGCGCGCCGGGTGTCATCGACGTCCGCGGCCCGGTGCCCGGGCCCGCCCGGGTGCGGGTGCGCACGGCGCGGGTGAACGCCGTGCTGGGCGGCGACCTCGACGACGCGCGCATCGAGGGGTACCTCGAGCCCATCGGCTTCGGGTGCGAGCCCGAGTCGCCCGGCGTGCTCCAGGTCACGGTGCCGACGTTCCGCCCCGACACCGAGCGCGAGATCGACGTCATCGAGGAGGTGGCCCGGCACCACGGATACGCCAACCTGCCTCGGCGGCGTCCCTTCGCGCCTCAGGTGGGCGGCCTCACGCGCTATCAGCGCGACCGTCGACGGGCTCGCCAGGTCGTGGCCGGCCTGGGCGCTCACGAGGCGTGGACGCCGTCACTGCTGGGTCCCGACGACCACCGACGAGCGGGCATCGAAGGCGGGGTCCGGGTGGCCAACCCCCTGACCCCCGACGAGGTGGTGCTGCGACAGAGCCTCCTGCCGGGGATGCTGCGCGCCCTCGCCTTCAACGCCGATCGCCGCCAAGGCGAGGTGCGGCTCTTCGAGGTCGGCCACGTCTTTCCGCCACCGGAGCCTGACCGGGTGGCCCGGGCGTTGGCGCGCGCCGGAGACTCCGTGATGGCGGAGCACGACGTCCTGGGGGTGGCGCTGGCCGGAGAGGGCGACGACGCCCGCAGCGCCGTAGCCGCCTGGCGGGTGCTGGCCGACGCCTTCGGGATCGAGGACGTCGCGGTCGTCCCCCCGGGTCCCGGCGCCGGTCCCGGGCTCGAGTCGGTGCCCGCCGGCATGCACCCCACTCGCTCGGCCCGACTGGTCGCCCCCGGAGCGGACCCTGACGCCGGCCACGTCGTGGCGGTGGTGGGTGAGGTCGACCCCGGTGTCCTCCAGGAGTTCGGTCTCGACGCCGAGCGTCGACGGGTGGGATGGCTCGAGGTGGACCTCGAGGCGTTGCTCACCGGGGTGCCCCGGCGCCCCGAGCTGCTGGTGCCGGTGAGCCGGTTCCCGTCGAGCGACGTCGACCTGGCCTTCGTGGTCGACGACGCCATCCTGGCGGGATCGGTCGAGCACACCCTGCGCCGGGCCGGGGCCGAGCTCCTCGAGTCACTGACGTTGTTCGACGTGTACCGGGGAGAGGGGACGCCTCCGGGAGCTCGCAGCCTGGCGTATCGTCTCCGGTTCTGCGCGCCGGACCGGACCTTGACCGATGAAGAGGTCGCCGAGCTGCGGGCCCGTTGCATCTCGGCGGTGGAGCTGGCCCACGGCGCCCGCCTCCGGAGCTGACGTCGTGGCGGGGCTCGACGGACGAGGGACCGGCCCGGCGCCGGGCGTCGAGGTCACGCGCCGCTCGGGCCCGGTGCCGTCGCGGACCGAGATCGAAGGGGCGCTGCGAGCCGAGGGCCTGACACCACGGTCGTGGTCCAACGCCGCGGGCTTCGTCTACGGCCGTCACGTGCACGGGTACCGCAAGGTGCTGTACTGCCTGTCGGGCGCCATCGTCTTCCACACCGACTCCGGCGACGTGGCCCTGGGGCCGGGCGACCGGATGGAGCTGCTGCCCGGGGTCGAGCACGGCGCCACGGTGGGGGACGCCGGGGTGCAGTGCGCGGAGGCGTCGCGCCCGTAGCCGGCGCGACGCCGGTGATGTGCGCCCCCGGGATCGGCGGGGCTACCGTCGCAGGGTGGTGGACATCATGGGCGGCATCTCCGTCGTCTCGCCTCCCATCCGGTTGCACACCCTGCTCACGGGGTGGCAGACCGACCCCCTGAGCCTGGTGGCGCTCGCCATCGAGCTCACCCTGGCCGCCTGGTACGTGGTGTCGGTGCGTCGCCTGAAGCGCCGGGGCCGGACGTGGTCGCCGTGGCGCAGCGCGTCGTTCCTCGGGGGGACGGGGCTGATCATCGTGGCCGTACAGTCGGGGCTGGCCTCGTACGACGACGAGGTCTTCTCCGCCCATGTCGTCCAACACCTGCTGCTCATGAACTTCGCCCCCATCCTCTTGGCGCTGAGCGCGCCGGTCACCCTCGCCCTGCAGGCTTCGAGCCGCCCGACGCAGGAACGCCTGCTCAAGGTCCTGCATCACCCCGTGGTGGAGTTCGTCACCAATCCGGTGTTCGTCGTCATCGTGTCCTACGGCACCATGATCGTGTACTTCCTCACGCCCTTCTACAATTTCTCGCTCGAGCATCCCCTCGTGCACGACTTGACCCACCTGCACTTCCTCGTGTCGGGGTGCCTCTTCTGGTGGCTGGTGGTGGGGCGCGACCCGTCGCGTTGGCGTCTGTCGTACCCGGTCAAGCTGGGGGTCCTCGCCATCGGCATTCCCGTCACCGCCGTGCTCGGGGTCAGCCTCACCGGCGCCCGTGAGTCGGTGGCCCCGCTCTTTCACTCCCTGGCCGACACCCAACGGGGTGGGTCCATCTTGTGGGTGGTGGGCGAGCTCACGACCTTCGTGGCCATGGCGATCATCGTCTACCAGTGGATGCGCTACGAAGAGCGTGAGGCGGTGCGGGCCGACCGGCTGCTCGACTCCCAGACGCAAGGCTAGGGCCGGCGGTGCGGTGGCGCTCGCCCTTGGTGGCGGCGTGGGAAGGCCGGGGCACCTACCGGGAGCTGGCCGGCCACCGGACCTTCACCATCGACCTCGGGGCGTCGGAGACGGAGACGCTCGAGCCTCTTCTCGTCGTGCACGGCTTCCCCAGCAGCTCGTTCGACTACCACCATGTCGTCGACACCTTGGCCGAGCACCGCCGGGTGCTGCTCTTCGACATGATCGGCTACGGGCTCTCGGCCAAGCCCGATCTCCCCTACACCATCGACCTGCAGGCGGACGTGGCCGAGGCGTTCGTCACCGACGCCGGCGTGTCGACACTGGCCATGCTCACCCACGACCTCGGCGACACCGTCGGCGGGGAGCTCCTCGCCCGCCAGGCCGATGGCCGGTGGCCGGTCGAAGTGACCCGGCGCGTGCTCACCAACGGCAGCATCTACATCGAGATGGCCCACCTCAGCGCGGGGCAGCTGCTGTTGCTGAGCCTGCCCGACGAGCGACTGCCCGAGTCGGCCGGGATCGACGGCGCCACCATGCAGGCGAGCTTGGCGGCGACCTTCTCCCCCCGGTCTCTTGTCGACCGCGACGTGTTGGCGGCTGAGTGGGAGCTCGTGTCGCATCTCGGCGGCCACCTTCTTCTTCCCCGCACCATTCGCTACATCGAGGAGCGTCGCCGCCGCGAGGGTCGCTACACCGGGGCCATCGAGAGCCATTCCTCGACGTTGGCGATCGTGTGGGGCACCGACGACCCCATCGCCGTGCCCACCATGGCCTCCAAGCTCAGCGACGTACGGCCCGACGCCACCCTCACCTGGCTGGCGGGCGTGGGGCACTACCCCATGATCGAGGCTCCGTCGGCCTTCCTCGACGCCGTCACCGCCGCCCTGCGCTGAGCCCGTCCGGTCCGCCGGGACGCGCCGGTGCGCTCAGGCCTCGTCGGGGGGCCGGGGGTCGCGCCACATGGGCCACACCGTCGGGCCGCCCGGGAGCGTGATCTCCCCGGTGACCTCGAAGCGGTGGCGCCGGTAGAAAGCGAGGTTGCTCTGCTTGGAGGACTCCAGGTACGCCCCGGTCCCGTCACGGTCGCACCGGTCGAGAATGGGAGCGAGCGTGGCCGAGCCGATGCCCTTGCCCTGGTGGATGGGGTCGGTGCCCAGGACCGCCAGATACCAGTGCGGGGCGCGCGGATGTTGCCGCTCGATCGTCGACAACACCCGCAGGGCCCGGGGCACGTGGACGCCGAAGGCGGCGATCATCTTGGGCGAGCCCTGCAGGATCTTGGCAAAGGGCAACTTCCAGTGCCCGGGGGGATCCCACAGGGCACCCCCGGCCCGGTCGGTGTCGGTGTAGGACGCGCCATGGGGAAGGTGTTGCAACCTGAGGGCGACCTCGAAGAACACCGCCACGCGGCGGTGACGGGATGCTTCGTCGGGGATCAGGAACTCCATGACGGGATCGTCGAAGAAGGCGCGCGCCAGGCTGGCGGCCATCGGCCCGGCGTCGGCTTGGTTGGCGACGCGGATCGGTCCGGGCACGGTGCTCGGTTATAGCCGCCGGAGCCCGCTCACGTCGAAGCGTGGGCACGCACCCGCACCACTCGACCTGCGAGACTCGCGCCATGGCGCGCCCGGTGCCCTTCGTGCATCGTGTCGACGTCCGCTACGTCGAGGTCGACCAGCAGGGCGTGGTGTTCAACATGTGGTACCTCGCCTACCTTGACGACGCCATGACGGCGTTTCTGTCCGAGGGCGGCTTCCCCTACACGGAGATGCTGGCGGCGGGCTACGACGTCCGGGTCGTGCACACCGAGCTCGATTGGCTCGGGCCCTTGGGGTACGGCGAGCCCGCCGCGGTCGAGGTGGCGGTGTCGGACATCGGACGCACGTCGTTCGGGCTGCGCTTCGAGGTGTCGAGCGCGGCGCGCCTGGTGGTCAAGGCGAGCACGGTCTATGTGGCCGTCCGAATCGACGGGTCGGGGAAGTGCGAGCTCCCCGCCCGCCTCCTGAGTGCTCTGGGCCCCGTGGTGTGACGCCGGGGCCGCGGCCGAGGGGTGCTCACGGCCGGGGATCGACCTCGTCCAACAGCGCCCGGGTTCGAGGGCCGAGCCACCCCGAGAGACGCCGCCGGTCTTCGGGGGACAGGCTGTCGAGGAAGGCCCACGCCACCAGCTCGGCGGCCTCGTCGGAGCGGGCCGCCACCGACTCGACGCCCTCGAGGCAGCGGACCAGGACCGTTGTGAACCGCTCGATCTCCGCCGCCAGCCCGGCCACGTAGTCGGCCAGCTCCGTGAACATCGCCGCCGGGCCGGGGTCGCCGTCGGCGGCCTCCACCAGGTCCAGGTACCGGTCGACGAACCCCGGCGCCGCCTCGAGCACGACGGCCACCTCGGGGTCCACCATAGTGGAACACTATGAAACAACAGGAAACTTGTCAAAGAATGATGAGCTGCAGCCCGGGCTCACTGGGAAACGCCTGGGTTTGTGCCGTGGACAGGCTGGGATGCGGGGCGTACCGTTGCAATCGGCTTCGCCAGGTCTCATACCCCTACTTGGTGTTGCCCTGGAGGGGACACGGTCGGGGCGCGGGTCGGGCCCGCTCCAATTGCCTGCGCTCCGCCCGCCCTCCGCCTGCCGCGCGGGGAGGCAGTCGTCGGTCGTTGCATATCCATGCAGAGTGCCGTATTTTATTGCGGATGCGGGTGGGGATCGCCGGGGCCTCGGGGTACGCGGGAGCCGAGCTCCTGCGGCTGTGCGCCGGCCATCCCGAGCTGGACGTGGTCGTGGCCGGGGCCGACACCCAGGCAGGGCAGCCGGTGGCCGAGCTGTACCCGTCGCTGGCCGCCGCGTACCGGGGCCTGGAGTTCTCCAAGGTGGGGGCCGACGACCTCGCCCAACTCGATGTGGTGTTCCTGGCGTTACCCCACGGCGAGTCGCAAGGGCTGGCCCCGGGGCTGGTCGACCGGGTGGGTGTCCTCGTGGACCTGGCCGCAGACTTCCGGCTGCGCCACGCCGAGTCGTACGCCCAGTGGTACGGACACGACCACGGCGCCCCCGAGCTGCTCGGGGCGTTCGCCTACGGGCTTCCCGAGCTGTTTCGCGCCGAGCTCACCGGGGCTCGCCTGGTGGCGGCCCCGGGGTGCTACCCGACGGCGGCGGCGTTGGCGCTTGCCCCCCTGGTGCGTGCCGGGGTGGTCGAAAACAGCGGCGTCATCGTGGATGCCGCCAGCGGCTTGTCGGGCGCGGGGCGCACGCTGTCGCACACCACGCACTTCAACACCGCCGACGAGGACTTCACCGCCTACGGGCTGCTGCACCACCGCCACACCCCCGAGATCGAACAGGCCTCGGGGGCCCAGGTGCTGTTCACACCGCATCTGGCCCCGATGAACCGCGGGATCCTGGCCACCTGTTACGCCCGCCCGGCCGTCGACCTCGACACCGGTGACGTCCTGGGGATCCTCCGAGAGGCGTACGAGGGCGAGCCCTTCATCGTGGTGAGCGAGGCGTCGCCCTCCACCAAGGCCACGTCGGGGTCCAACTGCGCGCACCTCACGGCGCGGGTCGACCCTCGCACGGGCTGGGTGCTGACGCTGTGCGCGCTCGACAACCTCGTCAAAGGGGCGTCGGGCCAGGCGGTGCAGTGCGCCAACATCGCCCTGGGGATTCCCGAGGCAACCGGGCTCCCCATCGTGGGGGTGTACCCGTGAGCGTCACCGCCCCGCAGGGGTTCGTGGCGTCGGGAGTGGCCTGCGGCATCAAGGCGTCCGGTGCGCCTGACCTGGCGCTGGTGGCCACGACGAAGGGCGCCGTTCCCGCCGCCGGGGTGTTCACGGCCAATCTGGCCGCGGCCGCCCCGGTGCAGGTGAGCCGGGCCCATTTGGCGGTGTCGGGCGGTCGGGCGGCCGCGGTGGTGCTCTCGAGTGGCAACGCCAACGCCGCCACCGGCGCGCCGGGCGTGGCCGGGGCCGAGCGCATGTGCGCGCTGGTGGGCGAGGGTCTCGGCGTGGCCGGCGCCGAGGTCCTGGTGTGCCAGACGGGATTGATCGGCATCCCGTTGCCCATGGCCCCCCTCGAGAGCGGGATCCCCGTCCTCGTCGAGGCCCGTCTCGCCGGTGCTGACGCCGCCCGGCGCGCGGCGGCCGCCATCATGACGACCGACACCGTGTGCAAGGAGGTCACCGTCGAAGCCGCCGGGTTCACGGTGGGGGCCATGGCCAAGGGGGCGGCCATGCTCGCCCCCAACATGGCGACCATGCTGGCCGTGCTCACGACCGATGCCCGCTGCGATCCCCCCACCCTCAGAGGGGCACTGCGGCGCGCCGTCGAGGGCTCCTTCAACCGCATGACCGTCGACGGGTGCACGTCGACCAACGACACCGTGTTGGTGCTGGCGAGCGGGGAACGCGCCACGTCGGTGTCGGCCTCCGCGCTCGCCGATGCCCTGGAGCAGGCGTGCGCGCAGCTGGCGGCGATGATGGCGGCCGACGCCGAAGGTGCCTCCAAGGTGGTGCACGTGGTGGTGCGAGGGGCCCTCTCGGACGACGAGGCCCATCGCGCCGCCCGCCGGGTGGCGGAGTCGGCGTTGGTCAAGTGCTCGCTCAACGGGGAGGATCCCTACTGGGGGCGGGTGGTGAGCGAGCTCGGGTCGGCGGGCGTGGCATTCGACATCGACCGGGTGGCGGTGGCCTACGGGGGGGTCGAGGTGTGCCGGGCGGGCATGGCCGCCGACCACGACGACAAGGCGGTGCGAGACCACATGACCAACGGCGCCATCGAGATCAGCTGCGACCTCGGGATGGGCCCGGGCGCCGGGGCCGTGCTCTCCACCGACCTCGGACACGGGTACATCGACGAGAACCGGACGACGTCGTGAGCACCGAGCTCGGCCCGGCCGACCGCGCCGCCGTGCTGGTGGAGGCGCTGCCCTACATCCTGCGCTTCTGGGGGAAGGTCGTCGTCATCAAGTACGGGGGCAACGCCCTCACACCGGCCCACGGCGAGCCCAGCACGCTCGGCGACGGGACGGCGGACGCCGGGTCACTGGCCTCGTTCGCCGAGGACGTGGTCCTCATGCGCTCGGTCGGCATGCTGCCGGTGGTCGTCCACGGGGGTGGGCCGCAGATCGGCGAGCTCATGGAGCGGCTGGGCAAGGTCCCCGAGTTCCGTGACGGCATGCGGGTGACCGACGCCGAGACGCTCGAGATCGCCAGCATGGTCCTCATCGGCAAGGTGAACCGGGAGATCGTCTCGGCCATGAACATGCACGGGTCGCTGGCGGTGGGGCTGTCGGGGGAGGACGCCAAGATGATCACCGCCACCGCCCGCGACGCGGCGTTGGGCTTCGTGGGCGACGTCGAGGTGGTCGACCCCTCGATCCTCCAGCGCCTGTTGGCCGAGGGCATCATCCCGGTGGTGGCCACCATCGCCGGCGACACCAAGGGCCAGTCCTACAACATCAACGCCGACGCCGTGGCCGG
>Ga0209415_10017955_pt1 | contig 11203 bp, 12 predicted proteins | sample PeaSoiSIISIP2007_FD_187696 | JGI IMG/M metagenome (GOLD analysis project Ga0209415, IMG submission 187696) | Peat soil microbial communities from Weissenstadt, Germany - SII-SIP-2007 (SPAdes) (version 2) | ecosystem: Environmental > Terrestrial > Soil > Wetlands > Peat | place: Germany...
GGCGGGATGACCAATTGCTTTTTTTGAGAAGGCCTGAAGACGATTCCACTTTTCTGGCGAGCGGCCCGGGCCTTTTCAAAAGCCACCTTTGCTGCCGATATGTCGGGGTTCCTAACGGGTAGCGTCGCTGTCTTGTCCATCCACATAACTCTGAACCAAGTCTGTATGTCATCCAGCTTGACCGTTCTAAAATGTAGATTGCCGCCTCATCCTGACCTGCGGTATCGCTTTCCTCCAGCGCCGCTTTCGACAGATTAGCAGAGCCGACCACGGCACCGATTGCAGGCGCCAAATAAACCTTGCAGTGCATCGTGGAACGATGCTTCACCGTGGTGAGCGGGCGCTTCCTCAGGGTATCGACTGCGTATGGGTTCGTGTTAGTGCTCGACAGCCAACAAATTACTCTAAGCTCGCCTTCAAAATCTGCGAGTATCTCCTCCCAGTCAGCGCCGATGAACGCCACGGCTACATCCAGCTGTTTGCAGCGAAAGAGGCCACGGACAGCTTTTCGAATTTCTGCAGGGTTCCTTAAGAAGATCATGGCGGGCTCGCGGACAGGAGGTGGCGCCTAGTTAGCGTGGAACCTATTTTGCTGTTGATTTCTTCGTTTGTGAACATCCTGGGAGGAGCACTGATAAGGTATCGCATGTTGCTCCCCATCCGGTCATTCTCAGAGCCACTGTGTAACGATTTGCGCTGTCGCTGAATTCATCTATCTGTTTCCGATGACCGCTATTGGTTATGAGCGGAAATTGAAATTGAGACGCCACCGGGCCCGTTCGGCACCTCGCCTCAAAACGGCAGGTTGAACACCCGCCGCGGCACCAATTCGCCATGTTCGACCGCGCCGACCGCCACGACCACCCCGCCGCACGAAGCATAGGCCGGGCCGGCCTCGGCGCGTCGCGGCCGCGCAGCAGGATCGATTGGCCGCGCCGCAGGCGCGCCGCGGCCTCCCCGGTCGACCATATGACCTGCGGCATTTCGGTGAGGCCGGCTTCGACTCGCAGCAACGCGCCGGCGGGGGCAGCGACGGATTCCGACGAACCCACATCCAAATTTTCAACAACGTGACAAAGCCCGCCGCTCATTTTCGCCGCGCGATAAAGCGGGCGAACGCTTTCAGCGTCGCTTCCGAGGCATGGTGCTCCATGCCTTCCGCGTCGGTTTCCGCGGCCTCGGCTGAGACGCCCACAGCAAGCAGCAACTCGACCATGAGCCGATGGCGCGCGCGCACGCGCTCGGCGAGTTCGTGGCCCGCTTCGGTCAGGAAGATGCCGCGGTAGGGCCGGGCCGTCGCCAGGCCTTCCCGTTTGAGGCGGGTGATGCTCTTGAGCGCGGTCGTATGCGTGACGCCCAGACGCTTGGCGACTTCGGTCGCCCGAGCCTCGCCATGCGCCGCCAGAAGGTCGTCGATGAGCTCGACATAGTCCTCCGCCAAGGCGGCCGATCGCGCCACGCGGGCCTTGCCGAACCGAAGCGCCTGGGTGGGCTCCTCCGGCATTTCGACTGCCATGACTGGCCGATCCGCAGCCGAGGTTCGTGTCACCCAGTTTTCTCCTCTTTGTTCCGTCTTACCGCCGGGGGCATCTCTGGTTGACCGACCGCCGGCCGACCGGGCGCCCTATCGCCCTGCGGGCCAGGGCCCTCAAGCATTCCTTGTAGCAGGAAAATAGCAAGCGCGCCATTATGAAGTCTCCTGCCCCGAGTCAAGCCTTTGCGTCGTAGCTACGCCTATTGACTTAAATGTAGCTCTGGCTACATTGCGCCGTGGGCAATATGAGAGCTGCAAAAACCTGTCGAACTCCGGAGGCATCGTGAGCGAGAACGCACTGGACCTGGGATTTTCAGCGCTCCCCAGGAGCGCGGAGGAGGGCGTCACCTACGAGGATGTATTGCGGGCGCGCGATCGTCTGAAGATTCTTAAAGCCCGCGCCGCCAAAAGCTCGCTGCGGCTGCTCTGGCTCCTCGCCGGTCCGGGCGTGCTGGTCATGCTGGGGGAGAACGACGGCCCCAGCATGGTCTCCTACGCGACCACCGGCGCGACCTATGGGATCGGCTTCTTCGTCCCGTTCATTCTGCTCACCTTCCTCATGGCGTTCGTCGTGCAGGAAATGACGGTGCGGCTCGGCGTGGCGACGCATCGCGGCCATGCCGAACTCATCTTCCAGCGTTTCGGCCCGTTCTGGGGCTATTTTGCGATGGGCGATCTTGTGTTCGGCAACTTGCTGACGCTGGTTACCGAGTTCATCGCAATCCAGGCCGGCGGCCTCTATTTCGGGCTGCCGTCCTGGCTCTCGGTCGCTATCGGCGTGGCGCTCGTCATCGGCTCGCTGGCCTTTCGGCGATACGCGACTTGGGAACGCGTGCTGATGGCGCTGGCGGCGTTCAACCTATTGTTCATCCCGGCGGCGTTGCTCGCGCGTCCGAACGGCGCAGCGCTGGCTCATGCGCTCGCCACCTGGGGGCCTCTGCCGGGCGGCATGAGCACGGCGTTCGTCACGCTGATCCTCGCCAATATCGGCGCGACCGTGACCCCGTGGATGATCTTCTTTCAGCAGAGCGCCGTCGTGGACAAGGGTTTGACGCGGGCTGACGTAGCGCAAGGCCGGACGGACACAGCGATCGGCGCGGTCTTGGCCGCCGTGGCTGCAGTCGCAACGCTGGTGGCGACCGCGCCGCTTTTCGCCGCGCATGTCGATGTGTCGAAGTTCGCGAGCGGCGCCGATTTCGCCACGGCGCTGGTTCCGCTGATCGGCTCGACCGGCGCCACCTTGTTCGCGCTCGGCATCGTAGAGGCGGGCCTGGTCGCCGCCATGACGATCTCCACCAGTTCGTCCTACTCGCTGGCCGAAACGGTGTCGGCGGCCGAAACGGTGCCGGCGCGGCACAGTCTGAACCTCGCCTTCGCGCATGGTCACCTATTTTACGGGGTGGCGATCGCCTCGACTCTTTTGGCGGCGGGGATCGTGCTGATCCCAGGCGCGCCCCTGCTCGCCATGACCCTGACGGTCAACGTCATCGCGACCCTGCTGATGGCGCCGGCGCTGCTGTTGCTGCTCCTGTTGGCCAACGACCGCGAGATCATGCGGGATCTGGCGAATGGCTGGCGGGCCAATCTGGCCGGGGGAACGACAGTCGTCGCGATCTCCCTGATCGGGGCGTTCTACGGCGTGATCACGGTCTTCCCCAACCTGTTGGGCAAATAGGAGGCGTTGCATGCAATACGATCCCACGCTGATCAGCGCGCTTGAACCAGATCAGCTCGTAGCCGCGACAATGCGCCCGCTCCCGCGCCGCAAATTGAGCCGGGGGGTCCTAGCCCTGCTGATCGTGCTGCGCGTCTATATCGTGATCGCGATCCCGATTGTCGTGTATGCTTTCGTCCACGCGTTGCTCGTGCCGCAGTAGTCGTGATTATCGGCTAAATCAGCGCGGCCGCGGCGACGCGTTGCAAGCGCACGCAACGTAAGCCAGCAACCATGTCCGTGTGGCATCGGCAGCCAGCCCTGGCGGCGCGACGCTTATCCAGGAAGTTGCGGCGGGGGAAGGGAGCAAAATCATACGTAGAATTTCCCCAAAGGGTCATCTCGCCAATCAAGCACGGCCGGTTTGCGCCATAAGCGGCCAATGACCATAAGCCCACATAGTTTACTCCTCCGTCGGATAGTGTCGGCAGAACAGCAATCATACGGCGGCCCGGACTATCTTGATCCAGGGAAAGCCCCTGAGTCGGAGCTGCTCAGAGGCCATGGGCGCCTTCGGCTGCGAGCGCGCCGGAGGTGACCTCCTGCACTTCGGCGGTGATCTGCTCCTGGCGCAGGAATCTTTCCAGGCTGGAGAGCTCGTCCAGCTTCTCTTCGATGTTGAGCCTCGCGGACTCCATGGCCGTCAGCCTCGCCGCATTCTCGCTGGCAAAGCTTTCGAGCGCCGCCAGCGCCAGCTCGGCGAAGACGTACTCGCCCACGAGCTGCTCGATCAGCCGGCGCGGCGGCAGGTTCGTCAGTGGCGGAGGTCGAGGACGGGGCGCTCGGAAAGCGCCGAGGTCGATGGGCAGGAGCGGCTGTCGGACAACGGTGGCCGCCGCTGCTCCAGAAATCTTGGCGAACACGATCTCTGCGCGCGCGAACCGTTCCTCGACGAAGCCAGAGTAGAGGGCATCGGCCACACGCCGGGCGGTTGCGCCCACGCCGGAGGCCTGGCTCGCCATCGGTGTTGACCAGTCGACTCGCCGCCCCCGCTGCTCTGCCATGGCCACGCCCCGCGCGCCCACGACGAATAGCGTCGCATTCTCCGCGCTGGCGAGCGTATCGAGCACGCGCTCGGAGAAGGCGCCCGCAAAGCCGTGTTCGGCTGCGAAGACCACAATGGCGCTCCGACTCTTGGCCAGCGGCGCGCTGGGAGCGCCATCTGGCTTCAGCAACTCGACTGCGCAGGCCAAGCCGCCGGAGATGACCTTCGTATAGGCCGAGTAGCCATCGAGAGCGTTGCGACCCTGTTGAGTATGGGCCGCCGCTATGCCACGCATGGCGCCGACCACGGTCTTGAGCTTGCGGACGCTAGCGATCCGCGCCTGGGCCTCGCCAAGAGCGCTCATGCCTTGGCCTCCGTCGATGCAGGCTTGAGCGTCTCGACCAAGGCGGCGATGGCCGCGGAAAGTTGGCTTCGCTCGTTCTGGCCGAGCTGGCGTTCGGTTGCGAGGCGCTCCAATACGCCCTTGCAGTGCTGGTCCAGCCACTCCGGAAGCTGACGCTTGAACGTCTCCATTCGATCTAGCGGAAGCGTGTCGAGCCGCCCTTCGTGCAGCGCCAGAAGCTCAGCCGTCTCATGCGCTAGGGACAGGGGCACATATTGCGCCTGCGTGAGGATGGCGCGAATGCGCCGGCCATGATCGATCTGAGCCTGGGTACGTGGGTCGAGCGTGGTCGAGAAGCGCGTGAAGAGCTCGACTTCGAGGAACTGCGCGTAGTCGAGCCGCAGGTTCTCCGCGAGTTCCCGCAGGATCGGCGCCTGCGCCTTGCCGCCGACGCGGCTGACGCTCAGTCCGATGTCCACGGCGGGTTTCTGACCCTCGTCGAATAGCTTGGAGCTGAGGACGATCTGCCCATCGGTGATGGAGATCAGGTTGGTGGGGATATAGGCGCTGAGGTTGCCGGCCTCGGTCTGAGCGATGGGAAGCGCCGTCAACGATCCGCCGCCGAGCTGGGTCGAGAGTCTGGCCGCCCGCTCCAAGAGCCGGGCCTGAATATGAAAGACGTCCCCGGGATAAGCCTCGCGTCCGGACGGTTGGCGCATGAGGAGCGACAGCTCCCGGTGCGTAGCGGCATGCTTGGTCAGATCGTCGATGACGATCAAGACGTGGCCACCCTGATCGCGGAAATACTCCGCCATCGAGAAGCCGGCGTAGGGGGCGAGCCATTGCAGGCTTGGCGCTGTGGCAGGTCCCGCGACCACAAAGATGCAGCGCTTGGGATCGCCGTGAGTCGTGACCGCATCGATGACCTGGCGCACCGATGACGACTTCTGGCCTACGGCCACGTAGACTCACACCACGTCCGAGCCACGCTGATTGATGATCGCGTCGGTGGCGATGGCGGTCTTGCCGGTCTCACGGTCGCCGATGATCAGCTCGCGCTGGCCGCGACCGAGCGCGAGCAACGCGTCGATCAGTTTGATACCGGTCTGCATCGGCTCGGTCACCAGATCGCGTTCGATGATGCCGGGCGCTGCACGCTCCACCGGGTCGTGACGCGCCGCGGCGATCGGCCCACCGTTATCCAGTGGTCGACCCAGTGGGTCGACCACGCGGCCGAGCAACGCCTCGCCCACCGGCGTGCCAACCACGGCGCCCAGGCCGCGCACCTGTTCGCCCGCCTCGACCCGACCCAAGTCGAGGAGCACGCAGCCGATGCGGTCTTCGTCCAGCGCATGGGCAAACCCCGTCGCTCCGCCTTCGAAGCGCATGAGCGAGCTGAGAGGCAGGTCCGGCAGACCGCGAACGAAGGCGATTCCGTCGCCCGCTTTTTCGACAACACCGATCTGCTCGGGTCGCGGCTCCAGCGACGCCTCGGCGAGGCGCACATCGGCCGCTTCCAGCCAGCGGTCAAGCGACTTTCGCAGCGTCGTCGTCATTGTTCAGCTCGGCTTCGATCCGCTTCAGGTCTTCTGACCACGAGCGCCGCAGGATTGTGAACGGCAGCCGGACTTCGACACCCGCGATGAGCGCCGGGTCGACCCGGAAGACCGGCATTGAGGGGGCGCCCAGGGCCGCGCTCAGGCGTTCGCCGAACCGCTCGGCCGTTCGCTTGTCCAGCGCCACGGCAGTGACGACCTCGGGAGTCCTTTCATCCGCCGCAACGCGCTCGGCGATGTGCTGCTTGGAATCGGCTGGCAACGACTTGACGTCTTCACAGACGAGGTCGAGCAGTCGATCCTGAACCAAGACCGCGGGAGCGTCCTGGAGCAGGCGCCGGACGATCGAGACGGCCAGCCGCGCTGCATCGCGTCCAGCGGATCCGACGATCTCGGCACGTTCTCGTTCGAATGCCTTCTGCGCTTCCGATCTGAGCGCTTCAGCGTCGGTGCGAGCCTTGGCGAGGACCGCCTGGCGCTCGGCGTCCGCAGCCTCGCGCGCCTGTCTCAGAGTCGCGTCGCGCTCCTGAGTGTTGGCGGTCCGCTGGCTCTCCAAACTCTGGCGCAGACTCTCGGCCGCCGTCTTCTCGGCCTGGACATCCGCGGTCAGTTTGTCAGCCGCGGCCTGCCGCGCCGCAATGATCCCAAGCACCGGCCGATACAGGAACCGGTGCAGCAGCCAGACCAACACCAGGAAGTTGGCGGCTTGCAGGCCCAGGGTCCACGGATCTAAGTGCATGTCAGTGCACGAACGGATTGGCGAACAGGACCAGCAGCGCGATCACAAGGGCGTAGATGGCCATGGTCTCGATCATGGCCAGGCCTACGAACAGCGTTCGGGAGATCACGCCAGCCGCATCCGGTTGGCGTGCGATGGCGTCCATCGCAGCGGCGACCGATCTGCCTTCGGCTAAGGCCGGGCCGATGGCGCCCATGCCGACGGCGAAGGCTGCGGCGAGGATGCTGACATGGGGCAGATAGTTCATCGCGGGCTCCTTATTTGCGACGGATTTGTCCCACTGCCCCACCGATGAAGACCATCGCCAGAACAGTGAAGATGTAGGCCTGGATCAGGCCGGTGAGTAGTTCGAGTGCCATGAACGGGATCGGCACGAGAAGGCCGACCAGGGACAGCACGACGCCAATGACGAAGACGCCGCTCATGATATTGCCGAATAGGCGGACCATCAGCGAGAAGGTCCGGGTGACCTCCGACAGCAGATTGAGCGGCAGCATGATCCAGGTCGGCTTGGCGAAATCGGCGAGATAGCCGGCAAGGCCTCGGACCCGGACGCCGAAGTAGTGGACCGCGAAGAACACGATAATGGCCAGGGCGGCGTCGGTTTCGAGGTGGGCAGTCGGCGGCTCGACCCCCGGTACCAGTGACAGCAGGTTGGCAGAGGCGATGAAGATGAACAGCGTCGCGAGGAAAGGCAGATAGGGTGCCGGATCAGCCTGGAGCGTCTCGCGGATCTGGCCCTGCACCGAGAATATGAGCAGTTCCAGGGCGGCCTGGCCGGCCCCCGGATCGAGGCGCAGCTTGCGTGTCGCCAGCACGCTGATCAGCGTCAGCACCGCCATCAAGCCCCAGGTAACGACCACGGGCATGGTGATCGGAACCGGGCCGAGGCGGAAGAGAACCTCGGCGGTCAAGGGCGAGGCGATCATGGCGCCCTCCCGAACACCCACACGGCGATCGGCCGCGCCAAAACCAGGCCTGCGGCGCCGGCGATGAGAGGGCCGGGGCCCTGATGCGCTGTCCAGACCAGCGCGCCCGCCACAATAGCCAGCCGGGCCAGATGCAAGCCGATCGGCCGCCAAAGGCCACCGCCCAAATAGAGAGACGTGTTGAGCCTCAGCGCAGCGAAGCTGGCTCCGCCGCCGACAAGACCCGCCAATCCGAAGGCGGTCAGACGGTCAATTTCGCCCACGGTCATGATTCGTCCTCTCGCTGGATTTCCTGAATGCGCCGCCACGCGATTGCGCACCCCAGCGCCAGCCCCACCACCAGAAGCGCGCCAGTCCAGAGGATGCCGGCACTGAACCGTCGATCGAGCCACCGTCCCAAGAACACGCCTGCGAGGGTGGGCATGATCACGAGCCATCCGAGGGCGCCGATCATCGCCAGGTTTTGGGCGAGCGAGCGCTCCCCATGGCCTATCCAGAAAGCCTGTCGCGCGGCACGCTGAGCGACGGAGCGAGCAAGCTTAACGTCTGCGTCCGACGACGGCTTGGGAGGTGAAGGGCTCATGCCCGATCCCTCCCCATGTCGGCGGCCACCGGCCGTAGATAACCAATGATCTGCCTGATGGCTTGGATCCTGAGGTGCTCGGCGTGGGCCCGCGCCTGCCGTTCCTCCTCCGCCTCGGTCGCGAGTCTGCCACGCACGATTGCTTCGAGGGACGCGAGGTCGTCGCCGGGGATCGCTTCGCGGGTCGCGATAGCCACTTCTGATCCACCGCTCACGGTCAGCATGCCACCGCGCACGGCGCAGTAGCTTTGCCGTCCGTCCATGTGCCGCCAGCCGACAACAGAAACGGAGAGCGCCGTTACGAAGTCCGCGTGGTGGGGCAGGATCCCGAACTCGCCGCTCTCATCCTCGGCCCGGATTGCGGCGATGTCGGCCTGCTCGACGACCACCGCGCTCGGCGTAGCGATGAGGAGCTTCATGCCGGCGCTCCCGCCGCCGCGGGCGCCGCCTGCGCTTCGCGCGCGCGCGCCTCGTCGAGATCGCCGACCATGTAGAGCGAGCTTTCCGCCCAGTTGTCCGCCTCGCCCTCAAGAATGGCGCGGCAGCCCGCGATCGTCTTGGCGATCGGCACGGTACGGCCAGGCCTGCCGGTAAAGGCCTCGGTGACCCGGAACGGTTGGGTCAGGAACCGCTGTATGCGGCGGGCGCGAGTGACAGTGCGCCGATCCACTGGGCTCAGCTCGTCAATGCCAAGGAGGGCGATGATGTCCTGTAGGTCGCGATATCGCGCGATGGTCATGCGCACCTGTTCCGCCAGCCGATAGTGATCCTCGCCCACCACATTGGGATCCAGCAGGATCGAACTGGATCGCAGCGGATCGATGGCAGGATACATCCCTTGGGCGACCATTGCGCGCGAGAGCACGACCGAACCATCGAAGTGGTTGAACAGGGCCGTCACCGCCGGATCGGTAAAATCATCGGCGGGGACATAGACGGCCTGGATCGCAGACACAGCCGCTCCCGGGATGGAGGCGATGCGCTCCTCCAGGCCCGCCACCTCTGTGGCCAGGGTCGGCTGGTAGCCGACGCGGGAGGGCAGCCGCCCCAGCAGCCCTGAAATTTCGCCGCCCGCCTGGACGAAGCGGAACACATTGTCCATCAGTAGAAGCACGTCGCGTTTCTTCTCGTCCCGGAAATACTCGGCGATGGTGAGCGCGCTGAACCCCACCCGCCAACGGGCGCCGGGCGGCTCATTCATCTGACCGTAGACCAGGACCGTCCGATCGAGGACCGCGGAGCGACGCATCTCCAGCAGCATCTCGTGCCCTTCGCGGGAGCGCTCGCCGACGCCCGCAAACACTGAAATGCCGCTGTAAGTCTCGACCATGGTGCGGATCAGCTCGGTGACCAGTACGGTCTTGCCGACGCCAGCGCCCCCGAATAGGCCCGCTTTGCCCCCGCGGGCCAGAGGGGCCAGTAGGTCGATGACCTTAATACCGGTCTCAAGCAGCGTGCGGGTTCCGCTCTGTTCGGCGAGCGGCGGCGGCGGTCGGTGGATGGGCCAGCGCAAAGCGTCCGGCGGGATCGGCGGACCACCGTCGCGCGGGAAGCCCAGCACGTCAATAAGCCGGCCTAGCATAGCCTCGCCCACGGGCACGGCAATAGGCCCACCGGTGGCTCGGACAGAGACGCCGCGGCTCAGGCCCTCGGTGCTTTGCATGGCTACGGCCCGCACGGTGTGGTCGTTGAGATGGGCTTGGACCTCCGCCACCAGATGGGTCTGCGGGCCAGCCGTGATGTCGAGCGCGTCGTTGATTGCGGGCAACTGTCCTGGCTGAAACCTCACGTCAACTACCGAGCCTCGCACCGACACGACACGCCCCGTCGCCTCGGACGCAGGGCCTCCCGGAGGTTTGACTTCGCCCGTCTGCAACATGGTGTGGGTCCGCGCCTTGGGCGGTCCCTCCTCGCTCAGTCAAATCAATTGGCTTCAGCGTGAAGGCGCTATCGTTGATACCGCTCGACGTCGCGCTCCGCGTCGAAAATGTCAATTATCCGCCTCACCGCGCCCACGGCGCCTTGAGGTCGCTGACCGTTTTGAAGTGAACCACCCTCTGGCCATCGGCTATTCCGCGTTAAGTACTCGGCGCCCTACGTCCGCGGATACCCGGCCCGAGACTTCTTCATCACCTGCGCAATGGGAGCCGCCACCCTTCAGTAATCTTTCAGCGCTTTGCTACTCCGACAGCAGTCCCAGCCCTCACCGATCCCACTAACATCCTCATCGATGTGGCCGAACTCAGTGAGGAGTTTGTGGATGACAATGGGGCAGTGGCGCAATTCGATCTTGAACACGTGTGCGTCGATGTCGTTGAGGACATCGGCCCAGCAGGGTATCGGCACAGGTTTCAAGTTGTCGTCAACAACACACCCGTAGATGTCTGGATCAAGTGGGACCCTAATAAACGAAAATACTGGCTGAAGTCAGACGTGTTTAGCAGTCTGAAGTGGAGAGAGAATCCCCGCGTTTCCCTAGCGAGACGCCTGAATCAGAAACAGCCGTTCAGGATCGTCGTGGGCGTGTCATCGACGGTCTACGCGTATGGCGGGTTTTATGACATCGATCTGGGCCTTCAACGAACCGGCGGCCCTGGTTCGCTCATCCTAAGCTTGATAAGGGGCGTCACGGAGTTGGCTTCTGTGACATCTGAAAAGGGCAATCTAACTCGTCCTGCGGCGACTTGGCCAACTCACTCGCTTTTCCACGTAATCGATCGGTCCCTTACACCGGGAGCACGAATCAAGCCGTTCGGCGAGCCCTTCCCCGCTTTGGTCTGTGATGATCTCGGCAATGAGATCGCTGACTTCATCGGAGTC
>Ga0209415_10017956_pt1 | contig 11202 bp, 13 predicted proteins | sample PeaSoiSIISIP2007_FD_187696 | JGI IMG/M metagenome (GOLD analysis project Ga0209415, IMG submission 187696) | Peat soil microbial communities from Weissenstadt, Germany - SII-SIP-2007 (SPAdes) (version 2) | ecosystem: Environmental > Terrestrial > Soil > Wetlands > Peat | place: Germany...
GAGGCTGCGGCGAGTGCGGCCATGCTGCGCAAGGCGGGCTACCGCCCCAACGCCATCTTCGGCCTGTGGTCGACCGTGCTCGTCGCCGGCGTGGTTGCGGCGGCTTGCGGCAAGCTCTTCATCGGCAGCTCCGAGTCGGAGGTCGCGATTTTCGCGCAAGCGCTCGCAGGTGGTGCTGTTCTCGCCCTCATCTCCCACGCCATGATCCCGGAGTCGATCGACGAGGGCGGCTCGCTGGTCGTGCTGCCGACCGTCGCGGGCTTCCTCTTCGCCCTCTACTTGGCACTCGCGGAAGCCTTCGTCTGATCGCTCGGTTGCCGCCGTCGCGGCGGTGGCGATGCCAGCTTGTGGGTTGCCGGCAAGGGGCGAGATCGCGCCGCCGCCGCGTCGCGCCCGCGCGGCAGGCACTTGTGCCGCCGGCCGGGGCGAGGGCGCGCTCAGCCTCGCTAGGGCGCGCACTCATAAATCGAGGTCGGCCGGCAGCGGCAGGTCAACGTCCGGTCTGGAGCGCATTGCGGACTCAAGTCAGACGTCGCGCCAACGTCCTGGAAGTGCCATGAACGGTCATCCTGATGCATCCATTGGCGAGGCCCAATCGTCGCCAAGCGGCAATCGCAAAAACGATCGTACAAGCGGGTTGATGAGATCAGGACGAGTCAGTGGCGCCATATGGCCGCCGCCGGCAATCTCTTTGTAAGTCCACAGGGGGTAAGATTGGCGCAAAAGCGCCGTGATCTCGCGGATCGGAAATACCGTGTTTGGATCGCTTACGACGAGCGTGGCGTTCCTTCAAGTCTTGTCCGGAGGGTCACCCTGTGCTTGTTGATTGACCGCGTCACTCATCAGGCGGAATTGGACCTGTGTTATGTTCACATTTCGAAAATAGTCGACGAGATCGCCCCAGGGGTCAGTGAGCCGGCGGATTCCCGAGATGATGGCCACGACGCCGCCGATCTCGAGCTGACCCGTATACACCGACCATCCGCCGACCAGCAGCGCGGCGATGATCTGGAATTGAGTGCTCAGGTTCATCAGGAAGTTCATCGTGAACTTGAGCCGAAAGATTCCCATGTTGAGCTCGAACACGCGGTCAATGCGTGTATCGTCGGCCTGGTCCCGCGCGTCGTCCGCGCTGGTCGCCTCGACGACGCTGACGCTGAGCTGCCGTTTGATCTGGACGCGCGCTCTGGCGCGCCGGTTCATCGCGGCTTGCATGAGCGGAACGAAGACGAGTTGGGGGACGAAGAACGCGAGCACCGCGCCCGCCATCCAAAGGTCGAGATGGATCATGTAGGCGAGCACGGAAACCAGAATGCCCCCTGCAGCAAGGGCTCGGAAACACTTTCTCCGACGAATCCTCCGATTGGTTCGACTTCCGCAACGATCATCGAGGCCTGAACCCCTTCCGCCTCTGTTCCAGACGAAGCGGCGGATGGTGAGCTGATCAGGACATGAATCCGCCGACGAAGATCGCGCGTTGCACGCTCGCCGACCCAACTCCGATAGACGTTGAGGACGAGCTTAGTGCCCCCCTGCACCAGAACAGCGGCCGCATAGATAGCGCATAGGACGATGACGAGCCGAAAGTCCCTGTGCTTCACGAGGTCGTCGACGATCCGGCGCTGCAGCTCGAGCGGCACGACCTCGAGCAGAAATACACTGACTGTCAGCAGCGAGAGCAACAGTTGGTGCAAGCCACTCGTTTCCAGAACATAGCGGAATATATTGCGGGGCATTTCGGCTGAATTTCGATTCTTTGTTCCGACTTCACAGCGACAGAAGAACCGCGAAGCCCGCGAGCGTCATTAGGCCTATGGTCAGCCATCCGATCCCCGTCGTCACGGGATGGTTGACATGCTTACCCATGACCTTCCTATTGCTGCTCAGGAGCACGATCAGGACGAGAACGACCGGTGCCACGAGCCCGTTGGCGACTGCGGAGTAAATGAGCGCCTTGATGGGATCGATGCCGACAAAGTTCATAGCGAGACCCACCATCATCGCGGCGGTGATGATCCCGTAGAACGCATACGCCTTCCGGAACTTTCGATAAAGGCCCGTTTTCCAGCGAAAGCTTTCCGAGATCGCATAGGAGGACGACCCGGCGAGCACGGGAACGGCGAGCATGCCTGTGCCGATGATGCCCAACGCAAAGAGCCAATAGGCGACATCGCCCGCCAGCGGCCGCAGAGCTGAGGCGGCTTGGTCGGCGGTCGCGATGTTTCTCACGCCGTGCGCGCCCAATGTCGCAGCACAAGTCGCGATGATGAAGAACATGATGACATTCGAGAAGGCCATGCCGGTCCAAGTATCGATACGCATCCGCCGGAGGTCGCGGGGCGGGGTCCTCTCGCGCCGCTCCGCGAGGGTCCCCTTGCCCTTCAGTATTTCCTCCTCGACCTCCTGGGATGTCTGCCAAAAGAAAAGATAGGGCGAGATGGTGGTGCCCAGGATGGCGCAGATGAGGAAAAACTGGTCTTGCGTGAAAGCTAGGCGGGGCACGACGGTATTCGAGACAACCTGTCCCCAATCGAGATGGATCGTGAACGCTGTCGCCACATAGGCCAGCAGCGCGAGCGTCGAGTATTTCAGGTATCTCGCGTAGCGGGCATAGGTCGTGAAAATCTGCAGCAGCAGAATGATGCCCGTGAAAAGCGCAACAAGGACCTCGAAGGGCAACCAGGGCAACAGGAGCTGGGTCGCCTTCGCCATGGCACCGAGATCGGCTCCCAGATTGAGCGTATTTGCTAGAAAGAGGAGCGCTGTGTTGAGGTGCAGCACCCAGGCGGGATAATGCCTGCGGATATTTGCCGCCAGGCCCTCGCCGGTGACCAGTCCGATGCGCGCGCACATCGCCTGCACGACGGCCATGAGAGGCAAGGAAAAGGGCGCAAGCCACAGCAACTGAAAGCCATATTGCGCTCCGGTCTGCGAATAGGTGGCAATTCCCGAGGGATCGTCGTCGGCGGCACCGGTGGTAAGACCGGGTCCAAGGATACCCGCGTATTCCTGTGCTATGCGCAGGGCTTTCTTGCGGGCCTTGGGCTTGCTCACGGGGACTCCCCTAACGAATGATCGTAAATAGTTTATCCGCTATCGCAAAGCGCGGTTCAAACTTCAACCCAGTCCCATCACCTTGGCGCCCACGTATCGATCGGGTAATCTCCTTTAATGCCAGATACCCATCATGCGCCAAAATTCCCGCCCAACCTTATAGCAGAGGTCCGACCCTGTTACAGCATGACGACCATGCGACTCCGGCCCAATAAGAGCAGCACCTGGAGCTGCCGCTAGGTATGCCCCCCCGAGCGCCGCCGCCAGGCCGCTCATGCGGCCTCGCTCAAGGATTGTCCCGAGTCGGCTGGCGCGATAAGAAATGCGCGGTGCAGCGTTTCCCACCCGAGACGCCCATCCTCAGCAGAGCGCTGGGAACATGCGTGAGCGGAGCATCAATGCGGGATTGGTGCTGGCGTCCTTGCTGCTGACCTATCTCGTGCTCGACTTTGGCGTGCTTCACCACTTCATCGACCATGTACCGCTCAGGTTCAACAAATTCCTCGGACAGGCGATGATCTTCGGGCAGAGCTCGAAAGCCGGTCCGATCCCCCACGACTACATCGCGGTCTTCGCGACTCCTACGCCGAGGACGTCGGCGACTGGTTTCTCGAGGTCGGCAATCGCGGCAATCCCGACTTCCAGGCGACGCACGTGCTTCACCGCATCATCGGACGGGACTTGATCACCTTCGGCAGGGGCGGCACCGGTCAGCTCGAGAATCTCGTCGTCCTGCCGGTCGAGGCCTTCGAGACCATCAACGACGACACCACCTTCCACCTCGACCCGCCGAAGCAGATCTTCGCCTATTTCTACGAGGGCACCAACCTCGGCAATAACATTTACGAGACCCGCGAGCTCCTGCGCCGGACAAGCGGCCACCCCTCCGATCACGACATCGCCGCCTATGTGCAAGAGGTGGCGGCGGAGCACGCCACACGGATTCGACGCGATTGGCGCCATCTCAACCGGCATGGTTACACCCTGTTGGGGGAGTTGCTCGCCAACGCCCTCGCCGCCGGCAACAAGACCGGAAGCTGCGTGGCACTTGCCGCGAATTGAGACACGGTACCGCGATGCCCGCGCGCGCCGGTCCGATATCTCCGCTCCCAAGCCTCCCGCCGCGGCTCTAATCTCTTGACCGGCGGCGATCAACCCGTAGGACCGCTTTGGGTCATGCTGAGCCATCCGACCACGTCAGTGGCGCGGCAGCTATGCCTTCAACTCCGGACGCGCCTACACCTTGCCGGCGCCGCCGTAAGGTGCCAGATGGCGACATTCGCACCGGACATGTGCAAGCGCGGTCTTGGCAGCCTGATGTTTCGCCACATCGACCATGGCTGGGTGCGATGAGTTGCCATCTCGATTGGCAGATCAGCCGGCACACCGCATCGGCTCCCAAATCCGTGACCGGCTCCGCGTGCCGTATATGATTTAAATCAATGCCGTGCGCCAGTGGCCGAGTATTAGTCGTCGGTTGCCGCGCCCCGGCGATAGCCCGGGTGCTCACGTTGCAAGGAGCTAACGTTATGACCATCTTCCGCTGGGCTCTCGCCGGCGCAGTCGCAATGATGCTCGCTGGGGCGGCAACCCCGGCCTTCGCCGTCGACACTTCATTGTCGTCGGATGAGATGGCCTATCCGCGAGAGGTGTGCCAGGAGAAGACGCAGCACGCGCTAGTCAGGGAAGGTTGGGGCGACATTCGGCAGGGCCCTGAATGGGTTCAAAGCGGGGCAAAGGGGCCGATCCGTGTCTATATCCTCTGCATTTATCGCGCCTCCGGCACCGTCGTGGTCATTTTTGCGGCGGGCGACGCGGGCACATCGACGCTCCTTGACGGCGAACGAGACCGACTGCGATATCGTATGACACGTTAATGAACAGCTCGGGTTGCTTGCGGGCGCTCGATGGCTCGCCGCATTTCTCTGGTGGGTCATGCTGAGCCATCCGACCACGTCAGTGGTGCGGCAGCTATTCTTTCAGCTCCGGAAGCGACCGCACGCTGCCGGAACCACCGCAAGGTGCCAAGTGCGGACGCCGCTCCCGAGCCTCGGTCGCTCCATTGTGCAACCCCCATTTGGGTCCGACTCTACCGAGATGCGTAAAGGTCGGGAAGGCGCAGCTCAGGTAGCGGCGTTGGTGAAGCCTTCGCCACTCCTACGTCTTTGGCAGCCAAGCACCCCGGCTCGGCTAGAGCATCGCATTAGAGCGCGATCGAATTAGCGGTGGGCGCTCGTTTGACTTCTCCCCGTGCGATGGGCTAGGAAAGTGTGGCCATGGAGAAGCTTAAGGCCGTTTTGGAGTTTGTCTCCGCGCTTCGCTCAGGCCGTGGCGCCACCGCCATGGAGTATGGCCTGATCGCAGCGCTGATCGCGGCCGTCATGATCGTGGCGGTGACGGCCGTCGAGACCGGCCTACAATTGACCTTCAACATGATCGCCGGCCAGCTCGGCAGCTCGCCGCACTGAAAGAGGTAGTGGTGAGGTGATCGCTCGCGGAGGCTTCACGGCGGGGTTCTTCGTCTCGTGCCTGATCGCCATCGGGTGCCATACCGTGCGGTTGCACGAGGAAGGCTAATGCCGGCTGCGCTCGGCGAGGCGACCAAGGGATGCTGAGGCCAATGCTTTAGTAAGTTCATCGAGGGCGCGAGTGAAACGCTCAAAGGACAGCCCTACGTCATCGCCTACGCAAGCTCAGGTCGCAAGCGCAAACGACCGATCGCCGAATTTATCGGGCGCGGGCCGGTTGCCCGCGACCGCAGGCTTTTGCGGCTTCAAGGTGGGCTGCGTCGCAAGCTTCGCGGGTATCCGGCATCTGCACGGTCTACCGCAACCGAGGGAGATAATGTTGCCGGTCCGCATCACCGGCCTCGGCAATTCTTGGGCATGGCTCACGCCGGCCGCGCAGCTGCGATACCCGGCCTGAGACGAAATCGTCAGACAAGGACCCACGCGGTGACAACGACCATTCCCGATCTCAAGGCCAACGCGGCTGGCGCCGTGCTCGCGATATGGACCGACATCGCGCCAGAGCTTGAGGCTGATTTCAACGAGTGGTATTGGCGCGAGCACCTGCCTGAGCGGCTTGCGGTGCCCGGCTTCCGCTGCGGCCGGCGCTACCGCGCCGGCGCCGGGGCCCCGCGGTACTTTGCATGCTATGAGCTGGATTCCCTCGATATTCTCGATACCCCTGCCTATCTCGAGCGGCTCGATAATCCGACGGATTGGACACGCCGCGTGATGCCCGGCTTTCGCAATACCACGCGCGCGCTAGTGCGGGTCGTCACTACGCTCGGTCGCATGTCGGGCGCTGTAGCGCTGACCGTGCGCGTCGCACCGGCCGAAGACCGGCGCGCCGATCTCGAAGCCCATCTGCGGCGCACTATCCTGCCTGCACTTCACGCCCGTCCCGGCATCGTTCGACTTCAGCACTGGCAGGCGGAGCCGATGACGGCGCGGTCGACGATTGAGGCAGCACTGCGCGGCGGCAGCGATGGAACCTGCGACTGGGTCGTGATCGTCGAGGGAACAAGGCCCGAAGATCTCAAGGCAATCCGGGATGAGCTCGTCGCTGCGACCTCGCCCCTCGTCGCGGGTATGACTCGGCCGCCTATCGATGCCACCTATAACTTGCTCTGCAGTCTGGAGGCGGGCCCGTGAGGACGCGGTCTTCCGGCTCTGCGGCGCATCGTCGCCGCCTATGCTCGCGATGACGACAAGATCGGAACCCACCGCCCTTTGAGCAAGGACGCGCCGGTTTGCCGCCCGGTTCAGTAGAGCGGCGCGGTTCGCTCGCTTCCGCTGCTCGGCGATCATTACGTTCGTGCCTGAGTATTCGCCACACACAGGTGTCCAGGTGACGGAAACCCCCGCAATCGGCGCAGAAGGCTTCGATGTCGTCGTCCTCGGCGGCGGCGGCGCCGGTCTCGCGGCCGCCATCGCCGCGCGCGAGACCGGCCGGAGCGTGGTACTCTTGGAGAAGAACGCGGCACTCGGCGGCTCGACGGCTTGGTCGATCGGTTCCTTGACCGCGAGCGGCACGCCTCACCAGCGCCGCCGCCGTATCGACGACAATCCGCGGGACCACTGGGCGGACATGGCGCTGTTCGCCGACGCGGCACTCGCCGCGCGCGACAACGATGAGCTGCGCCGTATCCTCTGCGACGAAGTGCCGGAGGCGTTTCGCTGGCTGCTGTCGCTGGGCGTGCGCTTCACCGGGCCGATGCCGGAGCCACCGCATCGCAAGCCGCGCATGCACAACGTTTTGCCGAACTCGCGCGCCTATATCTATCACCTTGAGCGGCGCGCGCGGCGCGTCGGCGTCGAAATCCGGCTCGCGACGCGCGCCGATGCCCTGGTAATCGAAGGCGAGCGCGTCGTCGCGGTTGATTGCGAGACCGCTCTTGGCCGCCGGCGCTTTTTTGCGCGAGCCGGCATCGTGCTGGCAGCGGGCGACTTCACCAACAGCCCCGAACTCAAGGCCGAATTCATGGGCGCGCAAGAGGCCAAGGTCGAGGCCGTCAATCCCACCGCCACCGGCGATGGCCAGCGTCTCGCTCTGCGGCTTGGCGCCCGCATCCTCAACGGCGATCTCGCCCTTGGGCCGGAGATCCGATTTATTCCGCCGACGCGCCCTACTCTGGTCAGTCGTCTGCCGCCCTGGCGCGCGCTCGCCACCGCCATAGAGTGGTCGCTCGACCACGTGCCCCCCGCGATCCTGCGACCGCTCATGATGGGATTCCTGACCACGGCCCTGGCACCTTCGCCGACGCTGTTCGAACATGGCGCGATTTTGGTCAACAAAACCGGCGAGCGCTTCTGCGACGAACGCGGCCGGCCGGCCTATGCGCTGCCGGACCAGCCCGACAAGGTCGGCTACATCGTCATCGACGGCCGCATCGCCAAGCTGTTTTCGGCTTGGCCGCATTTCGTATCGACAGCGCCGGGCGTCGCCTACGCCTACATCCCTGACTATCGCCGCAACCGCCCGGACGCCTACGCCGAAGCCCCGACGCTGGACGCATTGGCCCGGCGGCTCGGATTGGACCCGGCGGCGTTAGCGCGGAGCGTGGCCGCGACGCACGCCGCGTCGGGCAGCAGCGCGCCGCCGGTGCCAGCACTCGCCGACGCGCCATTCATCGCGCTCGGTCCGGTGAAATCGGTCTTCGTGCACAACGAGGGCGGGCTGGCGGTGGACGCAAGCCATCGCGTGCTGGGCCGCGGCGACAAGCCGATCCCGGGACTTTACGCCGCCGGCGCCACGGGCCAGGGCGGGCTGTTGCTCAAGGGCCATGGCCACCATCTGGCCTGGGCATTCGTCTCGGGACGGCGGGCCGGGCGGATCGCCGCGACCGCGACGGGCGCCTAGATCGCGTCCGCCAGCAACCAAATTCGAACTGGCGATCAACCTGAAAACCGCCAGGACGCTCGGGCTTGTGATTCCAGAATCGTTCTTGCTGCGCGCTGACGAATTGATCGAATGAAGGCGGTTCGCTTCATTTCGCTTATCCGCGCGCGGGCCGGTCGATTTGTCAGTTTGATAATCGCCCTCGCTCCCGCTCCTTCTTCTTCTTCTCAATTCGACCAGGGCGGGACGCCCTTTCTCTCGCCAGGCTTGAGACCGCCCAGGTGATCCAACACTGCGCGGTAGTTCGGGTCCGTCGGTCGGTATTGCAAATGGCCGAGCGCGTAGTTCGTCTCGGGGCCGCCGTAGATGTCGATGACGATCGTGCTGTCGCGTTTCATCGTCGCCATGCCGATCTCGCGCGGGAATTGATCCGTGTCCGTCGGTGCGCCCCCGCCGGCGTACGCGACCGAAATGCCGATCAGCAAAGCGCCGATAGCTGGCATGAGCGGTCTTTTGGTCATGTCACGTCCTTTGCCCGCGAAAGTCCCGTCAGCCGGTCTTACCCCGCCCTACGGCGCTTGCCCGAGTCCGATTTGGATCAGTCAACGGCCGTCGCTCGCGGCACGTGGCGTCTCCGAAATGGGCCATAAGCCGACCTTTCTGACGAGGCCCTCCATGCCAAGATAATCTCTTGCCGTCTATCCCATTAGGCGGTAGCGGTTCCCTCGCTGGGATGGTCAAGGCAGACGCCAGGCGGCCGTCCGGGCTTTTTGGTCGCGCGACAGGCGGCAAGACCTCTCTTGATCGTGGATCGTCATGGCGAGCCGATTGCAACCGTCGAGCACGGAAGGTCTGGAGCAGCCATGCGGTGGCGCAAACGGCGATTGGATGTGCAGCACGCCTCCCGGCGGCGGAGTCGAGCTTCTCAGCGCCTGGTTCGGGGGGTGCCCATACACCAAGCACCGTCACGACACCTACGCGATTTGCATCACCGATCTCGGCATCCAAACCTTCGATTACCGTGGCGCCACCAGGACCAGCGCGCCGGGCCAAGTCGTGGTGCTGCATCCCGACGAGACCCACGACGGTCGCGCGGGTTCAGATGAGGGTTTCGGCTACCGGATGGTCTACCTGGCACCGAGCAGGGTGGCAGATGCCGCCCGCTCCCTCTGCGGCGCTGCCACCCCACTCCCCTATGTCAGGGAGCCAGTGTCGTCGAACGCGATTCTGGCGAAGGCGATCGCCAACGCATTCCTCTCTTTCCCCTCGGCTCTCGAGCCATTGGCCATCGACGAGCTGATCGAGGGCCTGACCCGCGGCCTCTTGCTGGCGGATGCGTCCAGCCGGATTGGACGGCGGCGCTTGGCATGCGACATCCTCGCTGTCGAGCGCGTGCGACAGTTTCTCGAAGCGGAGAAGACGCGCATCGTCTCCTCCGACGAGCTCGAGGAGGTGAGCGGCCATTGCCGCTTTTCGCTTACGCGCCAGTTCCGCCAACGCTACGGAACGAGTCCGTACCGCTACCTCATCATGCGCCGTCTCGATCTCGTCCGCAGCGAGATAGGTGCTGGCAAGGCTCTGGCGCCGATCGCCGTCGATGCCGGCTTCGCCGACCAGGCCCACATGACGCGCATGTTCAGGGCGGCTTATGGCCTGTCCCCGTCGCAATTCCGCGCCCTCGCGCAGCCTCGGCCGGCGTGAGGGGCCGGGCCGACCACGAGATCGGCGGCCTCCCCCTTACCAGAGGATCAGGCCGACCGACGCGGCCAGGCTCGCCCCCATGACGACATTGAAGATGCGCGCGGCACGCGCACTGCTCAGGCAGCGCTGCATCGAGGCGCCGAATGCGAGCCACAGAAAGCCGCTCGGCAGTGCGGCCGCGACGAAGAGGGCTGCGAAGATCGTCGACTGGAGCAAGGCGCTGCCGACATCGCCTTGAAGGTAAGCCCCTGCGGCGCTGGTGCTGACGAGCCAGGATTTCGGGTTGATCCACTGGAACAAGGCGGCACCCAGGAAGCCGATGGGCTTTCTCTCTGCCCTCGCGGCACTACTGCCTGAAATAGCAATCTTCCAGGCAAGCCAAAGCAGAAATGCCGCCCCAAGCCAGTTGAGCAGCCGCAGAATTGCGGGGTGGCCAAGGACCAGAAATCCAACTCCCATGGCCACGCTGAAAATCAAGAGGCCCATCCCCGCGGCGACGCCGAGCAGGCAGGGAATGCCGCGCACAACCCCGGCAACCGCGCCCGTAGCGGTCAGCATGATGTTGCTTGGCCCCGGTGTCGACGCCGCGACAACGGAGAAGACCAAGAACGCGGCGCTTTGTTCCAATGTCACGAGCCACCGGATGATTGGCGAAGTCCGTCCCCCACGCTATGCAGCTCGATCAGCCGCGTCTTGAACGATTGTGCAAGCGGCACCCGCGCTTCAGGCGCACCCGCGGCCCCGCTTGAATTCCGATGCAGGCCACGGCGAGCGGCGCGTGCATCGCGGCCGCCCCAGCTGCGCAGCCGCGATACGGCGGTCGACGTCGGCCGCGAGCGTCTCGAGCGCCGGTGCAATGGTGACGGGATAGCTCGACGGGCGGAGCTCTTTGAGTGCGGTGGGCAGGCGGGCCAATTCGGCCGCGGCGTGGCGGCGCGCTATGACCGTCATCCGAGGGTAACGCTCAGCCTATGGGTCGTGCCGTCGTCCACCAGCGGGACCCGGATTGGCCGTTGTGGCAAGGCCAGGCCGTCGATGTCGGCTCGGGAGACGCCTCGGCTGACCCCGCGGGGGTTCTCGACGTTGATCTCGTAGCGCGCC
>Ga0209415_10017957_pt1 | contig 11202 bp, 14 predicted proteins | sample PeaSoiSIISIP2007_FD_187696 | JGI IMG/M metagenome (GOLD analysis project Ga0209415, IMG submission 187696) | Peat soil microbial communities from Weissenstadt, Germany - SII-SIP-2007 (SPAdes) (version 2) | ecosystem: Environmental > Terrestrial > Soil > Wetlands > Peat | place: Germany...
CCCACGATACCCGTTAAGGTATGTCCGCTTTCGAGGCGGATCGTTTCAACCACTCACGCACCTCTCCGCGTCGGACAAATCAAATTGTTTCCGTAGAGACGTTGCTTGCAACGTCTTGCTGGCAGCATATCGAACGCATGTGTTCGTCGTCGTCGCTGGCAGAGACGCAGCACGCTACGTCTCTACGATGATTCGCACCACTCTTAACGACGGCTCTTAAAGAACGTCTGCAGCACTTCCGCGCTGCGGCCTGCCAGCACTCCGCTGCGAACCTGTATCTGGTGGTTCAGTTGCGGATGATTCAGGACTTGCATCAGCGAATGCACGGCTCCGGCCTTGGGGTCGTCCGCGCCATATACCAGGCGCTGGATGCGGGCATGCACCATCGCGCCGGCGCACATGGCGCAGGGTTCAATTGTAACAAACAGCTCGCAGTCTTCCAGACGGTGGTTACCAACGGTGACACCGGCTTCGCGTAGGGCGATCACCTCGGCGTGAGCCGTTGGGTCGGAGGCGGCGATGTTGCGGTTCCATCCCCGTCCCACGATCCGGCCTTGGGAGACGACGACTGCGCCTACGGGGACTTCTCCAGCTTCGAGAGCGCGCTGGGCGCAGCGCAGGGCTTCCTCCATCCAGAGTTCGTCAGCGAGAGATTCGCCAGACCGAGATTCGACGCTGGCGGCGATGGGCCGCTGATCGGTCGATGGCATCTTGGCGCGAGGCGATTTTCTGGCGGGCACGGGATTCTCTGCGGGTATTCTATCGAAGGGAAGTGCTGAACACAGCGCCCGTTCAGCGTCCACACCTGGCGGACAAGAGTGTCCGCCCCACACAAACCTCCACAAAGGCCTTTGGCGTACGGTTAGATCACGCTCAGCACGGAGCGCACGACTTCGGGCACGACCGCGTGGATCACCGCCGGCACCACCATTCGAGCTACGGGGTAGGCAATCACCACGGCGGGCACGACGATCAACAGCCATGTCCTCGTTGGCAGGTTTGTGAAATAGGCCTTCATGACGTCCTCTCTTGGTAAGTACGGACCGGCCGTGAGAAAAGTTCCCCAGCGAATCCCTCTTCGCAAGTGCGGTCCTTTCAATGATTAAGACCGCGTTGTCAGGTTAGACGTTCGGAAATAAGAAGGGGCAGCGGCGAATTTCACGGGGCGCGGCGGCCGCGTAGTGGCTCAGTTTGATGGTGGAAGAGAAGACGCCACAACCACAAAGGCCACGAAGTATCACGAAGGGTTTGATTTGTGGGTCTCCGAGGTGCGACTTCGTGTCTTTTGTAATGAAGATCTTCGAACTGACCACTGCGGAGGGCCTGGTTTTGGGCGATCCGCCGGATAATGGTATGCTAACAGCGTCATGGGCATGCCGAGTTTGCTCCGCAAAGTCTTCCTTGTCGACCTGCTGCAGGGGCTGAAAGTCACGTTCCGCTACCAGGATCCCAAGGAAATCTATACCGAGCAGTATCCTCTGGAGCGGCCGCAGGTGGCTGAGCGCTACCGTGGAGCGCCGCGGCTGAACGTGAACCCGGACACAGACGAGACCATGTGCATTGCCTGCGACCTGTGCGCGCTGGCGTGTCCCGAGCATTTGATCGTGGTGGGAAGTGAGCGCAACGAAAAAACCCGGCGCAAGGAACTCACCAACTTCACTTACGACTTAAGCCGCTGCATGTTCTGCGGATTGTGCGAAGACGCGTGTCCCACCGACGCGCTCGAACTGACGCAGGATTTTGAACTCGCCAGCTATACCCGCGACGGAGCCATCTGGGACCGCGAGACCCTGGAAAAAGGCCCGCAGCCCACGCAGTATCGTAAGTAAGCCTTCAGCCGTCAGCTCTCAGCTTGCAGTAAAACCAATCGTGACGCAGTCGCGTGCGTTTCTCAGACTGACCCGATCGCCCTTCCCCCAGTGACCGCGGTCACTGCCGAGAGACTCCAATGTGTCCTATCCTTCGACCGATTCTGGGAAAGGAGCACTCCCCATGCCCACTGCAACAAAAATTGATATCTACCGGCAGTTTCGCTCGGAATACATTACGCCCAAGAAGCCATTGCTGGTCAACATCCAGCCGGCGCGATATTTGACATTCACTAGCCGCGGAGAGCCCGGAGGTGTGGCATTTCAATCGGCAACCGCAGCGCTCTACAACGTTGCGTTCACCGTCAAGATGGCACGCAAGTTCGCGGGACAGGATTACACGGTCTGCAAACTAGAGGGACTCTGGTGGGCAGACGATCCGACGCAATGCTTCGCCGCGCAACCGCGCGAGACCTGGAACTGGAAGCTGATGATTCGCGTTCCGAGTTTCGTCGAGGAGAGAGATTTGAAAGTTGCTGTCGAAAAGCTGCTGGCAAAGGGCAAGCCGCGGGAGATTGGCGACGTAAAACTGGAAGTCCTCGATGAGGGCACCTGCCTGCAGATTTTGCACGTCGGCCCCTACGACCAGGAGTCTGCGGCCGTGCTTCACTTGAGTGCGTTCGCTCACCAGAACGGACTCGAGTTCCACGGCTTGCACCATGAAATCTATTTGAGCGACCCGCGGCGCGTGGCTCCAGTGAAGTTGAAGACGATCTTGCGAATCCCGGTCCGGCGCTCTGTCCCTGACAAAGCATAGGCCCCGGTTTCTTATCCCTTCTTCACTTTGACGCTATCCTGGTCCACCGCGCCCACGCGCAGTCCCTTGGCGTAAAGCGCAACCTGCGCCGGACCGGTGACCGACGGTGTGTCGTAGAAGAATCCGTCGCTGGTTTCGGTCTCGCGCTCCACCTTCCAGACCCGGGTATTGGTGACGTAGTCCGGCTTTTCCTGAAAGGGAGTCACAAAAGCCGGGCAGAACCACTGAATCCGATTGTTGGGCTGCGCCGCGAAGTTGCCGTTGTCGAGCGCGATGATGTGGGCGCACTTGTGGCCGCCGTCTCCCGCCTCCTCGGCGTCTTCGTGCCCGTACCAGTCGAGCGTGAACATGTACTGGCCGCCTTCCCAGGAGCGGTCTTTCAGTTGCACGCGGACGCGCGCGTCGGCCAGCCGCTCAAAGCTGGTGCAACTGATCTCGTAGCTGAAGCAATCCCAGAACTGCAGCCAGTCCAGCGGCATCGCGGGCGCTTCCGCTTTGTGACACAGTGCATGCAGCGGCAGCCGCCACATGACCGCGCCGTTTTCGGTAAGCACATGAAAGCCCAGCGCCCTGCCGTGGATCGAAGCCGCGCCGAAGACGCAGACCTTCAGGAACTCTCCCTTGTGGGCGAGATCGTCGTAGAGAAACTCACGCCGCAGCAAACAGTAGAACCTCGGAATGTTCACGTTGAGAGTGGGCAAGTTTTTCCTCCCTTTTGCGCATCATAGCGCCGGTGCGAAAAAATGAAAGAGGAATTTCGGTTCTGCAAAACTTTCTTCAGGAAGGCGTAGCCCGCCAGATTTCAGATTTTAGATTTCAGATTGAATCAGCGTGTCTGCAATCTGAAATCTAGAATTCTGCAATCTAGAATCTCAGGCTACGCCGGCTGCTGTTGCGTCATGCAGTGCATCGCTCCCAGGCCCCAGATGAAGTCTCCCGAATAGATGGGCACGATCTGGCGCGTGGGGAACAGCTCCGCCATGGTGTTGAGCGCGATGCGGTCGTTGGTACGATTGAAAACCGGGGCCAGCACGACTCCGTTGGCGATGTAGAAGTTGGCATAGCTGGCGGGAAGGCGCCGGCCTTCGAAGACCACCGGCTGCGGCATGGGCAGTTCCACGACCGTCAACTGCCGGCCGTTCTGGTCGCGCGCGGCTTGCAAACGGCGCAGGTTGGCGCGCAGGGGCGCGTGGTTCACATCTTTGGAGTCAGGCTCGACCATGGTGACGACGGTATCTCGCGAGACAAAGCGAGTAAGGTCGTCTACGTGGCCGTGAGTATCGTCGCCGAAAATGCCGCGTCCCAGCCAGATGGTGTGCGGGGCGCCCAGATAGTCCGCAAATGCCTTCTCGTAATGGACTCGCGCCATGTGAGGATTGCGCTCCTGCACCTTGCTGAGGAGACATTCCTCTGTGGCGAGAATGCTGCCCGCTCCGTTGACGTCGATCGACCCGCCTTCGAGCACGATGCGGCTGCCTCCAGAAACCGGCCAGATCTCGTAGGGGTGCCCCATTTCTCGCGCGTTCTTTGCGCGAGAAGTGGAGATTTTCGTCTTCGCCATCAGGCTGCCGATCTTTTCGTCGTGACGCCAGTTGGAGTACTTCGCCCAGGCGTTGAAGCGGAACTTGAGGGTCAATACCTTTTCATGCTCATGTAGGGACAGCCGCCCTCGGCTGTCCGGCCGGGCAAAGCCCGGCTGGGGAGCGAGGAAAATGCAGCCGGAGTCGCGCAGCCAGACGCGGTTGGTGGGCCAGCGGTGGAACCGAATATTCGCCGAAAGTGCGTCGGCTCTTTCGAGCACTCGACGAGCCTGTCTCGCCGCGGTGGCATCGTTAACGATCAACTCGACCCGCTCATGTTTCGCCAGGTGGCGGATGATCTCGGCATACACCCACGGAATCGGTTCAAACTTCCCCGGCCAGTCGCCATGATAGTGAGGCCAGGCGAGCCACGTGGCAGCGTGAGGCTCCCACTCGGCCGGCATGCGGTAGCCGAGGGCGGAGGGACAAGGCTCGACGGAATCTCGGCCGCCCTTATTTCTTTTCCGTGACGTCATAGCACTCTAGTTTTTTGATTTTCGGAGGCGGCGGATTCCTGAAGGCCTCGGTCAGCAGGTAGGTTCCCGAGCCCTGGTTAAGGCTGACTTGGGTCACCATCTTCGGATCTGTTTCATCGCAAGAGCGGTCACGAAGTGCTTTCACCGTGAGTGGCAAAGTGCCGTCGAAATACTTCAGGTCGAGTTGAGTCGTGCCATAGCTCACAAACACAACCTTCAGATACTTGGTTTTCTGTTCCGGCGCCTCGAGAATGACTACTTCTTTGTTCGCCACAAAAGAGGCAACCTTGGCCGCGTGCGAAAGAGGATCGTATGCGACCATTTTTCCCGACAAGCTGGGTGTCTTGGCAAAGCAGGCGAGCGCTATGACCGCAATGGCCACACTGGTAAGAAACGTTTTATTCCGCTCGATCATTCGAACTTTCCTAGTCGATCAGCCGGTTCGTAATCGGCGCATACGCGTCGATGCGGCGATCCCGCAGGAACGGCCAGTTGCGGCGGATTTCTTCCAGCGCTTTCAGGTCGACGTCGCCGACCAGAATTTCCTCCCGGTCGTGCGATCCTTCGGCCAGCACGCGGCCGAAGGGATCACAGAAAAATGAGCCGCCCCAGAACTCGAGTCCCTGGCCGGGAGCCGAGTTACCGCGAATATTCCCCGTCTCGAAACCTACGCGGTTGACCACTGCCACGTAAACGCCGTTGGCGATGGCGTGCGCGCGCTGGATCGTGCGCCAGGCATCGTGCTGGGCCACTCCGAACTCCGCTTTCTCCGCCGGATGCCAGCCAATCGCGGTGGGATAGAAAAGTATGTGAGCGCCCTGCAGTGCCGTCAGGCGCGCGCCCTCGGGATACCACTGATCCCAGCAGACCAGCGTGCCCAGCCGTCCGGCGCTGGTGTCGAGCGCGCGGAATCCCAGGTCTCCGGGAGTGAAGTAGAACTTTTCGTAGTAGAGCGGATCGTCCGGGATATGCATCTTGCGGTAGAGTCCGCGCAGGGAGCCGTCGCTGTCGAAGATGGCCGCGGTGTTGTGGTAGACCCCGGCAGCCCGCTTTTCAAACAGCGATGCGATGATGACAACGCCGTTCTTGCGTGCCGCGGCCGATACTTTCTCACTGGTTGGCCCGGGAATCGGTTCCGCCAAATCGAACAGGGAATGATCCTCGCGCTGGCAGAAATACTGGGTCTGGAAGAGTTCGGGCAGGCACACGACCTGCGCACCGCGTCCGGCAGCGTCGGCGACGCGGCTCAGTGCCTTCTCAAGGTTCTGCTCGGGCTCCGGGCCGCACGACATCTGCACCAGCGCCACGCGAAATTTCTCAGGGGTCACGCGTTCCGACCTCCGCGAACAATATAACAGGACCGCTCTCCGCTATCAGCCGTCAGCTGTTAGCAAAACTCTCTCTCGGAATTGCATTGCCGCGGCGTGGCGTCCTTTCACATGGTTCCTGTAGAGTATCTTGTCGGGAAGAATTGGAATCAGCTTGGAGGCTCGTGGTGAAAAACAGCAATCATGGCAATTCGAAAGGTCGTTCGAATGAAGATCACCCGCATTCGGGGCAGGGACACGTGGCCGGCGGTGAGGGCAAAGATCGTCACCTGCACAATCCCATCGAGGACCGCCTGATTCCGCTCGAGCCGCTCGACCTGGGCAAGATACATTCGATCGACGGTCTGGTGCGGGCGATGGCCAAAACTGCCTTCACCGGACGCCAGCTGGGTGAGGCTGCCGACGTGCTTGAGGCCATGGCCGTTGACGAGGATGCCTTCATCGTCATGACCCTGGCTGGGGCCATGACCGTGGCCAAGCAGGGATTGATCGTCACTGAATTGATCGATCGCGGCATTGTCAATGCAATCGTCTCGACTGGCGCACTCATGGCTCACGGACTGGTCGAGGCCACGGGGCGCGCCCATTTCCGTGCCAATCCTGAGGTTTCGGACGAGGAACTCTACGAGCAGGGCTACAACCGCGTCTATGACACGCTCGAGCCCGAGCAGAACCTCGACGACGTCGAGGAAGTCATGGCAGCCGTGCTGGAGGCCTGGGACCACAATGAGGTTATGTGTTCCTACAAGCTGAATCACGCCATCGGGGCATATCTGGCGAAGCGCAATCAGGGGCAGCGGGGAATTCTGAAGTCCGCCTACGAGCAGGGAGTGCCGGTGTTCGTGCCGGCTTTTAGCGACTCGGAACTGGGTCTCGATACGGCTCTAAACAACCGCCTGCGCGAGTCGACGGGACGACACAAGATTCGCTTCGACCCGTTCGAGGATCTGGAGCATTTTGCGGCGACTTTGCTACGGCAGAAGAAACTGGGGATCTTCACCATCGGGGGCGGCGTCCCGCGAAACTGGTCGCAGCAGTTTGGGCCATTCTGCGAATTGCGGCACCGGCGCTTGGGAGAGAACGTACCGTTGAAACGCTATCATTACGGGCTCAGGATTTGCCCTGAGCCGGTGCATTGGGGTGGATTGTCGGGCAGTCCCTACAGCGAAGCGATCTCGTGGGGCAAGTTCGTGCCGCCATCGGAAGGCGGGAAGTTCGGCGAGGTGTTCGTGGACGCGACGGTCGGGCTGCCGATCATCGTCGCCGCCGTGCTGGAGCGACTGGACAAGGCTAAAAAAGGCGGCCACGCGCGCAAGGGCGGCGCGAAGGCTGCCTCCAGGAAGTGAGAAATTGAGTTGAATCTCGCGCCGCGGTTAGCTCGGGATAACCCCAAGGGCGGTTGATCAGGCGTTGTTCTCGAACATAGAGGAGTCTTGAGCAGCAAACTCCTGGGTGGAGTCGCCGTCGTTTTCCTGGGTGTCATGGTTGCCCGTCCGCATTCGGCGGTAGAGTGGAGCAAGGATACTGTTTTCAAGGATTTCCGACTCTGCCTGAAACCAATCCTGCAACTCTTGCCCGCCCGTCTGGCCGCGGGTTTCGTACAACTGCTTGGCGCGCGAACGGACCTTTCGCTCCACTAACTGCACCATCAGGGCCTGCTGCTTCTTTCTGCGTGTTTCGATGTCCACTGCCACTCCTCAATCTGTGTCTTTTCTACCACTCAAATGATAACCGATTCCTGTTAACGGAGTGTTACATTCGACAGCATGGGATAGTTACCAAAGTTTTACTCCTGCCGGCTACAGTATTAGATGCAATCTCTCCGTGGGGAGATTCACTCAATCCTATTGATTTCAGCAACTTAGTCGTTGGAGCCTCGTAGTCGAGCCCTCCCTTCCAGCTCAGCTTATGGGCGAATCGAAGGAGATTCTCGGGCGATTCCGAGGTGGGCCATGGCGCGAAGGGTATGGCGGAGGAATGCCACCACAGTGAGCGGTGGAGTAAGACAACATGCCTATGAGGGCCGGTTCAGTCGAAGATCAATACTGCCGACGCGATGACCGTCGTCCAGAGTGCTCGCTTGTCGCCGACCGCCGACTGCGTCACGTTGGCCGTGCGCACGATCTTATTGGACAGGCGGTAGATCTGCTTCTTCTCGTCCCAGGAGCGGTCGGGATCGAATTCGACGTTCAGAGTGGTCGCCAGCATTTCGGCGGCGAGTTCCTCGGCGTATTCCCCGGCGGCGTCTTCGGTCTCACCGAAGGAGTGGTGCTCGCTGAGGTAGCCGTAGGTGTTGCGGTCAGCGGGGATGGCTACGCCGATCGACGAGGCCAGCAGCCGGTGGGGCTCACGCGTGGAGTTTTCGGCGACCACGGCGAAAACCACTTCCCCCGGATGCAGGTACTTCACGCCTTCCTTTCGCGCGAGCAGCTTGCAGTTGGGCGGAAAGATCGAGGAAACGCGTACCAGGTTCTGGGCAGCGATACCGGCGTCGCGCAGGGCCAATTCGAACGAAGTCAGCCGCTCGCGGTGTTTCCCGACTCCCTTGGTAAAGAAAATCCGCTTCGGAACCATGTCTTTGCCCAATTCCGTGATCCTCCAGAAAAAAATTCAGGGTTGAGAATGCACAATCTAACACAATGCTTTGTAAAGGAAATATGAATTTGCAGGCGAGGCGCAAAAAAATGCGGGGAGGCGCTGGCGCGCTTCCCCGCCTGATGCCCGGATCAGGTTGTAGGGGGGAGGGCCCGGGCAAAACCCTTCACACTGAGCTCGTCGCCAATCACTTGGCGGCGACTGCGGCACTGACCTCAACATTGGTGCCGTCGACGGTGCCGGTAACCGTGGCCTTCTTGCCCGCCTGCTGATCCAGCACCGCCAGCACCGCCTTGTCCGTGGTGTTCAAAACGTAAATTTTGTCGCCCACGACGAGCGCATATTTCGAGCCATGCGAAACGCAGGTGCGCGTGCACTGGGCGGGCGTGCCTTCCCCTTCCATGTGCTTGGTGCCGCACATGGCGTCTCCCACTTCGCCGGTGAGCTTTTGTTTGCCGGCTGCGATCGCCGGATTAGAAACGAACAGAGTGGCGGAAAAAAACCATGCCGCTAGTAGCGTCGACCGCTGCCAACTTCCTTTCATCCCAGGTCTCCTTCAGATCGATGACCTCGCGGCTTTCAAACCCCGAAGCCTTGCGGGCCAGTGTACTAATCACTCCTGATTGCAGAAACGCTCCAGCGGTCGCAAAAAGATTAGTCCGCGAAATCGAGGCTAGCGTACATGATCGGGACGCTCCCGGAACGAATTGGGGTATTGTGTTCCAAAAACCGAACAGGCATGCCATCGGCCGCTTTGCGCCTGCTATTTCGGCGCCTTCACCGCATAGATAAGATCCACGTCGACCGACTTTTCGCGGACGTTGGCGGTCACATGCGGAGTGACGTCCCAGTCGAGGTTGGCGGGGAGCAGTTTATGGGCTGCAGGCAGATAGTCGCTGAGGTAAGTCGAATCGTAAACGTCCCCTGGACGGATTCTCCAGGCGCTGCGGAGTTTCGCCGTCAGGCTGTTATCGAGGCCGCGAAACTCCAGTTCGCCCATGTGATAGACGTAGCCTTCCTTCACGTCCAGATGAATCACCACGGTGCTGGTAGCGTCGTCAAACTCCGCATCGGCCTTGATGGCTGTGGTGACGAACCCACGGGATCCGTAAAGCTTCTGGATGTCCTTCAGGTTATCTGCGAGCCGGATGGTATTGGCTGGCTGGCCGGGCTCGGCGCGCACCATCTTCTGCAGCGTCTCGGTAGGGAACTCGTGATTCCCTGACCACGCCAGGCTTTTCAGCTTGTACTGTTGTCCGGGAGCGACGTCGAACATCACATCGACGACCGTCTGGTTGCGTGGACCGTCTTCGTTTTCGGCCGACGGCTGTTTGACCACTTTTGGTTGCGGTTGGCCGAATGCTGCTTTCAGGTAGCCGCGCGCGTAGTACACCGGGAGAAGCTGGCGCTGCACCAGTTGGTTCAGGCGGCTGCGCGAGTATTCGCGTTCCGGAAGCCTCTTGGCAGCAGCTTCGAGCGCGGGCACGTCGTCAGCAGCGGCTCCCGTGAACTCGATGTTGCGCACCTGGATGAGAACGTCGGTCACATGGTAGTTGATCGCCTCGACCGGGCCATCCTCCTTGCCCGTGCGCTGATACTCGACGTGCCCGGGGATGGCATTTTCCACCAGCATAGCCTGGAGCACGTCAGAAACTTCGTCGGCCAGGCGCCCGAACAGCGGCAGTTCTCCATCGAACAGAGGAGCATGCTCCTTGATCCGTTTGCGCAGTTCGTCGTCAGAGAACCATACGAAATCCTCAAAGTGGGCAGGGACGAACTTGTCGACATCGGTTACGTGCAGCTCGAGCTTGGTGCCCGCGGAGGAATATGAGTAGGTATAGCCAATCTCGGTAAACACTCCCATGTCGCCCAGGTGCCGGGCCGCTTTCTTGAAGTCGTCCTCCGTGACGGCGGTTCCCATCTGCAAGCCGGTCGCGGCGGCGACGGCGTCCTCAGCGAACCGCTTGCTCCCGGTAACCTTGATGGCGATTAACTGACGCTCGGACGCCGGCAATTGCGCGAACGTTTTCTGCGACGACGCGCCCTGCCCCAGGCTCGGCAGGCAAAGTCCGACAAGGAGGACGAATGGCAGGAGGAGAAGTCTGGAGGTCGCCTTCGTCATCGGCTTGGGATGTGGGCCAACTCTTCCGTGGATTTGTGCTTCACCGCAATATCAATGAACGCGAGCGCGGCCCGGCTAAGGGCCTTGTCCTTGCGGAAGACCAGGGCCAGATCCCGGCGGACCTGCGCATCGGCGATGGGAACCGCCGCCAGCACCTTGGCGCGAACGTCTTCCTCGACGTTGGAGCGCGCGACAAAGCCGACCCCCACATCCGCAGCTACAAAGCGCTTCAGCAGTTCGCTGGAATCCAGTTCCATGGTGAAGTTGGGTTTCAGCCGCCGTTCGTGGAATAGTTGCTCGATCGCATCCCGCGTATGACCTGCTTTGGGGACGACCAGCGGAAACTTGGCCACGTCGGCGATGGTCGCTGCCTTCATTTTTCCCAGAGGATGCTGCGGGGGCGCGATCAGAATCAACTCGTCCCGATGGATGAGCACCACCGTCAGCCGCGGGTCGGTCACAGGAAGAGAGATGAC
>Ga0209415_10017958_pt1 | contig 11201 bp, 10 predicted proteins | sample PeaSoiSIISIP2007_FD_187696 | JGI IMG/M metagenome (GOLD analysis project Ga0209415, IMG submission 187696) | Peat soil microbial communities from Weissenstadt, Germany - SII-SIP-2007 (SPAdes) (version 2) | ecosystem: Environmental > Terrestrial > Soil > Wetlands > Peat | place: Germany...
ATGGGCCCGGCCTTTCCCGTGGGTTCAGAACAATGAACGGACTTCGAGTGGAAGCGCTGGGCGCCCGCGTTACCTTTTCTCGCGGGTACGGCCCTCGGCTTCGTCGAGCCGGTGACGCGCCAACTCGAGAATATGCATATTGCCTTCGTTGAAGGTGACGGTCAGCTTGCACGCACGAATCTTCCAGCCGTCAGGAGTCCGGACGAAACGGTTGGTGTAGTAGCCGTACATGACCTGGTCGCTGCCGCCGGTCTCGTTAGGAAGATGGTGGTGCGCCTGCACATAGGCGACGCAGGTGGCCTCGTCGCCGTCAAGGGTAATGACATGATTGGTGATCATGTGTTGCGTGGCCTTCATGCCGTTGATGGTGCGGCGGGCGAATTCGACCCAGTCGTCGGCTTTCATGCGCTGCGGCGGCCTATCAACGACCGACGAAAAATCGGTGTCGATCTCGTCGGTGAAACATGACCTGTACAACGGCCAGTCGCGCGTATCCACGCCGGTGGCGTAACGGAGTTGGACGTCGCTGATGGCGGCGCGATCGAGCAGAAATTGCAATTGGTTTTGGTCGATGGCCATGGACCGACTTATAGCGCCCCGCCGAGAGCCCTGCCAGAGTCTTCGCGCTGCGGCTCGGGCCGTTGATCGTCGCTTCCGCGCAATCCGGCGCGCCGGCGGCTCAGTCGAACCGGAGGCGCTGGGCGACTGCGGCGACGTGTTCGCGGTGTTGTTTTTGCTTTATTTGCTCTTCGCTGACCGTCGATTGCAATTTTCCATCGTCCTCGCTTGCGAGTTGGTTAGCCTCGTCGAGCGCCAGCTTGAGCGTTCTGACATGAAACTCTTCAAGATCGTCGATGGTGGTGGTATCCAGAATAATCCGATCCGCGCCGACCTCCATTCCGGCCCGATGCGTTGAACCGTGGTTTTGGTGCCTTTCCCAAGCGCGGAGTAAATGCTGAACCCATTTGGGTTCGGGCGTACGCGACAAGCGGAGCGGAATCTCACAGTGGCTGCCGCCCGGTGGAGGGTCGGTAATCCCTTCGACGATTACGCTAGTAATCTGGATGAACTGGTAGTTGCCGGTTTTCATTGGAACCTCGATGCTCTGGCTTGGCCAATGGCCCCCACAATTGGCCATAGCTGTCGTCCTTTGAGCTAACAACAGTGCATCGGACGTGCCGTCCAGACGGGGCAATAAATATGGCCTTGGCGGACGCGATCGGTTCGAGATGTAAAGAGAAGAGACAGCCGATCTGCCTCCAAAGGAGACAATTGTGTCCTTTCGCGGCTCGCGGCCGAGGCGCTCAAGGGTCTGCTGTCGCGACAAAGCCCTACGCAACGCCAGGCGAATCGCAGAGTGGACTAGAAACCCAAGTTTTCGGTGAGCTGGCCGTCAGCCATAGCAGACGCATGCTGGTCCGCAGTATGCGAAGATGGCAGCAAATGAAAAAGACTGCCCTCTTGCTTGCAGTGCTTGCAATGTTCGCATGGTGCATGAATGCGCGCATCGCGCGTGCCCAAATGATGGGCGGAGATATGGGCGGCGGGATGATGGGCGGCGGAGACTCGCACTCGATGAGCGCATTGATGTCGTGGATGAGTGGCGCGGAATTGAAGGTTACACCAATCGAAGCCGCGCCGAAGCCCGACGCCGACCTGCGTGCCGCGGGCGCGCGGCTATACAGCGAACACTGTGCTGTCTGCCACGGACCGAATGGGGATGGCCACGGTCCGCGCGCGACGGGACTGCTGCCGCCGCCGCGCGATTTTACGAAGGGAGTCTTCGCGTACCGCTCGACCCCAAGCGGAACGCTGCCGATCGATGAAGACCTCTGGAAGGTCATTTCGAATGGTCTCCATGGCACGGCGATGGTGCCCTGGATTAGTCTGTCCGAGCATGACCGATGGGCGCTAGTCGCCTATATTGAAACCTTTTCACCACGTTTTGCGACCGAAGCTCGTGGAACCCCGGTGACAGCGCCGAGCCCTCCGCAAGTGACGCCCGACCTGGTCGCCAAGGGCAAGCACCTTTACCTGGAAGATTGCGCTACCTGCCATGGCGCCAAGGGCCACGGTGACGGGCCAGCGGTGATGAAGGCCTCGCAGAAAGAGATGCGGCCGCGCGACTTTACCGGAGGAGTATTCGAGCGCGGGTCGAGTATGGAGGACATCTACCTCACCGTGCGTACCGGCCTGAACGGAACACCTATGCTGTCGTTCGATAAAGCGCTGACACCCGATCAGACCTGGGCGGTCGCCGCCTATGTCCGCAGTCTTATTTCCAAGCGCGATCAGCAATCGGGCGCGATCAGCAATCGGGGCATGATGGGTCCGATGATGTCGGGCACGGCGAATCAGCAGGAGCGACAGGGGATGATGATCGATATGCCGGGTATGTCCGGCATGGGCGGCATGGGTATGGGCATGCATAGGCACTAGCCGGGGCATCTCTTCAGACTGCCCATGGCCAGATCGCCCTTTCTGCCGGACTCATGCGATCGGCTAGCTGCCCTGCCAATCGGTGGCGGGGGTGGCGTCGCGATGGAACGGGGCGCTGGCGACGACGGCCGGCAGAAAACGCTTCCTGAAGGCCTCGGGCGAGAGGTTGGTTTCCTTCGCCAATCGGGAGAGCATCGGCTCTTCCAGATCCTCCGCCTCCAGCCGGATCATGTAGGAACGCGCCACCTGATACGACTCCGCGGTGACGTCAACGCCGCGGGTGCGGATGTGGCCGGTGGCGGGTTCGAGCAGGTCCTCGAGCTTGAGCGGCATGATGCGGCCATTGACGATCGCGATCATCGCGCCGGAACCGCCGCGCAGCAGATAGCGCACCGCGCCGTAGCCGAGCGTGCGGGTATAGTCGATGTCGAAGGGCAGCGGCCGGGCGCAGCGTAGCTCGTAGCCGATTTCCTTGTTGGCGACCGTCACTTCGATGCCGAGGCCGGCGAGCGCCTCGCGCACGGTGTCGCGAATAAACAGCCCGAGCGGAATCTCGCCGAGCCGCCGATGGCCGTAAGCGTCGCGCTCGACGTTCTCGGCCTGCGGCAGGGAAGCGGGATCGAGCAGCCCCGCGATGCCCTCGGCGATCAGCGCGACGCCGTCCTGGCGGCCGAACGCACTGCGTTTGATGATCGCGCCCGCGATGAGGTCAACCACGGTCGTAAGTTCGAGTTTGGAAACGAGGAACTCTTCCGGAATCAGCGCGAGGGTGGCGCCGGCGGCTTTGCACATGCCGAGCGCGAGCGCGCCCGACCCGCGGCCCATCGTGACCACGGTGTACCATCGCGCGGTGGTGCGGGCATCCTCCATCAGGGACTCGACGACGGTGGTGCCGGCCGAGCGCGCGGTTTCGAAACCGAAGGTGGGCAAGTTTTCGGGCAAGGGCAGATCGTTATCGATGGTTTTCGGCACCGTGACCACGCTCAGCCAGTTGCCGGCACGCTCGGCGATTTTGGCCGCGGCGGTGGTGGTATCGTCGCCGCCGATGCAGACGAGGTAGCGGACCGATAGCTCCTGCAGCGTGCGCACCGCGCGGTCGAGGCTGGCCTCATCGCGGGCGGGGTTGGTGCGCGAGGTGCCGAGAATCGAGCCGCCGGTAAAGTGGATGCGGCTGACGTCGGCGATCTGCAACTCCGCCGCGCGCGAGGCGTCGCCGCGGGCGAGCCAGTGATAGCCTTGACGGATGCCGATAACGCGCAGGCCGGAGTTGATCGCCTCGATAGTGGCGGCGGCAATAACGCCGTTGATGCCAGGAGCGGGTCCGCCCCCGACCAAAATCGCCAGAGTTTGCTTCTGCGGCATGATTTAGCGCCTTTGTGACTCAGCGTGCGGAGGTTCCCGCATCGGGTCACCGGTAATCTCGGCAACCTTGTGTAACATTGCCGTCTATATTGCACTGGTGCGATGAGCGAGGGGAATGGTCGAGGAACGCGGAAACATAATTTCTCTTCTGAAACCGAATCTTAACGCACCTCGCGGACTCGTTAGCTCGGCTCGCAAGCTCGCCTAGTGATAAGGTTTCAGACTTCCCATTTGGAAGAGCGAGGCGGGAGGGTCGTTGGATTGGCGACCGAGCTTAAACAGCCCAGTTGATACATTCTGATGTCGGTGCGAGTGTGAAATCCGATAAATTCGCCCAGAAAATTCGCCCGGAGGGAGCATGAAACAGCGCAACTTTCAGATGATCGAAACCAACGGCGTCAAATTGCGCACGGTGGTCGAGGGCAAAGGGCCGCTAGTCGTTCTGCTGCATGGGTTTCCGCAATGCTGGTACCTGTGGCGCCATCAGATCGATCCGCTCGTGGCGGCGGGCTATCAGGTCGCGGTGCCGGACCAGCGCGGCTACGGGGGCAGCGACAAACCGGCGGCGATCGAAGCGTACAACATCGTGGAACTGAGCAACGACGTGGCGGGAATCGCGACCGCGCTCGGGCATGAGAAGTTTATCGTGGTCGGTCACGATTGGGGCGCGCCGGTCGTGTGGCATACGGCACTGCTGCATGCCAAACGCGTACGTGCAGTGGTGGGGATGAGCGTGCCGTACGTGCGCGGGATGGAAGGCATGATGACCAAGCAGGAAAATTTCGGCGACAATTTCTGGTACATCGTGTACTTCCAGAAACCCGGCGTGGCCGAAGCGGAACTCGAGGCCGACGTGCGCAAATCGTTGCGCATGATCTACTTTTCGATTTCGGGTGACGCGCCCGAGGGCATCTGGTTCGTCAAGAAGCCGGCCTCGGCGAAGTTCCTCGAGGGGCTCGTCGATCCGCAGACGCTACCGTCGTGGTTGACCGCCGAGGACCTCGATTACTACGTCGCGCAATATCAGCAGAGCGGCTTTCGCGGACCGATCAATTGGTATCGCAACATCGATCGCAACATCGCGATTACGCCGCAACTCGCGAACGCGAAAATCGAGCAGCCGGCGTTTTTTATCGCGGGCAAGAAAGACCTGGTGCTGAGCTTCGCGGGCGGCGGTCTGCTCGCGGCGATGGATCAATGGGTGCCGAACCTGAAGGGCAAGGTGATCATCGAGGGCGCCGGACATTGGGTACAGGCGGAACGTCCGGCGCCCACCAACGAAGCGCTGCTGGGCTTCCTGAAGACAGTCGCATAGCCCTGCGCGGGCTAGGGCTTGGCGTCGATCAGGACCGCGGCGATCAGCGCCGGTTCCTTCCCCTTGTTGACCCAGGCGTGATTGGTGCCGCGCTGGACGACGACGTCGAACGGCTTGAGATCGACTTCGCCCTTGTCGAGCATCAGCGTGACCTCGCCGGATAGCAGCACGATGTAATCGATGGTGCGGGTCTTATGCATGCCGGGATGGCGGGTGGTATCGGGACGGCAATGCGTCGCGTCCATTTGCGCAAACATCTTTGCGGTTTGACGTTCGCGCTCCTCGGGCGAGACCTTGGGATCCTCGGGCGGAATAGCGGCGAAGCGAAAGATACTGCCGCCCGGCGGTGGCTCGAGCTTGCGCACCTGCAACGCCGCGTCGGCGGAACCCGTATTATCGACGGGAGTCGAATCGGTAAGCCAGTAGGCGCCGAACGGTGTGGGCGGCGCGTCGATTACGAAAACGGATTTTCCCTCGGCGTCGTGACCGGTGATGACTCGTCGTGGCTCGCGTGCCATGGCATACCTCCCATGCGGAACTGATTTATCTCGGAACGATATTCGCGCTTTCGTGTCGAAATAGGAAATGAAAGGTGCGAAGGACGTGGCGGCCGCTGATGCAGTGAGTAGGGATCGTCCTCGATATGCGCGTGAAGTCGTGCGTGCTGCGCTACCGCCCATCGACGCTTATGTGTTAACCGATTCCCATAATCCGATCGGGAGGACCTCATCATGGCCAAGGTCAGCGGCAACGATCTCGTGGCGAAGGCGCTGCAGGACGAAGGCGTCGATACCGTTTTCTATCTCACCGGCGGTCCGATGGTCGATGTGGCCTCGCGCTGTATCGAGCGCTTCCGCTCGGTCGATGTCCGCCACGAACAGGCCGCGGCGATGGCCGCGCATGCCTACAGCCGCGTGATCGGCAAGCCTGGCGTATGCTTCGCGGCCTCGGGTCCGGGCGTCACCAACCTGATCACCGGCGTCGGCAATGCTTTTCTCGATGCGGTGCCGGTCGTCGCGCTGGGCGGGGCGAGCGCCGTCTCGCAGGCTGGAATGGGCGCGTTTCAGGAGATGGACCAGGTGGGAATGTTCAAGCCGATCACCAAGTACGCCGAACGGGTCATCGATGTCAGGCGCATCCCGGAGATCATCAACAAGGCGTTTCGCGTCGCCACCGGCGGGCAGCCCGGCCCCGTCTATGTCGATTTGCCGGGCGACGTCCTCTACAACCGGGTCGAAGAAAGCGAAGTGATGTTTCCGAACAGCCCGCATTCGATCCCACGCGTCGCCGGCGATCCGAATTTGATCAAGCAAGCGGTCGCGATGCTCAAGCAGGCGCAACGTCCGATCATCCTTACGGGGACCGGCGTCTTCTGGTCGGGCGCGATGGACGAGCTGAAGCAGTTCGTCGATCTCACGCACATTCCCTTTTACACGACGCCGCAGGGCCGCGGCGTCATCCCGGAGGATCATCCGCTGAGCTTTCTCGGCGCGCGCAATCAGGCGTGGAAGGAAGCCGATGCGGTGCTGATTATCGGCACGCGCCTCAACTTCATCGTGGGCTTCGGCCTGCCGCCGCGGTGGGACGCCGGCGTGAAGATCGCGCAGGTGGATATTTCCGACGAGGAGATCGGACGCAACCGGCCGGTCGATCTCGGCATCGTGGGTGACGCGAAAACCGTTCTGCGCCAACTAATCGATGAGGCGGGCGACGCCTTTCACAAGCGCGGTGAATCGCCGTGGGTTGAGAAGTTGCGCGGCTACGATCGCCGCTCGCAGGAGAAGTCCGAGGCGCTGCTCAATTCCGACGCCACGCCGATTCATCCGCTGCGGCTGTGCAAGGAAGTTCGCGACTTCATGGACCGCGACGCGATCATCGTCGTCGATGGGCATGAGATTCTGAACTTTGCGCGTCAGTCGATTCCGTTCTTCGCGCCGGGTCATTCGGTCAACGCGGGGCCGAACGGATGCATGGGGGTCGCGGTGCCGTTCGGACTCGGCGCGAAAGTAGCAAAACCCGACAAGCAGGTTATCGTACTCAGCGGCGATGGATCGTTCGGCATGAACGGAATGGAAATCGATACGATGGTGCGCCACAACATCCCGGCGCTAATCGTCATCAGCAACAACGGCGGATGGGCCGGCAAGGGGACGATGGATGCGGGTCGCGATCTCGGCTTCAGCCGCTACGACAAGATGGCGGAAGTCTTCGGCGCGTATGGCGAACTGGTCGAGCGTCCGAAAGACATCCGCCCGGCGATGGAGCGCGCGGTCAAGTCCGGCAAACCGGCGGTGGTCAACGTAATCACGGACCCGAACGCGCGCTCGTCAACGGTGTCGTTCGCGAACTACCGGGCGATCTAGCGGAAACGCGCGATTTAGCGGCGGCGCGTGAGAAAGCAGGCCGGGTGCGCGAGGCGATCAGATGGTCGGATCGCGCACCAGCACGCCGTTCGCGTATAACTCCGCGATACGCTTGTCGCTGAAGTCGAGGTAATCGCGGAGCACGCGCTCGTTATCCTCGCCGAGCCGCGCCGAACGCAGTTCCGTGCGGTCGGGCCAGGCCGAGAATTTCACCGGCACCGCAGGAGTGGCTACTTTGCCCAACAGCGGATCCTGCACCCAGCGCACGGTCTTGCGCTCGTTCAAATGCGGATGGGCGACGGCTTCGTTGACGGTCAAAACGGGGGCGCACGGCACGCGCTCCTTGTCGAGCGCGGCGATCGCGTCGTCCCGCGTCGGAAAACTCGCGAGCCATTTTTCGACGATCGCCTGCAACTCGAAGCGATTTGCATGCCGCGCCTTCGCACCTTTGAACCGCGGATCGCTCGCCAGCTCGGGCATACCCATCGCGCGCACCATCTGCGGCCATTGATGGGGCGTGATGAGGATCATCACGTATTCATCGTTGCGGTAGCGAAACACGCCGCCCGGGCCGGGACCGTCGATCTGCGAGCCCGCGCGTTTGGGCCGCACCCGGTCGCCCGCCAACGCGATCTTCGGCACGTTCATTTCGTGCATGTGGAAGTAGGTATCGGTGAGCGAGGCATCAAGGTACTGCCCTTCGCCGGTGCGCTCGCGATGCAGTAGTGCGGCGCATACCGCCATCGCAGCAGCCACGCCGGTCGAGACATCGCCGATCGCCATCCCGATCACCGCCGGCGCGCGGTCCGGCTCGCCGGTGCCATCGGTCACGCCCGCATAGGCTTGCCCGATCAGATCGTAGCCAGCCTTGTCGGATAGCGGCCCGGTCTGTCCCGCCATCGAGATCGAGCACATGATGATCTTCGGATTGATCTTCTTCACATCTTCATAGGAGAAGCCCAAGCGCTTGATCACGCCCGGCGCGAAGTTCTCGACCAGTACGTCGAACTTCGGGATCATCGACAGCACGAGTTCGCGCGCTCCGGGCTGCTTCATGTCGATCGCGAAGCTGAGCTTGCTGTGATCGTGCTGCATGTAATAGGTGCTGTGACTGCTCGCCGGGGCAGTGCGCGGCTTCATTCCCCAATCGCGCACACGGTCGCCGCCGGGCGCTAGCTCGAGCTTCACGACTTCCGCGCCGAACTCGGCCATCAGTCGCGTGCACGTCGGCCCAGCGACATATTGGGTAAAATCGAGGACGCGGTAGCCTTCGAGCATTCTCGGCGAGTTCGTCATGCAGCTGTCCCTCCGCGGAGAGCCTCTCGCAAACGGAATTATGCGGCACGAACACCTTGCCGCAGCGTATGTAAGATCTACTTCAGTTGACGCGATCGAGAACGATCACCGGTATGCGCCGGGTGGTCTTCTGCTGGTACTCGTTGAAAATCGGCAGTTGGTCGGCTTGCTGCTTGTATAACCGATCGCGTTCCGCGCCCTGCGCGACGGAAGCCTTCGCCTGGAACTTTTCGCCGCCGAGTTCGATCGTTACATCCGGATGGGCAACGAGGTTGTGATACCACGACGGATTATGCGGAGCTCCGGCATAGGACGCGATCACGACGCACCGGTTGCCGTCCTTGCTGTAGGCGAGCGGCAGCGTAATGGTGCGGCCACTCTTGGCGCCCTTCATGGTGACCAGCAGGAGCGGTATGTTCGCCATCTGTCCGCCGACCTTGCCGCCGTTAGCGCGGAAATCCTTGATGACGCCCTGATTGAATTCTTTCATGTCCGGCATTTTCGTTCTCCCTTTTAGACGGCCGTGAGTGGACGCCATCGCCATGCTCACGACCGGCTGCATAATCTCACCGTGCGATACGTGTCGCCTCAATCCTAAGAATCAGATCGAGAGGTTGTACACGCGCCGCAGGTTGTCGCCGAGCACGTCGCGCCGGCGTTTCGGGTCGCTCATCTTATTCCCGAACTCCTCCAGCTCCTCGATATAGTTTCCGGTGTGGTCGGGATGCGGAAAGTCGGTCGCCCAGAAGAAGCGATCGCTGCCGCAAAGATCGACCATCGCGGGCAATGACTTCTCGTCGGGATCGGCGGACACCCAGACGTTGCGTTGGAAATAGAAGCTGGGCTTTTCCTTGAGCGGCACGCTGCGCCCCATCACGCTGTCGTAAACCGCGTCCATCCGATCGAGCCAGTACTGCACCCAGCCGGCTCCCACTTCGAGGATCACGATCTTGAGTTTGGGGAACTTGTCGAAGGTGCCGTACTGCATGAAGCTCGCGAGCGCGTGGCGAATCGCGTCGGATGCCGTCACGTTGAGGAACCACGGCTGCTTGCGGACGTACTCCTTGTCGTAGCGGCCCGGCCAACACCATTGCGGTTCGAGCGAGACGTGGATGCCAAGCGGGACGTCGAGTTCTTGCGCCTTGGCGAAGAGAACATCGTGATCGTTATGGCCGTGCGGCTTGCGCGTTGCGACAAACTGCACGACCCAGCCACCCTTGTGACCGGCCTTGACCGCACGTTCGAGTTCGACCGCAGCCGCGGCAGGATCGCCCAGCGATAGATGGGCGACCGGGATCAGGCGTCCGCCGCTGTCCGCGGACCAGTCGGTGACCCAGCGGTTATACGCCCGGCACATCGCTTGTGAGTATTCGAGATCGTCGGTGTCGGTTTCCCAGGTGAGATCGAGACTGGGGTAGATGATGGCCGCGTCCAGTCCCTCTTTGTCGAGACGCGTGAGGCGGTCCTTCGCATCGCAGGCGCCGAGCGGAACATCAGCGCCATATTTTATCCGTGGGTTGAAATGTCCGGAGGTGCGCGAGACCTGGCCCATCTGCGCGACGGTGCCGAAGTTGCCACCGCGATTCACGCGCGACGGCACGCCGTTGACTTCAAGGTATTCGAGTCCGTCCTTGTCTTCCTTCATGCGGATGGCGTTGGCGCGCCACTTGGCCTCGCAATACTCTTCCCAGCACTTGGCTGATTCGAGGATGTGACCGTCGGCGTCAACTGCGCCGGAATATTTCAGTTTGTGGATGTTTTCTTCGGTCCGTGCCATTTTTTGTGCCTCGATTCAATTTGGATTTAGTAACCGGGCTAGCGTTAATTTTCTCGGCTCACGCCGGCAGGTCAAGGTTCGCCGCGTGCGATCTTTGCTTTAGCCGGAAATCCGTTTTAAGTCTCCGGCTGCATTTACCGTATAGGCCGGACGGCTTCCCGCTGCAAGGTCCGGACACGGTCTCAGGAAATGTGCGGCTTAACCGTTTAACTGCGGGGACTGTTTTGACAGGCTCCCCTGGGAAAGGTGCAGAGGGAATAATGCTTCGATTTGTTGCCCTGGTCTTAGTGCTGGTACTTTTCGTGCCTGGTTATTCGCTCGCCCAAGAAGCGACGTTGTCCTCGGATCACGCCGATGTTGCGGAGGCGCCACGCGCTCAGCACGACGACGCGATCGCGCCCGGAACCCGCATAACGATGCAGAATTGGCGGAATTTCAAACGATTCATGCCGGATGGAATGGTGGCTCTATTCGAGGGCAAATATTTCTGGAAGATGCCCGCCGACGTCTCGATGGAAGTTGGGCCGACGGTGAACTATCCGTTGCCGAAGAACTATCTCGAAGCGACGCAGAAGTACTCGAGCCAGGTTAAAATCGTTGAATTGCCCGATGGCGGACTGACCCTCACGGGCTATCAAGGCGGGATTCC
>Ga0209415_10017959_pt1 | contig 11201 bp, 12 predicted proteins | sample PeaSoiSIISIP2007_FD_187696 | JGI IMG/M metagenome (GOLD analysis project Ga0209415, IMG submission 187696) | Peat soil microbial communities from Weissenstadt, Germany - SII-SIP-2007 (SPAdes) (version 2) | ecosystem: Environmental > Terrestrial > Soil > Wetlands > Peat | place: Germany...
GGCGTGCGCGTGGTGATCGAGCTCAAGCGCGACGCCATGTCGGAGATCGTGCTGAACCAGCTCTACCGCTACACCGCCCTGCAGACCAGCTTCGGCGTCAACATGCTGGCGCTCAACGGCGGGCGGCCGGAGATGCTGAACCTGAAGCAGGTGATCGCGGCCTTCATCGAGTTCCGCGAGCTGGTGATCACCCGGCGCACCATGTTCCTGCTGAGCAAGGCGCGCGAGCGCGCGCATGTCCTGCTCGGTCTCGCCGTCGCGGTCGCGAATATCGACGCCATCATCGATGTAATCCGCAAAGCCAAGGACCCAGCCGCCGCCCGCGAAGGGCTCCGCGGCCGCGCATGGCCCATGGGCGTGGTGAAGGCTCTCATCGAGCGCGTGGAGGAGAAGGGTCGGGGCGGCATCCAGGATGATGGTGCCAGCTATCGGCTTTCTGATGAGCAGGCCAAGGCGATCCTGGAACTGCGCCTGCAGCGCCTCACCGGGCTCGAGCGCGACAAGATCGCGGAGGAGATCGAGGGCCTCATCAAGGAGATCGGTGGTTTTCTGGAGATCCTGGGCTCGCGCAAGCGCTTGCTGGAGGTGCTGAACCAGGAGTTGCTCGCGATGAAGGAGCAGTTCACGACGCCTCGCAGGACCGCGATCGAGGAGATGGAGTTCGAGACCGACATCGAGGACCTGATCCAGCGCGAGGAGATGGTGGTCACCGTCAGCCACGGCGGTTACATCAAGCGGGTGCCGCTCTCGACCTACCGTGCACAGCGGCGCGGGGGCCGGGGCCGCGCGGGCATGTCAATCCGCGAGGAGGATTTCGTCAGCGAGGTGTTCGTCGCATCGACCCACGCGTCCGTACTGTTCTTCACGGCATCCGGCCGCGTCTACAAGCTCAAGGTCTACAAACTCCCCGAGGGAACCCCGCAGGCGCGCGGCAAGGCGATGGTGAACCTGCTGCCGAACCTGGCGCCGGGAGAGAGCATCTCGGCGGTGCTGCCGTTGCCGGAAGACGAGGCGAGCTGGGGCAACTACAGCGTGATGTTCGCGACGGCGAAAGGCAACGGGCGGCGCAACTCGCTCTCCGACTTCGGCAACGTCATGGCCAACGGCAAGATGGCGATGAAATTCGAAGGCGACGACGCCGACGACCGGCTGATCGCGGTCGCCACCTGCACCGCCAACGACGACGTGCTGCTGGCGAGCCGGCTCGGCAAGGCGATCCGGTTCCCGGTCGAGGACGTGCGCCTCTTCTCCGGCCGCAGCTCCGTGGGCGTGCGGGGCATCAAGCTCGGCGAGGGCGACAGCGTCATCTCCATGACCATCCTCCGCCACGAGGAGGTCGCGCCGGAGACGCGCGACGCCTATCTCAGGCTCGCGGGCAAGCGGCGACGCCAGATGGGCGCCGAAAGCGACGTCGCCGCGGCCGCCGCCGTGGCCGAGCCTGACGCCGAGGGCGACGCGGTGAGCAGCATCAGCGAGGAGGACTTCGAGGCGCTGGCCAAACGCGAGGAATTCCTGCTCTCGATCACCGAGAAGGGCTTCGGCGTTCGCAGTTCCGCCTATGACTATCGGATCACCGGGCGCGGCGGACAGGGTATCGAGAACATGGACTTGGCGCGACGCGGCGATGCGATCGTCGCGGTCTTCCCGGTGCAGCACCGCGACCAGGTCATGCTCGTCAGCAACGCCGGGACGGTGATCCGGTTGCCGGTCAACGACATCCGGATCGCGCGGCGCCGCACGCAGGGAGTCGTCGTCTTCAAGCCTGGGGAGGGCGAGCGCGTGGTGTCCGCCGCGCGCCTCGGTGAGACCGCCGACGTCGGCGGCAATGGGGATGCCGGCGCGCCGATCAACGGCGCGGACGAGGGTAGTACTGAGACTGGGGGACCTTCATGAGCAAGGAACGCATCGGCGTCTATCCCGGCACGTTCGATCCGATAACGAACGGGCATGCCGACATCATCCTGCGGGCTATCAAAGTGGTCGATCGGCTGGTGATCGGCGTCGCCCGTAATATCGGCAAGGGGCCGCTGTTCACCACGGAAGAGCGGGTCCAGATCGTGCGCGAGGAGATCGACCATCTCGTCGACGCCGCGACGCGCAAGCGTGTCGAGGTGCGCCCCTTCGAGAACCTGCTCATGCACTTCGCCATGGAGACCGGCGCCTCGCTGATCTTGCGCGGGCTACGGGCCGTGTCGGATTTCGAATACGAGTTCCAGATGGCCGGCATGAACAACCGGCTCAACCCCAATGTCGAGACGGTGTTCCTGATGGCGAGCGACCGCTACCAATTCATCTCCTCGCGCTTCGTCAAGGAAATCGGCCAGCTCGGCGGTGATGTCTCGCACTTCGTCAGCCCGCGTGTCGCCGTCCGGCTCGCCGAGCGTTTTGGCCGCGAGAACGGCATCAAGCGCAAGAAAGCGGCCGTCGGAAAGTCTTAAGGGCACACCTTCTCTCTAAAGCAATCGCTGCATCTGCGCATTCGGCCAATGAAGTTTGTGCCGATGGAGTTGTATGGAGCCGGGGATGACCGGTGCGTCCCACGCCTAGGACGGATCAGCGAGCCGATGTGGATCGAATGAGGGGCATGCGCCGATGATCAGCGAGGAAGACTCCGGTTCGCCGCCGGAAAGCCGGCACTGGGCGGACTGGCTCTCGGTTCATGCGTGGTGGACGGCGCTGGTGGCGGGCGGCATTCTCTGTGTCGTCGCGCTCGTCCTGTCCTGAGGAATACTGGACCTTTCTGCCCTAGTGGCCGCCCGTCGGGCACCGAGAGCCGAGATTATCGCGCGCAACGCCTGAAGCGCGGCGACTGCTTCCCATCGCCCGTAATAATTCCGTCGATCACCAGCATCCGACCATCCGAGGTATGGGATGACCACACGCGGACCGCGTCACCTTCCTTGAGCAGCACCAGGTCGACGGGTATCCGCTCCGGCATGTGCAATACCTGCAGCGCCAAGCGGTCAGTCGCCGCGCGCTCCGCCGTCCGGATCGCATACACGATGTCGCGATAGGGCTCGCCGCGCGCATAGGATAGCGTCGCCTCTCCGGAAGCCGAAACGGCGTAGATCGAGTACTCGTTGTCAGCGCTGGCGGGTTGCGCGCAATCGATCGCCCAGGTCCCGAGCAGCCCGAATTGCTTCAGGACGCCCGGGACCGGACTCTCGGTCGCGAAGCATGGTGCGGCCGTCCATAGCAGAGCGGCAAGCACCGCCCGCCGGACCATACGTTCGAGGTCAGCGAGCCGCGACGATGCCGATCTCGACCAGGAGATTCGCGCGCGCGAGCTTGGCCTCTAAGCAGGCGCGGGCGGGCGTATTGCCAGCCGACACCCAGGCGTCCCAGACCTTGTTCATCTCGTCGAAGGCGCGAATGTCCGAGAGCCATATCGTCGCCGACAGCAGCTTGGATTTGTCGCTGCCCGCCTCGGCCAGTAGGCCGTCGATCTTGGCGAGGATTTGCTTGGTCTGACCGGCGACGTCCGTATTGGGGTCATCGGCGACCTGGCCGGCGAGATAGACGGTATCGCCGTGCACGACGGACTGACTCATGCGCGCGCCGACCTTGGACCGCTTGATGCTCATGGTTTTCGCTCCCGTTTGGTGTTGAACCCGCGACAACCTAGCAACCGGATGCGGCTCCTGTCGATGCCGCGAGTGGCGATTGCCATGGTCGCGCGCCTGCTGGCATGCTCCCGGAGCGGAGGAACAATCGCATGCCGGGAACACAGGAACTCCGGGGTCGCGTGGCGCTGGTGACGGGCGCGTCCCGCAACATTGGCCGCGCGATCGCGCTTGACCTCGCGGATGCCGGCGCTGCCGTCGTCGTCAACACGCGTGCCTCCCGCGATGCCGCGCACTCGGTCGTGCGCGAGATCGAGGCGCGAGGCGGCCAGGCGCTGCTCGCGCTGGCCGACGTGACCGACGAACCGGCGGTCCGCGCCATGATCGACGCCGCGGTAGCCCGGTTCGGCCGGCTCGATATCGTCGTCAACAATGCCGCGGTGCGACCGGAGCGCCCATTCGGGGAGATGGATCTGACCGAGTTTCGCGCGGTCGTCGGGCTCATCCTCGAGGGCGCGTTCCTCTGCGCACGGCTCGCGCTGCCGCAGCTCCAGCGAAGCGACGGTGCGGCGATCGTGAATATCGGCGGCATGACCGGGCACAGCGGCGCCGCCGGCCGGGCTCACATCGTGGCAGGCAAGGCCGGTCTGATCGGCCTCACCAAGGCGCTCGCCCACGAGCTGTCGCCTCAGGGCATCACCGTCAACTGCGTCGTTCCCGGCCTGATCGCGACTACGCGCGCCGGCGCGGTTCCCGACGTACACCTCCGCAATCCGCCGCTGGTGGGACGGCGGGGCGAGCCCGCGGACATTGCCGCGATGGTCCGTTACCTCGCGGGGCCGGCCGGCCGGTTCATCACGGGCCAGACCATCCACGTGAACGGCGGCGCCTTCCTGCCGTGATCGCCGCCTGGCGATCGGGCGATTTTGATTTATCATCCGGCGTGGCAGCCGTAGGCGGCGACCTCTTGAGGAGAAACGATGCCCTTTAAGCCCGCGTCCGATGCGCTTAAGCGATTTACCGTGATCGATCTCACGCGGGTGCGCGCCGGACCTACCTGCGTGCGGCAGCTCGCGGACTGGGGCGCCAACGTGATCAAGGTCGAGATGCCCGAGGCCCCCGGCGAGAGCATGGGCGGGGCGCGGGACGGCTCGGACTTCTTGAACCTGCACCGGAACAAACGCAGCATCACCCTCGATCTCAAGAAACCCGAGGGCATCGAGATCCTGAAGCGGCTGGTCGCGCGCGCCGACGTCCTGGTGGAGAACTATCGGCCGGACGTGAAGCATCGACTCGGCATCGATTACGAGACGCTCCGGAAGCTCAATCCGCGCCTGGTCTACGGCTCGATCTCCGGCTTCGGCCAGGACGGGCCCTACCGCGAGCGGCCTGGCTTCGACCAGGTCGCGCAAGGCATGGGCGGGCTCATGTCGATCACGGGCATGCCGGGGCAGGGGCCGATGCGGGTCGGCATTCCCATCGCCGACCTCACCGGAGGGATCTTCTGCGCCATGGGCATCCTGGTCGCGCTGCTGGAGCGCGAGGTCTCCGGCGAGGGCCAGTGGGTGCAGAGCTCGCTCCTGCAAGCGCAGATCTTCATGCTGGATTTCCAGGCCGCGCGCTGGCTGGTCGACCACGAGGTGCCGCCGCAGGCCGGCAATAACCATCCCACCAGCATTCCCACCGGCGTGTTCCCGACCAGCGACGGTCACATCAATATCGCGGCGGCCGGCGGCCACATGTGGATCCGCTTCTGCGAGGCGCTGGAGGCGCCGCAGCTCCTCAAGAATGCCGCCTACGCCACATCCGACAGCCGCTCCAAGAACCGCGACGCGCTCAACCGCGAGATCTCCGAGGTCACGCGCACGCGCTCGAGCACGGATTGGGTCGCACGCTTCAACAAGGTCGGCGTGCCCGCCGGTCCGATCTACGCGATGAACGAGGTGTTCGACGACCCGCAGGTGAAGCACCTGCAGATGGTCGAGCGGCTCGAGACGCATCTGCGCGGACCGATCCATCTGACGGGCCAGCCGGTGAAACTCAGCCGGACGCCGAGCCACCTGGTGGTCGAGCCGCCGGCCGCGGGCCAGCATACGGACGAGATCCTCGGCGAGCTCGGCTACGATACGGCCGCCATCAAGGGACTGAGAGAACGAGGCGCGGTCTGAGACCGCGCGCACTTCGACGAACAACGGAGCCTCGGATGATCACCGACAAGATGCTGATGACCAAGGATGGCGCCATCGGGCGGATGGTGTTCAACAATCCCGCGCGCCATAACGCGGTCTCGCTGGAGATGTGGGAGGGAGCCGAAACCATCATCGACGACTTCGCGAGCGATGCTGCGATCCGCGTGATCGTGGTGTCCGGCGCCGGCGGCAAGGCGTTCGTCTCGGGCGCCGACATCTCCAAGTTCGAGAGCGAGCGGGCGAGCGAGGAGGCAGTCAAGCACTACAACGCCACCACCGACCGCTTCCACACCAAGCTTGCAGCTCTGACCAAGCCCACGATCGCCATGATCCGTGGCTATTGCATCGGCGGCGGCGTCAGCCTCGCAACCGGCTGCGATCTCCGCATCTGCTCCGACAATTCGCGCTTCGGCATTCCCGCGGCCCGCCTCGGCCTCGGCTACGGCCACAAGGGCATTCGCAAGCTCATGGACCTCGTCGGTCCCGCGAGCGCCAAGGAGCTGTTCTTCACCGCGAAGCAATTCACGGCGCAACAGGCGCTGGTCATGGGCCTCGTCAACCAGGTGATGCCGGAAGGCGAGCTCGAGGCCTTCGTCGACGACTACGCAAAGGCGATCGCCGAGAACGCGCCGCTCACGGTCGCCCAGGTGAAGCGGACCGTCGGCGAGCTGCTGAAGGATGCCGCGAACCGCGATATCGCACTGACGGAGCGGTTGGTCGCGGACTGCTTCGCCAGCGAGGACTATATCGAGGGCCGCCGCGCCTTCATGGAGAAGCGCAAGGCGCAGTTCACGGGGCGGTGACCTCGATCTCGTCGTAGCGGTTGAGGCGATAGATCGCGAGCGAGCCCAGCCAGCTGACGACAAAGATCCCGATAATCGCGTATCCGAGCGCACCCCAATTGTCGTTGAGAATGCCGATCAGATCCCAGAACGCGCCGCGCAAACCGAACTGATCCGCGATCAGCCCCAGCGTCTCGATTCCTCCGATGGCAATGGCGACCGCGACGGACACAAGCGTGATGGTCATGTTGTAGAAGAGCTTACGGAGCGGCTTCGTGAACGCCCAGCCATAGGCGCCCACCATCAGGATGCTGTCCGTGGTGTCGACCAGCGACATGCCGGCGGTGAACAGTGCCGGAAATACCAGGATTAGAGACAGCGACAGCCCCTCGGATGCCTGGGCGGCGGAAATTCCGAACAGGCCCACCTCGGTCACGGTGTCAAAGCCGAGACCGAACAGCAGGCCGACGGGCAAGAGATGCCAGCTCCGGCTCACCATCCGAAACAATGGGCGGAAGAGACGCGCCAGCAAACCGCGGCCGCTCAACAGCGCGTTCAGATCCTCTTCGACGAAGCGGGTGCCCCGCTTTACCGAGCGGAACGTGCGGTAGACGGAGGCGAAAATCAGAACGTTAACGGCAGCGATCGTGAACAGGAAAAAAGCGGAGACGCAGGTCGCGACGACGGCGCCAATCGCCTTGAAGGCATCGAACCTCGATTGCACCGCCGCGGCGGCCAAGGCGATGGCCACGGACATCGCCAGCACAATGGCGGAATGGCCGATGGAAAAGAAGAAGCCGGCGGCAATCGGGCGTTTGCCCTCCTGCATCAGCTTCCGTGTGACGTTATCGATGGTGGCGATATGGTCGGCGTCGACCGCGTGTCGCAGACCGAAGGCGTAGGCGAGCACTGCGGTCCCTAGCAGGACCGGATGGTCGCGGAGCACCGCGAGTGCCCAGACCCAGACTGCCAGGTTTGCGCCGATGAGCACGGCGTAGAGGCCGACAATCCGGCGACGCAGGTTTGCCGCGCCGTCGCTCAGAATGCTGGATAGGAAGCTGCGCATGGTCCATGCCCCTCGCATGTGGTTGACGCGAAGCGGGCAGCGCATGCGACGGCACGATCGGGAGTGAGTGGATGGTCCTCATCGGCCTTCCCCGCCCGACGCCTGCGTCCCGCTTGCGATGGCAGGTCTCCTGGCTCGCGGGTCGCCGCCGGTTGCCGACCTTCCCGGTTTCCCAGTGGTCGAGATGGCAACGGGCTCGCCGCCTACAGTTGCGGGGGCAGCCACGGCGTTAGGCCCTCGCGGGTCCGCACCGTGTTCCCTTTTGATCCCCTGTCGGGGCACCATCGCAGGTCGACGATAGGCGGATGCCTCAAACCGTGTCAACGTAAGGGGCCACGGTCGGCGTCTCGGTTTCAAATTCCCGAGGGGTTATGGCGCACAGGCTCGAAATCGAGATCGACCAATCGTCGGGACACGCCCGCGCCGCGCTTGTCCGGGAAGCCTTCACGCTGGAAATGCTGACGGCGGGATGGCTGCTGATCGAGACCGCCGTGGCGATTGGCGCAGGCATGTCTGCCCACAGCCTGACGTTGACCGCATTTGGTGTCGACAGCGTCATAGAACTCCTTTCGGCCTGCGTGCTGTTATGGCGGCTCAATGTGGAGCTGCGGCTGGGGCGAGAGTTCTCCGAAAGAGCAGAAAGGCGTGCGGCCAAGTATGGAGGCGCTCTGCTGGTTGCGCTCATCGTCTACGTGGTGGCGAGTGCTTTTTGGGATCTATGGCGAGGCGCGGGGCAAGACGTCTCCATCCCGGGCTTGGTGCTGGCCACGCTCGCCATGCCGATCATGTACGGGTTCGCACGGGCGAAAACCCGAATCGCGATCGCCATCGGGAGTGCGGCCTTGCGCGCCGATGCCGCCGAGTCCATCGCCTGCGCCTACCTTTCAGCCGTGGTCGTGATCGGGCTCTTGGCCCAATGGCTGACCGGAGCCTGGTGGATTGATGGAATAAGCGCGCTGGCCCTGACGCCGTTTCTCCTCAAAGAGGCACGTGAGGCATGGGAAGCGGAGTAGGTCGCGAGCGCCGCGCGGACGCCACCTGCGCCAGGAGAAATGGGTCCTCGCACGGTGGAGGTGCTCGATGCCGAGATGGCTGACCGTCGCCCTCATCGTTGCCGTCGCAAGCATGAGCGCTCGCATGGCCGGCGCGGAAACCGTCGATCTGCAGCTTATCCTGGCGGCCGATGTCTCGATCAGCGTGGACAACGAGGAGTTCCGGCTGCAGCGCGACGGCTACGCCGCGGCGATCACCAGTGCGCCAGTCCTCGAGGCGATCAGAGCGGGTCCGCACCACGCGATCGCAGTCACCTTCATCGAGTGGTCGGGTCCTTCCAAGCAGCGCGTCGTCGCGGATTGGACGGTGATTCGCGACGGCGAGATGGCGACGGTCTTCGCCAATACCCTGCGCGCGGCGCCGCGCTCGTTCGCGGACGCAACGGCGATCGGGTCCGCCATCGACTTCGCGATGAGGCATTTCGACCGCAGCGGAGTCGAGAGCGACCGACGCATCATCGATGTCTCCGGCGACGGCGACAGCAACAGCGGCCGGCCCGTCGAATATGCGCGCGACGACGCGGTCAAGGCCAAAGTCACGATCAACGGCCTCGCGATCGTGAACGAGCACCCCTTGCCCGGCTTCATCGGGCACATCCAGCCCGTCGGCGGCATCGGCCACTACTATCGGACGCGGGTCGCCGGCGGTGCGGGGTCTTTCGTGTTTCAGATCGAGAATTTCGACAGCTTTGCCGACGCCATCGAGCGCAAGCTGGTGGCGGAAATCGCCTCGGCCGAAAGCGAACGCCGCGCCGCCTCGCGTTAACCAGAGGCCGAAATTGCTTTGTGCGCGGGAACTTGACTATTTTGGGGTCCGAGACAGGATCGGTGCGTGATCCTCGCGCCCATGGGTGTTAGGCTTCGAAAAGTAACGAGGTAGGCGAGTTGGAGGGGGCTTGATGTCTCTCGATCAGACGGAAAAGATCGACTCTGCGAGCATTGAGAGCGATGTCCTCGACATCATCTCCAAGCAGGCCAAAGTCGAGCGCACCACGCTGACGCGCCGCACCTCCCTGGCCGAGCTCAACGTCCAGTCGCTGGACCTGGTCGAGATCATCTTCGCGCTCGAGGACAAGTTCGACCTCGAGGTGCCCTACAACGCGAACGACCCGAGGTCGGCCGGAGTCAAATTCGACAACGTGGGCGACGTAATCGACGGCATTGCCAAGCTGCTCGCCGAGCGCGATGCGCGCAAGCCTGCGTAACCCTTTCGCGGTGCTGCCCCTCGCGCCAACCCGTCCACCGAGATCCAGTCCATGAACCGGGTGGTCATCACCGGGCTCGGCGCGGTGTCCGCGCTGGGTCTCGATGTGCGCGCGCATTCGGAGGCCCTGCGGGCGGGGCGCTGCGCGATCGGCCCGCTCACGACCATCGCGACGGAGGGGCTGGTCACCAAGATCGGGGCGGAGGTGCCCGGCTTCGATCCCAGCATCTACTTCGAGTCCGGAAAGCTCGCGCTGCTCGATCGCTGCGCGCAATTCGCGCTGGTGGCGGCCGGAGACGCGGTCAAGGGCAGCGGGCTCGCTTTTCGCGAAGGCCTGGGCTCGCGCACCGCCGTGGTGATCGGCGCCGGCGTCGGTGGCCAGTCGACGCTCGACGAGAGCTACTACCGGGTCTACGCGCAAGGCGCGAAGCGCCTGCATCCCTTCACGATCCCGAAGCTCATGATCTCCGCGGCGGCGAGCCATATCACCATGGAGCACGGCATCACCGGGCCGTCCTTTACGGTCGCGAGCGCCTGCGCCTCGGCCAATCATGCGATCGGCATCGCGTTTCACATGGTGCGATCGGGCGTGGTCGATGTCGCCGTGACGGGGGGCACCGAGGCCGCGATAACCTTCGGCACCATGAAGGGCTGGGACGCGCTTCGGGTGATGGCGCCGGACACCTGTCGGCCCTTCTCGCAGGACCGCAAGGGCATGGTGCTGGGCGAGGGTGCCGCGATCGCGGTGATCGAGAGCCTGGAGCGCGCGCGGTCGCGCGGCACCGAGATCCTCGGAGAGATCGTCGGTTTCGGCATGAGCTCCGATGCCGGCGACATCGTGTTGCCTTCGGCGGAGGGCGCGGCCGCCGCGATGCGCGCCTGCCTCGCTGATGCGAAGCTCGTGCCGGAGGACGTCGGTTACATCAATGCGCACGGCACCGGCACCGCCGCCAACGACGCGACGGAGACCAAGGCCATTCACATGGTGATGGGCGACCATGCCAAGCGGCTCGCGGTGTCGTCGACCAAATCCATGCATGGGCACGCGCTCGGCGCCGCGGGCGCGCTCGAGCTCGCGGCGACGATCATCGCGTTGCGCGAAGGTTTCATCCCGCCGACCGCGAACTTCACGGCGCCGGATCCGCAATGCGACCTCGATTACGTTCCCAACGAGGCGCGGACCCAGCAGATCGACGTGGCGATGTCCAATTCCTTCGCCTTTGGCGGCCAGAATGCCGTGCTGGCCCTGCGCCGCTGAGCGCGCATCGTGCTCTAGCAGGCTGCTGAAAAACTCTCGACGGGGCGATTCGAGCATGATTCAAGTGCGGCTGTGAAGCTGCAGGGG
>Ga0209415_10017960_pt1 | contig 11201 bp, 7 predicted proteins | sample PeaSoiSIISIP2007_FD_187696 | JGI IMG/M metagenome (GOLD analysis project Ga0209415, IMG submission 187696) | Peat soil microbial communities from Weissenstadt, Germany - SII-SIP-2007 (SPAdes) (version 2) | ecosystem: Environmental > Terrestrial > Soil > Wetlands > Peat | place: Germany...
CCCGCTTCGAGCTCGGTGGCGGACTGCTCGATGGCCCACTCGTCGGTGCCCACCACGAGAACCGTGGGCGGCGCCGTCCGGGGCTCCTCGGAGGAGGGCCCCTCGGGGACGGGCGCGAGCTTGGTCCCCACCTTGGATCTGAACGCTGCGGCCACGTCCCGAGTGTGGAACATCAACCCCACTACCTGGCCTACAACCGATCAACCCGCTCCCAACTTGGCCCGGAGAGCCGGGCGAGCAGGGGGGCAGTAGGGTTCCGAAAGTGGCTCCGTACCCTTCACATACACGGGAGCACCCCACTACGCTAAGTGGCAAGGCCGGTGGTAGCAGTGGCGGAGAATGACGAGACGGTGGTGACGAACGTGGGAACGGCGGAGTCCGTCCGCACCGCAGCGGTGCCGGGACGATCAGTGGGCAAGCTCCTCGTGGTCGACGACGATCCCGAGGTCAGGGGCATGCTGAGCCGCCTGCTCGAGGTCGAGGGCTACAAGGTCACCGAGGCCATGACCGGGGCCGAGGCCATCGGGAGCCTGAGCAACGGTCAGCCCGACCTGGTCATCCTCGACGTCATGCTCACCACCGAGGACGGCTTCGACGTCCTGGCCGCCATCCGCCGCACCAGCGACGTGCCCGTCATCCTCGTGACCGCCAAGGGCCACGAGAGCGACCGGGTCCTGGGCCTCAAGCTCGGCGCCGACGACTACGTCGTGAAGCCCTTCTCACCGGCCGAACTGGCCGCCCGGGTGGGGACGGTCCTCCGTCGCAGCGGCGGCAACCGCCAGTCGTCGGCTTCGACCGGGACCCTCGAGTTCGGCGATCTCGTGATCGACACCATGGCCCGCGAGATCAGGGTGTCGGATCGCCTCGTCGAGACCACCGCCAAGGAGTTCGCACTGCTCGCCTTCCTGGCCGGATCCCCGCGTCAGGTCTTCACCCGCGAGCAGCTGCTGACCCAGGTGTGGGACTCGTCGTCGGAATGGCAGGACGCCGGCACCGTGACCGAGCACATCCGCCGCATCCGCCGCAAGATCGAGGCCGACCCCGACAGCCCCCGCTGGGTGCGCACTGTCCGGGGCGTGGGCTACCGCTTCGAGCCCTGAGCCCGCCGTCGGCTTTCTCGGTCAGGCCCCCGTCGCCTCGGCCCGCAACCCCTTGGGGACCCGAGTGCGGCGACTCGCGGCGGCACGGTCGAGGGCGTGGCGCGCCCGGCGCCCGAGCTGGTCGGGCGTGAAGGGCTTGGGAAGAAGATCCGCGTCGGGGTCGAGGGGATGGCGTTCCATCGCCCCTTCGTCGAGATGGCCCGACATGAACAGCACCGCGACCGTGGGCCAGAGATCGACCAGTGACTCGGCGAGCTCGACCCCGTTCATCTCGGGCATCACGACGTCGGTGACGAGGAGGTCGATGGGACGCTCGAGCGAGTGGGCCACCGACAGGGCCTCCACCCCGTTGGCGGCCGCCAGCACGAGATAACCCCGCTCCTCGAGCTCGCGCACCGCCAGGCGGCGCAGCTCGTCCTCGTCTTCCACCACGAGCACCAATTCGTCGCCACCGCTCGAGTCCTGTTCGATCGAGACCTCGCCGAAGCCCCCTTCCTCGTCTTCGACGGCGGGGAACCACAATGTGATGGTCGTGCCCCGGCCCGGCGCGGTGTCCACGCTCACCTGTCCACCCGCCTGGGTCACCATGGCGTGCACGGCCGCCAGCCCGAGCCCGGTCCCCTTGGCCAGGCCCTTCGTTGTGTAGAAGGGCTCGAAGCAGTGCTCGGCGGTCTCCTCGTCCATGCCCGTCCCCGTGTCGGACACCGCCAGGGCCACGATGCGTTGCGGCGCGGGCAGGTCCGCGCCCACGACGCGCGTCCGGATCACGAGACGGCCCCCCTTGGGCATGGCGTCTCTGGCGTTGATGGCCAGGTTGAGCACGGCCCGTTCGATCTCGGCGGGGTCGACGAGGATGCGCCCCCCGGGCTCGGGCGGGACCAGCTCCAGTTGCACGTCCTCGCCGATCACCCTCACGAGCATGGGCTCCATGGCGCGCACGATGGCGTCGGGATCGACCACGCCGGGCTGGCCGACCTGACGATGGCCGATGGCGAGCAGCTGGCTCGTGAGGGCGGCGGCCCGGTGGCCGGCGCGCTGGATCGCCTCCACCTCGGTGACGAGGGGATCGGCGGGATCGAACTGGCGGAGGAGGATCTCGCTGCACCCCAGGATGACGGTGAGAAGGTTGTTGAAGTCGTGCGCCACGCCGCCGGCGAGCCTGGCCATGGCGCTGAGCCGCTCGGCCTGCTGGAACTGCTCGAGCATGCGTTGGCGCTCGGTCACGTCCTCGGCCACGGCCAGGATCCCGGTCACCGAGCCGTTGTGGTCGAGCAGCGGAGCCGTCGACACCGACAGCTGGAGCAGCTCGTCGTCGCGGAGAGCCCCGAGCTGCACCCCGACCGTCGCCTCGCCATGGCGGGTGCGGTCCCACAGGCGCGCCAACGCTGAGGCGGCGACGTCGTCGGCGGCGGCGATGCGCAGCGCCCCGTCGGCCACGCCGTCGGGGGCCGCACCGTCCCAACCCAACAACGAACCGGCTGCACCGTTCCACCACCGGGCCGCGCCCGACAGGTCGAGCTCGGCGATGGCCAGCGGCGAGGACTCCACGACGGCCTGGAGCCGTTGCTCGTTGCCCTGCACCGCCTGGTACAGCCGGGCGTTGTCGAGGGCGACCGTGGCCATCTGGGCCAGCAGGACCAGCACGGATTCGTCCTCGGCGTTGAACGAGCGTTCCCGCCCGAGCACGACGATGGCCCGGTTGCGGGTCCCGGTGGAGTCCACGAGGGGGACCGCCATCCATGGCACGGCCCGCGCTCCGGACGACGCCAACTCTGCGGCGATGGTGGGATCGGCGACCTCGTCGAGCCCACCGGCGTTGCGCAGGGGTCGGTTCGCCCTGGCGACAAGCCGGGACGCGGCCTGCACCACCGGAGACAGCGAGTCGGGCAGCGCCGTGGGGGCACTCACCTCGACCTCCGGTCCCGTCTCGGCGCCGGCCGCCGCGAGCGCACTGGTGGGGAGCTCGCCGGGAGGCAGCATGAGGACGACAGCCTGTTCGGCATCGAGGACGCGCCGGCCGTGCTCGGACAGCACCCGCAACACCTGAGGCTCGGCCAGGGGCGCGTTGACGGCGAGGGCGGCCTCCATGAGGCGACGCAACTGGGCGGCGTGCCGTGTCGCGGCCTGCTCGGCCTGGCGGCTCTCACCCCAGAGCAACACCCGTTCGACGGCAATGGCCACCCGCTCGGCCAGCCCGGCCGCCGTCTCGAGGTCCGAACGCCGGTATCCACGTCGGCCCGACCCCGTGACGAAGCTCAGCGCGCCGAACGACAGCCCGCGCAGATGGACGGGCACCACCAACATGGACTCGATCCCGGAGTCCTCCACCGTTTCTTGGTAGGCACCCGGTAGGGCCGGCTCGCCCCCATGGGGAGGTCCGGCGCGCCTCGTGTGGATGACGACCTCGGGCTTTCCCCCGGCCAGCACCCGCCGGACGAGCGCCTCCCCGTCGGGATGGGGGTGACGCAGGTGGCCCGTGCCCCACCGGCCGTCGGCGCCATCGGCAACGCGCCGCAGCGTGCCCTGCTCATCGACGACGTCGACGGCGAACCAGTCGGCGAACGACGGCACGACCACCTCGACGAGTCGGACCATGGCCTCGTCGTAGGACTCGAGGGCGGTGGCGAGGACGTCCCCGGCCCGGGCCAGGATGGCCACGTGCTGGCGGGCGTGCTCGGCCCCCAGTCGACTGCGACGCTCGGCCTCGTCGAGCCGGGCCCGCTCGATCGACGCCGCGGAGCGGTCGGCCACCAGTTGCAGGAGCTGGAGGTCGCGCTCTTGGAATCGGTGCCGGACGCGCGTCCCCACCTGGACCACCCCGATGACCTGGCCCCCCACCAGGAGGGGGGCCGCCACCAGGGACGACACCCGCTGGCGCAGCAGGGGTGCGGTCTCGGTCGCCTCGGCGACGTCGTTGACGATGACGGCCTGGGCCCGCGACGCCACCTCTCCCACCACGCCTTCGCCCACCAGGACCTCAAGGCCCTCGGTGACCCGGGCGTCGAGGCCGTACGAGGCCCGGACGGTGAGGCCGGTGCCGTCCGCGGTGACCAGGAAGATGGTGGCCACGTCCCCGCCCACCACCCGCCCGGTCCGGGCGAGCAGCTCGTCGAGGAGCTCGTCGAGGGGGAGAAAGGACAAGCCCGGGTCGGTGACCGACTGGATGGAGCGCAGGGCCACCCCGGCGTCGTGGAGCCCGAGGCGGATGCGGCGCTCGGCCACGCGCCGGAACACCAGGATGACGATGACCATGACCGCGCTGGCGAAGACGAACAGCCACGCCAGGGTGCGGTTGACCGTGAGGAAGTGGAACGAGACGAACGAGAACAGGGCCCAGGCGACGACAAGGGCGGCCTCGCCCAGGAAGGTGTGGCGGCCCAGCGCCTGATGAAGGAGCCGGTCGGCTTCGGGCCCATGGTCGTCGGGGACGATGGAGGTGGGATCGGCCGGCGTCGAGTCCCAACTGGGGGCGCCGACCTCCTCCTCACGACGAGCGGTCAACTGGGCCAGGCGCCCCACGCTCCGTGACTTCGGGCGGCTCACTGAGGGTAGAGCCTAGCCCCGGGGCTCCCGACCGGCCCGGCCTTCGCATCGACCATCCCGGGCGCCGTCGAGCAGCCGCCGCCGGGGTGTCCCCCGGCGGCGGCCGACGACGCAACGATCGATGGTGTCAGTGGTGGTACCTCGAGCCCCCGTGCCTCGACGACTGCGTGGGGGGACTCGTGGTCGTGGTGGTCGTACCCCCGGTGCCGACGACGACCGTGCCGCCGTTCACCGAGACCGTCACGGTCGAGCTGCCCGGTCCCACCCCCGAGGAGTTGTAGGCCGACACCGAGTAGGTGTGGGTCCCGGGTGCCACCCCGGTGTCCTGGAACGACGTCACCACGCCGGAGGGCCAACCCGGCCAGGCGATCTCCTGGCCGTCCCGGAATACGTCGTCACCCAAGGTGTTGCCAGCGTTGCTCCACGAGACGGTGACGGTGCTCCCGCTCACCGACGCCTTCACGCCCGTGGGCGCGCCCGGCGTCCCGCTCCCCGCCGAGACGGTGGTGGGCGCCTTCGTCGTCGTGGCGGTCGGTGCCGGTGCCCCCGACGTGGTGGTCGTCGTCGGTGCCGGTGCCCCCGACGTGGTGGTCGTCGTCGGTGCCGGCTTCGTCGTCGTGGTGGTGGGCGCCTTCGTCGTCGTCGTGGTCGGCGCCGCGGTGGTCGGAGGCGACGCGATGTTCACGCCGCTGCCGCCGCCGAAGTCCGCCTTGAACGCAGCCAACGCATTCGGGAAGTCGCCGTTGGTGATGTCGTTGTCCTGTCCACCCGCCGTGTCGTTGAACGAGAAGATGTCGGTGAACGCCACGTTGTTCGTCGAGATCCAGTTGGCGAACTGGTTGATGAAGTACGGGTCGTCGCCGAGGCCGTGCCCGTCACTGCGGAAGCACACGGACCATTCCGGGATGGCGATGGGCTTGCCCTGCGAGGCGGCGAAGCTCGTCAGCCAGTTGAGGCCCCAGCTCTGGCTCAGGATGTTGCTCCACGCGTTCTGCGGGGTCTGGGGCGTGCCCCAGTACTCGTCGTAGACGTCAGAGCCGACGAAGTCGACATAGGCGTTCCCGGGATAGGCGTTGGTCAGGCTCCAACTGGTGGAGCCGCCGAGGTTGGGGTTCCACAGGTACTGGAACTGCTGGCCGGGAACGGCCCGCATGGTGTTGACGATCTGGATCCAGAAGGCGGCGAAGTTCTGGGCGTCGGTGTTGTTGGCGACACTCCACGGATACCAGGTGCCGTTGAACTCCCACCCGAGACGCAGGATGGCGTTGCCCTCGCCCTCGGCGACGAGGTTCTTGGCCAGCGTGGTGAAGTACTGGTTGTAGGCGCCGGTGGCGCCCTGGGCCAGCGTGCCCACACCGGGGAGGATGGGCACACCCAGCACCAGCCGGTAGCCGCTCCCGGCCCAGCCGCCCTCACCACCCCCGTTGTCCATGGAGGCCCAACCGTCGGTGCGGTCGAGATAGTCCGACGCCATGGTGGGATGGGTGTTGGTCTTGGACCCGAACGCGGCGATGCCCGAGGCATTGACCCACCCGGCGTAATCACCGAGGGGGATCGAAGAAGCCCCCGAGCTCGCCAGGGCCGTCTTGGCCCAGAAGAGCCCGCCCACCGAGGCCAGCACGAGGACCAGGCAGAGCGCCCCGCCGGCCACGACACGAGGCCGGCCGGCGATCCGCCCCGCGATGTCGCCGCCGCGTGCCGCCCATCGGATCTGTTGCGTAATCGTTGCTCTGTCCATGGTTCCCCCCTTTTGGAAGCCGGCGAATGGGCGCGCAGGGCCAAGGCCTTGATGGACTTGCTCCCCCGCCGATTCGACAACCCGGCCCGCTCTGCCTCCGCAACCGTTCGGTTGCGTCGGCACTTCTTCCTTGGTTGTTTCCTTCCCGCGCTAGTTGTGTGTGTCTGCTTCTTCGTTACCTGTGCATGTGAAACTCGTCATCCGAGATCTGTGGTGTATGCCGCCGCCGATGCCGGGAACTGCGTGATGTCGGAGTCGGTGGAACCGGCGTAGCTGAAGTACGACTCCACGACGATGCTGTCGGCAGGGTTCTTGATGAGCCCGGCCATGCCGTTGATGAACGAGGGGTCGTCGGAACCGTTCAATCCCCACTCGGGGATGGCCACGTTCAGGCCCTGCGAGTGGGCGAAGGCCACAGTCGCTTGGACGTCTGACGCGTACCCGGGGTAGTCGTACTGGTCGACGCCGACGAGATTGACGTACGCCTCGCCCGGCCACGTGTCGGTCCACGTCCGTCCCGGCGCTTCGTTGGTGGTCCCACCGTTCGGGTTCCACATGATGGTGAAGGTCGGGCTCACGGCCCGCAGGGTCGCCACCGTGCTCTGGAAGACCGCAACGTATTGGGCGGAGCTGAGGGTGAGTTGGTTCCAGCCCTGGAACCAACCGCTGCTGTCCTGGTTCTGCTCCCACATGATGCGGATGATGGCGTGGCTCTGTCCGGCGTGAACGAGGTTCTGTCCGATGGCGGCGACCTGTGCCGCGGTGCAGTTCCCGATCCCGACCATGAGCGTCATCGACGTGGTGGGCGGCGAGTACGTGCAGTACCCCGACGACTGGTCGGCGTAGACGGTGTCGATGCTCGGCGTGACGCCGAGTTGGCGGCCGAGGGCGAGGACGTCGGAAGGAGCCTGCGAGCTCACGAAGAGGCCGAGGGCTGACGCCGACGCGGCGACAGGCGGGGCAACGGGCTTGGCCTTCTTCACGACGACCGCGCTGGCGACGTCGTGCGGCGCCGTGGTCGTGGCGGCGGGCGCTGTCCCCGTCGGTGCCGCCAATGCGGCCGGAGCCGCCGTGGTCGTCGGGGCGGGGGCGGTGGTGGGGGGAACGGTGGGTCGGGTGACCAGGGTCGAGCCGGCGGCCATGAACTTGATGGTGGGCTCGGCGGTCGCAGAGCGTGGTGACGTGGTCAGGTCGACCGCGAATGTCACGATCATCGCCACACCCAGCATGGCGACCACGAATTCCTTGGGCAGCGCTACAAGACGCCCGACTTTCATGCCCTGCATGTGACTCCCAGTGGTGAAAAGCAACAGGCCACGTTTTTCGTGGCCGCATAACCACTATCGGCGCTCACTTTGACCACCTAAAGCACTCGAGTCCCACAACGGCATGCCACTGAACGTGGTACTCTGCCGAGTGAAGAGCGCGCTCACCGGGGTTTCAGGCACGAAATCCGCCCCGGATTCAGGCACTCTGTGTGGTGAGTCAGAGCGTGGTCTTCTCACGTACTGCGCTCTTTGTGACCTTTGGCGACCACACCCAGGGACCTTCGGGGGGGGTTAAAAGGGCGCAGGAATTCGCCGTGGCGAACCGGGCTTGAAAAACGGGCGTTGGTACTCTGTTGAGATCACGGCGGAAGTTGCTTCAGGTCCGCGCCCGGCCTCTGAGGCCGACGAGAGCGGAGAAGACGACGGGGGGGACAACATCCTCCGGTTGCCGTCCCTGCGCGCCGTCGTCCGCCACGCGCTCCCCGCGCTGCTCGAGAGCACGATCGTGCCCGGCGCGCTCTTCTATCTGGTGCTGTTGCTCGACGGCTTCCACGGCGCGCTGATCGCGGCCTTGACGTGGTCGTTGCTGGCGCTCGGGCGACGGCTGGTGCGCGGCCAGAAGGTGCCCGCCGTTCTCGTGTTGAGCGTGGTGCTCGTGAGCGCCCGCACCGTGGTGGCCTACGTGACGGGCAGTGCCTTCTTGTACTTCGTCCAACCCACGGCGAGCACCTTCCTCGTGGCGGTGCTGTTCCTCGTCACCGCCGTGGCGCGGCGACCCATCATCGAGAAATTGGCGCGTGACTTCTGTCCCCTCGATCCCGAGATGTTCGCCCGCCCCTTCGTCCGCCGGTTCTTCCTGCGCTTGTCCATGTTGTGGTTCGTGGTCCTCGCCACCCAGGCCGGGTTCATCATGTGGCTCCTGCTGGAATCATCGGTGCGGACCTTCGTCGTCGAACGCTCGCTCGTCTCCGCCGTCCTCACGGTGGGGGGGATCGCGCTCTCCACGCTGTGGTTCGTGCGCGTCATGCGCGGCGCCGGGCTGACGGTCTGTTTCAGCGGGGCCCTGGCGTCGATCTCGATGGGGCCGTCGGACACCACCGGGGTGTCGGCCGCCCCGGCCGTGCCCCTGGCACCGGCAGCTGCGCTTTCCCCCGCCCTGGCGGGCGCACCGTCGCCTCTGGGGCCGCCTGCGGCCTGAGTGGCCCCGGTCGCGCCCCCGTGGAGGGCGGGTACCGTGAGGCCGGCACCGGGCGCGGGCCCGGGCGCTCGGGAGGGGAGACATGGCAGGTGGACCGGGTCCGGTGGCCCTGGTGGGCAGCGGTGAATTTCTCCCCGCCATGGAGCCGGTCGATGCCGGGCTTCTCGACGGCCGCCCCCGACGCGCCGTCGTCCTCCCCACCGCGGCGGCACGAGAGGGCGACGCCCGGGTGTCGTACTGGCTCGAGCTCGGTCGGGACCACTACCGGTCGATGGGCGTCGAGCCCGTCCTGCTCGACGTGCGCACCCGCGAGGACGCCGACGATCCCGACACCGCGGCTCGCGTCGCGGGGGCGGGGCTCGTCTACCTCTCGGGCGGCGACCCCCATCACCTGTCGGACACGTTGCGCGACACGGCCCTGTGGCGCGCCGTCGTGGAGGCATGGCAGGGGGGGACGGCACTGGCCGGATGCTCAGCCGGGGCGATGGCACTCACGGCGGGTGCTCCCGACAACCTCCTCCCCACCGGAAGAGCATCCCGGCGGGCACCGCAGCACCCTCGGGCGGCCAACGGGCTCGGCCTGATCGGGGGCCTGGCCGTCATCCCCCACTTCGACCAGATGGAACGGTTCCGGCCCGGGTCTCTCGAGTGGTTCGCCTCGTGGCGACCGGCGGGGACGACCCTCGTCGGCATCGAGGAGGAGACCGCCCTGGTCGGTACGGGGGGGAGCTGGCAGGTCAGGGGGAACGGCTCGGTCTGGGTCCTCGATGCCACCCCCCGGACCTGGTTCGCGGCCGGCGACGACGTGCCCCTCGAGCCACCGACCCCGCCGGCTCGGTGACCCGCTCAGGAATGTTGCGTCCGCAAGTAGTGTTGTCCACCGTGTGAGCGCGAACCCGACCCAAGGAGCCACACCATGCCGGCAGTGACCGTCGACGACATCGATTCGCTACCCCGCCTGGCGGGGCCGGATCCCGCCTCCCAGGAACGGCCGGTGGTGTCGGTGAACGACGCCCCGTCGGGGTTCGAGGGCGAGGGCTTCCCGGTACGGCGCGCCTTCGCCGGGGTCGACCTGGCCCAGCTCGACCCGTTCGTGCACATGGACCAGATGGGTGAGGTCGAGTACGGCCCGGGCGAGCCACGCGGGACGTCGTGGCATCCGCACCGCGGCTTCGAGACCGTGACCTACATGATCGACGGCACCTTCCAGCACCAGGACTCCACCGGCGGCGGGGGCCTCATCACCAACGGCGACACCCAGTGGATGACGGCGGGTGCGGGGATCCTCCACATCGAGCGACCTCCCGAGGCGCTCGTGACCTCGGGTGGCCTCTTCCACGGCATCCAGCTGTGGGTGAACCTTCCGTCCCGCGACAAGTTTGTGACCCCGCGCTATCAGGACATCGGAGCGGGCCAGGTGGCGTTGGTGTCATCGCCCGACGGTGGTTCGCTCGTGCGCGTGATCGCCGGCGACGTCGCCGGGCACGCCGGTCCTGGCGTGACCCACACCCCCATGGCCATGGCCCATGTGACGATCAGCCCCGGAGCCCGCGTCAACCTCCCGTGGAACCGCGACCACAACGCCCTCGTCTACGTGCTCGCCGGTGAGGGGTCGGTTGGCAGCGAAGGACGCCCCGTGCGCATGGGTCAGTTGGCGGTGTTCGGTGCCGGTGACACCATCGTCGTCTCGGCCCGCGACCGCCAGGAATCACGCTCGCCCCAGCTCGACGTGCTCGTGCTCGGCGGTCGGCCCATCCGGGAGCCCGTCGTGACCTATGGCCCCTTCGTCATGAACACCCGCGCCGAGATCGTTCAGGCGCTCGACGACTTCCAACACGGCAAGCTGGGCACCATCCCCGCCGACCACATCGGCTGAGGACCCTTACGGGGCCCGGCGCAGGAACTCCAGGGCGCGATCGGCGTGCTTGGCCATGTTCACTTCGCTGGTGATGACATCGAGGACCTTGCCGTCGGTGCCGATGACGAAGGTGGCGCGCTTGTTGGGGAGGATGTTGAGCCCCCGCTTGACCCCGAACTGCATGGCCACGGTGCGGTCGGTGTCCGACAGCAGCGGGTAGTCGAAGGAGTGGGTGTCGGAGAATTGCTTCTGTTTGGCCACGGTGTCGGCGCTGATCCCCACGCGCTGGGCGCCGAGCGCCTCGAATTCCGCCTTGAGGTCGCGGAAGTGACAGCTCTCTCTGGTGCAGCCCATCGTCAGGGCGGCCGGGTAGAAGAACAGCACCACGGGTCCCTTGGCCAGGAACTCACTGAGGCGGCGCTTGGTGCCCGTCTCGTCGGGAAGCTCGAAATCCGCTACGACGTCACCGGTGTTCATGGCCCGTGACGCTAGTTCC
>Ga0209415_10017961_pt1 | contig 11201 bp, 9 predicted proteins | sample PeaSoiSIISIP2007_FD_187696 | JGI IMG/M metagenome (GOLD analysis project Ga0209415, IMG submission 187696) | Peat soil microbial communities from Weissenstadt, Germany - SII-SIP-2007 (SPAdes) (version 2) | ecosystem: Environmental > Terrestrial > Soil > Wetlands > Peat | place: Germany...
GTGCGACCGTGATTGGCGTGTCCCTGGACAACATCGACCGCCTGAACGCATTTTCGGCGGACCCTAATTATTGCGCCGGCAAGGTCCCGGTCGCGTCGGATGCGGACGGGAAAATCGCCGGCTCCTATCATTTAAAAATTGATCCCGAAGAACCTGGTTTCAAGGACACACGCGGCGTGGAAGTCGGTCACGGATTTGCGGAACGCACAACCTTTGTCGTCTCGCCCGACGGCATCATTGCAGCGACGATCGGTGGCCTTGCGCCGGCGACGAATGTCGATCACGCCCTCGCCGCGGTGCAGCGGCTCGCCGGGGCCGAACAACCAGCGAAGAAGTAGCCGCCAGGTCGAAGCGCGTTCCTCTGCGACCGGAATTTGACTGCCGGCTATTCGGCCGGGGAATTGCCGCTATCGGCTACAACCGGGCAGTCCGGGTTCTGAAATCGGCGCCCGGAAGCAGACATTCCAGGGGTGCGGCCCGGCGAGTCGCCGAAGCCGATCCTGTTACCCCGGCACGCGTAGTGCAAAATCGGGCGCGCTACATCGAGGCGGACTTACTCAGGGTCGTCACCGTACCGGCCGTGACGGGAACGACGAACGTGGACCCGGTGAAGTAGATGGAATGGGAAACACCGCCGGTGTTGAAGGAGCTGCCCTCGCTACAACTTAAAGAAACCTGTGCGCTTTCTCCGGTGGCCGCCATCGTCCAGTCATAGGGTATGGTGAGCGTAGCGGTTCCTGTGCTGCCCGATCGGACGAGGACATTAGAGGTGGTGGCCTCATTATCGAAGCTGGCATCGCTGGCCGAGATGCTCGCCGAGCATGTGATGGGCTCGTCGGCCCCGATCGCCGACTCGATGGCGAGCGTGACGACGACCTTGACGGTCCCCGTCCGTGTGACCGGGCTCACGGCGGCAACCTTGGGCACAATCGGGTTGGGCTGCGCGGTCGACGAGCCGGGAACGGCGCCCGCCGCGTCGCTCGAATAAGGGACCAGAAGGCCAATCGCGGACAATGCCAGGGTCACGAAGCTCTTATTCATCTTCATAAGCTGCTCCCTATATTGATGAGATTTGCCGATGAGTATAATGAGTATTAGCCTTTAACTTACTCTTATAGCCATATTATACCAAGCCAAGTTGACGGAGTCATGACGTCGCCTGCAGGCGAGCGTGCTATGGCCAGCACCTACACTATTTAATAGTAGTAGCGTCGAACAATGAGACGGGGTGCAATCTAACGACCGGGCAACTCTGTGTGGTGGATTCTCCCAACGCTTCTCGACCGCGATGCCATGGAGCAAAGAGGATTGGAATGCGCGCCGAGTTGCTGTATTGCAATACATTATTGCAACCGGAATTTAGATTATTGAATGCTCCCTAATATGCCCCCTAATAACACTCCTACCCCAGAGCCGTCACTCATATCCGGCGGCACTGGTCGACTCCGGACGCTGAAACGCTCAATTCTTTTATACTGCTTCCGGTTTAAAGTCCGCTGCGTTCACCACACGTGCACGCACCAATTTCTTCCACAGCCGCTCTTGCTGCCTCAAGGTCAACATTTTCCATGGTACTAGCTCAATGCCCGCCTTGCGTCATGGTTCTATGTACGACAGCGCACAGATTCAGGAAGTACAATCGAATAGGTTCACGTCATGGCGGGTTGGTGAAGCGGCGGATTTCCGTTGCAGACACCCGTTATTCAAGAGGAGGCGACGACATGAACGCAGTCAAGATTGCGGCACTCGTGCTGATCGTGGCCGGCGTCCTGGGGTTGGTGTATGGCAGTTTCAGTTACACCAAGGAGACCCATGAGGCCAAGCTTGGGCCGATCGAGCTGACGATAAAGGACAAAGAGACAGTCAACATCCCGGTTTGGGCGGGAGTGGGGGCAATAACGATTGGCGGCGTGCTCCTGCTTTTTGGCGGCAGGAAGAGTTAGCCAAGCGTGTGCGGCAGTAGGATCGCGATGACGGAGACGAACGTTAAACCAATTGCAGGAGAAAGATCATGGGAATTCGAGAAGATTATCAGGGGCTGATGGAAAAGCAGTTGAACGCGTGGAAGGCGCAGACCGAAGCCTTCAAAGCTGCGGCCGAGCAGATCGAGGGGCACGCCAAGGCCCAGTATGAAAAAAATCTCGAGATACTGCGCGCCAAACAAACGGAAGCATGGGAATACTTCCAAAAGCTGAAAGGCGCTAATGAGAGCGCATGGGCACAGTTCAAGGCTCACATGGATAAAGCCGGGGGAGAGGTAAAGGACGCCGTCGAAGGTATGACGACGAAATTCAAACAATAGATCGACCTTTCCAATGGCCACATCTGGGGCGCGAAGACACCGACTCCTGGCGATGAGCTGATGTCAAGTGCACTGGAAACTGCCGCTCCCCGGAGCGGCGCCCGCAAGGTCCGCGGGTGAGCACGGGATCACATCGCCGATGGTCGCCCGGTCATCGTCCACGTAGAATCCGAGCGAGTAGCGCAAGTCCAAGTCCTTGTCGTCCGCCTCGTGCGCGAGGTGCATGCTCGACGGCGTGTCGGCGGCGATATGCAAGGTCACCGCCGGTGTGCCGCCGAGCGGTCATCCGTGGATTATGTCAAGCATCACCCGACAAGCGTGGATTTTATACAACATATTCTCCAGAGTGCTCCGAAACACAGATATTTCGGCAAATGCGTGCAGTATTTCCTTTCGAATTCGTTGAAAATACCAAGCGCAATCCCGATCTCGGTGTTGTGCGAAAAGTACACAGGGGAAAACTAATGATCGATCCAGAAGTTGCGCGATTACGCCGGCTGCGCGCGCTCGCATTGCGGGTGCGGGCCATCGCTCGCACGCTCGGCTCGAGGCCGTACGCTTTGAACGATTCCTTCTTCGGCCGTGGTGCGGGGGCGAGTTGGCGCGTTGCGCGGGCCGTGTCTGGGCGACTGAAAACGCATCCCTATGCCAGCTATCAGCAGGATGCCGGTATTGGCCAACAGGTATGCGATACCTTGTTCGCGAGTTTCCTGGCGCTTGGCATCCGAAATCGGCCGCGGGCGTTGGCGGAGTGCGAATCGCAGCTGTGCGCACTGGCGCGCCAACTGGCTGACGTACGGGCACTGACCTGGGCACCGGATTTGAGTGACAGCTTGGGCCGCTCGCAAGTCGAGATCAGCTCGCTGTTGGAAACCGTGGCCCGGGAAACCGGGAGCACGCACGATCGCATGCAATGGGCGCCGGGCCGCCCGCTCGCGGCGAACGGAGCGGGGAATTTCGCGGATCCCATCGACGGAGTTTGGCCCTACATGGCGTTCTGACAGGGAATTATGACCTACATAAAGAACATTCTCTAACCTCATGAATTACGTGACTCCATAGCCTCGGATTTCTTCAAAAGCGCTTCCGCCATGCGGATGCTGGCATAGTCGATCAGGCGGCCATCGAGGGAGACCGCACCGCGGCCTTCACGCGCCGCTTGCGCCATCGCCTGCATGATCCGTTTGGCCTTCGTTACTTCGGCTGCGGACGGTGTGTACACCTGGTTGCACAGCGCGACCTGCGAAGGGTGGATTGCCCACTTGCCCTCGTAGCCCAAGACGGCGGCGCGGTTGGCGGCCGCGCGAAAGCCGTCCGGGTCGTTGAAGTCACCGAAGGGGCCATCGATCGGACGCAACCCATAGGCACGGCATGCAACCATCATGCGGGTCTGCGCCGCGTGCCACGGATCGGTCCAAAAATACTGGCGCCTGCCGTCGGCATCCTGGTCGGTGAGCACGCCGGAGTCGCGGTTGACTCCGCCAATCACGGTCGTGCGCGCACGGGTGGACGCCGCATAGTCGGCGACGCCGAACGACATCGCTTCCAGGCGCTTGCTCGACTGCGCGATCGATTCGACGTTCGCCATGCCGAGCGCGGTTTCGATCAGCACTTCGAAGCCGATGCGCTTGGCACGTTTTTTCGCCGCCTCAATCTGCGTCACCAGCATGTCCACCGCATACACGTCGGCGGCCACACCCGCCTTGGGGATCAGGATCATGTCCAAGCGCGGGCAGGCTTCGACGATATCGACCACGTCCCGGTACATATAGTGCGTGTCGAGGCCGTTGATGCGCACCATCATGGTCTTTCTGCCCCAGTCGACTTCGTTGAGAGCCTGAATGATGTTCTTGCGCGCCTGCTCCTTGTCGTCGGGTGCGACCGCATCCTCGACGTCGAGAAAGATGATGTCGGCGGCGGATTTCGCGGCCTTCTCGAACAAGGCCGTGTTCGATCCGGGCACCGCCAATTCGGATCGGTGCAGACGCGATGTGGCCGGCTCGATGCTGGTGAAACTCATTGGCACCTCGAGTTTTTTGAATATTCGGAAGACCAGGCTATGTCGGTATCCGGTCAAGTATAGCCACTTAGGTGCGCGATGGATTTTTCAAATCGTCGCGCAGCAGCCGTGCAGTTTGGGAATTCAGCGCTTTGCTTGTAGGCTCCACCGATGACCAATTCCTCCTCGCGGAATCGCTCTACGGTGCGCTGCTGGTGTATGCGGCCTTGTCCACGTTACTTCCTTCCTTGCTGCTGGCGCGGCCGTCCGATTACGCAGCCATAGCCGATCTAGACGGCGCTTCGCAGGAGGAAGTTACTCCTTAGGATCCTTGAGTGTCGAAGGCCGCGGGCAGGGTCACTCAAGCGGACTTCAGTTCTTGGACCGCACGCCACGCCTGATCGATCGCCTCGTGCGTGTAGGCGTTCCAGGCCGCATCGGAATTGGCAATCGTGACGCTGCCGCAGCGCCTGCGGCCGATTTCGTAGATCGGCGGTCCCACGGGTTGCCGATCGAACAACGAATCCTCAGAGTACGCGTAGCCGTGCGGCCAGCGATTCACGGTGATGGCTGCGATGTCGCGCGACGACTGAAATCCGCCCGGACCGAGCGCGCGGTCGAGCTGATTGACGATCTGCTTCTCGAACTCCTCGAACGGCGTTTCGAGCAGCCGCTGTCTTCCCAGCCGAAACTGTTCGACATTCGAGAGGCCCTGGTTCGGCGCCAGCGGGATATGCACCATGTGGAGCACGATCGCCTCGTTCGGATCGCGCGGATTGCGATAGCCGCCGAGTGACACCGGGTAATCGAGCTTGATGCTCGTAAAATAGCCATAGGGGCTGTAAATGCGGTCAACGCCCAGCTTGATGAAAGCGTGCCAGTTGCGTACCGCGACGTTGGTGTAAACGAGTGGCAGCTTGACGCCGCGGGCGAGCGCTTGCTGCTGCGCCTCGGGCAGCTCCGGCATGATGTGCGGAACCATCATGTTGTAGCCGGCGAGCACGCATTGCCGCGCTTGCACGCGATGCAGGGCACCCGAACGCACGTAACCGATGTCGACCGGTCCGCCCTGGGTGCGGGCGTTGGCGACGGTCACCACCGTACTGTTCAGGCGCAAACGGATGGGCGCGCCCTCCACATCGATCTTGGCGTAGTCGAAATCGGCGAGCACCACATCGTCCATCGTATGGCCGGGCGCCACCGCAGGGATCAGGCTGCGGACCAGCAGCCGGGCAATCGAGGCATTGCCGTCGGGGAAGTGGTAGATGTAGGGCTCGTCCATGCCCGGCTCTATCTGATCGTTCAGACCGAGACCGGCGAAGCCGGGGTACTCGCTGCTCAGCGCATCGAATGCGGGCACGATGTCCGGACCCATGGCCATGAAGTCGTTGGTGGTGCCGTCGAAGTACTTCACCGCCTCGTCGCCGAGCCCGGCGTCCTTGCGCAAATAGTCGCGATAGCTGATCCTCTTCAAATAGGCGATCTTCTGCGCCTTCGATTTTCCGGCGAGATAATCCTTCGGATGCATGAAGAACTCGATGAGCCGTGCCTTGGCGGCATCGGACATCGGGAACTCGGCGATCAGCGCATCGGCCGGACGCGGCTTACCATCGTGCCCCGTCGAATCAGCCCCGGTCACGTGCGGATTACCGGCAACCAGCCGGTCCACACCGAAAGTCTCACGATCGAAATACACACCCTCGGTTAGACCGAGCGATGCGTAGAGTTTGCGATCGAAGGCCGTATCCCAGCGTCTGATATCGACGCCGAGCGCCTGGAGCAAGCGGTTGACAGTCCTGCTGAACATCGCCTTGGGGGACTGCAGCGACTCTGTCCCCCGTAACCGACCAACAGCCGGTCTCCGACCCGAAATTCGTTGCGCTTGGCGTGCCCGCCGAAATCGTCGTGGTTGTCGAGGATCAGGATGCGCGAGGCGGAGCCGTGCGCCTCCCGATAGAACCACGCCGCCGCCAACCCGCTGATGCCGCCGCCGACCACGATCAAATCGAAACTCTGCTCGACCGGGAGGCCGGAGATGTCGAACGACTTGCCCTCGCGACCGACCTGATGAGCGACCTCGAACGATCCTGGATGGCTGCCCCGAAGACCGGTCAGCGACGGCGGATAATAACGATTGGGGGCGGCGCGCAGCTGGGCGAGCGGAGTCAGGCCGCCGGCGATGACGAGTGCGGTGCCGTTGAGGAAGTCGCGGCGGCTGATCATGTTGGGATGTTACCTCGATACATGCGCCGGGGGCAGCGCTTAGCCGGTCGCGCCGAGTCCGGCGGCGGCGCAATTGATCGACATCAGCAGGGCGGTGCGCACGGCATCGCTGCTCGCGGTTCGGTGCGCGCGCAACAGGTGCACTTGTTCCCGGCTCACGGCGTTGATGGTCATAAGCCGGCGCGCGAGCCGCCTGCGATATTGCGGAAAGCGCTCGGCGATGCAGGCTCCGCCGGAGATGCGCAAGATCATTTCGCAAGTGAGCCGATATTCGGCCTCGATGCGCGAGAAAATCGGCTCGCGCACGGCCGCATCCTCGATGAGCCCGGCATACTCCCCGGCGATCGACAGATCGACCTGCAGCAGCGTGCGCTCCACGTCATCGAGTATCAGCCGAAACAGCCGCGCATCGCGAAACATGCGCTTCAAGATCTCGAGCCCGCGCTCCTTGCGCACGTCGAGAAAAGCCTTGATACCGCTGCCCACGCCGTACCATCCGGAGAGCATGTGCCGGTTCTGCGTCCAGGCGAATACCCAGGGAATCGCCCGCAGTTCGCTCAAGCCTATGGCCTGCGTGCGCCGCGCCGGGCGCGAGCCGATGTTCAACAACGCGAGTTCCTCGAGCGGACTCGAGTCCTGCAGGTACTGAAGCATCGTCGGCAGCTCCATCAGGGTCCGGTACGCGGACCACGCCGTCCCGGACAGCGCCTCCATCGCTTCTTGGAACTCGTGCACCGGCATCAGCGCGGCCTCGCGCTCCGAGCGCAGCACATGCTCGAGGACCGACGCCCCCAACAGCTCCACTTGATACGCAGCGGTGCCCCGGTTGGCATACTTGAAAGAGACGACCTCACCCTGCTCGGTGACGCGGAACTGGCCGCGGATCGAGCCCGCCGGTGCCGCGGCGATGGCGCGCCCGCTCGGGGCGCCGCCGCGACTCACCGAGCCGCCGCGGCCATGGAAGAATGCGATCGCGACGCCGTGCTCGCGGCCGAGCCGGGTCAGGCTGCTCTGCGCCTTCGCGAGCTCCCAATGCGCGGTGAGGTAGCCGCCGTCCTTATTCGAGTCGGAGTAGCCGATCATCACCTCCTGCATCTTGCCCTGCACATGCAGGCTGCGCTGCACCAGCGGAACGGCCAACAGCTCCTTCAGTATGGCGGGGGCCCGGCGCAGATCGGGGATGGTCTCGAGCAGAGGAACGATCGGCAAAGTGCAGCGTTCGACCGCGGCGGTATCGGCAAATAGCCCGCACTCCTTGGCCAAGAGATAGGCGCCCAGGATGTCGGCGGCCGAGCGCGTCATGCTCAAGATCAGCGCACCAAAGGCTTCGCGGTCGATCTCGCCGCGCATGCGGGCGATGGTGCGGAAGGTCTCGAGCGTCTCTGCGGCATCCGCCGGCAGACCCTCGTAGGCGCAGGGCCCGCTGCGCGCCGTGCCGAGTTCGACGAGCAACCAGCGCTTCCATTCTTCGGATTCGGGGACCGGCGGCCCGACGCCCGCGTTGCGCAGACGATACATCGCCGCCAGGGTCTGGTTGATGCGCATGCTGTTTTCGCGCACGTCCAATCGCACCGTGGTGAAGCGAAAGACAGCGACTTCGCGGCGCAGAGGCAGGAGCAGGGCCTCGGACAGGCGTTGCGCGCCGGCGGCGCAAAGCGCGCTGCGCATCAGATCGATGTCGTCCATCAACCGATCGGCGCTGGAGTATCCCGTGTTCTCGGGGGGCGGCTGTTCGCGTTGGGAATACTCGATGGTCACGTCGATGCGCGCCAGCATGCAGGAAAGGAACTGACGGAAGATTTCCCCGCGGTTACGCGCGGCTCGCGCCTCGCCGTCGGGAGTCGCCGCGATCGCTTGCGCTACGGCCTTGCGGAACGAGTCCGGAAGCTCGAGCGCGTGCTCCTCGATACTGAGATTGCGCACCAGGTCCAAGAGCCGCGCCCGGTAGCGGCGCAGGCTGGCGAGGCGCGTCTCCCACAGCGTGCGCCGCGTGACCTCGCTGGTGACATAGGGATTGCCGTCGCGATCGCCGCCGATCCAGGATCCGAATTGCAGGAACAGCGGAACATCCATGCTCTCGCCGGGGAACTGATGCGCGAATGCGCTCTCGACTTTTGCGAAGATCTGCGGCACCACATCGAAGAGGTTCTCGTTGAAAAAATAAAGACCCCACGCCACCTCTTGCTCGACGGTTGGTTTGGCCAGCTTGAGTTCGCCGGTGAGCCACAGCAGTTCGATCTCGTCGCCCATGGCACGGATCAACTCCTGCCGCTCGCGATCGGTCCAGCGCGGCGATTCGAGATCGAGCAGGCGCAGGTAGATGCGCCGGTGCCGCTCGAGCACGGTCACGCGCTTGGCCTCGGTCGGATGGGCGGTGATCACCGGTCGAACGCGCAGCCCCGAGAGCGCTTGACGGATCTCGGCGGCGGTGATTCCCTCGCCCGCGGCCGACGCGAAAACGCTGGCGAAGGTGCCGCGCAGTTGCTCGTAGCCACGTTCGCGCTCGATTTCGCGGCGGCTGCGCATATCGCGATTCTGCTCGGCGATCGCAAGCAATTGAAACCAGATTCCCTGGGCCTGGAGCGTGCGTGTCAGCTTGACCGCCGACATGCCCGCCGTGGTGCGCTCCTCGCGCAGCACCGCGGCGACGTCGGGCTCGTAGCGTTGCACCACGCCGACCAGCAGGTCGAACAGCAACGCCGCGCGCGAAAAAATTTCGGGCGGCTGCGCTTGCCGCACGCGTTCAGCCCGCCTTGGCGAGCGCCAACGCCACCGTAGAGCCGAGTTCGGCCGCGCTCGGCGCCACCATCAAACCGTAGGATCGCATGATTTCGGCCTTTTCCGCGGCGCTGTCGCCCTCGGCGGATATGATCGCGCCCGCATGACCCATGCGTCGGCCCTTGGGCGCGGTCAGACCGGCGACGTAACCCACCACGGGTTTGGTCATGTTCTCCCTGACCCATTTCGCCGCCTCCGCTTCCTGCGGTCCGCCGATTTCGCCGATCATGATGACGACTTTGGTTTCCGGATCCTCTTCGAACAGCATCAAGTGATCGAGGAACGAGCTGCCGTTGATGGGATCGCCGCCGATGCCGACACTGGTGGTCACCCCGATCCCGAGTGCCTTCATCTGCGCACCGGCCTCGTAGCCCAAGGTACCGGAGCGCGAGACGACGCCGACGGTGCCCTGGATGTAGATATTGCTCGGCATGATCCCGAGCATCGCCTTACCGGCGCTGATGATGCCCGCGCAGTTGGGACCCACGATGGTGGTGCGCCGCGCCTTTGGATAGCGGCGCAGGTAGCGTTTGACGCGCATCATGTCCTGCGAGGGAATACCGTCGGTAATGATGCAGACGAGCCGCAGGCCCGCATCGGCCGCTTCCATCAGGGCGTCCGCCGCGTAGGGCGGCGGTACGAACGCGAGGCTCGCCTGCGCGCCGGTGGCCCGCACCGCGTCCTTCACGGTGTTGAACACCGGACGGTCGAGGTGTCTCTGACCGCCCTTTCCCGGCGTGACGCCGCCTACGACCTTGGTGCCGTAGGCGATCATCTCCTGGGCGTGGAAACTTGCCTTGCTGCCGGTGATTCCCTGCACGATGACCGGTGTGCTCGAGTCGATCAGAATGCTCATCGAACACCTCGCGCGGTCGATACCGCTTCGCCGCGCGAAACCGCGACCACCTTTTGCGCGGCCTCCGCCAGCGTGTCGGCCGATATGATGGGCAGGCCGCATTCGGCGACGATTCGCCGGCCTTCATTCACATTGGTCCCGGCGAGGCGTACCACCAACGGCACGCGCAGGTTTTTGGCCGCCTGCACCACACCTTGCGCAACCCAGTCGCAGCGATTGATGCCGGCAAAAATGTTCACCAGAATCGCCTTCACGTTGCGGTCGGAGAGCACGAGATTGAAGGCCGCCGCCACGCGCTCGGGCGAGGCGCCGCCGCCGACGTCGAGAAAATTGGCCGGTTCACCGCCCGCGTGCTTGATCATGTCCATGGTCGCCATGGCCAAGCCGGCGCCGTTGATGATGCAGCCGATATCCCCCTCGAGTCCGACGTAGTTGAGGCCAAACTCCGCGGCCTGGGTTTCGCGCGGATCCTCCTCGGCGGAATCGCGCATTTCGGTGACCCTAGCGCGGCGGAACATCGCGTTGTCGTCGAAGGACATTTTGGCATCGAGCGCCAGCACGCGGTCGTCCTTGGTGATCACCAGCGGATTGATCTCGACCATGGTCGCATCCAGATCGCGGAACGCGCGATAACAGCCCATGATCGCGGTGACCGCCTGGCTGACCTGCTTGATGTTGAGGCCCATGCCGAACGCCAATTCGCGCGCCTGGAACGCCTGCAGTCCCGCCGCCGGATCAACCTGTTCCTGCAGGATGCTTTGCGGACGGTCGCGGGCAATCTCCTCGATTTCCATGCCGCCTTCCGCCGAGGCGATCACGCGGACGCGTTCGATCTTGCGGTCGAGCACGAAACCCAAGTACAGCGCGCGCACGTAGGGTTCGGCCTTCTCGACGTAGAGACGGTGAACGATTTTGCCGGCAGGACTGGTTTGGTTGGTCACGAGCTTGGCGCCGAGCATTCCTTTCGCGGCGGTGGCCACCTCTTGATAGGTGCGGCAGAGCTTGACGCCGCCGGCCTTGCCGCGGCCTCCGGCGTGAATCTG
>Ga0209415_10017962_pt1 | contig 11200 bp, 17 predicted proteins | sample PeaSoiSIISIP2007_FD_187696 | JGI IMG/M metagenome (GOLD analysis project Ga0209415, IMG submission 187696) | Peat soil microbial communities from Weissenstadt, Germany - SII-SIP-2007 (SPAdes) (version 2) | ecosystem: Environmental > Terrestrial > Soil > Wetlands > Peat | place: Germany...
CGGCCGCCATGAGCGCGTAGTCGTGCTGGTCCAGGTCATCGTCCTGGCTCCCGCGTCCAAGCTGTAGCTTGCGTTGTTCGTTCGGCGGCGACGTCTTCGCCTCACGCTCGTCTTTATGCGGCTTGCACATGAGGCAGCCGTTTCGTTGGTGTTTTGGGCGGCGGCGCTTGTGATGCATGGCGTTGACAATCTAGCACGCGCGCGACATACTTCCACAATGCGCAAAAGCAAAAAGAAGCACCGCAGCAAGAAGCTGCGCGCTAGACGCGGTCCGGAAGGTGCCGGCGTCACCGTCCTCTACGGCGACGCTTTCGAATGGAACTCGGTCAAGGCCATCGTCAATGAGCGTGACCATCATGTCACCTTCGAGGAAGCAGCCACGGCGTTTGACGATCCACACTCTGACGAGTATCCGGACGCGACCGAAGAGGGGCAGTTCATTCTGTTTGGGATGTCAAGCTTTGGGCGCAAGCTGCTCGTGGTTCATTGCGAACGCATCACCGATAGCGGTAGGGCACGCACGAGAATCATCCAGGCGCGTGTTGCGCATAAAACGGAAGCCGTGCGCTACGCGCTCGGAGATGTCCTATGACCGCCGTCAGTCGCAGCTTCGTCGCCAGCGGCATGCCCGAGTTCGATTGCGATAATCCGCCCGTGAAGTCGCTCGGACGTGGCCGCCACCACAAGCGCGGGCTCAAGTTCGGCCTGACATTGCTGCGAAAGGCTCTCGGCCTGTCGCAGGTGGAGGTCGCCGAGAAGGCAAAGATGACGCAGAGCGAGATCTCCCGCATCGAAAAGCGGGACGATAGGCTCGTGTCCACGCTGCAGCGCTACACGGAAGCGCTCGGTGGCCAACTGCGCGTCTACATCGACGTCAACGGGCGCAAGTACGAGGTCGACTTGGCGTGCAAGGGGCCCAGGATCGAGCGCGAAGAGACGTCGAGGCGCCGACCTGGCCGTCGTCGCGCGTCGCGGTAGCCAGCCCGCCCCCTGAGCGCTAATCTCGCCTCGTGAGCCTCTGGGAGAGAATGGCCGCCGCCGTACGGCGCATCGGCTGCCTGGCCATCTGCAGGGATTGCCTGCGGCGTGGCGAAATCGTGGTCGATCGCGACCGTTTCGGCGATTTCGCGCTGTGCGGACGGTGCCAGAAGCCGGTGACGGCGCTACACGAGCGCTACTGGGTACTTTCGTGACAATGACCGTCGACGATCTTCCGCGTCCCATGCAGCGAGTCGCCGCGCGGGCCGCGATAGCGCTTGGCGAACTGCTTGCTCGATGGGCGGACAGGACGCGTGACTACGAAGGGGCGAAGAAGATTCGCGCCACCGCCGCGCGGATCAAGAAAAACTATCTAACGGAGCAGCCGGAGCAGCCGTGAGCCTTCCCGTCGTTCTGCTGCGCATCGATGGCGACGTCGTCCCGGTCATCCTGGGTACGCGGGACAACGAGCTAGCTGGTTACGACATCGTCCGCGAGCGCGTCGTGCCCGTGGACCTGGGCAAGGCCACGGGCGCCGTGAACATGGACCCCGCGGCCGTGTACTGGGGCCTGAGCGTGGTGGAGGAAGAGCGCGGCGAGACGCGGATGGCGGCGGAAGCTGACCATTCGTGCTTCCCGCCGGGTCTGCAGGACGCCCGCGAAGACGTCCAGTACTGGGACGACCTGTCGCCCGAGGAAAAGCAGCACCATCGCCAGCTGTACAGAGACTCGATCGACCAGCTCAAGATGCGCACATTCCCGTTCGACGCGCGCTGGGGCGATCCGGACGGTCGACCCGTGCGCGTCCTGGGCTTCGTGCACGACTTTCCGCCGTACAACGACGGCCCGTACCCTCCGCAGCCGTACGACGACCAGATGATGGCCGAGTGGCAGACGGTCGAGAGCGGCGATGGAGACGGAAGGTTCATTACCTTCGCCAAAAACCTGTTCGTCGACGGTCGGCGACTCGCCTACCGCCACGGCTACAAGCTCAGTCCTTCGAAGTTCGAGGTGATGCTGCAAAACCAGCTCGGTGGAAGCGCTCGCGAAGACTTCCTCGGCTTCGGACGCGTCTCCGTCGAAACCTTCGCCGCAACCTTCCTGGCCAACGTCGAAGGCAGCGGCAAGCCGCGCGCGTTCCGCGACGATCCGCGCACCGAGACCATCGCTGCCACGCTGCGGGCCCTGGGCGTCGAATCCGTGAAGGAGATCCTGGGCGCCGGAAGCTTCGGCACCGCCGCACTGCTCGACGAGCAGACGGTCATCAAGCTCACCAGCGACCCGAGCGAGGTGCAGGCGGGCTCCATCCTGCGCGGACAGCGCCTAAAGCACGTGGCGGCCGTGCACGAGAGCTTCTTCATCCGCGGCGTTCGGGCCAAGACCATCGTCGCCGAGCGCGGCAAGCGCAAGGTCCGCGTCAAAAACCCGGTGGGTGTACTCACGACCGAGCGCGTGACCCCGATCCCGGAAGATCACGCCGCCGAGCAGCTGAGCGAGACGGTCAACGAGGTCAAGGGGCACACCAAGACCTGGCCTGACCAGCTGGCGAGAGCGGATCACGCGGCGCAAAAGGCCCGCCTGAAGCGCGCATCGAAGGATCTGGAAGGGATCCTGCGCGATCAGGCCAAGGGACTCGACGACGAGGGGCGTGAAGGCGACTCGGCGCTCGCTCGCGGCGTTGCGGACGCCCTGGCCGAGCTGCGAGAGCGCGGCATCTACGCGATCGACGCGCACGAAGGCAACGTCGGCTTCGTCAAGGACGGCGGCAAGGTCACCTACAAGCTGTTCGACATCGGTTCGAGCAGTCCGCCGGCGCGTCCGAAGGCGGAAACGGTCGACCCCGAGTACGTCGAGATGGAGCAGCTGGCGCTACCGGGGATGCTCGAAGAGGGAGCGGTGCCCGCGGGGTGGACAGGGGAAGGATCGGACGTGCTGGAGTCCACCGAAGCGCGCGAAAGTGGCGCTGTTGCATGGAAGAAACTCGACACGCTGGCCAACGCCCAGATCATGGGCGGTGCGTACCTGGGCACCGAAGACGGCAAGTACGTCATCATGGCCAGACGCTATCGCCACGGCGACAAGGGATACCGTGAGTACGTCATTCACTACACGACGGTGGAGTACGAAGGCAGCTACAAGACGGGGGGCACCAACAGAACGCTCTACGACGGGCAAAGTCTGGACAAAGCGAAGGCGGCGGTCGGAAGCGGCGGCGCCCAGGAAGCACCCCGCCTCGCCTCACCGCCGAAATACGAGGCCAAAGGCATCCGTTTCACCCCCATCGAGAGCGGCGTCTTCGGCGGCGAGTTTCTGACCGGCTACCCGGACGTGCGACCGGTGCTTTTGCGCCACAGAACCCAGGTTCCGAGCCTAGAAACCATCATCCTGAGCACCGTTTTCGCCGGGCTTACGGTCCACACGCAGATCGCCACGGCCGAGAAGTCGTTCCGGTGCGTCGCAGACCGCATTCGAGGCGGGAAGCTGCCGACGCTTAGCGACATCGACGACTGCCTGGTGCCGCTCGGGCTCATCAAGAGCCGCCGCGCCATGTACGAGAGCGCTGGAGCATGGGCTCCGCTGGTGCGGCAGGCCATCGAGAGCGGCTTGAAGGACCGCGAGCTACGTCGTCACCTGTACTTGACGACGGAGACGCCGCACGACATCGCGCTAGCGAAGCTGTCGTTTGTGCTGGCGCTCCTGGGACACGACTGCGTGTGCCTCGATGCGCGCATCCTGAACCGCATGTTCGACCGCGACGAGGCCAACAAGCTTGCGCACGAGTTCGGACGGCCGCCTACGGAGCGGATGCTGGAGCGCTACGAGGCCGTCGAGGATGCGTTTCTCGAAAACAACGCGTTCTATCGACCGAACGACCCGATTGGACGGGCGCGAGCGCAGTGGGAGAGCTGGCAAGCCGTTGGTGGTGCGCCAGCGCGACACGACGCCTGGCTTCACGTTGTTTCTGGTCAGTAGTTCGCCTAGTCATCCATCGGGCGCAGCGGAGGCGAGGGATCCGCGACCTCTCCGACGCACCTGTGGTCGTGCCCACGCACACGCACGCACCGGCCACCAGAGCCGCTGTCGACCAACAGACCGCACGTCTCTGTTATGCTCATCAGCGAAAACTCTGGAGTCTCTGTTCCCCCAAGACCGACGTAGCGCATCTGGTCGTTCACGTAGTCGCCCACGAGATCCAGCGCTTCCACAATCTTCTGTCCGGCATTGGTGAGTCGCGTGTCGGCGGGCATCGCCTCCACCGCCTCCAGGGCTGTGCGTAGCGCCACCTCGGGTGGTGTTGCGAGATCAATTCGGCACTTTCGGGGAATGGTCATGGTCGTCCTTTCGTCTCCGGTGTCTCGTCAGCCAACGGGCGCAGCGGTTTCGCGCCAGGGCACACCGTGCCAACGGTTGCGATCTCGCCGCATCGATGACAGCGACCCATGATGGTTCCGGTGCAGCACCCAGGATCGTCGCAGTGCCGCAGGTCGTGAGTGAGCTTACCTTGTTGCTTCAACTCGTAGTCGCTCGGCATCTAGTCCTCCCTAGGGCGCAGCGGTTTCGCGGTGGACGCGACCATTTTCTTCCACCGACCCCCATCACGAGGCACCTCGGCTCCGTGACCCCCACCATTGATCAGCGTCCGCTCCGCGCCGCACCGGCATCGACACGGGTGGTGAAAGGTCTTCGTGCGGTTGCATCGGTGTACGTGCGTCGTCATCTCGGTTGTCTCTTACTTGCTCGGGCGCAGCGGAGTCGAGGAGTCGGCGACCACCATGGGCACCGCCTGCGCACATTCCCACTCCTTGTCAGCGGCCATGCAGACGCCGCAGCCGCAGCACCAGGCGCAGTAGTGGCGGGCACACGCGCCCGCGCTGGTCGGGACGGGTGCTGGGTGCCCCAACGATCGACGACGTATTGTTCCAGGCGTTGCCATCTAGCCCTCCCTCGGGCGCAGCGGTTGCGGGTCGAATCGCATGATGGCCACTCACTCGCTCTCACGCGACAGCATGTGGCGAGACATCATCGTGACCGCGAAGAAGAGCGAGCCGAGCCACGAACGGGAACGCGCCTCGTCGAGCGCGACGCTCCACGCGCGCTCGCGGTATGCCAGCGTCCACCGCTTCCCATCACGTAGGCGCATCCGGGTGAGTCGGTTCCGAGGCATGTGGCTCGACGTCATCTCGGTTGTCTCCTACTTGCTCGGGCGCACGGGTGTCAGTCGTCCGCTTGCGCGGCCTACCACTTGCACACAACAGACTAACAAGTGACGCCGGCCGCGTCAACGCTTCGGTCGTGTCGCCGACACGATCGCGGCCAGCGCCAGCAAACCGACGCCGACGAGCCCTACAACGAGCGCCCGTGACGTTGTACTGGACGTCGTTGGCGCCCGCGTTACGCCCACGCTCGACTGGCTCGCGAGCCAGTTCTGGACGTCGACGATGCTCGTCAGCGTGCGCTCGGGCGTGTTGTACAAGGGCCCCGTCATGATCGTGAAGCCTTGCTGCGCGGCCAACAGGTTGGCTTGGGCCGCGAGGTTCACCCAGACGTCCGGGTCGGCCGAGGCGATCGATACGATCACGTCGGCTGATGGCCCGCTGACTGGGATCAGGTCTACTTCGATCGGGTCGCCCATGGATGACGCTAGATGTGGACGGGCATCTGCGTGTGGGCCGGCACGGTCTGGGCCTTCCATGCGATCGGCGCCTGTACCAGGAACTGTGTCGAGCTGCTGCCCCAGTTGACCACGATCGTGCCAGGCTGCCCGCTCAGGGTGATCTGGACCTCGTTGCCCGTCTGCGACCAGCCGCTCATCGCTGGACTGGGCGCCACGCCGGACACGGGGCCCGCAACGATCACATTCAGCGTGCCGCCCTGGATCGCCACCGCGGAGTACGTTTCGCCCGGCGTCACCAAGTCGACGGTTTGCGGTTGCCCAGCAGTGTACGGGATGGGGATGGTCGCCGTCGGGTTGAAGCCAGCGGGCACGTTGGTGGCCGGCGTGTACCCAGAGGGCGTCTGCTGCGTGCCGCCGGTGGTCCCGCCGCTGCTGCCGCCAAGCAGCGTCCCGAGCTGCGTCAGCAACGCCATGAGGTTCGGAGGCAGTGCCGCGGCCGCAGGCACGGGCCCCGTCGTGCACGTCCAAATCGACAGGCCTGCAGGTAGCGTCTGCGAGGCGTACGGGGTGCCCGCCGTCGTGTACCCGGTGGACAGCTGGATGCATAGGGTGTTGGGCCCCGGGCTGCCGCCCGGCCAATCGCTCGGGAAGGGAGTCCCAGACGGGTAAGCTAGGCCCTCGGCCCAGACTCCGGTGACGCGCAGGCTGGGAAGCGCGGTCTGCAGCGCGGCCAGCTGGGACCCGAGCTGCGTCCACTGCGTCTGCAAGCTGGCTTGTTGAGCAGCCGGAATGGCCACGGCGAGCCTGTAGGTGCCCGGAACGAGCGTGAAGGGGCTGGCCATGGGCTGCCAGCAGGAGCTTCCTGGAGCCCCTGGGCCGGCCGCTGCGGCGCTTTTGCCCACCAGGACGTAGGTCAGGGCGCCTAGAGCGGCCACGCTGGCCACGCCGGCGACGACCTTCTCGGTGGTCGACAGCTTCACGGGGTTGCGGCGAGAGCGGCGGCGAGAGCGGGGCATGGGGTCGATGCTACGCCCAGCCCTGCGGGCCTACAACTGCCCGTTGAGTTGCCCCCGGCGTCGCCCACCAGGTAGCGCACCGGTGCCCGTTGGCGACGAGCCGCCAGGCGTGTTGCCACGCATCCACCAAGCCAAGCCGCCGGCAGCAGCAACAACCCCGACGACCGCGCCGACCGCGGCCCCGCGACTATTGAAGGCGAATGGGCCGCCGCCAAGGACGACGACGCCGCTTCCAACGCTACTGCCAACTGTGGCCCCGGCGAGGCCGCCAAGGCCCAGAAGGACAACGACGATTTCGGTTCCAGGGTCCATGTCTGTCCTACCTCGGCTCCAACTGCCCGTTGATCTGCGCTGCTCGACCTCGTGGACCGAGCGTACTGCGTACCACGCCAGCGCCTAGATCGGGTCGACGATGGTGCAGTCGCTGCGTCATGCGCTCCATCTTGGTTGGAGCGAGCCCCGCGAGCGCGCTGCACGAAGGATGATGCATCGAGCCGTCGACGGCCTTCATGCTGGGCCCCATCTCGGGCATCCAGGCGTAGTTGACGCACGTCTCACAGCGTCCACCGCCGAAGCCAAGGTACTTCGGCGGCTGATAGCTACCGACGCCCGCGCGAGCGCGCCGTACGCGGCCAAGGAAGCCGGCGACGCCCGCGGAAGGAGTGAGCTGCTCGCTCAACTGCGGCGCAACCGGCTTGTTTGACCATGCTCGCACGACGCGCGACTTGTCGAGATGCGATAGCGGCCACGGTACCAGCCCAGGGAGCTTGCGCGAGTCGGTCGCCGTGAACGACGCGATCAGGTAACGGTAGCCGTCCGGCGCGGGCTTCTCTCCAAGCGGAGTCGCCACGTCGTCCTGGACGGACATGATGTCCAGGCCCCAGCTCTGCGCCTTGATCGTGATGTCGTTGAGCGCGTTGGTCTTCTTGATCAGCGCCACGATCACGTACTCGACGCCAGGCTCTACGTGCACATCGCCTGAAGGCAGTGGGTTCATTGGCGATCCGAGGGTCGCTGATTCGAGTCGACGTTGCGGAAGGATGACACTCGTGCTCGCAGGATGCAGCGCATGAAGTACGGACGACGGCATGTCCGGCGTGTGTACGAGCTTTGCACCGATCTCGCGCAGACCACGGATGAACACGTAGTCCTCGCCGAGGTTCATATCCTGAAACGGCGCGCGCTCCCAGGCATTACGGCGGTAGGTGTAGCTAAACCCGTAGCCCCAGAGCTGACTGTCGAGCAGCTCCGGCGAAACTTCGGTCATCGCGTCCGTTGGAACCTTCTCAGGCGCCGCGACGCCGGTCACTGCGTAGTGCTCCGGGCCGATCGTGCGCGTGTCCCACTGCCACACGGAGCCGTCGCGTTCGCAGATCGCGTTCCACACGGACAGCTTCACGAGATCGGCGCCCGTCTCACGCATGAGGGCAACCTTTCGCTCCGCATACGTGATGCAGTAGCGATCATCGTCGTCAAATTGGACGCAGAACTCGGCGCTTGTCCCCGCAGCGAGCGCGTTTCGCTTCGCGCCGATCGACATCCGCTCGGGCACATGGCGGTAGTGCACGCGCGAGTCGCTGAGCGACGAGAAGAACGGACTCGGCGTCTCGGAATCGTCGAGCACGTGCATGTCGGCGTCGCCCTGCTGCACGAGCGACTGCGACGCGAACGTCTCGTACAGCGCCTCGTGACGGTCAGCGCGGTTGTACGTGGGGACGACGATGGAGGCGATGAGTGAGGTCACGGCCTCACCTCGACGTCGTCGTCCGCACGAATCATCCCCTCGAACGTCGGGTACTTGCGCACGGCCGCCATCCACTCGTCACTCAGCTCGAAGCCCTTGATGCCCATGGTGATACGGAACTCGCCCGTCTTGAAGACGGCGTGTGTTGGTACCATGTCCTCGACGGCCGCCTTGAGCACCTCGGCGCCGCGCTCCGTGCGTAGCCACGGAAATAGCGCCAGGAACAGCGCCTGCAGGATCGAGACGAGGAAGTCGCGGCGATCCATTACGCCTTCCAGACCTTCCAGCCGACCTTCGTCGTCGAGAAGCGCCAGTTCGGCATCGTGGGCGCGAGGCTAATCGTGTCGCCGGGCTGCCAATCGTCGCCGATCGTCAACTGCTGGCGCAATCCGATGAGCTTTTCGCCGTCCACGGGCGCGCTGTCGAGTTCGTACAGGTACTGCTGGTCGACCGAGTCGTAGAATTTGACGTCGCTCGCGTCGTACACGAGTCCGATCGGCTCACCGCGCCCGAAGAGCATCGGCGTGTCGAGCTTGTAGTAGCCGCCAGGCAGCGGCGTTGGCGGCTTGATCTTGCGTCGCAGCCACGGAAAAAGTGCGAGCAGCGGCGCCACTAGCGTTCCGAGCAGGAATCCGCGTCGGGAGGTGGGCTGCACGGCCTGATTCTAGCCGTGAAATGGTCGCTGTTGCAACGGACGCCTCGACGCGGTAGCGATCTGCTCGTGAGCAAGGCGGCATCATGGTCCTGGCGCCTGGCAGCCGCCGAAGTGCGTGACGCTCGCCACGTGCACGACGGGCCCGAAGTCGTCGGCGGTCCGGCCAAGCCCAAAGACACCAAGCGCTGGTGCAAGGGCAAGGTCGGGCGCGAGCACGTCCTGACAGTCACCATCATGAGCCGGTACGGCCTTTGGGCGGAGCTGGTACGTCACTGCTCTGCGTGCGGCAAGGAGTTCGATAGCTGCAATACGCACTGGCGCAGCTGGCGCAGCCACAAGCCCGACTGGGTCACGCCGGATCTGCTCAGGCAGCTCCAGATCGCCGACGCCAAGCTCAAAAACACGCGAAAGAAGAGCGCGTGAGTATCTACGGCGAGGGTAACGTTCGCAGTCCGCACTTCCTCGGCCCCGAGCTGTCGCTCATCGAGCTTTGGCGTCAGCATCGCGCGATTTTGTGCGCGCACGACATCACCAAACTCGTGGAGACCGGACAGCTCGTGTACGACGAGCATAGTGCGCTCGTGGAGCCACCGAAAAAGATCGAGGCGGCCGTGGCGGCGAAAAAGGCGGCGAAGAAGAGGAGCAAGAAACGGTAATCATGAGCGAACCGTTCGACGCGCACGCGCACTTCGAGCAGCTCGCCGAGCAGCTCATTCACTTCCACGAACAGCTCCGCAAGGTCGTCGAGCACGTGGGCGACGACGACATCCGGACGCTCATCGCCGAGTGCCGACGCGAAGCGCATCCGCAGCCAGGCGACAGCCACAATTTCGAGATGCCGGACTGGGATGGCGTCGCCTATCAGCTTGAAAGTGAGCTTCATTACCGTCGTGCCTTCCGTCGAGCCACCGAGCACGAAGCGGCGACGAGATCCAAGACGTACTGTCCGCACTGCGACGGCGATTGCACGCCGAAGCACATCGCGGAGATGGACGACGACTAGGGCAGTACGGCCGCCAGCGTCGCGTGCGCGTGTACGAGCTGCCAAACCAGGGTACCCAGGAACCCGCCCGCGAAGGCGCCGGCGGCCATCGCTGCGAGCGCTCGTGCGGGGGCCGCTACGGCCGCTACCGCGCGCGACGCCGCTAGGGCCATACTGGCCGCGCTCAGGCGCAAAGCGAGCCCACGGAGGCCTTCCATGGCCTTCTCGGCCCGGATCCGGTCGTCTTCCAGGCGCGCTACACGGTCGGCGGTCAGCTCGGCGACGGTGATGACGTAATCCAGCTTGACTGAAATCGTATCCAGGCTCGCCGGCATGGTCGGCGGCAATGGGGAATGCGGCGTGGACACGACTGCGGAGCGCCTTTCTAGCGCGCTGCGGGTGCCAACTGGCTGTTCACGGCGCCGTGGGTGGCGAAAACGCGCCCTGCGGGCGTCTGGACGGCCCTACCGACGCCCCGCGGAAGCTGGCCGGTGCCCGTACCGCTGCCCGAGATGCCTCCGGCGGCCGAAACGCCCACGAGGGCCATCGCCGTGCCTCCGACGAGGGCTCCGATGCCTGCTCCCGTGCCTTCGTCAACCAGCCAGCCGGTAATGGCGCCAACGAGCGCGCCGCCCATGCCGCCGGTGATCGCCGCAGTCGTCTTGGGACCCATACGCGTAGGCTACATCGAGAACGACCGCGGCTGCAACTGCGAGCTGGCAGGTTACAGAAGCTTCGATCAACTCGGCGACCGTGATGACGTGCGAGAGCTTGGCGTCGATGGTGTCCATCGTCACCGTCATCGACGGCGGCAGGGGGGAGTGTGGCGTGGACACAGTGGTCACTCAGCAAACGTAGTGACTGGTGCAGACCGTTGTTCCGGGCTTGGCCGGATTCTCGTAACATCTCTCCTGCCAGCACGAGATACTGGGCGTGACCGGCTGCCCGCGAGCTGAAAGCACGGCGCCGGCACCCACCCGACGGGGCATCAACTGCTCGCCGTCGGAGCGACCGCGTAGCCGACGAAGCCCGAAGCCGCGCCGCCCAGGATGGCGCCGTAGCCGGCTCCAGTGCCCTTGTCGATGAGCCATCCGGTGACCGCGCCGAGGAGAGCGCCGCCCATCGAGCCAGAAATCGCGCCGACGACCTTGGGGTTCATGGTTTCGAGGCTATCTCAGGCTCTGCGCGGTGTCAGCTGGGAATTGATCTG
>Ga0209415_10017963_pt1 | contig 11200 bp, 7 predicted proteins | sample PeaSoiSIISIP2007_FD_187696 | JGI IMG/M metagenome (GOLD analysis project Ga0209415, IMG submission 187696) | Peat soil microbial communities from Weissenstadt, Germany - SII-SIP-2007 (SPAdes) (version 2) | ecosystem: Environmental > Terrestrial > Soil > Wetlands > Peat | place: Germany...
CCCCTCTGCTCTGGACTTTCAAAAATTCACTGTCAATCCGAAGAGCGGCCATGCTAGCCTGCCGGGTTGGGGGCACGAATGGCACAGTTATTAGACATCGATATCCTGCAGAGAATCTTTTCAGGAGACGTTTCAACGAAGGATGCTGTTATCGCCCTCATTGATCGCCAGGCGGGTAGAATTCTGACCCCGGAAGGGGAGCTGGTGGACTACAAACGCGAGCTGGACCTGGAGCAACCCCGCGCTGTCGCCGAACTCGCGCGAGACATATTAGGCTTTTCGAACACTCACGGCGGGTTGCTTGTAATTGGCATCGCAGATGATGGAACAGTTGTCGGACACAAAAAAATAGACTTCCGTGTCATGCGCGATGGCATCGGGCCTTATAGCGGTACAAGGGTAAATTTTGACTGCGAGGAGGTCACGGTGAATATAGGGGGAAAACCGTGCACGTTGCTTACGTTCACGATCCACCGATCACTCAGCGCGTATCCGAATCTTCTGCGGAAAGATATTGAACTGCGACCCAGCTTGATAAGGAAGCTGAAATATGTGAAGGGCAGCCTTCTGTATCGCGAAAAGGATGAAACCAAGGCTGAATCCCCTTACGGGGATGTCGAAGCGCGCGCCAGGGAACTCGGGTTTTCCGGTGCTGCCCCTCGGACGCGAACGTCGTTTCTATTGCAAGAAGATCGCCCAGGCTTGCGGCTCTACGCTCCAATCAATGATCGGTTCTTTGGGCGGGAGCACGAATTAGCAGAACTCACCAGTAAATTTGATGATCCGCGAGGACGGGGAGTTTCCATTGCTGGGTTCGGTGGTGTCGGAAAAACCGAACTAGCAATTCGAATAGTCTCAGAACTCCACCGTCGCCGCACTTTTAAGATGATCTATTCTGGCTCCGCGAAACAAACTCTATTGGGACCAGGCGGAGCGCAGCAGACCGAACCTGTTTTTATTGACCTACCTTCGTTCTTAGCTGATCTGGCAGGATGGCTGGGTCTAAACTTAACTCGCAACCTGCCCGTATCAGAATTGAGTTCCTCATGTATTTCAGAGCTTTCGAAGATGGGCAAGGTGCTCCTCTTCGTGGACAATTTGGAGACGGTAACCGATCGAGAATTGCTCGACTTCATTGACAACAAGCTGCCACCCAGTTGCTGGGTTATTGCGACCGCGCGAGTGCACAAAATCCGAAATTTCTTGTACCCCAAAGAGCTTCGTGAGATGGAGCCCGATGATGCGGCGAGATTGCTTCGGTACGAGCTAAAACGCCAGGGTGAGAACGATCGTGCAGCTACTCACATCGAGGGCCTTCGAACAAAAGCGAAGCAGCTATATTGTCACCCGCTTGCGATACGTTGGTTTGCATGGGCGTACAAGAAGGATCCAGCTGTGTGGGAAACCGGAATCGGTGATACTGATGTTCGTGCTCTTGAGAGTTTTTGCGTAGCCCACACTCTTGGACATTTGGATAGCAACACCCAGAAGGTGCTTGGAGCAGTAATCGCCACAGTGGGTGTCGCCGACGCTACTGCAGAATGTATTCGGCACACCTCCGGAATTGCGGAGTCCATCGTCGAGCGAAGTCTCTGGGATCTGGAGTGTGCCGGTCTGATCTTCGCCGGAACCGACGACGACGGCCTGACAGTCTACTCTGTAGCCCCCCTTGCGGAACGTCCAGGAGCCGATCTTGCCCGCAATAATGCTTGGGAAGCAGGCTATGTCCAAAATCTACGTTCTTTCGTTCGCCTCCACCAGGACGCACCTCCTGATTCTCCACTCGTGCGAGACCTGTTGCGAATGGAACCACGCCGTATTCAAGACTATACCGCCGATGAGAAGAGAGAGCTTGACATTCGAATCGATAGGGCAATGAAACAGTGTCCGGAGCGTTACAAACTCAAACTCCTCTGGCTGAAGGCGGACTGTCAGAGACATCTTGGAAGCTTGGTTACAGCGGATAAACATTACAAGGAAGCCGCGGATTTGATTTTGCAGGGTGGGACAATTGACTCGGGTGATGTTGAGAAGATTCGGATTCTGATTGAAGCCGCGACAGTCGCAAAGTCGGTACCGACAGAATCGCAGTTGAAGCGAGCGATTTCCTATCTGCGAGCTGTCGAAGAAACTGATGTGGCTCCGCTCAGAGTCCTGGGTATGATGACGGAGATATTCGCTCTTCTCGGGGAGAAAAATAGATACGAGGAATACCTGAGTCGCGTTACCAGATATCGCGATGCACATTCTGCCGAACTGTCACGGTCAATTCTGGAAGCTCTTGAGGATGCTTTGGACCGGGCGAAGACACATTTGGATCGAAGACAAAACACGAGAAGGGTATAACCACATTTCCGAGAGACCTTCCCAAGCGTCACGGCTTCGGAATGGTGAATTCTACGAGATCACTTTCGAACTGGCACCCCGACTAACAAGATTTTTGAATAGTCGCAATGATCTTGGATGGACCGGCTGCCCTCTGCGTGCTCGCACGATGGTATGTCGGCTTAGTCCGGTTTCATATTCTAGGAACGCTAATGGAATTTCGAGTAGCCGCTTTCGCAGCCGCTCATCCGCAATACCGCTATCCAAGCCATATCGCACAAGCGAAGGCATGAGTGTACTGATATCGTCGTTCTGTTCCCAGCCTCGTTCAGTCTCTTTGCCAATCAAATGAAAACTTGTGACAGCCACGGGATATCGCTTGAGCAATCCCGCGCTGTCGGCCTTGCAAGGAGTTCCCTCTGGGGCGAAGCTCTTGGATTCAGGGTGCCGATGATACTGCTGAAAAACCATCTCAAAGGTTTGTACTAGAACAGGCAGCGTCGGATTGCCCAGAGTGTGGGCTGTTCCATCGTGAATGTTGACGTGTGGCATCGTCATCCAGCGTGACGAATCTTTTTCGAACGGTGCCAATAGTGTGACCTGCATGCCAGCCAGATTTACCAAAACAGGAGACAGAGCGAAGTTGTAAGGTCGCGCCTGATCGCGTCGTAGGCGTCGCAGTGCTGTCATCACATTTGGCGTGCTGATGGCAATGCGCCTCATGACCGGCAGACGAAACCACTCCGGCTCCTGGCATGGAAGCCCAAGAGCGCGGCTGAGCATCCACTTCCAACCTTCCTTTATCCACACTGGCACTTCGCATTCCGCATCACGCCCCTCTTTCGGTCTGTAGTAGAGACCCAGGCCGTGCTCGCTGACTTTGATAAGGCGAAAGCCGGAATCGTCACGAGCGTACAAACCGTATCGTTTGGCAGAGATGCCGTAGCCGTAGAGGTGTCGCTGACGACCATCGGCATCGTAATTGAGTTCCTCCACGAAGTTCAGAACGGAGCCGGGGACAATCTTGGGGTCGTAAGGATTCAGGCTCCTAAATCGATCGACGACCTCACGGACCTGGTTCCACGGGAGCGCCTTGATTGCGTCTGCCCCGTCGGGCATTCGATGCGTACCACCCTCGCATCGAACGAATCCACCCTTCTCGGAAGACACAATGGCCATGGAATCCGTGTCGCACATGAGGTAAGTTCCGCCTGCATCGGCGACCATCCTTTCCAGCATTGCCAACAGCAAGCGTCCGCCTGCCGTGATCAGAGATGCAACCGGCGGGAAATACCATGGTCCCGGCACTTCCATGGTGCAGGTTCGCTCCGTCCCGCTCAGCTCGCCCGAGAATATCCCAATCTTCTTTGCATCGTTCTTTCCGACCTGGAGCTTGTTCACCTCGGCATAGATTCCGTAGCAGCCAGCGTTCGCAAGTATCTTGAGGAAGTAGTAGAGAGGGTCCGTCTTCTGCTTTCCCTTGCGTTCCTCGATCACCTTTCGGAAAAAGTCATCGCGGTAGGGGTCGATGGAACCCGTTCCTAGCATTACCGACTTCATGTCCTTTTGAATTCTCACAGGTTCAATTCGGATGGCTCGCAGAATCTTGGGAGGTCGTCCCTTGAGGAGTGTCGATCCCACGATGTCGGGACCGGCAAACCAGATTGGCTTTTCCGTCGTGAGAGGATTCAGGCCAATATTGGTCTGATTGCCAGATTGGGCGTCACCGTAGATCGTGCGCACTGGCAGTATGTCGCCGTCCGGCTGGATCAGCGCGAAAAAGGCAAGTTTGGGCCAAGTCCTCTGATCTAACAAACGATCGACAGTAAGCGTCTGGAGAAAAGCCTGGACCTCCTGAGTCGCTTCTCGCACTCGAACCTTCTCTGCCGTCAGCAATGACCACAACCCGAGCAGCGTGTTCACCGTGGGGTATTGACTTGTGAAGTCGGTGTAGACGACCGGCACGGGAGTGTGGCGGATGCGAATCTCCGCACGCCCGCCGTAATATCCCTGCATGCAAATGCCCTTTGTTCTTTCATCAAGTTGGAATTTCTGCTGGGGTGAAATGACTCCCATTGTCTTCAGGAATGCCTTGGCAATGGAAGCAGCGGAGTAAGCTCGCTCCGGTGGCAGATCACCGAGTGGGTATCTCTTGAATTCCTTCAGCAGTGCGTTTAGCAGACCAACCGTTGCTCGCACGTCCTGCCTGCAGTAGTCGATTTCGTCCGGTGTGACTCGTCCGGATGGAACGTAATCATGAAGTTTCCCCGGCACCTTGAATTCGCGGCACGAACTCTCAAGGCTGAGGCTCTTATTTCGAAGGGCCCAAACCAGCGTCTTCAGGTCGAGGAATCGTCCGACGCGGTAGGGCTGATTCATATCGCCGCCAGCCAAGCGAATGAAAGCTGCTTTGGAATCCTTGGGTCGGAGCTGTACACGGGGGCGAAAGCTGTTGGGGAGCCATTCGCCGCTTGCTTTGCTCTTGTACCGAAAAACCACGAAGCTCCATCCACGCCCACCCGCTCCACGGGCTACTCGATACTCCACTGCCAAGCGTGAGAGATCGAATGGGAGATTGAAGGCAACAATCGCGGCTCCTGCCTGAATTGCCGTGTACATCACTTTCTCGACGAACACGCGACGGTCGTAGAGCCTGAGCTTCAATTCACCTTTCGTCCTTTTGCGGTTCCTCTCGCGGACGTACTTGCGGACTACTTCTATCTGATTGGGACTTAGGTCGTCCTCATGAAATATCCCCTCTTCCAGAGGCCGATAGGTACTGTCCGCTCCCAATTCACAAAACTGATAGATGCCAAAATTTAGTCTCTGGAGGGCGTCGGTTGTCGTCTCGGTATCGAGGAAGAGAACGTATTTCGCTAGAGGCTGCGCTCTCTTCGTTCCAGTCTTTTCGAAAGGCTCCTGGTCCAAGATGCAGGCATGACACCGCAGAAAGATCTCGTGATTCATTTGAAAGGTCTCCTATTCAGAAAGAAGTTCAGCCCATCGATACATTGCGTCCGCCAGCATTCGAAGGAACACCGCCGTAGCCTTGAGCGCACATTTGACGCTCAATCTCGAATTTGGTTGACGGCGCATATCTGCGTCCGTCCGACGGCGAAATTCCGTCACCATCGCGTGGCAAGGAAGACAAAGGGGAGCCGTAAGAAATTCGTCATGGTTCTGACCGGCTGTGTGGTCTTGCTCAATCAGCAAACCCGTTCTCCCGCAGAGCAAGCACCGTCCTTGCTCCAAACGCCGACTCATTCTGCGTGCCGTTTCAATTGGCTTCTCATTCATCATGACGACGCCTCCGGAACGGCGTAGATCTCATCCAGAGTTAAGGCACCCGCCTGAGCAAGGGAGCTAAGAAGGTCCGCGTCCGTGATCAGGCCGTGACCCGCAATGGATTGACCCTCGAATTCAGCCAAGCCATCCCCGTCGCCCGTGCGCAGATACTCGCTGACTGCAGACATATAGCGGCCAAGCTGCGAGGCCTGCCTGGACCCTCGTACTGTTACCGGAGAATTGCCGATAGTCGTCGGAATCAGCATGTTGCGGTGTCGGCGATCTGCTTTCGTGGCTTTGCCGCGACCCCGCAAGTCGGCCCTGAGATACTTGCGAACCGTGCGCGGATCGATGTGCTCCTCCTGGGCGGCTGCGGTTAAGCTCGCCCCCGTCCGGCGCATTCGTGCCAGGACGTGGAGCGAGCGGTTATAGGTGTCTCGTTTACTCCCTCGACTTCTATTGCCATTTCGCATACAATTGACCTCACACCTTGCAACTGGATGGAAATGTATCACGTTAAAACAACAGTTGTTAGCGTACGATGAGTTGACAGTATATGCGCAGAGTGATATTAAGTGGCAATGGAGGTTGGGATATGGATATATTAGATGGAGATTCTGGATGGGGTTTTATGCCCGATAATATGGCGGAAAGAATACTGGGTTTGGTCTCGCAAGAGAAGCCGAAACCTCAGCCAGGGCGACCAATTGCAATTGACGACGGCAGACTCTGGGGAGCACGAGATCAATTGGTCTGGCTGTTTGAAGAAACTTGGGCGGCTGTTGGAGAGCGTCTTCCCTGGATCAAGAAGCCAGCGGATGTCCTCGATGTTATTCGCGTTTGGGACAATCCCAATCTGTCGACCGGGAATCACTACATTGCCAAGTGTCTTCTAAGACCATCGACTATTCCTGTAACCCAAAAGTGGCTGAGTGCCAGACGCCTTGAGCTGGGCAAATTGAATAGTGCCGTTCGCGATGCGTACGACGCCAGAGAGAAATGCCGCGAAGCCCTCGAAAAGGCGGAGCGCGCCCTGAGTGATCAGCTCTCGGCCAGCGACAAAGCCGCTGTTCTGGATCAGATCTTCAGACGTGGAAAGAAGCTCCTTGACGCAAAGACCGAATACGATTCTCTGGACAAGCAGCAGCGCGACGTTCAAGCGCTAGTGCTAGATGGCGAAGCATCGTTCGCGAGAGATGAATTTGCTCGATTCTGCAGGAGCAATCGGTACCGATTGGAACCTCTAAACCTCGCGAACGCGTTGGCTGGACTGCCGTACATTGGCTGGAGGCAGTCAATTAAGAGGTGCCAGCCTACGCCCGCACCTGGGGCTAACGGTCAGGCGATACAAATATTCAGAGCGATTGAGCGCATCGTACGGTCTTGCGTTCGGAGATCGGACCTTGCCGGACATGCCGACAAGTTCCTGAGGGATAAGAGGACCAAGAAAGCGCTCGGAGCGTCAGAGTTGCGAAAGAAATGGTACTACCTGCGCTGGTCGATCAAGACTGTACTCGATGCTGATCCGCGCGTGACGACACGAAATCTGCCATTTGCGATCACGAGAGAGTACTGGAAACGCACGGACAGACCATCAAACGTGGACGCACTGTTCGAAGAAGAAGAACGCATTGTGATTTGATCGGGGGACCGGTATGGCTTCAGTTGCAGTGTCACAAACGTTGATCCAGCCGCGCCAAGGTGTAGTCACCTTGTTCGGGTACGGTACAAGCGTTCGCGTTGATCGCGGACATCTGGTCTTGGAAGACGGAATTGCAAACGATCGTCGTTATGCACGCTTTCCGCGAGTAGGGCACGGTCTTCGGCGGCTCGTAGTTATCGGATCAGACGGAATGGTCTCGCTTGCAGCACTTCGTTGGTTGGCAGATCAGGATGCGAGCTTCGTCATGCTTGATCGGGACGGCTCCGTGGTGGCAACGACCGGGCCGGTTCGATCTTCGGACGCTAAGCTTCGACGCGCTCAGTCGCTCGCCAATTCCAATGGAGCAGGACTGCGGATCGCGCGGGAACTAATCAGCCAGAAGATGGCTGGACAGGAACAAGTCGCCCGCCACAAGCTGCTTGAGACCACAGCTGCCGATACAATCGCGCGTTTCCAAGCCGAACTGCCGCAAGCTGACAACATCTCTACAATTCGGCTAATCGAATCACAAGCCGCACGAGTTTACTGGTCTGCGTGGAGCGCGTTGCCGATCAACTTTCCCAAGACCGACCTCCCGTGCGTTCCCGAGCATTGGCGCAGCTTTGGAGCCCGTGTTTCGCCACTCACGGGTTCGCCGCGACTTGCCGCGAATCCAGTCAACGCCGTCCTGAACTATTTGTATTGTGTGCTCGAATCCGAAGCCCGGCTAGCGGCTGCTGCGTTGGGACTTGACCCTGGATTGGGTGTTCTGCATGTCGATACCCCGGCTCGCGACAGTCTTGCTTGTGATCTCATGGAGCCGGTCCGCTCAACTGTGGATTCGTATTTGCTCGATTGGGTCACGCGTCAACCGTTAAGGCGGGAGTGGTTTTTCGAACAGCGCGACGGCAACTGCCGACTCATGGGGTCATTCGCCGCGCGATTGTCAGAGACAGCCCCGATCTGGCGTCGGGCTGTAGCTCCGATTGCGGAGTGGGTAACACAGCAGTTGTGGTCAACGATACGAAGACCCAACGCCCCGATTGCTACAAGGCTGACTCAGAACAACAAGCGAGCAGCGAAAGGCAGTCCAACCCAATTGCCTTACAAAAGAGTGCCTCTTCAACAGAATGTTTGCGCAAACTGTGGAAGGCCCATTGAAAAGGACTGCATACACTGCGGCGACTGCGCACAGAACAACTCCACCGCATCTCTAATCGACGGAGCAAGGCTAGGCAGGGTTGCCGCCCAGAGTTCAACTGCGAGGGAACGCCGAAAAGAAACCAAACGCCGTCATGATCAGGCCCGACGTAGTTGGTACCCGTCAGACCAACCGGCTTGGCTCAACGACGAGACATACAAGAATGAGATTCAGCCTCGGTTGGCCAGCGCCACGCTTTCGGGGATCGCATCAGCAATTGGTGTCTCAATTCCGTATGCGTCTGACATCCGCAAAGGCCGACGCCGACCGCATCCGAGGCACTGGCGGGCGCTAGCGGAACTGGTGGGTATTTCCGTTGACCATTATGAGGGCTGAGGGTATCGAACCCCACCCTTGCAAAGAACGCAAGGATGGAGGCACCCGGCAGATCAAGACAACCAGTGTGAAAGCAACCTGCCATGCTCACTGCACTTTGTCGTTAGGGCCAACTAAATCTTCAGGGTCCACCCTGTCCCACCAACCACCACGCTCGCCGGGTGGATCGAGATAATATATTTCCCCAGTCTCCTTGTCGCGGTACCACTCTTGGTTTGGCGAAAATCGATTGGGCTTCATCACGGGTATCTGCTCGATCCAGCCTCGTGCGATAGCTTCGGCAAGCCTGCGCCTTAAGTAGTCAAAGTGGGCCTTTGAGCTTACTTCCCTCCCTTCATATATTTGCCGGAATATTGTCACTGTCATATTGTACCGGCGTGAAATCTCAAAAACGACCCTTAATTGTTTCCGGGAACATAAATTTGAAGCGTACCGCTGATCCCGAGGCTTTGCGGCCCACCTGATCCATAAGCAATACCTGTACTTGGCGAAATGTAACCGCTTATAGGTTGCCCCGTCTGTGCAGCCGCTGGACCAACGTACACTAGACTCCCAGCGGGAAGGCTAACGCAGGCCACGTTATCAGCGGTATTCCCCCACTCTGGTCGGAGGTTCAAGTCTATCTGGCTCTGTAGTCCTCCAGTCTGTGGTATTGGTGTATACCAATGGCCATCTGCATTGGTCCCGTACACACGATAGACGGCGTCGAACTCCCAGCCCTCGCCGCCAACCACCATCGGAGAATACTGACCTCCGGCAAAGGTTTCCGCCACTTTGTTGGAAAGTGGTCCCGGATTTAGCAAGTTGAATTCCCAGCCAGTCTCCGGGTAGACGAATTCACCCGGCTTCAATGGTACTAGGGGTTGTCCCCATTGGACTTCGGGATCAGGTTCATCCTCGTCTGGCTCCGCTTCCTGGAAGATTGCGGCAGCCCATGCTGCAGCCCCAGCCTGGCCAACCGCCGCTGCGAAAGTTGCGATCCCGCTTGCGGTGATACCGCCCCCGCTGATGGAACTTCCTGTACCGTCGGAAGATGAAGCGGTTGATGAACTTGAATTGTCGGTAGAATCCCCCGCGTCGGCGCCGACAGTGCCAAATGTCGGAGCCACAAAGAATATGTTTGGATACTCGAACCCGTCAATCAGTTGGCCGAAGCCCCAGCCTCCAAAGCTACCGCCGTTGAACAGCAATCCGGACGGATCAAGGCCGCTGTTCGGGTTGGCTCCGTACGCGTAGAGATTCCATCCTGCACCTGTCGGATCGGGTGAAATCCAGCGGCCTTGCGCTGCATTGTTGTATTCACGGTTCGGAGTTTCCATCGTGCCTGCGACGATGTCTTGCGTGTCCCCGGTGAACATCTCATACGCGATTCCGTTGGAACCGAATTGTGCGTAAATCTCGCCATACGGGGCAAAAGCCCTGTCGGAGATGACCGTGTGGCCATTGGTGGCGGAAACGATGCGGGCGCTTCTAAGCCAGTCCTTGTGCATGTAGTAGTTGTTGCAACTGGAAGGACAGTTGCCCTGAAGAATTTCCGTCCCACCACCCGGAGTGGGCCAATAGGCGTTGCTAGGAGTTGCGCCGTTCATGAAGACGTTCTTGCCCAACTGCGTGTACCAGATTTCAGTATGGGTCGAGCCTTTGTCGATCTCGACCTGCCGCCCCAGCGCGTCATAGACAATGCACTCGCCGCTCGTTGCGCATCCGGTGCCATTCATGTCAGCGGACTTCAGCTTGGAGAATTCGTTCCATGTGTAGGTGTGGAACGTGTCGTTGGTCAGGTTGCCGTTGGAGTCGTAAGTCGCCCCAAAGCCGGAAGCGTATTGATTGTTGGCTGAGTTGTAGCCGGGGTTGAACGCGACCCCAGTTCTTCCAGAGATGACGGCTTTGGTCAGATTGTTAAATTGGCCATAGGAGAAAGTCTGACCCCATCCGCCAGAACCGCAATCGTCGTTCACCAATCGGCCTAAGTCGTCATATCCCATGCCCGAGCCGGTGGAGGGATTGAAATAGCACGTCTGCGTCCCACCGGAATTGAAGCCGTCTGTTATTGCGAGGTTGTTTAGAGAGCCGTTTGCATTCCAATTCAGTTGACCGACCATCGTGACTGGAGTGGTACCCACTTGGAATGTAAAATTGGTCATCCGGCCTGTGTTCGGGTCGTACACGTAGTCATCCTGATCCGGCTGTGAGCCGGTCAGAGCAATTTCGGTAGGTTGACTGGCGGCGTTATAAGCCGTCTTCGCCGTCACGTAGTTCTGCATACTTGCGCTCTGAGTCTCCCACCTTCCTTCGCCATCCAGACCGTAGGTCATGGTGTAAAGGCTGGGGCTGGCCAGTTGAAGCGTGTTTATCGTGCCATTGCCGTAGAACGTTGCTGTGGAGTGGTAGTACTGCCCCGAGTTCGGCGT
>Ga0209415_10017964_pt1 | contig 11200 bp, 5 predicted proteins | sample PeaSoiSIISIP2007_FD_187696 | JGI IMG/M metagenome (GOLD analysis project Ga0209415, IMG submission 187696) | Peat soil microbial communities from Weissenstadt, Germany - SII-SIP-2007 (SPAdes) (version 2) | ecosystem: Environmental > Terrestrial > Soil > Wetlands > Peat | place: Germany...
GCGGGTTCCCCTTCCAGAAGTTTTTGCACCTCGACACTGCCATCTTTTCTCACGCGAACCTGCAGCCTCACATACCCCTGCAAACCCGCTCGTTGCGCGAGCGCCGGATAGGAAGGCTTCGGAGAATTGACGAGCCGCTTCTGGAAATCGTCAAAATCTTCTGTAATGCCTCCCCGGATGGCGATTTCCAAACTGTTGAGCCAGCTATCTAGCCAATCGGTCTTGGTTTCCGAAGAACTGGACATCTCATTGGCAATGGAAGATGTCCGCTCGGGTCCAACAGCGAACGACACCGCCTGATCGAAGCCGTTTAAGCCATTTCCATTTAAGCCGTTTTCTCCGAGTCTTTGATTGAGGCGATCCATTTGCTCGCGAATGAGCGAATCGTGAAGAGCAACGTCCGAGTCCAGGTACCTTAGGCGAATTTTTCCGCCCGTAGTTTTCAATTTCAGAGGCGCGCCGCCGCCATTGAGAACCGCCATGGCGTGAATAGAACCCGGGCCGTTAGCAGATGTTTGCAAGATCAAGTGCAGGGCAGGATCTGCCTCGATGTAGCGCTCGCTCCCGTTGGTCACCGTAGCATCGATATTCGCCGCGAGATTCCGCGGTAGAAACACGATAATGTCGCCATTGCCGGAAGCAAGCTGCGACGGACCACCGAGATGCACGTTCCCACCCCCGGAAGGCGCATCCGGATTAATCCAGGCGGTAATCGTGCCACCGGAAGTCGCGGCTTGCAGAGCGCCGGCAACGCGCGTCAAACAAATGCTGCCGCTGCTGGATTCCAATTCGATCGGGCCGGAGACGTACATCATGCGAATCCCGCCGCCGCCTGTCTGCGCATGCACCGAGCCGCGCACTTCGCCGAAATCGATCTGCCCGCCGCCGGTACGTACGCTGACGAAACTCCCCGCATGCGCGACGGTAATGTTGCCGCCAACGGTATCCAGGTCGGCGCGTCCGCCGATTTGGCCGGCGCGGATATGACCGCCGCCAGTGCGCAGCGAAGCATCACCCGCAATATTACCTACGTTGATGTGTCCGCCGCCGGTGAACGCCGTCAAGTCGCCCGCCACGTCAAGCACCTGGATGTGGCCGCCCTCCGTCTCCAGCTTGGCCGCCGTATGTCCCCACGAAGCGTCGCGCACTCCTGTTGTCCCGATGCGCCCCGTCTTGATGTTTCCGCCCTGGGTGTGCAGGGAAGCGGTGCCACCAATGTCCGCCGTAGTGATGTCGCCGGCCTCGGTGTTCACTTCGATATTGTAGCCGCGCGGCACGGCGACCTCAAATTGCACCCAGAATTGCGCTTCCGAGGAGCGCGCCGATGGCGGCGGAAGCGTGCCCGTAATTTCCACCCCTGAGTAACCCGGCTTGGCTTTTAGAGAATAAGAATCAAGAAGCTGTTGCGCAGCGGGGCCGCGAGCGTCGGTTTCGATGTGCACGGTGTAGCGCACCACGGGCGCTGCGCCGGCATCGAGCTGCACAATATTGACGGACCCGAGATCGGTCGTAAGCCGCAGCGTCAGGCCATCTCTGGTGCTCAGCACTCCAGTGCGAACAATGGAAGCGTGTTGCGAGCCGGGATCCGCGGGTTGCCTAGGTTCGATGGACGGCTCTGAAGCAGCAGCCGCAAAGATCGCCGGCACGCGCAGCAGTGGAGACAACAAGAGCGCCAACGCATGAAGCAGCGTCACACGGCGCGCTACGACAAAAAACCTGTGATGGAATCGTTTGTTCATCGTCGAACGAAATCTCTGAAATTCCGGCCGGTCACTGCACTTCGCGCGGGCCAATCTGCCGCAAAGCGGCTGCGCTGCGCAACCGTACGTAACGGCTGGGATCACGGCGCTGCAACTGTTGAAGTACGCGTACCACACGGTCCACGGACTCGTCATCATCCGGGCTGCCAGACTTTGCCGATGGCGTGACCTCCGCCACAACGGGCCCGGTCTCATCCGCGTCTCCATGTTGCAGGGAACCGACCAGCACGTTGACGGCTTCCACGCGCACGCCCGGATTGACGTCATGCTCCAGCGCATCCAGCAGCGCTTGCCGCACGCTATCGTCCCCCGCCGCATCCCGGAGCGACTCCAGGGCCTTCATGCGCACGGCGGGATTCTGATCCTTGCGCGCCGCTGCGATCAGCGCCTGGCGCACTTGCAGATCCCGCGAAGCGGCCTTCAGCGCTTCGAGGCAATCAAGGCGCACACCAGCGTCGAATCGCTCGCCGTTTTCAACCACGTAAGTAAGTACGCGGCGCATATCGCTGTCCTGAACATTCCCGGAGAGCACCATTGGCTGCTCGGCACTGAGCTGAAGTTGTACGTCGGGAGAACCGGAACCGGAGGAAGGCGAAAAGCTGAGGCCCGAAAATTTCATCTTCGAAAGCTGCTCTTCCGTAAGCGGCGGCTTGGCTGTGACGTTCATGGCTTGACCGTTGGCGCCCCCGCGATTGCTGTCCTGCATCCACGGAACAACCTGCGTTCCTACTACGATTCCGAGAAGCACCAGCAGCACGCCGCTCCAGGCGGGGCGCAAGGCCATCCAGCGGCGCATCCAGCCGAAGGGACGCCAGTGTTCCTGAATGGGAGGCGCGGAAAGATCATCCAGAGCTTCGGCAAGCTCGCTGCGGCACTGCGAGAGGAGAATCCCGGAAGAATCAAGTTCATCGGCCGGTTGCAATGCGGCGACCATGGCTTTCTGGAGGTCGTTTTCTTCGGCAAGCAGGGCGGCGCACGCTGCGCAATTCGCGACGTGGGCCTCAATCTGTTTGCGTTCCTTCTCGCTCACTTCGTCGCAAGCGTAGAAAACCAGAATCGGGGCAAGGTCTTTGCAGCTCACGTTCTTTTCAAAGACGCTCATCGCAGCCCTCCTAATTCCTGCCGGAGTTTGCGCGTGGCGCGGAACAGCGAATTCTTCACTGTTTCTTCGGTGGTGCCGAGTGCGTCGCCAATCGCTCGCAGCTTCAGCCCCTGGTAATGCTTCATCTCAAAAACAATGCGTTCGCGCGGCGACAGTCGCTCCATCGCTGTAGCGATGCGCGCCTTGATTTCCTTGCCAATGAAGGTGCGTTCGGGGTCCAGAGTCGGGCGTTGTTCGCGCTGGCGCTCGAAGAAATCGGCGATGCCTTCTTCGTGGTGGCCGGAATTCACTTCCGGAGATTGGTCTTCCGGCCGCGCCTGGCGCCGGCGCAAGTGGTCCAGGCAGACATTGGTAACGATGCGGTAGAGCCAGGTGTAGAAACTGCACTCGAAGCGGAATCGGTGGAGATTGCGGTAAACCTTGAGGAAAGCTTCCTGGTAGACGTCCCGAGCGTCCTCCGGGCGTTTCATCAGATTCAGGGCCAGCCGCAGGACGTCCCGGTCGTGGCGGCGAACCAGTTCCTCGAAAGCCACACGGCTGCCAGCTTGCGCTTCTGCAACCAGGACCCGCTCATCGAGGTGGGACAATGAGATCACCGAAGCCAGGGCGGCGTCCGTGCTACCCGAGCGACCGTTATTATCGGCCAAAGCCAGAGCCCATCTGGGGAGCGGCATATTTCGCTTTCTTTTCGCGTGAATCGGCGTTGCCGCTTCTAATGCAACACCTTAGCGCAGATTCTAGCACTCAGCGGAACGCTGCGCAGCACACGACCACCCAATTTGGACGTACCCCTCCCCCTTGGGTGAGCACCGCTTCCCATTAGTACAACGGTTTTTCTGTGGATTTTGTTTCCGGTTTATCTAAGATTTTAGACGCCCAAAACTGGATTTAGGGTCGCCCGCGCAGGGGCAATACCTTCAGATCGAGGCCCTAAATGGGATTTGTCGAATCGCCCATGCGCCATGAAACAAGCGGCCAGGTGAAGAGCAGGACCAGCACCGCCAGAACGGCGCAGCCATTGGTGCGATAGAACGAATCCGGTTGCGCCAGCAGCTCGGCTGCCCCACCCAGTAAGGAAGTTCCCGCCACAACCAAGAAACAGGCGAGAATGTTGAAACGCAGCAGGTAGCGCACCCCCAATACGACAACGCTCAGAAGAATCAACTGCGTCAGGAATTGTTTCGCCAGATCGGCGGGGCTGCCCCAGTTTCCGGGCGTAACAGAAAGTGCGCCGAGAAGCAGCAGCAGAATCCGCACACCTGGATTGCGAACTTGTGCCGCAACGAAGGCCGCAACCGCGACCACGATTCCCGTGAGCAGCAAACCATGTTGCAAAGTGCCTGCGATGGAGGAGACTGCGGGAAGAATGGCATCAAACTCCTGGCCAAAGAAAGCGGGCAGGGCGCGATGCAATGTCGGCCAGTGCGTCGATGCCAAGGCGACAAGCCGTTGCAGGCCCAGCAGAGCAGCCGATCCGCCAAGGCCGATGCAAACCGCATCGCGATAATAATTCGCCGGCATGCCCGCCCAGCCGAGAAGGCGCTCCTCACCGAAAGCCCGCGCGGCATAGAACCTCGCCATTCCGAACAAGAGGGCGATTGCGCCGAAAACGAACGGAGCTCCGAAAAACACGCCAATTGCAAACCCAGCGTAAGTGAACTTCAAAGGATTCGAGGTGTCGTACGCGTTTAATAAACTAGGGATGTTGCTTCCAAATATGAAAACCAAAAGAAAGCCACAAAATCCCCAGAGCGACCACAGTCCGATGCGTTTCCATGGAATCGCGCGCGCCGCATCCGATTTCAAGTTCTTGAGGAATATGATGAGCCCCGTCATTCCCAGTCCGCCGAAAAACAGCCCTGGAATCGCATAATTGACGGTGGTGCGAGCTGGCGTAAGCTCCTTCTGCTTGCGCACCCATTCGTCGGGAATTTTGATGTAGGTGCGGTAATTCGCCACTTCGTCTCCCAGAACCTGAACATCAATTCGGGCATACGGGTGTTCCGTGGTGTTATCGGCAGCAACAGAACCTGCATCAAGCGGCGTATTCTGCTGCCACGTCAGTGAATGATCGATCCGGTGCGGTTTTTTGTCCGAATTGGATTCGACCAGCGCCCAGGCTTTGAGATCGATTTTCTTTTCTTCGGCCAGGAATTTCTCCGCGCGCGCCCTGGCTTCTTCTTTGGTCAGCGAAGGACCTGGCGTTTCCTCTGCCAGAGTATGGTGAAAAGAGTGGAGTGAGCCATCGGGACGCAGAATCACCGCGAACTCTTCCGGCTGGCCGTCGCGAAAATAGCGCACGCGCCAGAGTGCTGCCGGCACCTGATTTGCGTAGATGGCGTTGGTTCCGGCAATGCCGATGCGCTGGCGCAAGTATTCGTTAGTGATGGGATTGGCGATTTCCGCTAGAATGGTGGCATGGTGGTAGGAATTTGGATTCACGTGGCGCTGCCGCAGGATCTCATCCGCATGCGTGCGAGCCGAACGCGCATCTACAGAAAGCTTCAAATAATCGCCGATCGCTTCCGGCTTCAGGCGCCAGACTAGCGCGCCGCCAATCACCATACAGACAACTAGAAATGCGATCACTCCTGGGGCCAGCGCGTCATAGCGGGTCGATTTGGCTTCTACTGGCGCGGCAGCGGGTTCCGCGTTGAAATCAATTTCCGGCGCGGGCTCGGAACGATTAAGCAAGTCTTCGCCCGTTTCGAATCCGCCGCGCGTCAGATAGGAAATGCACGCAAACGCCAGCGGGGCCATCGCTGCTGCGGCCACTACTGCTCCCGAAACCTTGAAGTACAAACTGTTTGAGCGCATCAGCAGCAAACCGACCAGCGAAGCGTCCACGGTGTAGTGCCAAATCAGCGTCGCCAGGATTCCCCAGCGCAGCATGACGATGCCGGCGACGATTCCCACGAGTCCGATTTCAATGCCCCGGATGTACGCGGGTTCCTGCGGATAGTTGCTGTGCAGGAAGCTCCAGAGAAACGCCGGCAAAATCACCGCGATCCATCGGGAGCCGGTAATCCGTTTGAAAAATGGAATTGCAAACAGACGAAACGTGAATTCTTCATTTGTCGAAGCGAGTAGCCCGATGGCCGCCCCGGAGATCCAGGGAAACGCGGTGTTCACCGAATCATCGAAATTCAACTCCTGCGGCGCCCATGCGCCGTACTTGCTCGCCACCACATAAAACGCCACGACGTACCCGATGTGCGCTGCCGCCATGGAGACTCCCACCACGGCCGCCGAGAAAAATTCCTTCGATCGCAAACCGCGCAACGTAAACGCGCGCGACAGCCGCATTCGTTCAGGCTGCGACGCGCGATACAACGGTTCGGCGGAAGGAAGCACCAGCGTGACCGTCAGAGCCGTAGCCACCGAGAACAGCAAAGCCAGCGTGAGTTTTATCGCTATGAAGTTTGCGTACGGTTGATTGGTGTCGTAGCTCGATGCCCAGTGCGGCCAGTCATTCAGGTTTTGCAGGAACAGCAGCCCCGCCACAAACAGCCCCAGCAGAATCGCGCCCCGCCACTTCGTCTGCCCCTGCTTTGTGAATCGAATCGCCAGCCACACTGCTACCGCCAGCAGCACGATGTACGGCACGGTAAAAACTAGCGCCAGCGTATTGTTTCCTGAGCGCAGCCGCGCGAAGCTCCGTTGCCACGCTTCCGGAACTTGTAGGAACTCTTCGCTCCCGCCAATTCGGTCTCCCTGAACGCTGACCTTCAAGCGGTACGGCGCGTCGTGAAGGATTTTAGCGAGTTTCCAAGAGTTAAAAGCGCTCCCAGGGATCGCTGGAAAGCGTTGTTTTTCCCAGGTGAACGACCAATCCGTGCGCTTCGGCCTTTTGTTCGAATTGGCCTCCTCCGACAGGGCGGTCCAGCCACTCAGGTCCACGTCGAGCTTTGCGCTGAGATAATTTCGCGCAGCGGCTTCCGCGGCGGCGCGGTCCAGCGAGGGCTCGGCCCGCGATTCTTCAATTTTGTGCTCGTAGCCGGCAATCTGCCCCGCGGGGCTCACCCGTAGGCGGAACTCTTCCTCCTGCTGTGGCTTAAAGAAGCGCACTTCCCAATACCATACGTGCAGGTCCGACGACATGAGCTGATTCGCTTGCCGCAGGTCCAGCTCGCGTTCGAGGTAAGTCTTGGCTTCCTCGTCCACGTCGAAAGCGACTGCGGATCGGTAGCCGCTGACGTTCTCTCCCAGGCCGGTGACAAATTTTTCCGCGTGCGCGAGTGCCTCTTCGCGGGAAACCTGGAAATTAACCGAAGCTTCCGGGAACGCCCGGAAAAAATACTTTTGCGCGAAGACGATGCCGAGAATTCCCGTCATCACCCATAGGAACAGCGCACGCTTCTCTGAACCCGTCAGACGGTCTCCCGCCAATGGAACCTCCCCGTTTGCCACACGAAACCTCACTCTATCCATACGGGTGGCGCCGACGCAAGTTTCGCCGGTTCTATATCTTAGCAGCGGGGATGATATAAAGAGGATGCCCTCATTGGCGCGGCGGGCGCATTTACCAATGGCCATGAACCTCAGCACCGAAGTCCGCATGATCAAAGGCGTCGGCCCGCAGCGCGCCGAACTCCTCGCTCAGCGCGGCATCTACACGCTCGAGGATCTGCTCGGCTATCTCCCCTTTCGCTACGAAGACCGCATCCATTTTTCCAAAGTGAAAGACATCCAGCCCAACGGCACCTACACCATTCGCGCCCGCGTCATGAGTGGCCAGGCCATCCGCAGCATGCGCGGCGGCCGCGACGCCATCTATCACTTGCTCGTCCAGGACGAAGCCGGCGGCTCGCTCCCCTGCAAATTTTTTCACGGTGGCTATCTCGAAGGCCGCTTGAAACCCGGCCAACTCCTGATCCTCCATGGCAAAGCCGAAATCGACAAGCTTCGCCCCGCGCGCCTGGAGATGATCAATCCGCAGATCGAAGTCCTCAGCAACGCGGAACTGGACTCCACCGAAGTCGGCCGCATCGTCCCGATCTACGAAGCGATCGGCACCTTCGGCTCCCGCCAGATTCGCCGCGCCATGTACGCCGCCGTGCAAGTCATCGATCAGCGGATGCCCGATGTTCTTCCCGAAAAGTTGCGCGCCCGGCTCGGCTTTCCGGCGCGCGGCGAAGCACTACTTCACACGCACTTCCCTGAACCCGGCGAATCCCTCGATGCACTCAATACTTTTCGTTCCTCGGCGCAACAGCGTCTCATCTTCGAAGAATTTTTTCTCTACCAGCTCAGCCTCGCGCTCGACCGCCAAGCCACCCGCAAGGAAAACGCCATTGCCTTCCGCCTCCGCGAAGACGCCGTCCGCGAAGCCCTCAAGCGCATCCTCCCCTTCAAGCCCACCGCCGCGCAAAAACGCGTCCTCGCCGAAATCGCCGCTGACCTGGAAAAGCCCTCCCCCATGAATCGTCTTCTTCAAGGCGACGTCGGCAGCGGTAAAACCATCATCGCCCTACAAGCCGCCGTCATCGCCATCGAAAATGGCACCCAAGCCGCCCTCATGGCGCCCACCGAAATCCTTGCCGTCCAGCATTTTCTTTCCGCGCGACGCATCCTCGCCAAGGCCGGCTATCGCGTCGAACTCCTCATCAGCGGCCGCAAAGCCGCGGAAAAATCCGCCGTCCTCGAACGCATCCGTTCCGGCGAAGCCCAGCTTGTCATTGGCACCCACGCCCTCATCGAAGACAACGTCGCCTTCGCCCGCCTCGGCTTCGTCGCCATTGACGAGCAACACCGCTTCGGCGTCCTCCAGCGCAAGCGCCTCATGGACAAAGCTGCCGCCCACGGCCACGCCCCGCACGTCCTCGTGCTCACCGCCACGCCCATCCCTCGTACCCTCTCGCTTACTCTCTACGGTGACCTCGACGTTTCCGTCCTGGACGAACTCCCGCCCGGCCGCACTCCCATCATCACGCGCATGACTACCGAGCAGCATCTCCCCGGCGTTTGGGAATCTCTCCGCCGCGAAGTCGCCGCCGGGCACCAGGCCTACGTCGTTTATCCCGTTATCGACGAATCCAAGCTCGAACTCAAAGCCGCCGTCGAAGAATTCGAGCGCCTCTCCCACGAAGTTTTTCCCAAACTAAAGCTTGGCCTCCTGCACGGCCGCCTCTCTAGCGATGAAAAAGAAGAAGTCATGCAGCGCTTCCGCAAAAACGAAGCGCAAATCCTCGTCGCCACCACCGTTGTCGAAGTCGGCGTCGACGTCCCCAACGCCACCGTCATGGTCATCGAGCACGCCGAGCGCTTCGGCCTCGCCCAGCTCCACCAGCTTCGCGGACGCATCGGCCGCGGCGCACAGAAATCCCATTGCCTCCTCGTCGCCCCTTTCCGCATGACTGATGAAGCCCGCACCCGCCTCGAAACCATGGTGCGCACCACCAACGGCTTCGAGATCGCCGAAACCGATCTCCTCCTCCGCGGCCCCGGCGAATTTTTCGGCACCCGCCAGGCCGGCAATCTGGGCTTTCACATCGCCAACCCCTTGCGCGATAAAGAACTCCTCGAACTCGCCCGCCGCGAAGCCTTCGCCCTAGCCGCCGATTCCGCCCAGCGCGAAGCCCTGCACCGCCTCCTCCGCCAACTCCCGCCCGAATGGCAGCGGCGCTACCACCTAGCCCACATCGGTTGACTCAGCGCGATCCCGGGACGATTGGGGCGTCAGCAATGACACGCGGTAGCAATCGACAATTGGGCCGCTGCACCTGCCGTAGCCACCCGCAGGCCACAAATCAACTTCAAGTACGTTGTTTTTTCCGCGCTCGGGTTAATGTTCCTGTTCGTCGTCTGGCAAGACGAGTGCTTCATCGTTGACTTTTCGGATCCGGGTTGGACGTGTTTCTTTCCCGTGCCCTGGGGGCTTCTTCCCCACGGGCTGGGGAGGGCTGATGGCGCTACTAATCGGCGAAGAGCGCGAAGATCCTTTTGCCAAGGATCTCCGCGCCCGTAGAGAACAGACTGTTTGAATAATGGAACCGGCAAATTTTCCTACGGGTTCGTCGGGATTACTCCAGGCTTAAACAGGTCGGACAAATCGCTAGCGTTGGCCGCATCCCCGAGAAATGGCGACCCGACCGAAGTGGCTTTCACGTGGAAAATTTCCTGCATAGTACGCAAATCGGAGGAATGCGTATAGTCAATCGAACTCGCGTAGGGAAGGCCGTTCTCGTTCTCATGAGCGAGGTTGGAGATGATAATCTCGCCGATGGTGTGGTTGAAGTCGTCCCCGTTATCTCCCGGCGTGCCGTCGCTTTCCGATTCGTCCCACCACAGGATGATCACGCCACCATCTTTGTAAGCGTCCGACGACATGATTACAGGAACAATCCGGCTCAGGAAATTATCGCCCTGCCTGATATTGGCTGCATCGCCGGTCAGCCCTGCAAACCCGGAAGTTAATCCCGTGTGCATGTCGTTGTATTGGTTGGGCGTAATCCAGACGTAATCGGCTACATGGCCCTCGGCCAGGTCGAACGCCAGTCGCTGTAATGGCGCGTAGTGTCCGGCTAGCGGGTTGGCGGGAGTTGTATTGTTGCCGCCATTGGTGTCAGTGAAGAACGCCTGCGGATTGTGTTTGACGGCATAGTTGAACTGGTTCGCATCGTTATATTCATTCAGGTAACCGGGAGCGAATACCCCCGAAAAGCTCACGATCGGAGAGGTCCAGAGATGTCGCGCGAGAGGCACATTGATAAGCTGTGCGTCCACATTCGTCATCAGGTCGATGTCTTCCTGATACGACTTCCATGATTTTCCGGCCATTTGCATGAGGCCAGTCAAGTGCTGATTGGTGTCCTGGTTCGTTCCGCCAGGAACTTTAAACGGGTCGTTGTCATTCAGCACGCCGAAATTGGTCCCCGCTTCCGACCAAAGATAGTTAGGTTCAGAAGGATGAATGTGTGCATTGCTTCCGCTCGGAGTGGCCAAAACATTGTGGTAGGCCGTTGCGTAGGAGACGTGCTTGCTGATGTTCTCCACGTGGCCATCCACGAATGCCAGGGCTGTTCCGTTCACAAGGCTGTTAATGAACGGAGCATTCGGATTTTGAAAAATCTGCTGAATCCCGCCTGGGACGCTGGTCGGCTGAGTCCAGTCGTGGTTCTCCATCGCGATTACGAACACGTGCTTGATTTCCCGGGAATCCCGGTCATCCCGGTCTTCCTGGGCCCTTGCGCTCCAACTGCTCATTCCGGCAACGATTGCAAACACCCCGATAAGGCGGATATATCTGTGCAGGGACATCGAAACCTCCAAGTCTGTGATTTGCGGCAGCACTAGCACGCTTCTGGGGTCATTTTTCAGGTGCCCCGGTCGGCCGGAT
>Ga0209415_10017965_pt1 | contig 11198 bp, 10 predicted proteins | sample PeaSoiSIISIP2007_FD_187696 | JGI IMG/M metagenome (GOLD analysis project Ga0209415, IMG submission 187696) | Peat soil microbial communities from Weissenstadt, Germany - SII-SIP-2007 (SPAdes) (version 2) | ecosystem: Environmental > Terrestrial > Soil > Wetlands > Peat | place: Germany...
GCGGCGCAGCTCGCGTTCGTCGTCGTCGCCGCGCTCCTCGTGTACGGCTTCGTCGCCGTGACGAAAGAAGGCGAGTCCCGGCGGGTGTGCAGCGCGCCCTGCTTCCTGCACCCCGACTACATGGCGGCCGACAGAAAGGCACCGGACTTCGCGCTGAAGGACATCCACGGCGCCACCGTCACCCTGCAGAGCCTGCGGGGGAAGGTGGTCGTGCTGAACTTCTGGACCAAGACGTGCGGGCCGTGCATCGAAGAGATGCCGGAGCTCGCCGAGCTGGCAAAGGTCGTGCGCGACCGGCCCGACGTCCTGGTCGTCACGGTCTCGGTCGACGACGGGCCGGCGGACGTGAAGCCGACGCTCCAGACCGTCCTCCGCGAGGAGCCCCCGTTCGGAGTCCTCTTCGATCCGGACGCAAAGGTCGTGCGCGAGAAATACGGGACGCGGCTCTTCCCCGAGACATGGTTCATCGACAAGCGCGGCGTCATCCGCGCGCGCTTCGACGGCGCGCGCGAGTGGGCGAACCCGCTCGTCGTCGACTACATCGACGCCCTCCGGCGGGGAGACTACTGCTCGGTGAAGATCGACGGCCACACGCTGAAGGGCACCGCCGCGAAGGTGTGTAGCGAAATGACCGGCTCCTGAGCGAGTAGTTGGGAACTGCGCCCGGTGCTCGAGTCGTGTTGAACGAAGGTCAATCGGAGGCTATAGGAACATCGTGCCCCCCCGTCGCGCCGGAGCCGCCCGCCTCGATCCTCCGCGCGCTCGCCTGGACGTCGAAGAGCGCCGCCGTCAGCTCATCGAGCTCGGGTCGCGCCTCTTCAGCTCGCGGACGTACGACGAGGTCTCGATCGATGAGCTCGCGCGTGCGGCGGGCATCTCCAAGGGCCTCCTCTACCATTACTTCCCGACCAAGCGGGACTTCTACGTCGCGACCGTTCGGCATGCCGCCAAGGACCTCCTCGAGCGGACGTTCCGGCCGAGCGAGATGACCGCCGCGGAGCGCCTGCAAGGCGGCCTCGACGCCTTCCTGGAGTACGTCTCGGAGCACGGGACCGCGTACACGTCGCTCCTCCGGAGCGGGATCGGCGCGGATCTGGAGGTGGCGCGCATCGTCGACTCGACGCGCGAGGAGTTCTGCACGCGCCTCGTGGAGGGGCTGGGGATCGATGCACCCGGCCCCCTCATGCGACCCGCGCTGCGAGGCTGGGTCGGCTTCGTCGAGGCCGCAACGATCGACTGGCTCAGCTCTCCTCGCCCCGCCGAGCGAGCGGCGCTCCGCAGCTTCCTCGTCGAGGTCCTCTTCGCGATGGTGCTCATCGCCGGCAAGTGAGCTCTACGGATAGAGGCCCGGCGTTCGCGCGCCTTCTCGCCACGCCGGGTGCCACCAGGGGTCGCAGGCCCATCTCGCAGCGAACGCGTCGCGGATCACGAGCTCGGCGAGCTTGCCGCGCGGGGAGAAGCCCCACGGTGGCTCCTGAGACGTGTCGTCGGGATCCGCGTACAGTCGCCACACGAAGAAGCCGGCGAAGTCCCGCTCGTCGAGCATCGGCGCGAGCAACGCCCGGTACGCGTCTGCCTGGGCCGTCTCGTTCACCATCACCGCGCTCATCGCGTCGGGCCATTCCCAGGGTCGGACGGCGGGATCGGGGCGCGTCGTGTATCCGGTCTCGGTGAAGACCACGGGCTTGTGCCATCGCTCGGCGAGGGCGTGGACCTTGGCCGCGGCTTGACGCGCACCCAAGGCGAGCTTCCAGGTTGGCCCACCCGCCTCCTCGGCGAGAGGGTAGAACGCATTGATACCGATGACGTCGAGCTGCCCGAGGATGACCGTCTGCTCGACGTCGTCCCAATTGGCAGAGTACGAGACGATGCCGTGGTAGATGCGGCGTACGTCGTCGAGCACGCGCGAGAAGCTCGGCGCGCGCACGGTCGTCACCCATGAGCGCAGCTCCACGCCGACCGAGAACATGTCGACGCGCGTTGCCTGAGCGATGTTCGCCCACGCCCGGATGAAGCGCCCGTAGCTCCCCGCCCAGCGCTCCCACCCGTCGTCTGTCTTCGGGTCGATCTCTCCTCGCCAGCCGCCGGACTCCACCCAGAGCGGCGGCACGAGCATCACCTTCAGCCCCCGTGCGTGCGCCATCGCGACGGCGCGGGTGACGTCTTGGCGGTTGCGGTCGAAGGGCGCCTCGAACGTGAGATCCACCCCGGTGCCGGACAGATCCGCCACCCGTCCGAACGGCGTCAGCGAGACCCACGTCGCACCCATCGCGCGGACCTCGGCGAGCGCACGGTCGAAGGCCGGCGACGCGTATCCGACCCCCGGGTGGTACCCGTTCTCGATGGGGCCGATGGTGATCCCGCGCACGCCCTCCAGCTCCGCGCGCATCCACGCGTCGGCGCCGGGCAACGCAAGTGCGAGCCGGGCCGCAACCGCGAACGCGACGAGCGCGGCATCCGTCACGCTCCGCCCTCCAGCAGGGCGTCGGTGACCGACTCGAGGTCCGGAGCCGTCGCGTCCGCTCCGGCCCGCAGGAGATCGTCGCGCGAGCACGAGTGCGTCACGGCGACGCACCGGAGGCCCGCGCGCTTGGCCGCGATCACGCCGCCCGTCGAGTCCTCGACGACGACCGCACCGCCCGTGTGGCCGAGACGCCGCAGCTCGTCGACGGCGAGGAGAAAGGGGGCCGGATCAGGTTTCGATATGGGCGTGCGCTCTGCGCTGACGATGAAGGCAACCGCGGATCTCACGCCGATCTTCTCCAGCGCGAACGTGATCTCGCCCTCGAGCGCCCCGGACACGATCGCCACCGGTCCCCGTGCGGCCCGCCTCGTGACGAGCGCCGAGGCACCCGGGAAGACCCGGAAGGACTCCCGGAAGCGGGCCATGACGAGCGGGCTCTTGGCCGCCACGAGGGCACGTACGTTCTCCTCGCGGAGCGTCCGCCCCTCGCGCGAGAGCACTGCGCGAAAGACGCCGGCGTCGTCCATGCTCAGGTAGCGCTCCACATATTCCTCTGGGCCGATGGCGACGCCGTGGTCGGCGAGCACGTCGTTGAACGCCGCGAGGTGCACCGGCTCGCTATCGACCAGCACGCCGTCGAAGTCGAAGAGCGTCGCGAGCACGAGCGCAATCCTTACTTCTGCGCCGCTTCGAGGTCGAGCGCGACGATCACGGCGCGGCCGAAGCGCGCATCGATGGGCAGGGTGCGTGTGGCGTAGCCTGCACGGCGTACGACGAGGGTGTGCGCGCCGGGCCGCAGCTCGGTCGTGGCGGGCGTTGGACCGAACGCCGTTTGCCCGTCGACCGCCACCGTCGCGCCCGCAGGGATCGTCGTGACGGTGAGCGCGGAGGTCCGCGCGCGGATGGCCACGACCTCGCGCTGGGCCTCGACTCGGTCTGCCGGTGGCAGGTCACGCTGCGCGAGATACTCGTCGAGCGTCCGCGCGGCGCCTTCGGGGTCGTCGAGGCGCTCGAGGCACCGCGCGATGTTCCATAGCTCGCTCGGCGGGCCTCCCAGGGTGCGCGCCGAGCGGAAGTAGGCCAGGGCGTCTGCGTAGCGTGATCCGGCAAAGCTCCTCACGCCCTCTTGATCGAGCTCACGCGCGGCGCCGACGTCGGGCCTCGCGTAGAGGAGCAGTTCCGCGCCGCCCACCTTGACGCCACCGTCCGCCCGAGGAGTGCACGCGCCTACCGCCAGGAGCGCGATCGTCGGAAGCCGCGTCATGTCCCGCGGTGCCCAGCTTACATCACGGCTGATTCAGGCCGCGATCAGCACGATGCGCGTCACCTCGGGTGGCGCCCCGACGCGCGAGGGCGGTCCGACCGTCCCGAAGCCACGATTCACGTAGAGCGTCGTGCCACGGACGGCGTAAATCCCGGCCACGTAGCGAAAGAAAAGGTCGGCCGGACGGAAGCCTGGGTTGATCTGTCCTCCGTGCGTGTGCCCGGAGAGCTGGAGGGCGACGCGCCCCGCCCAGAGGTCGACCGTGGGGGGCTGGTGCGACAGGAGGATGCGAGGGGCGTCCGGCGGGACCGCCGAGAGGGCGCGGTCGAGCAACGCTCCGGCGCCTCCGTAGCGCGCAGACCACCGGTCGTCCACACCGAGCAGCGCGAAGCCGCCGCCGTCGCGCGGGCGAATGAGGCGCCCCTGGTTGACGAGGGCGTTGACGCCGCCGCTGCGCAATGCGTCGGTCACCGCGCCGGCGCCCGAATAATGATCGTGATTCCCTAGGATGGCGGCGACACCGTCGCGCGGGGAGAGGTCGGCGAGCTTGCGGGCCACGAAAGGCGCGAACCCCGGATCGAGGTCCACGATGTCCCCGGTGACGACGACCAAGTCGGCGCGGGCCCGACGGACAAGGTCGAGGCCGGAGTCGAAATCGCGCTCGGCGAGGTGGGGCCCCATGTGAAGGTCGCTGATCTGCGCGATCGTGTATCCATCGAGGGCTCGCGGCAGTCCTGGGATCCGCACGGGGACCTCGCACAGCTCGAACATGTGACGCCCGCGAAGTGCTCCCCAGCCGAGAACGGCCCCCGAGACGCCAAGGACCGCGACGCCGCCGGTTCCCTCGACGACCTGCCGCCGCGTCAAGCCGCCGGGAGCTGGATAGGGGGACTGTACGGCCCCCCGCCGGCGGGCCCGCGCGAGGATCCACGACAGCCCCCGGAGGATCGTGATCGGCGCGGCCGCGATGCCCATCGCGATGAGGAGGATCGACCCCATCGTGTGCACCTCGTCCGCGAAGGGGCCGTGGCCGTGCGTCGCGATCCATCCGGTCACTATCTGCTCGACCAGGAGCACGGTGAGCGCGATCGCGAGGCCCCGGCGCCGCTCGCCGAGCCACGGGAAGGCCGAAGTCGCCCACTGATGGAAGACCCAGAGTGCGGCCGTGTTGATCAGAAGCGAAAAGACGAAGAACATCGAGCGGGGAGAGCGGTCACGGTTTCTCTAGCACGCCGCTGACGACGCGCTCGACGCGGGCGTAGTCGCGCCCGAGCTCGATCTCAGCGATGGCAGCGCGCACGAACATTTCAACGACCGCGGGCGCGTGACCCTTCCCGACCTCGACCGCCAACACACCCCCCGGCGCAAGATGGGCGGGGGCCTCCGCGACGATCGCTCGGACGACATCGAGGCCATCGTCGCCGCCGTCGAGCGCCAGGCGAGGCTCGAACTCGCGGACGTCCGGCGCGAGGGTCGGCAGCTCGCCGGACGCGATGTACGGAGCGTTCGCGGTCACGAGGTCGAAGCGGCACGAGGAGTCGACGGCGGCGAACAGGTCTCCTCGACGGAACGCGACGTTGTATGCACCCAGGCGCGCGGCGTTGTCGCGCGCCACGGCGAGGGCGTCCTCGCTGATGTCCACCGCCACGACGGTGGACGTCGGGCGCTCGCGCGCGAGGGTGATCGCCACGCAACCGCTGCCGGTACAGAGGTCGAGGGCGCGCATCGACATCGACCGTGGACGAGTGCGGCCCAGCGCGACCTCGACCATCGCCTCCGTGTCGGGCCGCGGAACGAGGACGCGCCGGTCGACCCTGAACGTGCGGCCGTAGAACTCCTTGGCTCCCAGGATGTATGCGGTCGGCTCCCGGGCGCGACGGCGCTTGACGAGCTCGCGGAACCGCCCGAGATCCTCCGCCTGCAGTGGACTCTTCGCGTCGACGATGAGGCGGATCCGGGTCGAGGACAGGGCATGGGCAAGCAAGACCTCCGCGTCGAGGCGAGGTGTCTCGATCCCGCGGGCCCTGAAGTCGTCCGTCGCCCAGCGAAGGACCGCCTCGATCGTCCACGAGTCCGTCTGCGGCGCAGCCGAGGGCACCCCCGCCGTCCTAGCTCGCTCCGAGGCGCGCCCGCGCCTCGTTCACGACGCGTTCGACCTCGGCCTTCACGGCGTCACGCCGGGCCGCACTCGTCGCCTCGAAGCGCATGACGAGCACCGGTCCGGTGTTCGACGCGCGGACGAGCCCCCACGCGGGGTCGGCTTCGCTCCCGAACGAGATGCGCGCGCCGTCGATGTCGACGACCGGCTTCCCCGATCCCCGGTAGTACGACCGGACCTCGCCGACCACGTCGAATTTGATCGCGTCCGGGCAGTCCACCCGGATCTCCGGAGTGGAGAACGTGCGCGGCACGTCGGCGAGCATCTCGGAGATCGTACGCGGATCCCGGGCAAGGATCTCGAGCAGGCGGAGGGACGCATAGATGGCGTCGTCGTAGCCGTAGTAGCGATCGGCGAAGAAGAGGTGGCCGCTCATCTCGCCGGCGAGCAGCGCCCCCTCTTCTTTCATCTTCGTCTTGATGAGCGAGTGCCCGGTCTTCCACATGATGGGGCGCCCGCCGTGCCTCGCGATGTCGTCATAGAGTGTCTGGGAGCACTTGACCTCGCCGAGGATCGCAGCTCCCGGCTTGTCGGCGAGCAGCGCTCGGGAGAAGAGGATCATCAGCCTGTCCCCCCAGACGATCTCGCCGTTCGCGTCGACCGCGCCCAGCCGGTCGGCGTCGCCGTCGTAAGCGATGCCCACGCGCGCGCCGGTGCTCCGGACGCGGGCGACGAGCGACTCGAGGTTCGCGGGCACCGTGGGATCGGGGTGATGGTTCGGAAACCGGCCGTCCATGTCGCAGAAGAGCGGATCGGGCGACAGGCCGAGTTTCTTCATGCACGCGAGTCCGACGGGCCCGCCGGAGCCGTTACCCGCGTCGACCACGAACTTGATGTCGCGCTTCTCCAGGTGGATGCCGCTCGTGACCATGTCGATGTAGCGATCGCGGATGTCGACATGCTCCACGCGGCCTCGAGCGCCCCCCGCCTTTAGGGTCCCGGCTTCCACCGTCTTGCGCAAGGCCTGGATGTCGGCGCCGAAGAAGCTGGCCTTGCCCCGCATCATCTTGAAGCCGTTCTCGTCTCCGGGGTTGTGGCTCCCCGTGATCATCACACCGCCGTCGGTCTCGAGCGCGTGCACCGACCCGTACAGCATCGGCGTCGGCCCGACGCCCACCTCGACTACGTCGGCGCCGGCGGTGGTCAGCCCGTCGACCAGCGCCCCGAGAAGCCTATCGCTCGAGAGGCGGCAGTCCCTTCCGACGGCGATGCGAACGCGGCGAGCCCCCGCGCCGATTGCCGTGGCGAACCCGTTCCCGATTCCGCGTGCGATGCCGTCGGTGAGGTCGCGGTCGGCGATGCCACGGATGTCGTATTCGCGGAAGGCATGGGCGGGGAAGGGCATGGTGATCCTCGGAGCCTTGCGCCTCCGCAGTCGCCGCGCAAGTACCTCCCCCTTTCGCGCGCGCGTTCTCCAACCTTTGCTAGATTCGCGCCCAGCCGTGGACTCTCTTCCGCCACCCCCGCCTGCCGAGCACGCCTACGCTCCGGGCGACATCTACCCGGTCGGGCAGCGGGAGAAGGATCTCTGTGCGTCGGCCAGTCGTACGGACTGGCTGTATCTGGGGGGCTTGCTCGCGCTGGACGTGGGCGCGATCTGGGTCGGGAGCTCGGGAACGATCAAGTTCTCGAACAGCGTCCCGCTCCGTTTCAGCGGACCCGCGATGATTGGCCTTACCTGGGGCGCAACCGTCGGGGGGGCGTGGCTGGCGCTGCCGAAATGCTCGCCGGACTGGGTCGGCGGGGCTCCTCGCGAGGGGGACGTGCACGCAAGCTGGCCCCTCGCTGTCGCGCTCGCCATGCTGGCAGGGGCCACCGCGCCGATCGTCAACGGGATTGCGATCGGCTTCGACTTGCCGCCGGCGTGGTCGACCGTCGAGCGCGAGATGCACGTCGTGACGGCGGCCGTGGCGGGCTTCGGCGGGGCGCTCTTGCCGTACCTGGTGCCGCCGCGGACGTGGGCGGCGAAGCTCGAGCTCGACCGCATCCGCGTCGGGGCGGACGGGCGGGGCGGGGCGTACCTGCGGTACGCGGTCACGTTCTAAGCGTTGGGTGAGGGCAGGTTACCCTGCAGGCTTGAGGAACCTCGCCAGGATCTTCTTCTCCCCCCATCCCGGAAAGAACGCGACCACCGCCGGCTCGCCAGCCCTCGCCACTCCCACGACCTCGCCCTCGCCAAAGCGGTCGTGCTTCACCCGCGCGCCGCGGCGAAGAGGCATCTCGGTGACGTCGGCGGTGCGATCGTCGAAGAAGTCGTGGTCGACGTACCGCTCGCCGGGGTCCGGCGTGGCGGGTGTCGCCGTGGCCTGGGGGTGATGCCACGGGCGAACCACGGGTTCCTCGTCCACGCGATCGACGTAGCGGCCGACCTGGCCCTCGCGGGCCATCGCCGCCGTGACGTGTTGCTCCGTCGCGCCCGCAGGCATCTCGCCGAGGAAGCGGCTCGGGCGGTTCCATCGCGTCGTGCCGAAGATCTGGCGGATCCGCGTGTGGGTCACGACGAGCTCCTTGCGCGCTCGCGTGATGGCCACGTAAGCGAGGCGTCGCTCCTCCTCGAGCTCCTCGCTGTGAGCGGGGTCGAGGCCCTTGTACGGGAACATCTCTTCTTCCATTCCCGTGAGGAGCACGCGCTCGAACTCCAGCCCTTTGGCGCCGTGTACGGTCATCAGGACGACCCGCCCCGCGTCGTCGAGGGCGTCGACGTCGCTCACCAGGGTGACGCGCTCGAGGTACCCGGCGACGTTCGGCCGCTCGCCGGCGGCCTCCGCCTCGGCCTCGTAGTCCTTCACCGAGCCCACGAGCTCCTTCAGGTTCTCGATCCGGGCATCGGCCTCGGCCGAGTCCTCCTTCTCGAGCGACTGCATGTACTGGGTCTCCGAGAGGACGCGCTCGAGGAGCTCGCCCGGGGAGAGGCCGTCGGCCGCGGCGCGCAGCCCGTCCAGCAGTCCGCGGAAGCCCTTCAGCTTCTTCCGCGCCGCCGCACCGAGGTCGCCCACCTCGTCGGCGCGGGGGAGCGCATCGAAGATCGGGACGTCGTGCGCGGTCGCCCAGGCGACCAGCCGCTCCACCGTGGTCTGTCCGATGCCGCGCGCGGGAACGTTGACCACGCGAAGGACGTCGACGTCGCTCCGAGCGTTGACCACGATCCGCAGGTAGGCCAGGGCATCCTTGATCTCCGCGCGGTCGTAGAATTTCGTTCCGCCGATGATCTGGTACGGCACGTTGGACGCGCGCAGCGCCTCTTCGAGCACGCGGGACTGAGCGTGGATGCGGTAGAATACGGCGATGTCGCGAGCGGCCGTGCCGCCCCCTCGGGCGCGCTCGATCGTGCTCACGACGAACGCCGCCTCATCGCGCTCGTCCCGCGCTGCGACGATGCGTACGGGATCGCCCTCGGCGTTGTCGGTCCAGAGCTCCTTGGGCTCGCGGTCTCGCGATCGCGAGATGACGCCGAGCGCGCTCGCCACGATGCGCCTCGTCGAGCGGTAGTTCTGCTCCAGCTTGACCACGGTGGCGCCGGGGTAGTCACGCCGGAAGCCGCGGATGTTGCGGACGTCGGCCCCGCGCCAGCGGTAGATGCTCTGGTCGTCGTCGCCGACGACGCAGAGGTTCTCGTGATCGCGCGCGAGCTCGCGCAAGAAGCGGTACTGCGTCGCGTTGGTGTCCTGGAACTCGTCGACGAGTACGTGATCGAACCTTTTCCGGATCTTCTCTCCCTCGGGGAAGCGCTCGAGCAGGCGCGCCACGAGCAGGATGAGGTCCTCGAAGTCGACCGCGTTGGCGGCACGGAGGCGCTCCTCATACGTGCGAAAGAGGCGCAGCGCGACGTCGTCGACGTACGAGTGAGACGCGGCCTCGTCCGGGCCACGTCCCTCCTGCTTGTGCTTGTGGATGTGCGAGAGCACGGCGCGGGGCGGGTAACGTCGCTCGTCGAGGTCATGCTCCTTCAGCGCGCGGGCCACGACAGCCTTCTGGTCCGCCGCGTCGTAGATGACGAAGTTCGAGTGGACGCCGACGGCCTCGCCGTGGGCACGCAGGAGCTTGGCGCACGTGGCGTGGAACGTCCCGACCCATAGGGCGCGCGCCATCTCCGGTCCGCACAGCCGCTCGAGCCGTGCGCGCATCTCGCCCGCCGCCTTGTTCGTGAACGTCACCGCCAGGATGCGCCAGGGTGGCACGCGCCCGCGGTCGACCAGGTTCGCGATCCGGTGGGTGATGACCCGGGTCTTCCCGCTCCCCGCTCCGGCGAAGACGAGCAGGGGACCTCCCGGATGGGCGACGGCGGCTGCCTGCGGCTCGTTGAGCTCGGCGTCGACCATCCGCGAGAACGTAGGCGTGCACAGCCGTCGAGTCGAGGGTCGACGGTGCTGCTCAGCCGTAGTCTTCCGGCGTGAACAATACGTCCCCCATACCTCGCTCCCGCATCCCTTCGCGCAGGGCGTCGACCAGGATGGAGACGACGTCGAAGCGCGTGGTCGGCGCGTAGTACTCATCTTCGCCCACCGCCGGAAGGGCGTCGAGGCGCTGAGCTACGGCATCTCCCTCTGCCGGGTCGAGGTCGAGGTGCGCGCCCCATCCCTCGGCCGCCTCCAACAACAGCGCTTCGCGCGCCATGCCGACGGGGTTGAAGGAGCAGTAGACGGTGGAGAGGCAAAGCTTCCATTCAGACAGCTGACCGGCAACGACCCATCGCGCCCCGAAGGCACGCCGGATCACTTCGCCCAGGTACGCGCCCGCGGAAGCCTGGACGACGTCGGCGGCCTCGGGCCTGTGCGGAAGCTCCGCCCTCGCATCCCGCAGCCACTGGTCGAGATAGCTCAGCGTCTCCGGCGCAAAGTCGAGCGCGCCCTTGTAGCGCGCCGCCACGAACCGAACGCACGCCGCCGCCAGCTCGGCCACCTCGATGGGCGGGGGCGAATCACGGTCGGGATTCGGCAAGAGCTCCGGCCGCTCGTCCTCCATCTCGTCTTCGACGGCGCTCGCGCTGGCCGCGCGGGCGGCTCCCGAGACGTCGTCGGTCTCCTTCTCCGGTTCGGTCGCCACGCCAGCGCATGTGGCCTAGGCTCGAATCGCCCTTTGCGCAAGCGTCACTCGCCCGCCCGGCTTTGTCGCATCGACGAGATGAGGGGCGGGGCTGGCGGTCGGGGACCAGCCGCTCTACGTTGAGTCCTTCTATGCGGCTCGGCATCTTCAGCGACATCCACGCCAACCTGGAGGCCCTTTCCGCCGTGCTCGAGGCGTATGGCAGCGAGAAGATCGACGTCTTCTACTGTCTCGGCGACACCGTCGGCTACGGCGGCTCTCCGAACGAA
>Ga0209415_10017967_pt1 | contig 11198 bp, 6 predicted proteins | sample PeaSoiSIISIP2007_FD_187696 | JGI IMG/M metagenome (GOLD analysis project Ga0209415, IMG submission 187696) | Peat soil microbial communities from Weissenstadt, Germany - SII-SIP-2007 (SPAdes) (version 2) | ecosystem: Environmental > Terrestrial > Soil > Wetlands > Peat | place: Germany...
CCCGCCGAGCCGTGGCGGGTGGCGACCGCGTCGATCACGAGCCCACCGTCGCCAGGGGCGCCGATCGCCAGCGAGTGGGCCATCGTCGTCGGCGTGCAGGGGTGGATTTTCGAGTCGTGCTCGAGGATCGCCTCGGCGATCGGCGCGCAGCCCTGCGGCTGGGCGATGTGGAGCTTCGTCTCGTCCGTCTGCGCCAGCCCCACCGCCTGCAGCTCCTGCAGCCCCTTGTGGATGCGCGATGAGAGCGTGCCGCCGGCGGCGGCCGTGACGATGTGCTGCGGCGCCTGCCACCCGAGCTGCTCCACGATCTCGTAAGCCACCGTCTTGGCGCCCTCCGCATAGAAGGGTCGCAGCGTGATGTTGGCGAACTCCAGCCCACTCATCGCCGCCACCGCGCGGCACTGGCGGTTGGCTTCGTCGTAGTTGCCCTCCACCTGGCACACCTTCGCGCCGAGCGCCCGGCACGCGCGGGCCTTGGTGGCCTCCAGGCGGTTGGGGTAGAACACGTACGCCGTCACCCCGGCCTTCGCGGCCAGCGAGGCGACGGCAGTGCCGACGTTGCCGGTCGACACGCACCCGATCTCGTCTCGGCCCAGTTCCAGCAGCCGCGCCACGGCCATCGCTACCACGCGGTCCTTGTAGGAGAGGCTTGGCCGGGAGGTCGAGTCGTCCTTGACGTAGAGCTTGCGCAGCCCCAGCTTCGCCCCGAGCTGGTCGGCGGCGATCAGGGGCGTGCACCCGGCGAACTGTCCCACCCGCGCCTCCGCGCTCTGATCGAGGATCGGCAGCAGCTCCTCCAGGCGCCAGATATTCGAGGGGCGCGACCCCATCTCCTTATCCTTTAAGAGGTCCTTCGCGCGCGCGTAGTCGTAGTCGATGTCGTAGCACTTGCCGCACTGCGCGCAGAACGCCTCCGTGTGGCTGATGGGGAAGCGCTCCTCGCAGCCCCGGCACACCAGTCCGGTGACGCACGAGCGCGTGCGCGGTGGGCCGTCGGGGGTGTGCTGTGCGGTGCTCATCCTGGTGCCCTGCCCCACATGATCGCAGTTAAGGGCCCACGCCACAATATCTGCCGGCCTGGATGCAGCCGCTCCGCGGCGGTCTGCGCCACCCGCGATGCTCGGCGTGCTACCAGCACGCCTGCGCTCGCGTGCGACGCATCCCATCCACGGATCGACCACCCCAGAACCGTCATTTATTGTGGCATGGGCCCAACCCGGCCGGGTTGGGCACGTCCGTGTAAACGCTTGGGCGGCGCGGCTGCATCGGGCGTCAGACTCTAGATCTGCGCGCCCGGCGCACTTGTGACTGTTTCTATCACCGCGCCCGCGTCCCTCTGCGGCTCCGCACCCGCATCTCCCTGCGGCACCGCATCAGCATCTCCCTGCGCCACCGCGCTCGCGTCGTCTCGTGGCCAGGGCACGTCCACCGCCTCCTCGCCGTGCCCCGAGGCCAGCCACAGCTCCTCGCCGGTGTGCGGTGCGAACGGGGTGAGCACCTGCGCCAGCAGCGCCAGCGCGCGCACCAGCGACTCGTGGTTCTCCCGGCCGAGTGGGCCGCCGGTGCGCTCGCGCACGCGCGCCTCGAAGTCCTTGAGGCGGTCGAACAGGCGCATCGTGTTGCGCACCGCCTTGTGCATCTCCAGGTCCGCCATGTCCTGTGTGATCTTCTCGATCGCGGTCGCGCACCATTTCTCCAGGCGCGCGCGCAGGAACTCCGTGCGGTACGCCGTCGCGGCGTCCAGCGGCTCGTGCTCGGCCGCGAACTGCGCCTGGGCGAACTGCCACAGCCCGTGCAGGAAGCGGTGGCAGTGCTGCACGGTGCTGTCGTCCCAGTTCAGCGACTTCTGCGGGCGCGCCGCATAGAGCACCGCCAGGCGCAGCGTGTCCGCCCCGAAGCGCTCCAAGAGCTCGTCGGGGTCCACGACGTTGCCGAGGTGCTTGCTCATCTTGCGCCCCTCGCGGATCACCATCTCGTGGAACAGGCACCCGGCGAACGGCTCGCCGTCGGCGAGGAAGTGCAGCGGCCCGATGTCGCGCAGCGCCTTTGTCACCACGCGCTGGTCGAACACGAAGTTGCCGCTGTCGGTCCCCGCCACCAGGCGCTCGGAGGGCAGCCAGTAGCGCAGGTCCGCCAGGGCCAGGATCTCCTCCAGCGGCCGCGCGCGCTCGCCGGGCGGCACGCACGCGGGGACCCACAGCCACAGCGCGTCGAAGTGGCAGTCCAGCGTGTCCGTCTCGCGCCTCCCCGCTCCCCCGCAGGCAGGGCAGACGGTGTTGACGAAGTCCTCCCTTTCGGCCAGCGGGTTGCCCGTGCCGGTCGGCTTCAGGTCGAGCGGCAGCTCCACCGGCAGCTGCTCTGCGGGCACCGGCACCGCGCCGCACGCCTCGCAGTAGACGATCGGGATCGGCGTCCCCCACGAGCGCTGGCGCGAGACGGTGAAGTCGCCGGCTCGATAGCGCACGGCCGGACGCGTTGATGGAGACGTTGGCGATGAAGAGGAGAAGGGGGCCGGCGTAGCCGGCCCGAGGGGGCCGGTTGGTGCGCTGGCGAGGCGCTGTGCGATTACCGCGTCGGTGCGATCCTGCTCGGGTATTCCCAGCACAGCCGTCGCCCCGAAGCGTCCGTCGACCACCGGCGAGACGAGCAGCGGCAGCGGCTCGCCGCTGCCCGGCGCCCGCAGCGTGCGCCCCGTATCCACGAGCGGCGCCACCTCGGCGTCGCGCTCGCCGCGCTCGCCGCCGCCCGAGCGCAGCTCCTCCAGCTGCTCCTGCACCTCCGCGGTCGCCGCCCACTCCTCGACGGCGGGGTGTTTTGGCGAGATCAGCACGAACCGCGCCTGCCCCACGGCGTCGACGTGGGGCGTGAACACGGTCAGCTGCAGTCCGTCCTCGGCGGTCAGCTCCAGCTCGACCCCGTCGACCCGGCCGAGCACGAAGCGCTGGCTCGCCAGCGAGGTGTCGTCCCAGTTGCGCAGCTCCGCCAGCCGCCGGTCGTTCTCCTGCACGTACGCGCTCACGCGCAGGAACCACTCCGGGCGCTGGATCAGCCGCACCGGGTTGTGGCAGCGCCAGCAGGTCCCGTCCTCGACCTGGATGGTGGCCAGCGTCGTCTGGCAGGTGTCGCACCAGTCGACGGTCCCGATCCCGTGGTAGATCAGCCCGTGCTCGAGCAGCGTGAGGAAGAGCCACTGCGACCAGCGGTACATCACCGGGTCGGAACTCATGAACGTGCGCTCCCAGTCGAAGCTGAACCCCAGCCGCTCGAGCTGGCCGGTCATGTGGGTGGCGCAGCGGCTCACCCACTCGCTAGGCGACTCCCCGCCGGCGATCGCGCCCAGCTCGGCCGGCAGCCCGAAGGCGTCGAAGCCGAACGCGAACAGCACGTTCTCCCCGCGCCCGCGCTGGAAGCGCGCGTAAGCGTCGCCGATCGCGTAGCTGCGCACGTGGCCGATGTGAATGTTTCCAGAGGTGAAGGGCGCCGAGGGCTTGATGTACTCGCCGGCGCCCGCCCGGCCCTCGCCGATGGAGGGCGTGCGGAAGGCGCCGCGCTCGCGCCACGCCTGCTGGCGGCGTGCCTCGATCGCGCTGGGCTCGTAGCTGGGAAGGGCATCCGGGCTCATACCGTTCGAGCATATCCAAGGCCCCCGGACGCAACGATTGGCTCGGCCTTGTTGGCCGGCCCTGAGGCTCGCGCGCGTGAGCGACTGGGGCCTGTGGCTCCCACCGCTTGGCGCCGTGCCCGTCCCCCTCGGCTGTCATGATGCTCCCATGGACGTGGAAATCGGACGCGGCAAGACCGGCCGCCGCGCATACGGCTTCGATGACATCGCGATCGTGCCCTCGCGGCGCACGCGTGATCCTGACGACATCGACATCTCCTGGAAGCTCGGCCCGTACCAGTTCGAGCTGCCGATGATGGCCTCCGCGATGGACGGCGTCGTCTCGCCCGCCACCGCTGGGCTCGTCGGGCGGCTAGGCGGGCTGGCGGTGCTCAACCTGGAGGGCATCTTCACGCGCTACGAGGACGCCGAGGAGCAGCTGCGCCGGATCGCCGGCCTGCCCAAGGACGTGGCGACGCGCGAGATGCAGGACATCTACCGCGCGCCCGTCCAGCCCGAGCTGATCGCCCAGCGCATCCGCGAGATCAAGGAGCACAAGGTCGTCGTCGCGGCGTCTCTGACCCCCCAGCGCGTGCGCGACCACTACGAGCTGGCGCTCGAGGCAGGCCTCGACGTGCTCGTCATCCAGGGCACGGTGGTCTCCGGCGAACACGTCTCCACCGTCTCCGAGCCGCTCAACCTGAAGGAGTTCATCCCCTCACTCGAGGTCCCCGTGGTGGTCGGCGGCTGCGCCTCCTACCACACCGGCCTGCACCTGATGCGCACCGGCGCCGCCGGCGTGCTCGTCGGGGTGGGGCCGGGCGCCGCCTGCACCACCCGCGGCGTGCTCGGCATCGGCGTGCCCCAGGCCACCGCGATCGCCGACGTGGCCCACGCCCGCTCCACGCACATGCTCGAGACGGGCGACTACTGTCAGGTGATCGCCGACGGCGGCATGCGCAACGGGGGGGACGTGGCCAAGGCGATCGCCCTAGGGGCCGACGCGGTGATGATCGGCTCGCCGCTGGCGCGCGCCCACGAGGCGCCCGGCCGCGGCTTTCACTGGGGCATGGCCACCTTCCATCCCACGCTCCCGCGCGGCGCGCGCGTGGCGACCACCCAGAATGGCACGCTCGAGGAGATCCTGGTCGGCCCGGCGCGCGAGAACGACGGCACCTTCAACCTGTTCGGCGGGCTGCGCACCTCGATGGCCACCTGCGGCCACAAGGACCTGGCCGAGTTCAACCGCGCCGAGGTCGTCATCGCGCCCTCCCTGCAGACCGAGGGCAAGCAGCTCCAGCGCGAGCAGGCCGTCGGCATGGGCGCCAACGGGAAGGCAGTCGCAGCCGCGCTCGTCAATGAGTGAGTCTGGGATCCTTCCGCCTGCGTCTGGCGGCGTCCTCGATCGCTCGCGTGCTGGCCGATCGGAGGTCCCTCCGATCTCCGATCGGTACGCCACGCTCTCTGCGTCCTTGCCAGACTTGCCGGAAGAACCCCAGACCTCAGGTGCCGCAACGCCGAGCATGGCGTCTGCCGCAACCGAAGAGGTCGTCGTACTCGACTACGGCGGCCAGTACTCCCAGCTGATCGCCCGCCGCGTGCGCGACTGCGGAGTGTTCTCCGAGCTGCTTCCCCACCACGTCGACCTGGAGGAGGTGGCAAAGCGCAAGCCGCGCGGCATCATCCTCTCCGGCGGGCCCGCCTCGGTGTATGAGCCCGGCGCGCCGCGCCTGGAGCACGGACTGCTGGAGCTGGGCGTCCCGGTGCTGGGCATCTGCTACGGCATGCAGCTGCTCGTCCACGAGCTCGGCGGCCGTGTCGAGCAGGCCGAGGTGGGGGAGTTCGGCCGCTCCGACCTGTCGGTCTCAGAGCCCGGCGTGCTGCTGGCGGGGATGCCGCGCGAGCAGACCTGCTGGATGTCCCACCGCGACACCGTCTTCCAGGCGCCGCCCGGGTTCACGGCGCTGGCCTCCTCCTCCGTCTCGCCCGTGGCCGCCGTGGAGGACGTCAAGCGCGGCATCTACGGCATCCAGTTTCACCCCGAGGTCGTGCACACGCCCTACGGCCAGGAGATCCTCACGCGCTTCCTCACCGAGATCTGCGGCTGCGAGCGCACCTGGTCGCCGGCGTCGATCGCCGAGGAGCAGATCGCGCGCATCCGCGCGCAGGTCGGCTCGGGCAGGGTCATCTGCGGGCTCTCCGGCGGTGTGGACTCCTCGGTCGCCGCGCTGCTCGTGCACCGCGCGGTGGGCGACCAGCTGACATGCGTGTTCGTGGATCACGGGCTGATGCGCAAGGACGAGGGCGAGCAGGTGGTGAGCGCGTTCCGCGACACCTTCAAGGTTCCGCTGGTGGCCGTCGACGCCGAGCGGCGTTTTCTCGAGCGCCTGCGCGGAGTGACCGAGCCGGAGGCCAAGCGCAAGGCGATCGGGGCGGAGTTCATCCGCGTCTTCGAGGAGGAGGCCGCCAAGCTCGACGGTGCGGACTACCTGGTCCAAGGCACCCTCTACTCCGACGTGATCGAGTCCGGCGGCGGCACGGGGGCGGCGACCATCAAGTCCCACCACAACGTCGGCGGCCTGCCCGAGGACCTCGAGTTCGAGCTCGTCGAGCCGTTGCGGGCGCTGTTCAAGGATGAGGTGCGCGCGGTGGGCGCCGAGCTGGGCCTGCCCGAGCGCCTGGTGTGGCGCCAGCCCTTCCCCGGCCCGGGCCTGGCGATTCGCATCGTCGGCGGCGAAGCCACCAAGGAGCGCCTGGACGTGCTGCGCGAGGCCGACCACATCCTGCAGGAGGAGATCCGCAAGGCCGGGCTCTACCGCGAGCTGTGGCAGTCCTTCTGCGTGCTCCCCGACGTGCGCACCGTCGGCGTGCAGGGGGACGAGCGCACCTACGGCTACGTCGTGGTCATCCGCGCGGTGACCAGCGACGACGCGATGACCGCCGACTGGGCGAGGCTCCCGTACGACCTGCTGGAGACGATCGCCTCGCGCATGATCAACGAGCTGCGCGAGGTCAACCGGGTGGTCCTGGACATCACTTCGAAGCCGCCCGGCACAATCGAGTGGGAGTAGCCCTGGCGGCGCCTCGTCGCGTCTGGCTGCGTCCTCACCCTTCGGGTACAGGCAGTCTGCATGCATGCCAAGCACGCGGCGCGAATTGCCTGTGCCCCGAAGGGGTGCGTCCTGGCCAGCCACGACGATCCATCCGCCAGGGCGGGCGTTAATCGCCTATGATGTGCCCGCGCCGCGCGCTTTGTTCGCGTGGCCTTTTTCACGCCATGAAGACCTACGTCGCCAAGCCCACAGACCGCGAGCGCAACTGGCTCGTCATCGACGCCAACGGCAAGACCCTTGGCCGTATGGCGACGCAGATCGCCGACGCGCTGCGCGGCAAGCGCAAGCCCGAGTACACCCCGCACATCGACACGGGCGACTTCGTCGTCGTCGTCAACGCCGAGAAGGTCACCGTCACCGGCAACAAGCGCGCCGACAAGCGCTACTACCGCCACTCCGGCTACCCGGGCGGCCTGCGCTCGCGCAGCTTCGAGGAAATGCAGGCCCGCCGCCCCGAGGAGATCATCCGCCTGGCCGTCAAGGGCATGATGCCCCGCAACCGCCTCGCGCGTAAGCAGATCACAAAGCTCAAGGTGTACGCCGGGCCTGAGCACCCGCATGTCGCTCAGAAGCCTGTGCCAATGGAGGTCGAGGCGTGATGGCCGACGAGCCGACCCCCGAGGAGCCGACCGTCGTCCCGATCGAGGACGCCGCCGAGATCGCAAGTGTCGTAGAGGACGCTCCGCTGGAGGCATTCGAGGAGGCCTCCGCGGCCGGGTCCGCTCCCGAGCCGGCGGAACTCAGCACCGAGGTTGGCGGACCCGCCGTGCCGACCGAGGACGCCGCCGAGATCGCCGGAGTGGTCGAGGACGCCGCCCTGGAGGCTTTCGAGGAGGCTCAGGCGCCCACCGAGGCGTCCGCCGAGGCCGTCGCGCCCGGCGAGGAGGAGGGCGCCGAGGACGACGAGGACGAAGAGGAGCCCGCCCCGCGCGTGAAGCCGGCCGTGCCGGGGGCACACCTGGAAGTGGACATCGTCCCCGAAGGAGCGGACCCACTTGGCCGCGGCGAGCCTGTCGATCCCTACGCGCTCGAGGAGGAGCCGCAGGTCGAGGCGCAGGAGGGCGAGGAGGAGCCGCTTGCCGAGCCGATCTCCACCGCCGCGATCGATCTGGCAGCCGGTGCGCGCTACCGCGCGACGGGCAAGCGCAAGACCGCCATCGCGCGGGTCACGCTGCGTCCCGGCACTGGCACCTATCTGGTCAATGGGCGCACGCTGGAGCAGCACTTCACGCGCGACACCCTGCAGCGCAACATCCGTCAGCCACTGGAGACGGTGGGCTATCAGGACCGCATGGACGTGGTGGCGCGCCTGCACGGCGGCGGCATCTCCGCGCAGGCGGGGGCCCTGCGCCACGGGGTGTCCAGGGCGCTGCTGGAGGCCGACCCGAACCTGCGCGGCGAGCTCAAGCGCCGTGGCTTCCTGACGCGCGACTCGCGCGCCAAGGAGCGCAAGAAGGCCGGCCTGAAGAAGGCGCGCAAGCGCCCGCAGTTCTCCAAGCGTTAGGGGGGAGCCTCATGGCGGGACGTCTGTTTGGGACCGATGGCGTCCGCGGCGTCGCGGGCGAGCTGCTCAGTGCGGAGCTGGCGCTGGCGCTCGGACGAGCCGCCACCCACCAGACGGGCGTTGCGCGCCCGCAGGTGCTGATCATCCGCGACACGCGCGAGTCCGGCGAGATGCTGCAGGCCGCGATGGCCGCCGGCATCAGCGCCGCAGGCGGGGACGCGCTGCTCGGCGGTGTGCTGCCGACCCCCGCCGCGCCGCTGCTGATCGCCCGCTACGGCTTCGACCTGGCGGTGGTGCTCTCGGCCTCGCACAACCCCTACCACGACAACGGCATCAAGTTCTTCGCCGCCGACGGCTTCAAGCTGAGCGACGCGGCCGAGGAGGCGATCGAAGCGGAGCTGGCGGCGCGAGCGGGCTCCTCGGACCGGGGCGGCGCGTTCGGTCACGTGCGCGAGCTGCGCGGCACCGGCGAGGACTACCTGCGCGAGCTGCACGCGCGCTTCCAGGACCTCGACCTCAGCGGGCTGGACGTGCTGCTGGACTGCGCCAACGGCGCGACCCATCGCGTGGCGCCGGAGATCTTCAGGCGCCTTGGCGCCACGGTGAGCGTGGTGGCCGATGCTCCCGACGGGTGCAACATCAACGCCGGCTGCGGCTCCACCCACGTCGAGCAGCTCGCCGAGCTGGTCTGTACGGGCAGCCATGCGATCGGTTTCGCCTTCGACGGAGACGGCGACCGCGTGCTCGCGGTGGACGGCGAGGGCCAGGTCGTCGACGGCGACGAGCTGATGGCGCTTGCGGCGCTGCACCTGCACCGCTCGGGCCGGCTGCCCGGTGGGGGCGTGGCGGTGACGGTGATGACCAACTTCGGCTTCCACACCGCGATGGCGCAGGCGGGCATCGCCGTCGCCAGCACCAGCGTGGGCGACCGCTACGTCCTCGAGGAGCTGCGCGAGCGCGGCTGGGTGCTCGGCGGCGAGCAGTCGGGCCACATCATCGAGATGGGCTTCAACCGCTCCGGCGACGGCATCGCCAGCGCGCTGCTCGTGCTGGAGGCGCTCGGCGGGCGCGCCCTCTCAGAACGCGACGCGATGGCCAAGCTTCCCCAGCGTTTGGTCGGCATCCGCGTGAAGGACCGCAGCGCCTACGCGCACGCGGCGGACGTCCAGGCAGCCGTAGCGAGCGCCGACGAGCAGCTGGCCGGGCGCGGTCGTGTCCTGGTCCGCCCCAGCGGCACCGAGCCGCTGATCCGCGTGATGGTCGAGGCACCCACCGACGAGGAGGCCGACGCGGTGTGCACCCGCCTCGCCGCACTTGTCGAGAGCGCGCTGGCCTGAGTACCGCAGGTACTTGCCACTCGCCGGGCTCGCCACTTCGCGGCCCTCGCGGGCCGGCTCGGCCGGCCCTTTCCTCCTCGTTCGCGCGATCGGGCTGCCGCGTCCAAAGGCGTCCACACGTTTGAGTCGAGCGCCCGGCCGCTGGTATCGTCGAGCGCGTGTGCGGCATCGTTGGCTACGTCGGCGGCCGGCCCGTGCGGGAGCTGCTGCTCGCCGGCCTGCGCCGGCTCGAGTACCGGGGCTATGACAGCGCCGGCATCTCCGTGCTCGCCGAGGACCGTATCGAGGCGGTGCGCGCCGTCGGCAACCTCGACGCGCTGCAGGCCAAGCTCGGCGCGCAGGCGCGCGAGGGTGAGCGCTCCGGGGGGGCTGTTGCGCTTGCCGTGCGTCCTGCCACCACTGGCATCGGCCATACCCGCTGGGCGACCCACGGGCGGGTGAGCGAGGAGAACGCGCACCCCCACTACGACAGCGGCGACCGCGTGCACGTGGTCGTCAACGGCATCGTTGAGAACTACATGGCGCTGAAGGACCGTCTCCTCGCCGAAGGCTGTCACTTCACCTCCGAAACCGACGCCGAGGTGATCGCGCACCTGATTGCCCACCACCACGACGGCGATCTCGCCGCCGCGGTGCGCGCCGCCTACGCCGAGCTCGAGGGTCACTACGCGTTCGTGGCAATCAGCCTGGACGAGCCCGACACGCTCGTCGGCGCCCGCAAGGAGTGCCCGCTGGTGATCGGCCGTGGCGAGGGCGAGCAGTTCGTGGCCTCCGCGGTGTCCGCCTTCCTGGCGCAGACCCGCACCGTGCAGTACGTGGAGAACGGCGAGGTGGTGGTCCTGCGGCCCGAGGGCGTGCGGATCGAAACGGCCGACGGGCGCGAGGTGGAGCGCGCGACCCACGAGGTCGACTGGGACGAGGACACCGCCGAGAAGGGCGGCTACGAGACGTTCATGCTCAAGGAGATCCACGAGCAGGCCGACGTGGTCGCCGAGGCGATCGCCGATCGCACCGCCCGTGGCGACGGGGTGGACCTCGACGAGGAGGGCGCCCTGCAGGAGAGCATCCTCGCCGGCGTCAAGCGCATCGTGGTCGTTGCCTGCGGCACCTCCTACCACGCCGGGCTGATCGGCCGCTACGCGATCGAGGAGTGGGCGCGCATCCCCGTGGAAATGGACGTCGCCTCCGAGTACCGCTACCGCAACCCGGTCGTCGGCCCCGGCGATCTCGTGATCGGCATATCGCAGTCCGGCGAGACCGCCGACACGCTGGCCGCGATGCGCCTGGCGCGCGAGCGGGGCGCCACAGTCCTCGCGGTCACCAACGTGATGGGCTCGCAGGCCACGCGCGACGCCGACGGCGTGCTTTTCACCCGCGCGGGCCTGGAGATCGGCGTGGCGGCGACCAAGACGTTCGTCTGCCAGGTGGCGGTCATCTACCTGCTCGGCCTGCGCTTGGCCGAGCTGCGCGGCACGCTCCCGCCGCAGCGCCTGGCCGAGCTGGTGAGCGAGGTCAAGCGCCTGCCGCACTGCATCGCCGAGATCACCGACTCGGCCGCTCTGGGCGAGCAGATCGGACGCATCGCCGACGCTGAGTTCGACAAGGAGTTCTTCCTCTACATCGGCCGTCACGTCGGGCTGCCC
>Ga0209415_10017970_pt1 | contig 11196 bp, 8 predicted proteins | sample PeaSoiSIISIP2007_FD_187696 | JGI IMG/M metagenome (GOLD analysis project Ga0209415, IMG submission 187696) | Peat soil microbial communities from Weissenstadt, Germany - SII-SIP-2007 (SPAdes) (version 2) | ecosystem: Environmental > Terrestrial > Soil > Wetlands > Peat | place: Germany...
CGCCGAAGGAAATAGCGCTCAAGAATATTCTGTTCGCGACGGATTTCGGAAATGGAGCGGAGCGCGAGGCGGAATACGCGTTTTCATTTGCGGAGGAATACGAAGCAAATCTGACGCTGCTGCACGTGGTAAAGCACGCCGACGATTACTCAGAAGAGGGATTGGCGCTGAAGCGAGACGCGGTAACGCGTGAATTGGGAGAGCTTGTGCCGATCGGAGGAGAGGTGTGGTGCAAGCCGGAATTCCGGATGAGGCTGGGCGATCCCGTGGAAGAGACATTGTGCGTTGCGCGAGAAATGAAAGCAGATCTGCTCGTGATCGGGGCGAAGCGAGGGAAGGGACTCGCGGCGGGGCATACACCGAACACGATTGCATTTAAGATGGTTTGCGGCGCGCCGTGCCCCGTGCTGACAGTGAGGTTCTAATATGAGGGCGATCCTAGTTTGCGGAGCGCTGCTTTTGGCGGCGTGCGTCGCGGCCGGGCAGGAGAAGCCGGTTGCGAAAAGAGCGAGCACCGAGCCAATTGATGGCGCATCAGGAAGGCAGACGTATCAGCAGTATTGCGCGTCGTGCCATGGCGACAATGCCAAGGGCGGAGGACCAGCGGCAACGGCTTTGAAAACACCGCCGCCGGATCTGACGACACTGGCTAAGGGAAATGGTGGGAAATTCCCGTATGAGTATGTGGGAGGCGTGGTGAGGTTTGGGAAGCCGATCTCAGCGCATGGTTCTCCGGACATGCCCATATGGGGACCGATTTTCAACATGGTGGATTACAACGAGGTGGCAATACGGAAGCGCATTAAGAATCTGTGCGACTATCTGGCTTCGCTGCAAGAGAAGTAAGACGAAGCACCAGCAAGGAACAGAACTCCCGCGGAGAGGATCCGTGGGAGTTCTGTTTTTAGGAGGGAGACACAGCGCGCTATTGCTGGCTGTGTTGTTGGGGGCGCTCTGGCGCGGCTTCTTCGTCCACTTCGGATTCCGAGGACGGTTCGGCGAATTTTTCCTGGCCGGAATCATCGAGGGCGGGGCGAAATCGGACATCGACGGAGAGGCTCTGGCCTGCGCGACCTTTATATACGCCGCGGACCGGAGGTACATCTCCGTAGTCGCGGCCATAGGCGACACGTATATGGCGAAGTTCGATGGGTCTGCCGAGGGTAGGATCGAAGCCGAACCAGCCGCCGCCCGGTAGAAAGATTTCCACCCAAGCGTGAGAAGCCTGACCACCGATGACTTCTTCTTGTTTAGATCCCTGGACGGCGTTGCCACTCACAAGATAGCCAGAGACATAGCGAGCCGGCAGGCCGCGCATGCGGACAACTCCAATCAACAGATGAGCGAAATCCTGACAGACACCCGCGCGCAAAGTGAGTGAATCTCGTACGGACGAGTTCACGTGAGTTGCGCCCTTCATGTAGACAAAATGATAGTGAATGAAATCGGAGGCGGATTGCGCGAAACCGGCGACAGTGCCGTCGCAAACAGCTTCGGCGGCCTGGGAGATTTCAGCAAGCTCGGGGAGATAGGGGATATAGGCACTGGGAGCCAGCCAATCGAAATATTGTTCGTAAAGCTCGGAGCGGAGGGCGTCGAGCTCAGCGAGAGGCATGCTGTTGGGGTCCGGAGTGGGAGCTTCGTGGACGAGCACTACGGATTCGGCTTCGATGCGAAGGCGGCGATGGTGAGGAAGAATGCTGGTGACATGAATCCAGTTTCCGTAGCCATCCTTGTAGGACGAGCCGCGGGAAGTGGGATTGGTGACGAGGCGGAAAGAGACACAGCTTTGGCGATCATCGTGGATGGGACGGAGACGGACTTCGTTATAGCTTTCGTAGACAGGGCCGTCGTAGATAAATTCGGTGGCGTGGAGCAGGTGAAAGCGATTCATGCGACCGCCGCATAGTAGAAATAGGTGCGAGCAATGACTTCGCCGATGGTGTTGAACTGGTGGATGAGGCCGGTCAGGTATTCGTGGAGACCATCATCGAGAATTTCGTCGATACGGCTGTAGCGCAGGCGTTCGAGAACTTTGCCGGTGAGGCGCTCAGCTTCATTGGCGTAATTGCCTGGGCCGGTGTTGCTGATGGCGCGGAGACCCGCTTGCATTTCTGTGACGCAATAACGGATGGAGCGGGGGTGCTGGGAGTTGAGAATAAGCATTTCGGCCACGCGAGCAGGCTCTATGGGCGAATGATATTGGCGGTGATAGGCCTCGTAGGCTCCGACAGATTTTAAGACGGCCATCCACTGGTGGTTATCAGGGCTGCCACCCGTGGAAGTGAGCGCCAGGAGATTGCGGTATTGCACGTCGATGAGGCGTGCGGTCATTTCGGCGCGCTCGAGCGCCCAACCGACGCGCAGGAATTCCCAACCTTCGTCGTGCGGAAGCGTTGCATCGCTGACGCCGTGAAAACGATGGCTGCCGAAAATGACGCGGCCGCAGAAACGGTGAGGGCCGGCGGCTGTTTCTTCCTGGGGTTCGAACCGGCTGAGAGTCAGGTAAAGGCTGTTCAAGTCTTCCCACATTTCGCGGGAGATACGGTCGCGGATGGTGCGCGCGTTTTCGCGGGCCTTGGTGATGCACTGCATGATGGAACTGGGATTACTGGGATTGAAGGCGAGAAATTCGAAGACATTGTGCGCAGTGGGTTCGGTGTATAGCTGGCGGAAAAGAGTCTCTTCGCCAGCCATGGAGAGAATGGGATCCCAGCGGACGCCGTGAGGCTGCTGGGTCTGTTCGAGCAAGGTGTAGAAAGTGACGTCGAGGATGCGGGCGGTGTCCTCGGCCCGTCCAATATAACGAGCCAGCCAGAATAGGGAATCGGCGATACGAGAAAGCATCTCAGCACTCTCCCCGAAGAATCCAAGTGTCCTTGCTGCCACCGCCCTGTGAGGAGTTGACGACAAGCGAGCCAGCTTGAAGTGCAACGCGAGTGAGACCGCCGGGGACGATGGTGACTTTCTGTCCGTCGTAAAGGCAATAGGGCCGGAGATCGACGTGGCGCCCGGCCATACCCTGGGAAGCAGGGTCATAAGAAGGAACAACAGAGAGAGGAACGATAGGCTGAGCGATGTAATTGCGCGGCTCGGCGAGAATCTTTTCGCGGAAGGCTTCGATCTCAGCGTGAGCGGCGCTTGGGCCCATAAGCATGCCGTATCCGCCGGATTCGCCGACACTTTTCACAACCAAGTTGGGAAGATTGCAGAGCACGTGGGAGAGATGGTCGGAGCGATCGCAAAGAAAGGTGTCCACAGTACGCAAGATGGGATCCTGATCCAAGTAATACTTGATCATGGTGGGGACATGGGCGTAGACGGCTTTGTCATCGGCTACGCCGTTGCCGGGAGTGTTGGCGAGGGCGACGTTACCGGCGCGGTAGGCGCCCATCAGGCCTGGGACACCGAGCATGGAATCGGAGCGGAAACAAAGCGGGTCGAGGAAATCATCATCGACGCGGCGGTAGATGACGTCGACGCGTTTGAGGCCGTAGATCGTTTTCATGTAAACGACGACGCCATCGACGATAAGGTCGCGACCTTCGACGAGTTCTATGCCCATTTGCTGAGCAAGGAAACTGTGTTCGAAATAGGCGCTGTTGTGGATGCCGGGAGTGAGCAAGACGATCTGGGAATCGGGATCTGAGCGCGGAGACAGGGTGCGCAGGATGCGCGAAAGTTCCGCAGGGTAATGATTGACGGGAAGGACTTCGTGTTCCTGGAAGGCTTCGGGGAACGTGCGCATCATGACCAAGCGATTTTCCAGGACGTAGGAGATTCCGCTGGGAGTGCGAACATTGTCTTCGAGAACGAGGAATTCGCCGGTGGCGGAGTCGCGAACGAGGTCGATACCGCAGACGTGGGTGTAAATGCCGTGGGGGACTTCGAGGCCAATCATTTCGCGGCGGAAGTGACGACAGGAATAGACGAGTGGGGCGGGGATTCTGCGGTCTTTGATGATGAGTTGCTTACCGTAGACATCTTGCAGAAAAAGATTCAGGGCAACGACGCGCTGGCTGAGGCCGGCCTCGATGCGGGTCCATTCGGATTGCGGGAGGATGCGGGGGATCAGGTCGAAGGGGAAGAGGCGTTCAGTGCCGCGGCCGTCGTTGTAGACGGTGAAGGTGATGCCTTGCAGGAGGAAGCTGAGGTCGGCGTGTTTGCGACGCTCTTCAAATTGGGCGGGAGCCATGACCCCAAGCTTTTCAAAGAGGCGAGCGTAGTGGGAACGGGCGCAACCCTGCGAGGAGAACATCTCGTCGTAAAAAGGGCCTGCTGTGTAGCCGGAGAACAGGCCTGGGTCTGATAGACACATAGGCGCCGCCGTCATGGGCACACGATATCAACCCTGGAGGCAGAGTGCTCACCCAAAAATCGCATTTTGAGTATCGGAAATTTGGGAGAGAAACGGCTATTCACGTCACGCACTGGCGCCGTGGGGACATGTGCGAACGCCGGCGGGCTGGGCATTGGGATGGTGGGAAAAAAGAAGTGAAAAGGTGAAACACCTTGACCTTCTACACGTCTACGAATATATAGGCAGAAGCCGGAGGTATAGGGGATGAACCCGAAATCGGATTTGCCGCAAGGGACGTTGGACCTATTAATACTGAAGATTGTGGCACTTGGACCGGTGCACGGGTACGCGATAGCGCAGAGGCTGGAACAGGTGTCGCAGCATGTGGTGCAGGTGCCGCAAGGGTCGCTCTATCCCGCGCTGCATAGGCTAGAAAACCGGGGACTGTTGGCGGCGGACTGGAAAGAAACGGAAACGGGACGTGAGGCGAAATTCTACCGGCTTACAGCAAAAGGACGGACGCAGCTAGAAGCAGAGGCGGCTAGCTGGGAAAGATTGACGGGAGCAGTGGCGCTGATTTTGAAGCTGTCGGAAGGGGGTGCGGAATGAACTGGTGGCAACGACTTCTGCATCGCTCCGAAATGGAAGAGAACCTGGACAAGGAACTGCGCTTTCATCTGGAGCAGCACACGAAGGAATTGATCTCGCGTGGGTTCAGCGCGGCGGAAGCGCGGCGGCGCGCGCGTTTGAGCCTTGGCGGGCCTGAGCAGGTGAAGGAAGAGTGCCGGGACGCGCGGGGGACTCGCTGGCTGGAGGATTTTGGGCAGGACTTTCGTTACGCGCTGAGAATGCTGCGCCATCAGCCGGGATTTGCGGCGGTGGCGATTTTGACGCTGGCGCTGGGCGTTGGAGCTTCGACGGTGATGTTCACTGTGGTCAACGGAGTTTTGCTGAGGCCGCTGCCCTATCCAGAACCGGAAAAGCTCGTCGCCATGCACGGCCACAGCGAGGCCTGGAGAACAGATTTGTTTGGAGAACAGAATGTTGCATACCCAGATTTTCTGGATTGCCAGCGCGACAGCCGCTCTCTCACGCTGGCAGGTTCCCTGTTCGACGGAGGCACCATTAGCGGAGCGGGGCTGCCCGAGTATGTCGACCTTCGGGAGATTACTTCGAATCTATTTTCTGTTTTACGCGTGAATCTCGGGCAGGGACGCGCGTTCTTGCCCGAAGAGGACCGGACGGGCGCAGCACCGGTAATGATCCTGGGCTACAGCTTCTGGCAGCGGCATTTTGGAGGAAGGCCGGACGTGCTCGGCGCTTCTCTAAGTCTCGACGACAAACTCTACACGGTTATCGGCATCGCTCCCTCCGGCTTTCGCCTGCGGGACAGCGAGCCGGATGTGATGACGCCGCTGGGCCAGGACACTGCAAAATTCCTACAGAGCCGCGGAGCACACCCGGTTGGTGTTGTGGCGCGCCTCCAGCCCGGAGCGACGCTAACCACAGCACAAGCGGAACTGCGCCTAATTGGGCGCGATCTGGCTCAGCAATACAAAGACACGAATGCGGATCGAAGCTTTGTCGTACAGCCACTCCGTCCGGACATCGGAGATGTCGGTCCGACGATCTGGTTGCTCCTCGGCGCGGTTGGCCTGGTGCTATTGATTGCGTGCACAAACGTGGCCAGCTTGCTGCTGGCGCGGGCGATTTCGCGAGAGCGTGAATTGGCTATGCGCGTGGCGCTTGGTGCGGGTCGCGGCCGACTGGTGCGTCAATGCCTGACCGAGAGCGCTGTGCTGGGGCTTTTCGGCGGAGCGCTCGGTGTTTGTCTTGCGGCATGGGGGTTCCGTCCATTTGTGGCGCTCTGGCCAGGAACTTTGCCACGCGTGGAAGAAGTGCAGCTCGATTGGCGTGTGCTGTTCTTTGCGCTAGTCGTTTCTCTCTTGAGCGGATTTTTATTTGGGCTTGCGCCGGCACTCCGCGCACCGGTGCACAAATTGGAACTGGTACTGCGCGGCGGTGGACGGGGTGTTGCGGTAAGTTCCCGGCGTATGCACAGCAGCTTTGTGATATCCGAACTCGCACTCGCCGTTGTGCTGTTGGTGTCCGCGGGAATGCTAGGGCGCACACTCTTGCATCTTTCGTCGCTCGATCCGGGAGTGAATGTTCGGAATGTGCTGGTGGGTCGCATGGCACTTTCGCCGGGGACGCTTGCCGATCCGGCAAAGACGCGCGCGGCATGGAACGACGTTTTGGAACGGGCGCGCCGCGTTCCGGGAGTGCAGTCCGTTGCAACCGTCGATACTTTTCCCATGCGCGAGGGCGACAACGAACAGGGTTATTGGACCAGCGCGGACGTGCCACCCGCGAACAAGCTGCCATTTGCTTTGATGACGTGTGTGTCTCCGGATTATTTGAAGGTCATGGAGATTTCCCTGCGCCGGGGACGATTCCTGGATGATCGCGATACGCTCGCTACCACGCCCGTCATCGTCATTGATGAGGTCCTGGCACAAACAGCGTTCGGGACACAGGACCCAGTTGGAAAACGTCTTTGGATTCCAGAGGTGGGCTACGCTTCAAACGTGTTCGAGATCGTGGGAGTCGTGGGCCACGTACGCCATTGGGGGCTCGCGGGCGATGACCAAGCAAAGATTCGCGCACAAATCTATTATCCGTTTTCGCAGCTTCCCGATGGCCTTATGCACCGCTGGTCCCAACTGATGTCCATCGCGGTACGGACTGAGATTCCTCCGTTGGCCGAGGTTGCTTCGCTGCGAAGTGAATTGAAGGGAGCGACGGGCGACCAGGTTCTCTACGAAGCTCGTACGATGGAGCAGTTGGCGAGCGATTCGCTGGCGCGGCAGAGGTTTCTCTTATTGCTGTTTGGTGTATTCGCGGGGTTGGCATTGGTGCTCGCGTGCATTGGGATTTATGGAGTGCTGGCGTATTTGACGGGGCAGCGCGTGCCGGAAATCGGAATACGCATGGCGCTGGGAGCGAGGCCGGGAAGTGTGATCTGGTTGGTGTTGCGGCAAAGCCTGGGAATGATTGTGATTGGAACAGCGCTGGGGACGGCGGCGGCTCTAGCCGGGGGACGTGTCTTACAACGGCTCGTTGAGGGGATGCAACCGACCGAGGTTTCGACTTTCGTCGTGATGATTCCCGTGATGGTGCTTGCGGCGCTGTTTGCCAGCTTTCTGCCGGCGCGGCGTGCGAGTCGGGTGGACCCGGTGATCGCGTTGCGGCAAGACTGATCACGTGGTGACGGCGGCCTCAGGAGTTCGGGAAGTGTCGGGGCACCGAAGGCGCAGGCTCTCTTGTAGCAACTCGCGGAGCCGCGCACGGGCGCGATGAAGGCGCGATTTGGAATTACCGATGGACCAATCCAGCATTTTCGCGATTTCGGTGTGTTTATAGCCTTGAATATCATGGAGAACTACCACGAGTTTCTGGAACGGGCGGAGCTTTTGCAGGGCGCGTTGTAGATTGAGGCGGTCGAGCGAGCCCGCCAAGAATGTGTCGGAGACGGCGAGTTCCTGGAGATGGCCGGGGTGATCGCTTTCCAGATCGCTGTTCTCCTGGAGAGAAGTTTCCGACGAACTTTTCCTGCGCATGCGCATCAGAGTGAGATTGACGGCGATACGGTGCAGCCAGGTGGAGAAAGCAGAATCGCCGCGGAAGGTGCGTATCTTGCGGAAGACCATCACGAAAGTATCTTGGAGGAGATCCTCGGCTTCGGCGGGATTCCCAGTCATACGCAGGCAGAGAGCGTAGACGCGGGAACTGTGCAGTTGGTAGAGGCGCTCGAAAGCGCGGGCATCGCCAAGCTGAGCGCTGGCGATGGCTTCTTTCTCGGATAGATCGTGCGTATGAGTCTGCTCTTGTTGCGTGAACGCAGAGTTCTCAATGTGAGGTTCCTGTTCTTTCCCGTGTGGAATTGACATTTTTCCCCCAATAAGAGTTGATTTTGGATATTCGTGCTACGGGTGGAATTTAGGTAACGGCAATCTTGGGCGAATTGAAGACGAGCAGCCGCGCGCCAAGACGTCAGCGAGATCGAGCCAGCGCGAACTCGGAGTTAGAGGAGACCGGCGTTTCACCGGTCTCCGTCCGTTAAGCGCAGTTAGCGCTTGAGTTGTGGAGAGGCACTTTGCAGAGCTGCGAGCAGGTCGTGAGCGGAGCGGGGAGCGGAAGAGTCGGACTCTCGGACGATGCTGGCGGCGCGGGCGTCACTGCCGTAGAGCTTGCGATTGGCGTCTTCATCGGGGCGCAGCGTCGAGCCTTCGAGAGAGATGCCTGCGAAAACGCCGCGTGCGCGGGAGTAGCTTAGGATTTCCGCACGCATATACGCGTCGGAGTCGGCTTCGGCGGAGCGTCCCTTCGGGCCAGCAGCGGCGGAGGCGTCGGCACCGAGTTTAACTTTGCTATGCAGCAGGCTGCTGGCGGCGCGGTCGTTCATCAAAAGAAATACAAAGTCAGTGGCTTCGCCGCCGATTTGGAAACCAACACTGGCGCCTTCGAGCGCGTACATCGCGGGAGCGCCCCAAGGGCCGGTGAAATCCTTACCGGTGCGACAGACCATAGTGCCGCGGCCGTAGCTGCCGCCAACGACAAAAGCTGCCTTCAAGACAGAAGGCATAACGACGACGCAGCGGGCCTTGTCGAGGAGGTCTTGGGGGATGTCGTCAGGGACGTTGAGGATTTCGTGCATGACTTTTCCCGAGTTCTCGAGGCGATCATGCTCGTCTTTCGCAGTCTTTGCGAAGGTGAGTGAGCTGAATGCGAGCAGGCTTGCGGCGATGGCCGCAGTTGCTAGTTTCCAACGCGATGTGTGTTTCATATTTTGCGCCTCCTAGCGCGAGATGCGATTTCTTTAGCGCGAGCTTTTTTCTCGAGGGGGCGGAATCTCCGAGATTTTAGTTTGGTCCCGCGGTTTTAGAAGGCAAGTTTGCGGCCAGAGAAGCACTGAATTTAATAAGTTGCTTAGAATTCAAGGGCATAGAGCGATCCCGAAAAGAGGTGTGCAGTGCCGTGGGAAAGAAATAGTGTGTAGATTTTTCCAGGTAGACGGAGTTGTTGCGTGCCCCGCGGGGATCCGGCTGAGCGTTTTGGCGAATCCGAAACAACAGATGGGAAGAAATGCGAATTCCTTGCGCGAGCGGAAGGTTGCCAATATACTTCGCGGCGTTGCGGAGCGGCGAAACAAATGTTTCAAGGGTGAGACGGATTTTCAGCGAGGGAGAAACAAGATGACGAAATTGTTGCGCGGAATTTCGATTGGATTGATTTGTGTAGCGACGCTGCCGGCTGCAGCACGGCAAAATTCGTCGAGCCAGGAGACAGCGAGTGCGCGGAGTAAGGACGGCAAGAAGCTGTTTGGAACTGGGGAAGCGCTGCGGGTGGCGCGCGTGACTTCGCCGAGGATTTCACCTGAAGGATCGAGGGTGGCGTATCTAGTTGCGGAGAACGCGATGGACAAAGAGAAGGATACGCCGTGGAAAACAGTGACGCATCTTTGGGTGGTGCCGGTGGGTGGGCCAGCGACGGCGGCGCGGCAGTTTACGCGCGGAGAGAAGGGGGTTTCGAATCTGGCGTGGTCACCTGACGGCAAATTGCTGGCATTCACGATGGACGCGGGGGATGAGAAGGACGCGAAGCCGCAGGTTTGGTTCATGTATGCGGACGGCGGTGAGCCGTGGCAGGTGACGAAACATAAGTCGGGAGTGCGTGCGTTTCAGTTTTCGCCGGATAGCAAGACGCTGCTGCTGACGGCAACGGTTCCACCGAGCGATGAGGAAGAAAAACGGGGGAAACAGAAGGATGATGCGGTGGTCGTGGATCACGATTTCAAGCTGGCGCAGCTCTGGACCTGGAGCATTGCGACGAATGAAGAAAAGCAAATAACCAAGGGGGATTTCACGGTCAGCGATGCGCATTGGTCGCCGGATGGGGCGCGCGTCACGTTCACGACAAATCCGACGCCGCGACTGGATGACACGAGCCTGGCGACGGCGTGGATGTTGGATGTGGCGAGCGGGAAGCAGCGGAAACTAGTGGAAACCGCTGATCCGACGCAAACGGCGAGGTGGTCGCCGGATGGGAAGTGGATCGCGTATTTGAGCAGCGCCGGATTGGTGGTGTATCAGGTGAATCTGTTTGTTGTTGACGCAAACGGCGGCTCGCCGAAGAAATTGAGCGGCAAGTTTGAGCTGAACGCGGGAGAACCGATTTGGTCGAAAGACGGCAAGGCGATTTATTTCAGTTCGGATGACCATGAGGCGAACAAGATTTTCGCTGCCGATGTGGCGGCGGGGACGATTCGGCCTCTAACCGACGCTGCGAGCGTGGTGAGTTTGGCAGAAATCAGCGCAAACGGGCAAACGGCGGTCGGGACATTGGGCGACGCGACGCATCCGGATGAAGTGTTTCGCAGTGATTTGAACTTTGGGTCATTGGAACGCATCACGAACCAGAATGCATGGCTCTCGGAGTATGCGCTAGCCGCGAGCGAAGTGGTTCGCTGGAAGAGCAGCAAGGATGGATTGGAGATTGACGGCATTCTAACAAAGCCGGTGGATTTTGATGGGACGCACAAAGTGCCATTTTTGTTGAATCCGCATGGCGGGCCCACTGGAGCATCGCTGCTCTCTTTCAATCCCACGGAACAGATCATGGCGGCAAACGGCTACATGGTGCTGCAGCCAAACTTTCGCGGGTCGACAGGACGCGGAGAAAAGTTTGAGGCAGCGAATCAGAACGATTGGGGAAATGGAGATTTCAAGGACGACATGAGCGGCGTCCAAGCAATGGTGGACAAAGGATGGGCCGATCCGGACAGGCTAGGCGCATTTGGGTGGTCGTATGGCGGATACATGACGATGTGGATCGAT
>Ga0209415_10017971_pt1 | contig 11196 bp, 10 predicted proteins | sample PeaSoiSIISIP2007_FD_187696 | JGI IMG/M metagenome (GOLD analysis project Ga0209415, IMG submission 187696) | Peat soil microbial communities from Weissenstadt, Germany - SII-SIP-2007 (SPAdes) (version 2) | ecosystem: Environmental > Terrestrial > Soil > Wetlands > Peat | place: Germany...
TCGCTCCATCTGTTCCGGTTCCTTTTTCGACCGGAATTCACCAAACTACTTTATTATACAAAGTAAGTGACATTGGGTTGACAACCTGCCCCACAAGCAGCAGAGCTGCAGCCAAAGGCCGACCGGGGGGCTCCCCCGAGGGGACCCCGGCAGACCGGGGGTCCGCCCCACCAAATCGGCAAAGGCTGCGAAGACTTGAGAGTGTTGTAGTACAAGCAGCTCCGGATCAGTGGGTTGCCCCAAAGGTTTCTGGTAAGTGCCGACGCTTCGAGGTGTAGCCTCTTTCTTACAGCCCGTACAGCCATTGCTCCTGGTCGCGCAGCAGGTCTATAGCCTGCTCGATACTCACCTGCTCGAAACGCACCGAGTCGCGGGGGCGCAGTTGTCCGAGGCGCCAGAAGTCGGCGGAGATCACGTTGGCCGGCTTGGGATAGCCGCCGGTAGTCTGGTGCTCGACGAACAGAATGATGGGTTGGCCGTCGGGCGGCACCTGGATGGCTCCCAGCGGCACGCCTTCGGTCAGCATGTGACCGCTGGGGCTGGGAATCGCGGGGCCGCGCAGCCGCAGGCCCATGCGGTTGGACTCCTCGGTGACTTCGTACGCGCCGGTGTACAGGTCGGCGGCGAACCACTCGGCCTGCGGGCCGGGGGTCACGCGCAGCAGGCCGCCGCGCACATACTCCGGAACGCCGCGGGCGGGAGGGCGCGGCCGTCGGATGGCATCGCCGCCGATGGGAAGCACCTGCCCCGCGCGCAAGGCACGGCCGCCCACGCCCGTCATCACGTGCACGGAGGCGCTGCCCATCACTTTCGGGACGCCGATGCCGCCGCGCACCGTGAGGTAGCAGCGCGCGCCGGAACGCGTGGCGCCGCAGGAGACGACTTGGCCGGCCTTGATTTCGACGGCGCTCCACAGCGGGAGGCCGGCGCCGAAATCGGAGCCGGTGAGCGCGATGACGGCATCGGATTCGAACTCGAAAGCGCCGCCCACGAGCGTCATCTCGAGCGCCGCGGCATTCTCGGCGTTGCCCACCAGGAGGTTGCCGGCGCGCAGGGCCAGCGGGTCGGCGGCGCCGGACGCGGAGACGCCGAAATGCGCCCATCCGAAACGGCCCAGGTCCTGGACCGTGGTTTGAGTGCCGGGCGAGATCACGCGAATGCGGCTCAGGCCCATCTTCTACACCCAGTCCTCCGGAACGGGGACGAAGCGCACGCGGTCTCCCATGCGCAGCAGCGGAGGTGGCGAGCCTTCGGGATCGAAGAGGCGCAGCGAGGTGTGGCCGATGAGGCGCCATCCGCCGGGCGACGCGAGAGGATAGATGCCGGCCTGGCTGCCGCCGATGGCGACGCTGCCCGCCGGGACGTGTTTGCGCGGAGCGGAGAGGCGCGGCGTGGCTAGCTCGGGCGGAAGGCCTCCGAGATAGGGGAAGCACGTGGAGAATCCCACGAAGTAGACCACGTAGTCCGCCGCGGCGTGGAATTCGATCACGCGGGCGGGCGAGAGGCCGGTGTGCCGCGCGACGTCGTCGAGGTCGGGGCCGGATTCGCCCCCGTAGCGGACGGGGATTTCCACGGTGCGGGCGGGTACGTCGGGGGCGTGGCTGGCGGACTCCATGCGCTCGCGGACCAGGTCTTCGACTTCGGGATGCGTGCGCAGGCGCGGATCGAAATCGACGAGGAGGGAGGCGTACGCGGGATGCAGGTTCAGGATGCCGCGCACGGTTTCCATAGCGCGGGTGAGAAGCTTCACCTGGCGGTGCGCGTGGAGCGAGATTTCGTCACCGAACGTGATGAGAAGGGAGCGGTCGCTCGCAGGGCGGATGGTCACTTCATCGTGATGTTAGCATGCGTGCCGAGCACTTCCTCCACTTTGCTGCGCAGTGACTCCAAGGTGAACGGCTTGGGGAGCAGGGCGTGGCCCTTCTCGACTACGTATTTCTGCACGAGGTGAGTATGGTCGTAGCCGGAGATGTACAGCACTCTCAGGTCGGGCTGGATTTGGGTGAGCTTGTCGGCCAGCATGGGACCGCTCATGCCAGGCTGTACCACATCGGTGATGAGCAACTGGACGGGCCGGTGATGCTTGTACAACTTGAGGGCGTGTTCACCGCTGTCGGCGGTTATGGCTTCATAACCGCACTGGCCGACCATGGCAGCCACCAGCTTGCGGATCTCGGGCTCATCGTCGACCACGAGGATCGTTTTCTTGCCTGCTTGAGACATGGCACCCCGATTCTAACGGCAGGCTCACCCGGCGGCAACCGGGCTGTCATTCGGATTTGTGCTGCTGCACACCGCGAGCGCGGTCGAAAGCGCAGAACAGTCCGGTCAGCAGGAGCCCGCATGTGGTCAATGCGGCGCCCCAGTAGACCGAGGCGGGCCGGTACCGGAATTCGATGCGGTGGCGGCCCGTCTCCACAGGCACCGCCCGCACGCCGCCTTCGTATTCCTGGACCGGCTGCCGCTTGCCATCGATCCAGGCGCGCCAACCGGGGTACCAGGGATCGCCTACGACCGCCAGCCCCGGGCAGGCGAAATCGGTGTCCATGACGAACATGTCCGACACGCGGCTGACGACGTTGAACGAATCAGGGCCGGCGCAGGGGGTCTTATGCACGGACGAGAGCGGCTCTCCGATGCCCGGATTGCGATAGACCTTCACGCCGCTGCGCGATTGAAACACTTCGACCTGATCGGCGCGGGCCGGCTGCCGTGCCACCCAGAATTGGATTCCGAACACGCGCGGCGTGGGCGGATGGCCCACGATGCGGAATACGTTGTCGGGCATGGAGGCGAGGAAGCCGCTGAACTCTTCGATACCGTGGAAGTCGCCGAAGTTGTAGGGGACCACGTCTTCGTCCTTGGCGATGCGAAACCAGCCGGGCTGGCTCCTGAGGAATTGCGCGATGTCGGCCTGATCGTTCAACTGGTCGAGGTACGAACCGGGCTGGCCGCGCCGCTGGATGGGGGGAGGCGAGGTCAGGGCTTCCAGCAGGAACAAGGCGAGGACGGCGGGGGCGGCGCGGCGCCAATAGAGGAGTCCGGCCAATGCCAACACCAGCGCGGCCATGGTCCACGAGGGCTGGCCGGGTGGCAGGCGATGGAGTGCGGCAAGGGCCGCGCAGATGCCGAACATGGAGCCGCCGAACAACAGAGGGGTGAGACACTTTTTCCACCCTTTGGCGGCTTCCAGGCCCAGGGCGGCCAGCGCGGCGATGCCAACCTCGAAGAGCACCACGGCCATCGCGGGATAGCGCGCTTTTTCGACCATGGGGACCCATCGATAGACGATGGGGCCGAGCGGCGTGCCGCCACCGAGCGCCAGAAGGAGGCCGAGCGCGGCCACGGCGGCCATGAGCCGCACCTCGCGGCTCTGCCAGCGAAGAACAATGGCGCTCAACGCCAGCGCCAATGCCACGACGCCTACGAACGGGCTGGCGTGGGCGGGCCATCCCGGGAGGATCATGCCCGGGAGAGAACTCGCGCGCAGCGAGTATTCCGCATGGACGCTGTAGGGGATTTTGTCGTTCCAGCGGAGCGGCTCGGAGGCGCCCGCCCAGCGGACGGCGCGGCGGCCATACTCGACGGCGGGCAGGACCTGGAGGGCGGCCACCAAGGCGCAGATGACGGCGAAGACGAGGATGGGGAGAAGTTTGAAGACCGCTCTCTGACGGGAAAAACCCAAGCTCACCGCAGAGACGCGGAGGCGCCGAGAACACGCGGAGAAAAACCGAGTCAAAACCTGAGAGCGCAGAGGTAGCAGAGAACGCAGAGAAAACCGCGCCCGATGGCGCGGACGGGTGGTGGCAATTTCGGCAGGAATTCGATTCGGTGGGTGCTCATTGCCGCGGCTTGGATTGGGGTAGTCGCGGCGGCTCGGAATCACCAGGTACCACAGCCACAAAGCGCCGAGCACCACCGCCGTATAGATCGGCACATTGTGATGGCCGCTCAGAAACGCAGCGCCGAGACTGGCGCCGCACAGCGCGGCGCTGGCCAGAGGACGCCGGCCGCGGAAAACACGCGCGAAGAAGAGAAACACCAGCGGAGTCCAGATGGCGCTCATCAGAAACTGCGGTGTGCCCGAGTGGCCGATGAATCCGGCGAAGGCGAAGATCGACGCCCCCAGAATCGACGCGATGTGGCCGGCGCCCAGGTCGCGGCACAGCCAGTAGCAGAACGCCGCGGCCACCCAGTGAATCAGGACCCAATACCAATGCAGAACGTCGAGCGGGATGTGGCCGCCCCGTGGCGAATGGTCCAGCGGCATGGCAAAGAGAATCCAGTTGAGCGGATTTGCCAGCCCGGGTTGCACCTGCCCGATCAGCGACTGGCCGCCCCAATGGTAGGGATCCCAAAAGGGCAGCCGCCCGGCGTGCAACTCGCGCGCTTCGTAGTCCAGCCACGGGCGCACCTGGAAGGCCTGGTCGGGATTCTCCAGCCAGGTGTAATCGCTGGAGATGGTCAGCTTCCAGAAGTATCCGATGGTCAGCGCCAGCAGAAACGCGAGCGCGGCAGCGGTGCGCACGCGATCAATCCAGCACCGCGGCGGTCAGTTTCGGCGACAGCAAATGAATCACCGCCAGGGCCACCAGGTAAGCCGAGCCCGCGATGAGGAACAGCGGCATATAGCTATGGGTCAGCTCGACGACGTAGCCGACCGCCAGTTGGAAGAGGGTGTTGCCGACGGAGCCCACCATGCCGCCGAGTCCCACCACGCTTCCCACCGCGGCGCGCGGGAACATGTCGGAGGTCAAGGTGAAGAGGTTGGCGGACCATCCCTGGTGGGCGGCCATCGCCAGCCCGACCAGCGCCACTACCATCCAGAGGTTCTTCACAAACGGCGCCAGGACAACCGGCATCACGGCGAGCGCGCAGATCAGCAGGGTGGTCTTGCGGGCGGCGTTGAGGCTCCTGCCGCGCTTGAGCATCGCGGACGAGAGCCAGCCGCCGGCCACGCTGCCGATGCACGAAGCGGCGTAGGCCACCACCACGGGGGCGCGATTCTGCGCGATGTTGAGGTGGAACGTCTCCTGCAGATAGCGCGGCAGCCAGAAGAGGTAGAACCACCAGATGGGGTCGCTGATGAACTTGCCGAGCGCGAAGGCCCAGGTTTCGCGGAGCGGCAGCAGGCGGACCCAGGGGACGCTCCCGAGCTTCTCGGGCGGGTCGCTCTGAATGAGTCCCAGCTCGCGGACGGAGACGGCGGGGTGATCCTCCGGGCGCCGGTAGATGAGCAGCCAGAAGATCAGCCAGACGAAACCCGACGCGCCGGTGGCGACGAACGCACCGCGCCAGCCGAACACCGCCACCAGGAACGGCACCAACAGCGGCACGACAATGGCCCCGATGTTGGCGCCGGAATTGAAGAGGCCGGTGGCCAGGGCGCGCTCGCTTTTGGGAAACCACTCGGCCACGGTTTTGATGCAGGCCGGAAAGTTGGCGGCCTCGCCGAGACCGAGAAAGAACATCGCGATCGCGAAAGTGGCTACGGAAACCGCGGCGCCTGGTGCCATGGCGGCCACGCTCCACATCGCGATGGCGATGGCGAATCCCTTGCGCGTGCCCAGCCGGTCGGTGAGGCGGCCCGCGCTCACCAGCCCGATGGCGTAGGCCAGCGAGAAGGCCGCGGTCATGTAACTGTACTGGCGGCTGTCGAACCCGATGAGGCCTTCCAGGTACTTTTCCAGGTAGGCCAGCACACCGCGATCCACATAGGCGATCACGGTGGCGAAGAACAGGAGCCCGCAGATGACCCAGCGAAAGCGCGACATGGCGGGCCGTTCGGTGACGAGGGTGCTCATGAAAGCAGGCGGTAACGCCGGCGGCCTTGGCCCGCAAGCGGGTCTTGCCGCCGGCTACGCGTTCTTGACTTCCTTCTCCACCATGTCGGCGAAGAGGTCGACGTCTTGCACGGTGCTGTAGACGTTCGGCGTGACACGGATCCCGGTGTACTCCTCGTGCCCCATCATGGCGGTGAGGATGTTGTACTTGGTCCACAGGGTACTTTGGATCTTGGCGGCATCTACGCCGTTGAAGGCGAGGAAGCCGATACCGCAGGACTGCGCGGGGTCCAGGCTGTGCAGGATTTTGCACTTGGGATTCTGCGCGAGGCGGTGCGCCCAGCGGTCGCGCAGGTAGCGCAGGCGGGCCGCTTTGCGGTCGATGCCCAGGTTCTGGTTGAAGATGAGCGCCTCGGTGATGGCGTTGTGATTGGCCGCGGGATGCGTGCCGATCTCCTCGAACTTGCGGATGTCGTCGGCCTGCCGGGCGTCCGACGCCATCAACGACCAGGTGCTGGCGATCCGCGACTTGCGCACGTAGAGGAAGCCGGTGCCGACCGGGGCATACGTCCATTTGTGCAGGCTCACTCCGTAGTAATCGCAATCCAGGTCGGAGATCTTGTAGGGGAATTGGCTGAAGGCGTGCGCGCCATCCACGATCACCGGGATGTTGCGCGCGTGGGCCATCTCGCAGATGCGCTTGATGGGGAAGATCTGGCCGGTGCGGTTGGTGATGTGGCAGACCAGGATGAGCTTGGTGCGCGGCGTGACGGCGCGCTCGAAGCGCTGGTAGAGGTCGTCCATGCTGGGCGGCGGCACGGGGAAGGAGATGGTTTTGAGGACGATGCCCTCGCGCCGCTCGCGCTGGCGGAAGGTGGTGAGCATGCGCGGATAGTCCTGGTTGGTGGTCAGCACCTCGTCGCCCTTCTTCAGGTCGATGCCGTACTGCGCGTTCTCGAGCGACTCGCTGGAGTTGCGGGTGATGGCGATCTCTTCGGGGTCGCATCCGGCGGCGGCCGCCAGTCTTCGCCGCACCATCTCCACCTGCCGCTCCAGCACGTTCACCATGGTGTGCCACGGACCCATGTCGCTGTAGTCCAGGTAGCGCCGCATGGCGTCCTGCACGGTGCGCGGCGAGGGACTGCAGTAGCCGTTATTGAAGTTGATGATGTTGCGGTCGATGCTGAAGGAGTTGCGGACTTCGATCCAGAAATCCTCGTCGGCCGCGACATCTTCGGGCGCCCGGCCGGTGGTGGCAGCGGCAGCGGCCGAGACGCGCTCGATCGCATTGTCCTGCAGGGCGACCACCGCCGTTCCGGCAGCCAGTTGAAAAAAGTTTCGGCGGTTCATGAACGCCTCCTTGTTGTAGAGTAGTGCCTGCATCCTATAGTAATGGAGGTATCGGGGTCAAGGTGGTGATGGCGAGCGTCACGAAAGCTCCCTCCGTGGACGCCATCCTGAGTCGCGCACCCTTGACGGCAAATTCCCCGTGGACGCGAATTGGTGGGGCTATAATCGTCTTGAGGCACTCACCGTGGCGAAACGTAAGCAGCATCCGATGGCCAAGCGAATGATCGGGCGATTCGTCATCGTCGATCCGGAAATCTGCCATGGCCAGCCGACGTTCCGAGGGACCCGAATCCTGGTCGCCGACGTCTTGGAACAAGTGGCTGCGGGCATCGCTTGGGAGACCATCGTTGAGGAGTGGCGTGGCAACGTTTCTTCGGACGCTATAGCGGAAGCAGTCCGGTTGGCCAGCCAGGCGTTCCGCGAGCATGCCGCCGAGTACACCGCACCGGAATACGTGCTCGAACGAGTTCATGCTTGATCATCCTCGACGAAAACATTCTTGAGGGGCAGCGGCTGCTGCTGGATGCATCCCGGTTGGCACCCAGGCAGATTGGAGTCGACATTGGCCGTAAGGGCCTCAAGGACGAAGAGATTATCGTCCTCCTTCGCCGGCAGCGTGACGCTACTTTCTTCACGCGCGATGCCGGTTTCTATATGCCCAACCTCCGCCATCGAAGCTACTGCCTGGTGGTGCTGAGTGTCGGACAGAATGAAGTGGCCACGTTCATTCGCCGCTTTCTCCGCCATCCCGATTTCGACACCCAAGCCAAGCGGATGGGCAGGGTCGTTCGAATCTCGCATGCCGGTTTGGCGGTCTGGCGTTTGCGGTCGCAAACCGAGATTCGCACCGTTTGGAGCCGTTTGCGATAATCTCCACGTGTCACCGCGCCTCAAGTGGATCTTGATCGTTGCGGCGTTGCTCCTGGCGGTCCTTACCTATTGGCTCGATCACCGGCACCCATTTCCCCCGCTGCTACGAAATCAGGGAATCACGGCAAACCTCACAGCACCCGCAGAAAGTCCATCAGGTCCTGCTTCTCCTGCTCGCTGTACCCAATCTTAAAACGCCGATCATAGAACTCCACGACTTCGCGCAGCGTCCGTGCCGAGCCGTTCGAAAAATACGGTGCGCGAGCGGCCAGCCCTCGCAACTGCTGGAGCACGATCGCGCCCACATCCGCGCACTTGCCCGAAATCATCGCCCGCCCCGGGTCTTGCGTGTAGAACACGCGCCCCAGCGACGGGTGCGGTGTGGCGCGTGGATCGCACGTGATGCGGAACAGCGGAAGGTCTGCCGAACCGGCCGCCACCGCGCTGTTGGCGGTGCCGATGTCCATCCACCTGGTGGTCCCGGACGTGTGGCAGCTTGCGCAACGCGCGGAGAAAAGATCGCTCCCGCGCGCCACCGAAGCGCGGAACTCGCGCTGCAGTCCGATGTCAGTCGCGCCTTGGGGCTTCCGCCAGACATCGAACAGGAGTGCGGCGCCCAGGCTGCCCGCACTGCCGCCGGCCAGATTCTGCGGCCCCAGCGCCGCCGGGCCGTCCTTCTCGTTCAGCAGGCCGCCGCGGATGTCGGCGCTCTGTGCCGCGTAAACCTGCGTCTCGAACTCGACGATCTTGCGGAGCTGTTCCAGAGTCGGGTGCGTCCCGGCCTGCTCGTGCACCAGGATCGCGCTGATGGCCTGCGACGTCAGGGAGGGCTCGCGCCCGTCGGCCATGAAGCTCATGCCCCGCGGCCCCGCGACGATCGTGTCGAGGTTGGCAGCGATGCGCGGCCGCCGGTAGAGGGAAATGTCCCCGCCCTTGTTGCACCCGGTGGGATCGCGCACCACCTCGATGCGAAATTCGGGACGCACCCCGCGCGGCGGCCACGGCAGGAAAATGCGGAACAGCCCCCGTTCGAGCAGCAGCGAGTGCGAGCTCTCCATCTCCTGCGCCAGGTCCGGGCAGTTCGAGCCATCCACGGCGGCGAAGATGGGATCCTTGCCCCCGGTCTCCTTCCAGCGCTCACGCAGAGCCGCCGCCGAAACGCTCATCGCGTTGGACGGTTGGTGGCACGTCACACACGCGCGCCCGTTCGCGCCCAGCGCTTCGAAGAAAGGATGCCGGTCCGTGCGCACCGCTCCTTCGCGGTTCAGGATGCCGACCTGTCCATCGGGATTGTCGTACGTTTCTTCCCAGGGCAGGGCGCCGCCCTGTCCCGCTTCCCACCAGATATGGCCGGGGCCGTAGGAACGCCCGCTCTGGGCGGTGGCCATCTGTGTGGACATGACCGCGATCGCCAACGCGACGCTTGGCAGGTTGAGCATTCCCAATGATTATAGTCTGGGCGGGGCCCTTACATCGGTTGGCAGGCGGAAGCGCCTGCCCCACAACCCGTGTCACTCCGCTTCGAACACCACCACCGCCTGGCCGAAGTGAATCTCGTCGCCGTGCTCCAGCTTCGTCCCCCGCGCATTGCGGTGCACTTCGTAACTCAGGCCGTCGCGCACGATCCACGTGCCGCACTCGGCCAGGTTGGCCTCTCCGCGCGGATACCAGCGGTCGTTGAACAGGCGGTACTCGCCCGTCGCGCGGTCGAACTGGATGTGCGCGTGCTCCCGCGAGACCGATCGGTTGATCTCGGTCTCCGCCGCGAATGCCAGATCGTTGCGGCGGAACAGTCCCGCCGCGCGGTACACGTCCACCACGCGCCCGATGTTGGTGCGCGCTTTCTCGAGGCGCACTTCCGCCGCATTGGCGGTTCCCTCGCGCACTACCAACTTCGCGATGGGCCGCGACGTCCCGGCCTGCGAGCCCACCTCCACGCTCAGCCAATTCTCGCCGCGCTGCGGGAGCCCCGCCGACGCGCGCACTTCCACCCGCAGGTTCTCCGGAAACCGGCAGCCCGCATCGCGCAGGGCGTCGTGGATCTCCTGCTCCAGATACGTGCGAAAGAATCGGCCGGCAAAGACGGCGTAGGGGCCTTCCTCCAGCCCGCGCATTTCCACACACACCAGGTCGTGGGGAAACACCTTCCTGCCGCCGGACCGGTAGCTCTTCTGACGCACCTGGTCCAGCACGGCCAGCCGGATCTCGGCCAGCTCCGGCGGCTCCTCACGGGTGCTCGTCGAGAGCTGGACCGCCAGCGGCGCCTCGAACATCGTTCTTCCCCATTTCTCCAGGAATTCGTTGATCGTCATTTTGCACCTAAAGCCGGACAGGCCAGGAGGCCCATCCTGCACGCCGCTTCCATCACTTCTCGCGCGATCGGCGCCGCCACCCGCGCACCGTATCCGCCGTGCTCCACCAGCACCGCGAACGCGAGGCGCCGGTCGCAAGAGACGTCACTGGCCGAAACACCACAGGCAGGGATGCCTGACGCTCCGTGCAACGGAGTGCCACTGTACGGCGCGAAGCCCGTGAACCACGAATGCGGCATGCCCTCGTCGAGCTGCGCCGTCCCGGTCTTGCCCGCGAAGCTGATCTGCGCGCCCGCCATGGCATTCCGCGCCGTTCCTTCCGTCACCACGCGCCGCATCGCTCGTGCAAGGAAGGCGGCTTGCGCCTCTGGAACCACTTCCAGCGGAGGATCCGTTCGCAGGTTGCTGTCGTCTTCGATCCAACGCCCTTGCGGCATGCGCCCGCCGGCCGCGATGGCCGCCGCCACGCGCGCCATTTTGAACGGCGAAATCAGCAACGCACCCTGCCCATACGACGCGAAGGGCAGCGCCTTCCGCAGCTCCGGCAGCTCGCCCGTCGAGATCCCCATCTGCGCCGCCGTTTCCGCCAGCGCCTTCGCCCCCACGTCGTGCACACCCAACTGTGCGAAGTACGCATTGCACGAGACCGCGATCGCGCGCTCCATATCCAGCGTGCCGTGGGCGTGGTCGCCGACATCGTCCTTGATCGCCCGATTCCAGCCCGGAATGATGTTGCCCGCGCGCCCGTCCGCCAGTGTCTTGCACAGGAACACGCGATGCCGGAGCTGCGGATCCAGGCGGAGCGCCGCGATGGCCGTCACCAGCTTGAACGTCGAGCCCGGCGGATACTGCCCGTACCGCGCGCGGTCCAGCAGTTGGTC
>Ga0209415_10017972_pt1 | contig 11196 bp, 7 predicted proteins | sample PeaSoiSIISIP2007_FD_187696 | JGI IMG/M metagenome (GOLD analysis project Ga0209415, IMG submission 187696) | Peat soil microbial communities from Weissenstadt, Germany - SII-SIP-2007 (SPAdes) (version 2) | ecosystem: Environmental > Terrestrial > Soil > Wetlands > Peat | place: Germany...
GCGAGCTGGCCGAGCTCCGCCTCCGCGCCGCCGCTCTGGCCGACGCGAAGCGCGACCTCGCCGCCAAGGAACGTCGACGACGCGGATGGGGGGCGTGAGGCCGCCGGTCGACACGCTGACTGCGACGACCGGCGAGGTCGCTGTCCTCATGGGTGACATCGCCGACCCGGCCGCCACCTCGCCCGTCCGAGGCGTGGCGCCGCCTGTGGACCCGGCTGGGTCTCCGCCGCTGCCCACGCCCAGCGTCCAGGAGCACGCGGTGAGGATGGCGAAGTGCGCGACCGTCGGTAGCGACGACACGGCCTGCCCCAGCCCCCCCAAGGTCGACTACTCTCGTAGTCGCTCGTGAAAGACGCGTCCTTCTACATCAGCGGCCTCCTCGACCTCGCCCAGGTGAGGCAGGCGAGCGAGCGCCGCGCCGCGTTCCGCCAGTCGATGGCCGCGCTCGCCAGGGCCGTCGTCGCGGACGAAGGGCCCGGGCCCCTGGAAGGCGTGAACCCGGGGGCGCTCGTCCGCGGGGTGGCCGTGGCGATCAAGGACGGGCTCGTGGACGACCTCGACTGGCTCGCGCCGAGCGCCGCCGGTCCCGCGCTCTACGAGCTGGCGTCCGCGCTTCCGCTCGGGGCCGAGCGGCGCGATCTCGGGCGGCGCGTGCTCTCGCGCCTCCTCGACGGCAACGCGGAGGCCTTCGCGGCCCTCGCGACGCGCATGGCACGGACGACGGGAAAGGGCCTGTCGAGCCCCGGCGTACGGGCGCGCGTCGCGCTCGTCACCGAGCTGCCGTTCGCGATGGGCGTGGCCGATGGGCCTCTCGCCCTCGCGCTCGCCTCTCGGCGCGAGCTCGCGCGCGAGTGGATCGAGACTCCGTCGATGGGTTCCTTGCCCTCTCGCCGTCTCGCGGCGCGCCTCCTCGAGCGGGCGGCGCGCGAGGCGTCGAGGCGCGCGCAGCAGGGGGACCCGCACGCGCTCCGCGCGTTCCGCGTCGACGCGGTCCGGCGCTCGTTCGGGAGGCTGCTCGCCGACCGCGAGTCGCTCGTGTGGAGGCACGTCGCGGTGGCGCGCGGCCTGCTCGCCCCGTGGGAGCCGGAGCTGCAGAAGGAGCTCGATGGCGGGCTCGACCCGAGCCTGACCCCGACCGAGTGGAGGCGCGCCGCGACGTCCATCGCCGCCGAGACCGCGGTCGACCCGGGCACGGCGCTCCGCCTCGCGGCGCACGCGCTGGCGCGCGGAGCAGTCAAGCGCGACGGGGGAGTGGCGGTGGCGTTCGTCTGGGGCGCCGCGCGCGCGGCCGAGGCGGAGCCGGAGGCGACGGCCGAGCTCGTCGGAGAAGCCGTCGCGCAGGCGCCTGCCGTCGTGGCCGAGGCCGTGCTCGAGCTGGCCGGGGAGCTCGGGCCGTGCCGCGTCGTGGACGAGGCAACCCGAGAGGCCGTGCGCGCCCTCGGCAAGTCGGTCCTCGACCAGGCGGACGACGCGGCCGCCGCGGTCATGCGCGAGGTCCTGCGCGACCTCGACCGGACCCCGCGCGACGACGAGCCGCTCCGCCAGCAGCTCGCCCGCGCCCTCTCGGTCTACGCGACCGAGGGAGCGCGCGCCGCGCACGCCGCGGGCAGGGAGGTCCTCGCGGCCGCCACGGGCGCCGTCGACGCCGTGGACGCGGTGAGCCCCGAGGACGAGGACGCCGCGGGGAGCGCCGGCTCGCTCGCGCGCCGGACGTCGCTCGCGGTGCTGCGCGACGTGGACCTGTCGCTCCTCGAGCGCGACGTCCTCGGAGACCTCCTCGCGCTCGGCTCCAACGCCGAGGCCGAGCGCGCCCATGAAGAGACCGTCGACGCACTGCGCGATCGCCTGACCGCGTGGGTCCTCGTGCGCGAAGCGTCGCCGCTCGTCGCCGGGTCGGGCCCGGTCCCCGCGGCCCAGACGACGCTCCGGATGCGCCGCATGCGGGCCCTGCTCCACCTGGTCGACAGCGACTCGGGCAACGCGCAGGACGACGGCGCGAGATCCGTTCGCCTCCGTGATCGGTGGCGGCGCGTCGCGCGCGCCCTCGTGAGCCGCTACGAGACGGACGCAGCTTCTCCCTTGCACCGCACGGTGCTCGCGACGCTCGTTCGCGCGCTCGACGCCCTCGTCCGGGTCGAGGCGCTGGACCCGGCCGACGTCCTGCTCGTCGTGGCGCGCCTCCAGACCCAGGCGTCGGAGCTCGACGTCCTCGCCGAGGCGTCGATGGACCCGGACGTCGTCCACGTCCTCTCGCGCTACGCCGCGTTCCTGCGCGCGTCGGGCGTCGCGCCCAAGAAGGAGAGCGACTCGCTCCTTCCGTCGCGGGCGGGGCTGCCCTCGTACGACCGCGAGCTCGCGGCGCTCGACGAGCTCGCGCGCGAGATCGTCCCCGACGGCGCCGGCCGCCGCGAGGTCCTCCGGACCGTGCTCGTGCGGCTCTCCTCGGCGCTCCACGCCGTCGTCCACGCGCCGACGCTGAGCGCGCTCTCGTCGCAGAGCAACGAGGAGGCGGACTCGGTGATGGCGCTCGAGGCCGCGGTCTCGTCGCTCGCCCAGACCGCCGCAGGGGCGCGCGCCCGCCTCGACCCGGCGCGCGAAGGCTCGCTGAACCCTCCGTCGACGGCCTCGGATCGGTCGCTCTCGCAGGCCGTCTCGCGCGTGCTGCTCGGCGCCGAGCCCACGCTCGACGGGTCCGTCGTCGACGCGTGGATCGCCGATCTGCCTATGAGGGTCCCGAGCGGGATCGCCGCCGCGGTCGGGCCGTGCGTCCGCTCGCTCCTCGACAAGGTGGTCGAGCGCGCGAGCCTGCCCAACCCTCCCGTCCAGGTCGCCGAGGGGACGTTGCCCGCCTGGCTGCCGGCGCGCCGGACGCTCGGGGGCTTCTACGTCGTGCGCCCGCTGGGCTCGGGCGCGGCCGGCTCGGTCTTCCTTGTGCAGCGCATCGAGGACCGGCACGATGCGTCCTCGGAGCGCTTCGCCCTCAAGGTCCCCGACTACTCCTCGACGGCGGCGCGGAGCCTGTCCGAGAGCGAGTTCATGAAGCTCTTCCGCGACGAGGCCTCCGCTCTCCTCGCCGTGCCCGCCCACCCGAACCTCGCGCGCTTCGTGACGTTCGACCTGTCGGCGCGTCCCAAGCCCATCCTCGTGATGGAGCTCGTCGAGGGCACGATGCTCGAGCGCACGCTGTCGACGGGCGTGTTCGAGACCCGCCGCGCCTTGAACGTCCTCGACGGCGTCCTCGCCGGGCTCGAGGCGATGCACGGCGTCGGCGTCGGGCACCTGGACGTGAAGCCGTCGAACGTGGTCCTCCGCAAGGGGGACGAGGCGGTGCTCGTCGACTTCGGCCTCGCCGGCCGCCACATCCGGCCGGGCTGCGCGACCGGACCCTACGGAGCGCCCGAGGTGTGGGGTGTGGCTCCGGACGGGGTCCATCCCACGCCGATGATGGCGGACGTCTACGCGTTCGGATGCCTGGCGTACGAGACGTTGACCGGCAAGGTGTTGTTCGACGCCGACAACGAGATGGCGCAGATCACGATGCACCTCACGCACGATGGCTTGCCGCCGCCCCTCTACGAGATGAGCCAGCGCCCCGCGACCGCCGCGCTCGCCGAGGTGCTCTCTCTCGCGTTGCGCCACGACCCGAGGGCGCGCCCGAACGTGAACGTGCTCCGCACACGTCTCGGCGCGCTCGGCGCCAAGCTCGCGCGCGAGGCGTGGCCGCTCGTCGCATGACGCCCCTCACGAGCCCACCGGACCCCGACGGGCGCGACTGCGTCGATTGCGGCCGCTGTTGCCACCATCCCCCGCGCACCGTGCACCTGCTCGAGACCGACGACCTACGCATGTCCCGAGACGTCCTTTTGCGCCTCACGGTCCTCGACCCGACGCCCCCGGGCTGGCGCTTCATGCGGAACGAGGGGGAGCGGTGCGCGGCCCTCGACGTCTCGGTACCCGGACGGTTCCCCTGCAGCATCTACGAAGAGAGGCCCGACGACTGTCGCCTCGTCGAGCCGGGGTCGCCGGCCTGCCTCGAGGCGAGGCGCCTCGGGCGGCTCGGGAGCAGCGTCGGGTTTGTTCGGGTGCTATGACTGGGACATGCTTTCGGCCGGGGGTGCCCTTCGACTCCTCACGCCGCTCGCCGCCGTTCTGCGCCTTTGCGCGTGCGGCAGCAGCGGAGGGAGCGGCTTCGACGGTGGCGCCGACGGCCCGAGACACCCCAGCGACGCACCCATCGGCAAGCCCGACGTGCCGTCGCTCGGGATGATCGACGGCGGGGGCGGCGCCGAAGGCGGGGAGGCGGGGGCGAGCTGCGCCGCGAACCTCACCGGGCGCCTCCGCGACTTCGTCAACAAGCCCGGCTTCACCCCGGCCTCGGCGCTCGACGACGACTTCGAGAACGCGGAGGGCGACGACCGCGGGATCGTCGAGACGGATCTGGGCTCCGACAAGAAGCCCGTCTACGCGCACCCCGGCAGCATGACCGCGACGACGCACGGCCAGACGCAGTTCGACTGGTGGTACCGCGACACGCCCGGAAAGAACATCGCCTACGACTACACCATCGTGCTGACCGGCCCGGACGGCGGTCTCCAGACCTTCAACCAGCAGGAGTTCTTCCCTCTCGACGGCCGGGGCTGGGACGACGAGTACATCGGCGACGACGGCAAGCTCCACAACTTCTCGTTCACCTTCGAGCTGCACACGACCTTCGGGTACGTCGGCGGCGAGCAGTTCACGTTCACCGGCGACGACGACGTGTTCGTCTTCATCAACGGAAAGCTGGTCGTCGACCTCGGCGGAGTGCACGGGGCGGAGACGAAGTCGATCCAGCTCGACACCCTGACGACCGACGACGCCGCGATGGCGCCCGTCCCGCTCACCCCGAAGACGACCTACCCGCTCGACATCTTCTACAACGAGCGCCACACGGTGAGCTCGCACTTCAGGATGGATACGTCGATCGCCTTCAACAACTGCAATCCGATCATCGTGAAGTAGGCCCCGTGCCGCCGTCGGAGCCCGACGGCCTCTTCCAGTAGAGCACCTCGTGCATGTTGAAGCCGTCGTTGTAGAGCAGGGCCCGCATCGCGGGGAGGTTGAACGGAGGCCGGAGGAGATCGATGTCCCGGTAGTGCCCTGCGGGGATGTCGATGTTGGGCGCGGTCAGCGTCTTCGGGTCGACGCCGTTGGTCAAGAGCACGTGCTTGTACTTCGGCAGCTGCCTCAGGAACTTGAGGACCGCCTCATTCGGGAGGTGCTGGAGCACGTGCTTCACGATGAGTAGATCGGCCGGAGGCAGGTCGTCGTCGACGACGTTGGCCACGAAGAACTTCGTGTGCGGATTCCCGTAGAGCTTGTTGTCCTTCTCGACCACGGACGCGACGATGTCGTAGCCGCGGTAGTCGATTGTCGACCAGTCGATGGCCTTCGAGAACTCCCAGTCGCCGCACCCCGCGTCGACGACGGAGTGGATGTCGTTGTCCTTGAGAAAGGCTTGCAGAAAGGCGCGGTACACGACGGTGAGCGCCATCGTCGAGCCCGTCCCCGAGTGACCGACCCCGGCTTCGTTGGTTCCCCAGGTGGCGCCCTCGTAGATCTTGTCGAACGTCACCGAGAGCGGTGCAGCGGTCTGCGCGGACTGCGCGGGCTGCGCCGACGGCGGCGCCCGAGGGCCGTCGCGCTCCGCAGCGCCCCAGTGATCCTTGTTGACGAAGTAGATGAGCAGGAGGAGCGCGAGAAAGAGAGTCGCGGCCGCCCCTCTCAAAGAGTTGTCCTTCAGCTGCGATGGCATGTCTTCTGCGCCAGCTTAACTTCCTCGGCCCCCTTCGGCACGTTATCGTCCGACGTGGATGCGCGAGCCGCGCGACGAAGAGGGCGCGTTCGGACGAAGCACGTGGACCGCGGTGGGTCTCGGCGTGCTGTACATGGGCGCGCTCGGCGCCCTCGAGGCGCGGAGGCCGCTCGTCGCGCCCGACGAGCGTGTCCTCGGCTCCGCGGCACGCGCGGTCGCGGAGCTCGTGCGGACGCGCTACGCGGACGAGATTGCGCACATCGTGACCTCGCTGGTGGCCGCGACGGTCGCCGTCGGTGCCGGGCTCGGTCTCCTGGCGAGGCTGCAGCTCGCCCTGCGCTCCAGGCTGGCCGAGTCACCGCCGCGCGCCTGCTGGAGAGAGGCGCTGATCGCGTTGGCGGTCATCGTGTTCGACCACGCCGCGTTCGTCGCGTGGTCGATGGCGCGCACTCCGGCGCTCTACGCGTCGCGCTTCTACGCGGCCGGCGGCCTCTTGGCGGCGACGGAGGTGGTCGTGACCGATCGCCTCGGCCCCCGCGGCGTCGTCGCGATCGCCACCGCTGCGACGGCGCTGCTCGTCCTCGGCGCGCCGACCGCGTGGCCGCGAGCGCTGGCGCGCGCCGCCCGGGCCGTTCCGCGTCGAGCGGCGACCGTGCTCCTCGGCGTCGCGCTCGCCGTCCTTGTCTGGAGCGCCGCGACCGGGCGAGCCGCGACGCCCGCCGCGGGGCCGCACCGCCCGAACGTCCTCATCCTCGCGAGCGACTCCCTGCGCGCCGATCGGATCCGCCCCGACGTCGCCCCCCACCTCTTCGACCTTGCCGAGCACGGCACCTCGTTCTCTCGCGCCTACGTCACCGTCCCTCGAACGCTCTCCTCGTGGATGACCATCCTCACTGGTCGCCACGCCCACCACCACGGCGTCCGTTCGACGTTCGCGCGCTGGGAGGACCGGCTCGGCCCGTTCGACACGCTCCCCGAACGTTTCGAGCGCGCCGGCTACCGCACGGGCGTCGTGAGCGACTTCGCCGGCGACATCTTCAGCACGGTCGACATCGGCTTCCGCGACGCCCTGGTGCCGAGGACAGGCTTTCGCCAGCTCCTCCAGCAGCGCGGAATCGAGCGCGACCTTCCCATTCTGCCGTTCATCGACACGAGCCCGGGCCGGCTCGCGTTCCCCGCCGCCGGAGGCCTGACCGATGGAGCCGATCCGCGCCTCGTCGCTGACGCGGCGATCGCCGAGATTCGTCGCTTCGCAGCCGAGCCGTTCCTCCTCACGGTCTTCTTCTCGACCACGCACTTCCCGTACGCGGCGCCCGCGCCGTACCACCGTCGCTTCGCCGATCCGGCGTACGACGGACCGAGCAAATACGCGCGTGGGATGGGGCTGGCCCCGGAGACGACCACGCCTCCCGCCGAGATCCGGCAGGTCCGTGCGCTGTACGACGGAGCCGTCGCGAGCGTGGACGACTCGGTCGCGCGGATTCTGCGCGAGCTCCAGCGCGACGGCATCGACGACCGGACGGTCATCGTCCTGACCAGCGACCACGGCGAGAACCTCTTCGAGCGAGAGAACGACATCGGTCACGGCGACCACCTCTTCGGCGATGAGGGGACCCACGTCCCCCTGGTCATCGTCGACCCGCGCGCTCCGGGGCCGCGGCGTGACGCCACCGTCGTGAGCAGCGTGGACATCGCCCCGACGCTGTACGAGCTCGCCGGCATCCAGCCGCGTTCGGACCTCGACGGCCGGTCACTCGCCTCGGCGCTCCGCGGCGCCAGCCTCACGGCGGCGCCCGTCTTCGCGGAGACCGAGCTGTGGCTCGTCGACCAGCCGGCCGTGCCCGCGACTCTCCGCATCCCGTACCCCCACGTCGCGGACCTCCTCGAGGTCGACGCGCAGCACGGCGACGCGATCGTCCTCCGGCGTGACGCGGACGACGTCACCCTCATGGCGCGCCACCGCATGGTGCGGGACGAGCGCTGGAAGCTCCTCTACATCCCGACGCGGACGGGGGTCAGATACATGCTTTTCGACACGTCCGCCGACCCGGCGGAGGTGCACGATGTGTTCGCGCAGCAACCCGCGGAGTCCGCGCGCCTCGAAGCCCTGCTCTGGACGTGGATGCTCGGGGACCGCAACATGACGAAGGTCCGCGGGTATCTCGTTCCGAAAGACCGCGCGTCTCGTGCGGGCGTCACGCCGACGGAGCACGAGGCGACGTCGCTCGTCCACCTCCGATTCGGCGGCGGCCAGAAGGGCCATCACGTCGGCGGCGTCATCTTCGGCGCGTCCGCGGAGCAGGTGCGAGGGGTCCATCTGCTCGACGGCGCCGTGCGGGTCCGCGACGGCGGCGTCTCGCTCGACCTCGACGTGCAACGTGGGTCGGTCGTCGGCGTCGATCTCCAGGGCGTGACGCTTCCGCTTCGGTGGGAGCTGACGCGCGACGGGCAGGCGTGGCCCGAGGACCGGGTCTTCGCGGGCCCGTTCGGGCTTCGAGCCGGCGACGTGCGGGACGGCCTGGCGTCGTGCGGCGAGGGCTCGCGGGGCCGGGTGCCGTACGTGGACGGCTCCCAGGAGGCGGGGCTGTTCGTGAGCTGCGAGGGTCCGTGAGGGCGCCTTGCCGGTCGCGCTGGAGGCTCAAGGCGTCGCTGCCGGGTGCTTCGACGCGACAGACGCGAGCGACGCGACGTTCGCGCTCCCCATGTCGTCCGTCCGGTAGCCGTACCGCGGAGTTGCGTACTCGAGGAACCGATTGGCGTCGGTGTTGATGCGCGCGAGCGGCGAGCCCGACAAGCGCGCCACGTCGGCCGGCGCGAGGAGGCGCGAGGAGACGAGCAGCGTGAGCGCTGCGGAATCGTCCGCGACGCCGAGCAACGCCGGCGCCCGAGCCGTGCGCAGGCGCTCCGCGAAGGCGGGCTGAACCTCCTCCTGAGCCGTGCTCGCGACGATCAGTCCTTGCCCTCCGAGGACGAAGAGGCTGACGTACGGAAAGACGTCGTGTGCGGTCGCCACGACGCTGACGAGTTCCTCGAGGCCGATGTGATGGAGCTGTATCCACTGCTGCAGCACCCCCCCTTCCCGGAGGCGGCCCTTCGCGAGGGCGTAGAACTCACGGCTGTAGAGGTTCGTGGCCCCCGCGAACCAGATGCTCGTTATCTCGACGGTGATCAGGTCGTACGTCGCATCGCGGAGGAGGAGGAGGTTCCGCCCGTCCTCCAGGAAGAGCGAGACGTTCGGCCGGTCGAGGACGTGGTGATTCACGTGGGCGAACTGGTCCTTCGCCGCGAGGACGATCCCGGGCGCGATCTCGGCGACGTCGATCGCGCCGAAGCCCATGGCGCCGACGACGAAGGCCGTGCGGCCGGTTCCCAGCCCGATGACGAGCGCACGGTCGAAGTGGCTCAGGTACTGCGTCGGCACGAGCGCGAACGACGTCTGCGCGGCCATCTCGCCGCGGTCGTCGCCCTGGAATTTGCCGTTGGTGAGCAGCGTTCGCAGTACGATCCCCGCGACGGTGTTGCCCACCACCGTCGTGATGCCACCCCGTGCGTCCTCGTGGAACGAGAGGAGCTGCGAGTCGGGCCGGACGAACCCCTCGCGGAAGTAGACGTGCTCGCCCGAGGTGAGGGCGAGCCGATTCCACCTCGGCAACAAGAGTGCCGAGGCGAGCGCGGCGGCGCCGGCGACGACGACCGGCAGGTGGCGCATCGCCGTTCCCGTGGCGAGGACGGCGGAGACGCCCGCGACCGCGGCGAGCGCGACGAGGAGACGCTCGGTCGCCTCCGAGCCGAAGCCAGGCAACAGGAAGAACCCGACGGCGATCGAGCCCAGGATGCACCCGAGCGCGTTCACCGCGGCGAGGAGCCCCGCCGCACCGCCGCGCTCGTCTTCCGGGAAGTCGGACGTGCGGAAGACGAGCGGGTACGCGAGCCCTAGCACGGAGGCGGGGGGGACCACGACCGCCGCCGCGACCGCGAAGCGAGCGAGCTCCTCCCCGGAGAAGGAGCGGGCCCTGGAGCCGAGCTGCGCGACCGCGTGCGGCACGAGGGGCCAGAGCGAGTGAGCCAGGGCGAGCGTGAGCGCCCCGGCCACGAGCGCGCCTCCGGGTGCCCAGGGGGGCAGGCGCGGCGAGCGCCGGAAGAGGAGCGCCGACGCGACGCCGCCGATGCCGAGGCCGATGAGGACCGACGACAGGATGGCGGCGAACGCGTAGACGCTGTTACCGATGACCGCGGATGCGAGGTGGGTCCAGGTGACCTCGAGCGCGAAGAAGAGGAAGCCCGTCGTCGCGGCGAAGGCGACGAGGCGGCGCGGGACCCGGCGCGCAGGAGAGACCGGTGGCGAGTCGGGAGGGCTCTCCTCGCGCTTCGCCGGGGACGACAGGAACAGGAGCGCGACGAGCGCGGCGATGACGTCGAAGCTAGCGGCGTAGTAGAGGCCCCCGTTCATGCCGAAGAATGGAAAGAGCGCGATCGGTGCGCCGACCGCAGCCAGGATCGCACCGACGAGGTTCGCCGCGTAGAGGACGCTCACCGAACGCGGGCGGCTCGTCCCGGTGACGCGGTCCACGGCGTCGACGATCGCGGGGAACGTGGCGCCCATGGGAATCGTCAGCGGAAGGATCCAGACGGACGCGACCACGCCCCGGAGGACGGTGAGCAGCACCGGCTTGCCGACACCGATCCGAAGGACCGGCGCGAACGCGGGCACGAGAGCCTCGAAGCACCACGCCAGCGTCAAGCAGGCCGCCGCGACGAGGAGCTCCAGCGCGGGGTACAGAAAGAGCGGCGAGACGCGCAGGCGCCGTAGTCGCGGATAGAGCAAGGCGCCCGCGGTGAGCCCGGCGAAATAGATCGACAAGACCAAGGCAGCCGCGGGGGTGCTCGCCCCGAGGAGCGTCGACAGGAGCTTCTCGAAGACTTGCTCGGCGACGAGCGCGGCGGCTCCGCTCAGCGTGAACGCGGCGGCGAGGCCAGGCAGCGCAGCGGAGGCTCGCAAGCCCGGCGTCCCCTAAGGCGACCAGGGCACGACGACGGCCTCGTTCCAGTCGTCGGCGCACTCCCGTCGTCCGTAGGCGGCGAGGCCCGCGCACGACGCGGGGTCCGTCTTCGGTCCGAGGAGGAGGAACTCCCCCCGCGTCAGGAACGGGAGCTCGCGCCGCCAGTCGCCCTCGATGGTCTCGACGACGGTCACAGCGGTATCGCGCTGGCGGCTCGCCTCGAGGAGCGCGAGCTTGGCGGAGATCTCTGCGCGGACCGCGTCGCTGTCGGTCATGGCGTACTGCTGGGACAGCGCCTTAATCGTGGCATCCGTCTTGCCGAAGCGCCTCCAGAGCATGGTGGTCGCGGCGAGCGTCATTCGGATGTCCGCCCCGAGGTCCGTCGCCCGCACCAGCGCGACC
>Ga0209415_10017973_pt1 | contig 11195 bp, 7 predicted proteins | sample PeaSoiSIISIP2007_FD_187696 | JGI IMG/M metagenome (GOLD analysis project Ga0209415, IMG submission 187696) | Peat soil microbial communities from Weissenstadt, Germany - SII-SIP-2007 (SPAdes) (version 2) | ecosystem: Environmental > Terrestrial > Soil > Wetlands > Peat | place: Germany...
GCGTAAGCTCAACGGTTAAACTGTCGGTCTCCAAAACCGAACTTGGGGGTTCGAATCCCTCCGCCCCTGCCAGATTTTTTGGGATGGAGAACGGAGTAGCGGAAGGCCGGGAGCAGTGATGGGAATCGAGACGAAGAAAATGGCGAAGTCAATCGCGGCGGCAGCGGACGACGATAGCTTTGGCGGGCGGGTCAAGGCCTGGCCGGAGCGGGTTAAGACCTTTTACAACGATGTCCGCACCGAGATGAAAAAAGTCACGGCGCCGTCGTTCAAGGAAGTGCAGTCGACCACGGTAGTAGTGATTATCTCTGTGTTCTTCTTTGCCGCTTTTTTTTGGATCGTGGACTTGATCCTGACCCGCAGCCTCGATCAGATGTTCCGCTATTTTTCGCATCGCTGATGTCAGGGAAGGAAGCTGAGGTCTTACAGCACTCTATGCCGGACGAAGAAAAAAACAGCACGGTGGAATCCAGCGCCGAGGCGCCGGTGGCCATGGATGTCGCCAGCCCGGAAGCCATTGCCAGCCCCGAAGGCGCTGCCAGCGAGCCTCCCCGCAACCCGAACATGAAGTGGTACATCATCCACTCCTATTCCGGGTTCGAGCGCAAGGTGAAGGAGTCGCTGGAGTCGCGCGTCGTCGCCTTCGGCCTGCAGGACAAGATTGGGCGCGTGCTGATTCCGACCGAGTCGGTCACCGAAGTCCGCGCCGGCAAAAAGTACACTTCCGAGCGCATGTTTTATCCCGGCTATGTGCTGGTGGAAATGGACATGAATGATCATGTCTGGCACGTAGTGAAGGCCACGCCACGGGTAACGGGGTTTGTCGGCACCGGGCAGCAGCCGACTCCGCTTTCGGAAGAGGAAGTGCAGCACATCGTCTATCGCGTGGGCGAGTCCAAGGACAAGCCCAAGCTCAAGGTCAAGTTCGAGAAGAATGAGACGGTGCGCATCACCGAAGGCCCGTTTGCCAGCTTTACCGGCATTGTGGATGAAGTCAATGAAGACCGCGAGACGCTGAAGGTGATGGTGACGATTTTCGGCCGCTCGACTCCGGTGGAACTGGAGTTCAACCAAGTGGAGAAAGTGGCGGCGTAGGTCGCGCGTTCTGTAGAGACGTAGCTAGCTACGTCTCTACGGCGGGAATGCGAAGGAACCAGAGGGATAGGTTTTTATGGCGAAGAAGGAAACTGGATACGTAAAGCTGCAGATTGCGGCGGGCAAAGCCACTCCGGCGCCCCCGGTCGGGCCGGCACTCGGGCAGGCGCAGATCAACATCATGGAGTTCTGCAAGCAGTTCAACGCCCGCACCAGCGCCAAAGAGATGGAAGGTCTCATCATTCCGGTTGTGGTGACGGTCTATAGCGATCGCACTTTCAGCTTTATCACCAAGACGCCGCCGGCTTCGATTCTGCTGAAGCGCGCGGCCGGCATCGCCAAGGGATCGGGCGCTCCGAATAAAGACAAAGTCGGCACGGTCACACTGCGGCAGGTGGAAGACATTGCCAAGCAGAAGATGCCGGACTTGAATGCGGCGTCGATTGATTCGGCGGTGAAGAGCGTGCGGGGGACCGCGCGGTCGATGGGGATTGAAGTGGTGGGGTAACGTGAATTTGGTAATTGGGGAATTTTGTAATTGGGTAATTGAAAACCGGTTTTCAAATTACCCAATTTCTCAATTACAGAATTACTCAATAGGGTTAGGTCGAAAACACTACGGTGCATCGGAACAACGTTGCGCGGTGGGAGACGAGGAAGCCGATGAAAAAAGCCGGAAAGAACATCACCAAGGCGCGGGAGAGCGTCGAGCAGCGTCCCTACACCATCCAGGACGCGGTTCCGCTGCTGCAGAAAGTCAAATTTGCGAAATTTGACGAAACCGTAGAAATCACGCTGCGTCTCGGCGTCGATCCGAAACATGCCGACCAGATGGTGCGCGGCACGGTGGTGCTGCCGCATGGGCTCGGCAAGTCAAAGAGGGTTCTAGTCATCGCCAGTGGCGACAAGATTAAAGAAGCCGAGCAGGCCGGCGCGGATTTCGTGGGCGGCGAAGAGATGGTCGAGAAGATCAACAAAGAAAACTGGACCGACTTCGATGCCCTGATCGCGACTCCGGACGTAATGAAGTCCGTCGGGCGGCTGGGTAAGGTGCTTGGTCCCAAGGGGCTGATGCCGAATCCGAAAACCGGGACTGTAACCTTTGACGTGGCCAAAGCGGTACAGGAAGTCAAAGCCGGCAAAGTCGAATTTCGCACCGACAAGACCGCTCTGGTGCACGTGCCGGTGGGCAAAATCTCATTTACGCCGCAGAAGCTGATCGAAAATGCCACAGTTCTGATCACCAGCGTAATCAAGGCCAAGCCTTCGGTGGCTAAGGGCAAATACATCAAGGGTTGCTATTTGAGTTCGACGATGGGGCCGGGGATTGCGCTGGATACGACGGCCATCGAGACGGCGGCCAAGGCGTAGTTGGATTTGGTAATTGGGAAATTTTGTAATTTGGCAATTTGAACCGGTTTTTCAATTACCAAATTACTCAATTACAAAATTACCAAATTGCCAGCGCCCGGAATCTGAGAGGGATTGAACATGGCGGTTTCTAAGGCAAAGAAGATCGAGCAAGTCGAAGAGTTAGGGGCCGAGCTGAAAAGCGTCTCCAGCATGATTGTCGCCACCTACAGCAAGCTCACCGTGCCCAAGGATTACGAACTGCGCAAGAGCCTGCGTGGCACCGGCGCCAAGTACCGGGTGGTGAAAAACACTTTGGCGGAGCGGGCTTCGAAGGGCACGAAAGTCGAAGCGGCGCTCAAGGGCCTCAGTGGCGTGACCTCGATTGCCTACACCACGGGCGACCCCGTGGCCCTAGCGAAAGTGTTGTCGAAGTACGCCAAGGACAATCCGGAGTTCACCTTCAAGGCGGGCGTGGTCGAAGGCCGCGTGATCTCGATCAAGGAGATCGAGGCGCTGGCGACCATGCCGTCGAAGGAAGAGATTTACTCCAAGCTGCTGTTCCTGCTGAGCGCTCCGGCGCAGCGTTTGGTGACGACGGTCAATGCCGTCAGCCGCGACTTGGCGGTGGTGATTGGGCAGGGCGTGGAGAAAGGCAAGTTTAAGGAGATTTCGTAATTGGGCAATTTTGTAATTGGGTAATTGAAAACCGCAGTGTGAGAGGATTTCAAATTACCCGATTTCTCAATTTCCCAATTACTCAATGGGTTCAGTTGTCAGCGGCTGAGGGTTGCGCGGTTTCCGGTTCGTGGCGTTGTCTGGCGTAGCGAATCGGGCTTGGCGCACTGGAAACTTTAGCCGCCGGTGGCGAAATTACAAACAAGACTGGAGAACTAAAAATGGCGGATCTGGCGCAATTGGAAGAATCGATTGTCGGCTTGTCGCTTCTGGAAGCGGCGGAGCTGGTCAAGAAACTGGAATCTCGTTTAGGCGTCTCGGCGGCCGCCGCGGCTCCGGTGATGGTGGCCGGTGGTGGCGGGGCGGCGGCGGGGGCGGCTCCGGCGGAAGAGAAGACGGAGTTTGCCGTCGTCTTGACCGCAGTAGGCGCGAACAAGATCAATGTCATCAAGGCCGTACGTGAAGTCACCAGCCTGGGCTTGAAGGAAGCCAAGGATCTGGTCGACGGCGCACCCAAGACGGTGAAAGAAGGCGTTTCCAAGGAAGAAGCGGAGACTATTAAGAAGAAGTTCACCGATGCGGGCGCAACGGTTGAAGTGAAATAGAAGCGACGTGTCGGCTGGATTATGGGGGTTTCGGGGCTTTGCCCCGGCAGACCGGACAAGTCCCGTCCCCACAAGATCCTGCCGCAGACCCAAGAATCGCTCTGGTGAATCCGGGGGAACGGTGTTAGCATCTATTGTAATACCGCTTCCGGCTTCGCCGGGGTTCATGGCGGCTCTCCACTCCAACGGGAACCCGGGGAAGCGGAGTAGGGCCGCTGAAAAGTTGGCAGACTTGTTCCGCGGACAGCGGGACGGGAACAGGCCTCAGAGACTGGCGCGGAAACATACATTTCAACAGAGGCTAAGCGCTCGAAACGGCGCCTGCGGGGAGTCATGTCCCTACAGGCGTATCTGTGTCTTTTCAGCTCTGGTCTCTATCTAGTCTTCTTGCAAGGCGGTAAACGTCGCGGGCGGCGGGCGCGCCCCACAATTTCGCGGTTTATCGCAGCCCCAGGCTGCGCTTGAAAGTTGGGAGTATCCGAATGGCAACAGTGAAGAACAGTCTCTTCCGCAAACGCTTTGATTTTTCAAAAATTCCAGCCACCATCCAGATTCCGAACCTGATCGAAGTGCAGAAGCGCTCGTATGACCGCTTCCTGCAAATGGACCGGCTGCCCAGCGAGCGCGACGACTCCGGCTTGCAGGCGGTGTTTCAGTCGGTGTTCCCGATTACCGACTTCCGCAACGTGTCGCAGCTGGAGTTCGTGGATTTCGCCATCGGCAACTGGGAGTGCAAGTGCGGCCACTTGAAGGGCCTGCATCACCTGCGCACCACTTGCAAGAACTGCGGATCGACGGTGATCACCGACCCGTTCCATCCCGGCGAAGTACTCTGCCAGAAGTGCGGCACCTACAACGCGAACACCCCCGATTTCTGCAACAAGTGCGGCGACCCGGTGGGCCTGCAGCTGAAATACGACGTGAGCGAGTGCGAGGAGCGCGGCATGACGTACTCCGCGCCGCTCAAGGTCACCATGCGGCTGACGATTTACGAAAAAGACGCCGAAACCGGCACCCGCTCGATTCGCGACATCAAGGAGCAGGAAGTTTTCTTCGGCGACGTGCCGCTGATGACCCAGAACGGCACGTTCATCATCAACGGCACCGAGCGCGTCATCGTCAGCCAGTTGCACCGCTCGCCCGGCGTGTTCTTTGAGACCGCCAATAATCGAACGTACTTCCTGGGCAAGATTATTCCGTATCGCGGCTCGTGGGTGGAGTTCGAGTACGACCAGAAAAATGTGCTCTACGTCCGCATCGACCGCAAACGCAAGTTCCTGGGCACGATTTTCCTGCGCGCCCTCGGCCTGCGCTCCGGGGAAGACATTCTGCGCACCTTCTACACGATCGATCGTCTGGCGGTCAAAGACAAGAAGCTCTACTGGACGCTCGATCCGGCCAGCGAGAAACCTACCAATCTGTTGGGCATGAAGCTGGCCCACAGCATCAAGAACAAGTCAGGCGAGGAGATTGCCCACTCCGGGCGCAAGATCAACGCCGCGACCTTGAAGGACATCCAGAAAGCGAAGATTTCCGAAATCGAAGTCGATGTCTCAGACCTCGAAGGCGCATGGGTGGCGGGCGACGTGGTCGACACCACCACCGGCGAAGTGCTGCTCGAAGCCAACTCCGAACTGACCGCCGACAAGGTTTCGAAGATTCTCGATTCCGGGGTGGTCGAACTGAACCTGTTCTTCCCCGAGCGCGATGACGTGGGCACGGTGCTCAGCCAGACCTTGAAGCGCGATGCGGTGAAGACGCCGCAAGAAGCTCTGATCGAAATCTACCGCAAGCTGCGTCCCGGCGACCCGCCCACTCTGGATACGGCGACCGCGCTTTTCCACGGCATGTTCTTCGACCCGCGCAAGTACGACTTCTCGCGCGTGGGCCGCTTGAAGTTCAACATCAAGCTGTTCGAAAAAGGCGACGCCACCAGCCTGGATAACCGCACGCTGGAGCCGGGCGATTTCTACGCCACCATCGCCTATCTGCTCAAGCTGCGCAAGAACATCGGCGCGGTCGATGACATCGATCACCTGGGCAATCGCCGTGTGCGCGCGGTCGGCGAACTCATGGAGAACCAGTTCCGCATCGGCCTGGTGCGCATGGAACGGGCGATCAAAGAAAAAATGTCCGTGTACCAGGAAATGTCGACGGCCATGCCGCACGACCTGGTCAACGCCAAGCCGGTCATGGCCGCGATTCGCGAGTTCTTCGGCTCGTCGCAGCTGTCGCAGTTCATGGACCAGACCAATCCGCTTTCGGAAATCACCCACAAGCGCCGTCTCTCGGCGCTGGGGCCGGGCGGCTTGTCGCGGGAACGCGCCGGATTCGAAGTCCGCGACGTTCACACCACGCACTACGGACGCATCTGCCCGATTGAAACGCCGGAAGGCCCGAATATCGGATTGATTTCGTCGCTTAGCTGCTATGCCCGCATCAACGACTACGGCTTCATCGAGTCGCCCTATCGGCGGGTGAAGGGCGGGCGTGTGCTCGACTTCGTCAGCGTGGTGAACGCGGGCGACAGCGATCTCAAGGTCGGCGACCACATCGAAAAACACGAGATGGAGAAGATCAACGCCGAATTAAAAGATCGGAAGAAGCGCGCGGTCGAGTTCGAGCCGTTCTCGTTCTATCTTTCCGCGTGGGAAGAGGACAAGCACGTGATCGCGCAGGCCAACGTGGAACTGGACGACAAGGGCCGAATTGTGGGCGATTTGATCAACGCCCGCAAGGCCGGCAACTTCGTGCTGGTGACGCGCGATGACGTGGATTACATCGACGTCAGCCCCAAGCAGTTGGTTTCGGTGGCGGCCTCGCTCGTGCCTTTCCTCGAGCACGACGACGCCAACCGAGCCTTGATGGGCGCGAACATGCAGCGCCAGTCGGTTCCGCTGCTGCGTGCCGAGGCTCCGATCGTCGGCACCGGCATGGAAGGCGTCACCGCGCGCGATTCCGGCGCGGTCATTCTGGCCCGCCGCAACGGCCTGATCGATTCCGTGGACTCCGAGCGCATCATTGTTCGCGTCGAGGGCGAGCACCATCCCGGTCAGCTTTCGCGCGAAGTGGGCAGCGATATTTACCAGCTCACCAAGTTCAAGCGCTCGAACCAGAACACTTGCATTAACCAAAAGCCGATCGTGAAGAAGAATCAGCGCGTGGTGAAGGGTGAGGTCATCGCGGACGGCCCCTGCACCGATCACGGCGAACTGGCGCTTGGTCGCAACGTGCTGGTCGCCTTCATGCCCTGGCGCGGTTACAACTTCGAGGACGCGATTCTGGTTTCCGAGAAGCTGGTGAAAGAGGATTACTACACCTCGGTTCACATTGAAGAGTTTGAACTCGAGTCGCGCGACACGAAACTTGGCCCGGAAGAAGTCACGCGCGACATTCCGAACGTTAGCGAATCCATGCTGCGCAATCTGGATGAAGCGGGCGTCATTCGCATTGGCGCCACCATCAAGCAGGGCGACATTCTGGTTGGCAAAGTCACGCCCAAGGGCGAGACCCAGCTCACTCCGGAAGAGAAGCTGCTGCGCGCGATCTTCGGTGAAAAAGCCGGCGACGTGCGCGACGCTTCGCTCTACTGTCCGCCGGGCATCGAGGGCGTGATCGTGGACGTCAAGATCTTCTCCCGCAAAGGACAAGAGAAAGACGAACGCGCGAAGGCGATTGAAGCCACGCAGGTGGCCAAGCTGGAGAAGAACCTCTCCGACGAAATTCGCATTCTCACCGACGAGCGCCTCAAGCGCCTGGAAAATATTCTGGGCGGCAAGGAAGTGCTCGCCGACTTGCACGACGAGCGCACCAACAAGCGCCTGTTGACTAAGGACACCATTCTCGATCGCGACACCATCGAGCGCATTTCTACCCGCAATCTGAAGCGCATTAAATATGCCGACAAAGACCCGCGGGTGAATGAGCAGATTGACGAGATCGAGGAAATGACCTCGCGGCAAATCGATGTGCTCAAGAAGATCGTCAACGAGCGCAAGGACAAGCTGACCAAGGGCGACGAATTGCCGCCCGGCGTCATCAAGCTGGTGAAGGTCTACGTCGCCATGAAGCGCAAGCTGAGTGTGGGCGACAAGATGGCCGGCCGCCACGGCAACAAGGGCGTGATCGCGCGCATTCTGCCGGATGAAGACATGCCGTACTTGAACGACGGCACGCCGGTCGAAATCGTGCTCAACCCGCTCGGCGTTCCTTCCCGTATGAACGTGGGACAGATTCTTGAAACCCACCTCGGCTGGGCGGGATGGAAGCTGGGGGAGAAGGTCAGCAAAATACTGGCCGAGAACTCCAAGGAAGAAATGATCCGGCGCGAGTTGAAGGCGCTGTTCAAGGACTCCCAGCTAGCGGACATCATCGGCGAGATCAGCGACGAGGAATTGCCGGCGGTGGCGGAGAGCCTGACGCGCGGCGTGTTCACGGGATCGCCCGTGTTCGACGGCGCGCGCGAGGGCGAAATCAAGGCGCTACTCGAGCACGCCGGGCTGCCCACCTCGGGCAAGACTTACCTGCACGACGGCATGACCGGCGACCAGTTCGAACAGCCGGTCACGGTTGGCTACATCTACATGCTGAAACTTTCGCACTTGGTGGATGACAAGATTCACGCGCGCTCCATCGGGCCGTATTCGCTGATCACCCAGCAGCCGCTGGGCGGCAAAGCGCAATTCGGCGGCCAGCGCTTCGGCGAAATGGAAGTCTGGGCGCTCGAAGCTTACGGCGCGGCGTTCATTCTGCAAGAGCTGCTGACGGCGAAGTCCGACGACGTTTACGGCCGCACCAAGATTTACGAGGCCATCGTCAAAGGCGAAGCCGCCATGGAACCGGGGGTGCCGGAGTCGTTCAACGTGCTGATTCGCGAGTTGCAATCGTTGTGCCTGGATGTGGAGTTGATCAAGGCCAACGAGAAAAAGCCGGTGTTGAGCAGCGCGGCGGATTGAGGCCCTGTAGAGACGTAGCTTGCTACGTCTTTTTGGAGGCCGGCACACGCGGCGCTACAGGCAGAGACGTTGCAAACAACGTCTCTACAGGATAAAGAATTTTGATGAACTGAAGATTTTGAAAAACCGACCGGAGGCTTTGCTCTGGCGCCATCCGGCCAATAGAAGTGGTCACGATCCGCTGACCACTGTTGTACGAGCCGCCCGCGGCAGCGAATCGCCGCAGGAAGTGGAGGATCACCTTGTACCGTTCGAGCCCCTTTGAAATGGCCAACCCGATCGCCGATTTCGATGCCATCCGTATCAGCCTGGCTTCTCCCGAGAAGATCCGCAGCTGGTCGCATGGCGAGGTGACCAAACCCGAGACCATTAATTACCGCACTTTTAAACCGGAACGTGACGGCCTGTTCTGCGCCCGCATCTTTGGCCCAGTGACGGATTGGGAGTGTCTCTGCGGCAAATACAAACGCATGAAGCACCGCGGAGTGATCTGCGACAAGTGCGGTGTGGAAGTTACTTTGTCGAAGGTCCGGCGCGAGCGCCTGGGCCACATTGAGCTGGCTTCGCCCTGTTCGCACGTATGGTTCTTCAAGGGATTGCCCAGCCGCATCGGGCACCTGCTCGATATTTCGCTGCGCGACCTTGAGTCGGTTCTCTACTTCGAGGCCTACGTGGTGGTCGAGCCGGGCGATGCGCCGGTGAAAGATCACGAAGTCATCAAGGACGAAACCAAGTACCGCGAACTCGACCAGCAATTCCGGCCCGCCGGCTTCAAGGCCATGATGGGCGCGGAAGCCATCAAAGAACTGCTCAAGCGCGTGGACATCGAAGGCCTGTCCGTCGAACTGCGCGAGAAGATGAAGAACGAGAGCTCGCTGCAAAAGCGGCTCAAGTACGCCAAGCGCCTGAAAGTAGTCGAAGCTTTCCGCAAGAGCGGCAACAAGCCAAACTGGATGATCCTGGACGTGGTTCCGGTCATTCCGCCGGAGCTGCGCCCCCTGGTTCCTCTCGATGGCGGCCGCTTCGCCACCTCCGATTTGAATGACCTGTACCGCCGCGTCATCAACCGCAACAACCGGTTGAAGAAGCTCATGGACCTGCACGCGCCGGAAGTTATCGTGCGCAACGAGAAGCGCATGTTGCAGGAAGCCGTCGACGCGCTGTTCGACAACGGACGCCGCGGCCGGGTGCTGCGCGGCGCCAACAACCGTCCGCTGAAGTCTTTGTCCGACACGCTGAAAGGCAAGCAGGGACGCTTCCGCCAGAACCTGCTGGGCAAGCGCGTGGATTACTCCGGGCGCTCCGTCATCGTGGTCGGCCCCGAACTCAAGCTGCACCAGTGCGGTTTACCGAAGAAGATGGCGCTTGAACTGTTCAAGCCGTTTATCTACCATCGCCTCGAACAGACCGGGCACTGCACCACCATCAAGCAAGCCAAAGAAATGGTCGAGCAGCAGGAGCCCATTGTTTGGGACATTCTGGAAGAGGTCATCAAAGACCATCCGGTGATGTTGAATCGCGCGCCCACGCTTCACCGTCTGGGCATTCAGGCATTCGAGCCGGTGCTGGTCGAAGGCAAGGCCATCAAGATTCATCCGCTGGTTTGCACCGCGTTCAACGCCGACTTCGACGGCGACCAGATGGCGGTGCACATTCCGCTGTCGCCGGAGGCGCAGGTCGAAGCCAGCGTGCTGATGCTGTCTTCGCACAACATTCTGTCGCCGGCCTCCGGCCAGCCCATCACCGTGCCTACGCAGGACATGGTTCTTGGTCTTTACTACCTAACCAAGTCCAAGCCCGGCGCCAAGGGAGAGGGACGCGCTTTCGCCAACATCGAAGAAGTGCTGATGGCGCTCGAAGCCGGAGCGGTCGAAACGCTGACGCCGATTCGTCTGCGCCACACCGGCGACGTGATCGATTTGACCACTGCTTACGACGATCAGGAAGTCACGCATACCGATCCGGTGAGCTATGAGCGTGCGTTCATCAACACCACGGTGGGCCGTGCCATTCTGAACGACCATCTCCCCGAAGGCATGCCCTATATCAACGGCCTGCTCAAGAAGAAAGGCATTGGCCAACTGGTCAGCTATTGCTACCTGCGCTATGGCCTTGAAGTCACGGTCAAGATGCTGGACGAAGTGAAGTCTCTCGGCTTCCGCTTCGCCACGCGCGCGGGATTGTCGATCGGCATCGACGACATGGTCATCCCGGACAACAAGAAGACGCTTGTCCGCGACGCCGAAAAGCAAGTGGTCAACGTGCAGCAGCAATACCTCGACGGCGCCATCACCAACGGCGAGCGCTACAACAAGGTCATCGAAATCTGGTCGGCGATCACGGAAAAAGTCGCCGACGAAATGTTCGGCCAGATGCAGCAGCGCGACAAGGAAGGCGCCATCAACCCGATTTACGTGATGGCGGATTCCGGCGCTCGCGGATCGAAACAGCAGATTCGCCAGCTCTCCGGCATGCGCGGCCTGATGGCCAAGCCTTCCGGCGAAATCATCGA
>Ga0209415_10017974_pt1 | contig 11195 bp, 8 predicted proteins | sample PeaSoiSIISIP2007_FD_187696 | JGI IMG/M metagenome (GOLD analysis project Ga0209415, IMG submission 187696) | Peat soil microbial communities from Weissenstadt, Germany - SII-SIP-2007 (SPAdes) (version 2) | ecosystem: Environmental > Terrestrial > Soil > Wetlands > Peat | place: Germany...
CAAGGCGAAAACAGTCTTGAAGAAGATTGAAGCGATAATCAGAAGGGAGAAGTTCCCCGCGGTCGACGCCGCCCTGAAGCAGTTGGGTGTCGGCGGACTGACGGTCGAGGAAGTCGCAGGCAGGGGTCGCGCGAGGCACACGACTACGGTCCTAGCGAAGGGCAGATGGAGTTACGAAGAGGAGTACATCAAGCACCTCAAGCTGGAGATCCTAGTCCAGGAAAGCAACGCGCAGCGCGTGATCGACGCCATAATGGCTCATGCCTCCACCGGATCGGTGGGAGACGGGAAGATCTTCGTCTCATCCGTGGACGAGGTCTTGGACATCGGCTCAAAGGCTGTCGACGAGAAGGCAGTCACCTTCGCGACCATCCCGACGCAGAACTAGGGGACCAAAAGAGTCAGGCGCACGCTGCAGGGCGCCTGGCCACTCAATTTTCCCGGGCCGCAAAGACATATCTACTTTTGATGAACCCGAAGTTCGGGCATGATCCCGCGCCCTTTTGAGCTGCACTCACCCTCCACTCTTTCAGAAGCAACTTCGCTGCTCAAGAACGTGGATGACTCGAAGGCCTTGGCGGGAGGGCAGAGCCTCGTCCCCCTCATGAAACTGAGGCTCGTCAGCCCTGCCAACATCGTGGACCTGGGGAAGATACCTGGCCTCAGCTACATCAGGGAAGGGAAGAACCGGCTGGTCATAGGCTCGATGACGACTCACAACGAAGTGGCCTCTTCTCCGGTGATCAACAAGAGGTGCGAAACTCTCTCTGAAGCGGCCAGCAAGATCGGCGACCAGCAGGTCAGGAACAGAGGGACCATAGGAGGCACGATATGCCACGCCGACCCCGCGGGCGACGTCCCCGCCGCCGTGGTGGCCTTGGATGCGGAGTTCAAGGTCGTCGGCCACCACCACCGCCGCGTCATCAAGGCGAGGGACTTCTTCGAAGACATCTTTACCACCAGTCTCGGGCGGGACGAGATCCTCACCGAGGTCAGGGTCCCGGTCCTCTCGCCCAGGAGCGGAGGCGCCTATCTGAAGCTCGGGAGAGGCGCGAGCGACCTGGCGACTGTGGGGGTGGCCGCAGTGGTCACCCTCGACAACGCGGGGGCGTGCAAGGACGCGAGGCTCGGGCTGGCGGGAGTCGGTTCGACGCCAATCAGGGCCACAAGAGCCGAGGACGTGCTGAAGGGCCAGACGCCCAGCGACGACCTGGTGGCGGAAGCAGGGGAGAAGGCGTCCGAGATGTCCAATCCGTCCTCCGACATTAGGGGGAGCGCGGAGTACAAGCGTGAAATGGTCAAGGTCTACGTGAGGAGAGCCATAAGACAGAGCCTCGCCAGGATCTGACGAGGGATGGGATTGTCGTCTTGAGCTCGCCAAAGCAAATCGACCTGACCGTCAACGGCCAGAAATACTCCGGCCGCGCCGAGCCGAGGACCCTCCTGACCCACTTCCTCAGGGACGAGCTGGGCCTCACGGGCACGCACATCGGCTGCATCGTGGGGAAGTGCGGCGCGTGCACGATAATCCTGAACGGGAAGGCCGTGAAGTCGTGCCTGCTCTTCGCCTCGCAAGTGGAAGGCTCTGACATACTGACCGTCGAGGGCCTGGCGAAGGGCTCGCAGCTTCACCCCATCCAAGAGGCCTTCTGGGAGCACCACGGCCTCCAGTGCGGCTACTGCACCCCTGGGATGCTCATGGCGACCTACGACCTCCTGAAGAGAAACCCCCACCCAACCGAGGCGGAGATCAGGGAGGGGATAACCGGGAACCTCTGCATGTGCACCGGCTACGTCAACATCGTGAAGGCCGTCAAGGCCGCGGCTGAAAAGATGGCGCCCAGTCCGAAGATGCGTCCCGGCGAGCCCACACCGCGAGCCGGAAAGCGCAAGACTCCTTCGCGCCCGGTTCGCTGACAGTCAATCGGAAGGGCCAGTCAAGGCTATCGCGTAGAGACCACGAATGCCGTGGAGTTGACCAAGAGACAATATCCGAACAAATTCGGCGTGACGGGTTTCACCAGTGCCCCGACCGGGACCACGTTGTACATGCAGTTCGCCGACGCCGGTTCGTCGGGCTGATTGTAGGACGGATACCACACGGTCACCGTATAGTTGACCGGCGGAGCCGCCGAGTACCTCACCCCTTCGCTGTATATCGCCGGGCAACCGGCGGGTGTCGCTGCTGCTTCAGCGCAGTTGAATATGAGAGCTTGAGAAAATCTTTGGGCGATGCAAGGGCCTGGTGAGCAACCGCCGATATAAGACAAGAAGTTCCCGACCTTAGGAAGGTTGTCTGATGCGGTGACCTTGAAGGGCACCAGCACTATCTGACCCCATTCGTCGCCTGCCACCAGAGTGTAGCTAGCGGGAAGGGAGGAATCGAGCGAGCTGTAGAATCCGGTGCCGTTAGCAGCATATATCGACCCGTCAACGATGATCCACGTGGAGGATTCTTGCTTCGCGGGTGAAGGTGGGGACGAGGTCACAGGATACCCCGAGTAGTTTGCGATGTCGTCCTTCGGAAGAAAGGAGTAGCTTGTGGCGTTGAGCTGCCCTTCATTCGGGCATGTTATGAGCGGCCAGATCTCGAGCGGCTTCGCGCTGGACAAATTATTCATCGCATAGTTTCCCCGGAAGACGGCTATTCCAGCTGGAAATGTGGATGGACCACCAGAAGGACATGGTCCTGATGTCAAACCTTGAACCGGCCAATCGTTTGACGCGGTCAGGTTGTTTGCGGTCGACCGCGAATTCAGGACCGAGGCCGCTATGCCGATCGCGTCTTCGCTGGGAATCGTCGTCGAATTGACGGACAAGAGAAGTTCGAGGCCCAGAGTGGAGTTGCTTGTCTCAAAGGTCTGATTGAGACCGTTTGATGACGAAAGAACCACCGAGGAATTGGAGCTGGTCGAGCTCCCTATCGCGCTGCTGGTCGAACTTGTGGTCGACGCTATGGTAGGGCTGGTCGAGTTCAGGACACCGCTAGAGACCACGCCGAGGCCGATAACGATCATCGCAGCAATTATGGCGATAGCGGCGATCCTCGAGGAAATCGCCTTGTCGGCTTTGGCCATCGTAATTCACCCTGCGAAAGACCTTGCAAGGGCTATTTCTGACTATGCTACCGCTCGTCGATCGAAGGTGGCCCCTAAGCGCCACCCCGGCCACTTAGGGCTCGGAGGATTCCAGCAGTCGTCCGTTCGGCAGATTGAAAGGCGTAATCAAGCAGGAGCAGTAGTACTTCCTCCCTCTGACCAAGAGGTTCGGGATGGCAGTTATCTCGCACCCGGGGTGGCCGTCCAGCCCTGCGATCAAGAAGGAGACTCCGAAGAAGCCCAGAATGACCGCCGCTGAGACTCCGAATCCGACGGAGACTGAAGAGCCGTAGACACTCAACGCCGTCTGGCCCGACGCGACGAGCGCTAGGGTCAAGGCCAGCAGGAGGCCGGCGAGAGAGAGCCTCAGCGCGCTTCCCCTCCTACCGACTCGGAAGGTCTTTTGGGCTTCCAGCCGCGCCGGGAGGCAGCAGAAGGCTTCGAGCGACCTTCCGGACCTTTCGCTGGATCCGTATATCTCCAGGGCCCGTCGGCCCGTCTCGGTCAGTCCGTAGCATCCGCTAGCCTGCTCGACGATGATGAGCCCAAAGAGCTTCTGCAGGTGGTGCTGAAGCTGGCCGCTGCTCTCCAACCCTAGCTCGTGCTTCAGCGCTGAGAACGCGAGTCCCTTTTCCTCGACGAGTCTTAGAATCTTGACCCGCGTCGGGTGCGAGAGCGCGTCGAAGATGCGGTATCTCTCTTCAACAGGGAAGCCCTCTAGGTCGACGGACATTCTGGCACACGGCTATCCGTCAAGAGGGGCGCCTGAGTATATAATACCTGATTTCAGGACATTATAAGCGGACGCAGGAATCTCATCTGAGACTATTCACGGCGGATATGGGAGGGCTTGACCTGCTTGGTGTCTCAGCCGAGCTTCCTCGCCATGACCCCTGTGAGGCCAGCGGCTTCTATCCTCCGCTTCGACTCCTCGACCGCCTGGGGCACCGTCTTGGACCACCAGCCCCTCTCGGCCATCCTCGTCCGGTAGGGGGGCTTGGTCATGGAGTACGTCTCCGTCAGGCCCTTCTCGCTTCCCATCTTCTCGCCGACATAGGCCACAAAGTCTCCTATGATGGTCTCCCTGGGGAGGACCAGCGGCTCCTTGCCGAAAGCGACGCGGGCGGCGTTGTGCCCCGCCAAGGCCCCCGTGATCATGCACTCCTGTATCCCGACGGTGGGGCCGCCCTTCTCGCCTCCGACGAAGAGGTTCCTGAAGCCCTGCACCCTCATCGAGTTGTCCCTGGGCGCCATGGACATGAAGCGCACCGCGTTCCCCACTCCCCCGCCGAGAGGGTCCGAATACCGAGCGTCCTTGAATCCCGGTATCTTTCGCACGTCTTGCAGGGGCATGAAGACCATCCCGTTGGCCTTGAAGAAGCCTGGGTAAGCCACCTTCATAGACTTCACGTGCGACGGGTCGTAGGGAAGGTTGGTGCTCAGGCCGATCTTGGTCATCTGCTGGACCTCCTCGGGGATGGGCACCTTCCAGCTCCCCTCCCTCTTCACGTTGGCCAGGAGCTCCGGCTCTATCGAGTCGTCGTGAAACGCGCACGCCGAGCTCAGGCCTCCGAACCCGCCTCCGTGCTTCGCGTCGCGTATCTTCCTCAGCTCGGGCGCGCCGGCCTTCGTCGCTATGCTCACTCTGTCCCCGAAGGTGTTGCAGCGGAGCAGGCACTCGACGCACCCGTACCCGTACTGCTTGCAAATCTGAATCCCGCCCGCCCCTCCTGAGGTGTCGACGAACGCGTCGCACTCGAGCCTCTGGCCCTTCTCCAACACGACCTTGAGGACCACGTCCCCCTTGGCCTGCTGCGACCTGCCCAGCTCCACGTCCACGGCCTTGTTGGCGAAGATCAGCTCCACCCCGATGTCCTGCAGGTACTTCCTGATGTGGGTCTCCGCCTTCATGCAGTGGAAGATGGCCTGCGTGTGAATCTGCTGCTTCAGGTCCTCCACGGCGTTCCAGTTCATGTCGGTGCGCGGGTGGGTCAGGACTGGCGGGTTCTCGATGATGTCGAGGATGTATCCTCCCCCCATCGCCTTGAGCTCCTCGCTTCCCGCCTGCCTCCCGTCGTTGTAGAATATCCCTGAGTTGCGACCTACGCCCAGGAGCTCGTCGGTCCGCTCTATGAGGGTGACCTCTGCCCCCGCCTTGCGCGCGCACGCGGCCGCGCTCACTCCTCCGAAGCCGGCGCCGACGACGGCGACCTTTGGCATGACGAGTTTTCGCCCAACTAGCGATATAAGTATAACCCGGGGCCGTGCACGGGATGAGTCGTCGATGAGTCAACCTGCCGTCCGCCGATGGGTCGGCAAGCCGGTCAAGACCAAGGAGGACCGCAGGTTCGTGCAGGGGAAGGGCCTCTACTCCGACGACATCCCGCTCAGGCGGACGCTCTACGCCGCGGTGCTCAGGAGCCCGCACGCCCACGCCAACATCAAGAGGATAGACGTCTCGAAGGCGGCTAGCCTCGAGGGCGTCGTCGCGACCCTGACCGGGCAGGAGCTGCCGGGCCTGACCAACCCCATGCGCAGCAGGACCGGTTATCCCATCAAGGAGTACGCCATGGCCGTGGAGAAGGCCGTCTACGCCGGGCAGCCCGTCGCCGCGGTGGCCGCCGAGAGCAGGGGCCTCGCCGAGGACGCCCTCGACCTGATCCAGGTCGACTACGAGGAGCTCCCCGCTGTCGTGGACCCCGAGGAGGCGATGAAGCCCGGGGCCCCGAGGATATTCAGGGACGTGCCCGACAACGTGTTCTCCTCGCTCAACCTAGAGTACGGCGACGTCGAGGCGGCCTTCCGCGAAGCCGACCTCGTGCTCAGCGAGCGCTTCTCGGTCCACAGGTACAGCTCGACCCCCCTCGAGCCCGACACGGCCATGGCCCACTACGACCAGGCCCAGAACACGCTCACGTTCTACTGCAACGCGACGGGGACGGGGTCCCTGAGGGCCCAGGCGAGGGGCTTCCCGGTCAAGGACGTGAAGGTCAGGTACGTCATCCCCGACACCGGGGGGACCTTCGGCGAGAGGTGGAGCGTGTCGCTGCAGGACATGACCATCGTCTCGCTGCTCTCCTGGAAGACGGGCAGGCCCGTGAAGTACGTCAAGGACAGGAAGGAGATGCTCATGGCGGGGACGAACGGCGCCAGGGATGCGGTTTACCAGATCGCGATGGCCCTGAAGAAGGACGGCACCATCCTCGGCCACAGGCTCAAGGACATCACCAACGAGGGAGGCTCCGGCTACTACGCGGGCTACTACAACGCCATCAAGCTGACGAACATCACGGGACTCTACAGGATGAAGGACATCGCGCTCGAGGCCTACTCCGTCGCCACCAACAAGGGGCCGGGGGGCTCCAACAGGGGCCTGAGCAAGCCCCACATGGGCTTCGTCCTGGAGCGCATGGTTGACCTCGCGGCGAAGCGGCTCGACATCGACCCCGCCGAGATAAGGCGCAGGAACTTCATCAGGCCCGAGGAGCTTCCCTACCGCACCCCGAGCGGGAACACCATAGACGCGGGGAACTTCCACGAGCTCCTCGAGAAGGCCCTTGAGATGGTGGGCTACGAGCGGTGGAGGGGTGAGCAGAAGAAGATGAGACGGGCGGGCCGACACGTCGGGATAGGGATCGCGTGCAACGTCGACCCCGGCGGCGCCAACCCGGGCAGGGAGCAGATGGTCAGGGGCGGCCCCGACATCCCCGGCCAGAGGCTCACGGGCGCCACGGTGAGGATGGACCCGCTCGGAAAGGTCACCGTGCAGATAGGGGCCACGAACTGGGGGCAGAGCCACGAGACGACCACCTCCCAGGTGGTGGCGGACGAGCTGGGTGTCTCCCCCGACGACGTCGAGGTCTCCTCGGTCTTCGACAGCCTCAGCAACCCCTGGTCGAGCACCTCCGGCACGGGCGCCGACAGCTTCACCAGCATCGACATGGGCGCGATAGTCGCGGCGGCGAGGAAGGTCAGGGCGAAGGTCCAGAAGTTCGCGGCCCACATGCTCGACGCAAAGCCCGAGGAGGTCCAGCTCGACGACGGCAGGGCCTTCGTGCAGGGCAGCCAGCGCTCGGTCCCGATCGCCGACGTCGCCGTGGCCGCGTACGACCGGGTGAGGGCCGAGACGCTCCCGCCCGGGGTCGAGCCCGGGCTCCACGAGACCGCCTACTACTTCTATCCCTACGCGGACCTGCCGGACGACAAGAGGAGGGTCGCCGCCCACAACAACTACGGGAGCCAGGTGCACGTCGCCGTCGTCGAGGTCGACGTCGAGACGGGGAAGACGTCGGTGCTGAGGTACGTGGTCGCCCACGACGCAGGGGTCCTGATCAATCCCATGGTGGTGGAGGGGCAGATACACGGCCACGTCGCCCACATCCTCTCGGCGGCCCTGAGGGAGGAGATGGTCTGGAGCAAGGACGGGCAGATGCTCACCGCGACCTTCAGCGACTACCTGAAGAACACCGCCGCGGACACGCCCGACGTCGAGGTCGGCCACCTGGAGTACCCGTCGCCCTTCACGGCGACCGGAGCCAAGGCGGTCGGGGAGGGGCCGACCATCCCGGTCTTCCCGGCGATCGCCAACGCGGTGGAAGACGCGCTGTCCGACTTTGGGGTGAAGATAACCGACCTCCCGCTCACGCAGGCGAACGTCTGGTCGATGATCCGGGTGGGGCGCGCCGGCTCAACCGCGAGCAGGGGCAGGCTCGGGCATCCCAGAAGCCGCCCTAGCCCCGCGGGGCATAGAGAAGGCCGGAAAGGCCTCAGTCCGCCACGGGCTTGACCGCCCGCGGAGGCACGTGCAGGTAGACGTCGTCTCCGTCGGCAATCTCCGAGTCCATCTCGAACTTGTGCTTCGTGGCGACGATTTCGGCGTTTCCGACGCGGATCCGGTTATCCGTGACCGCCCCCCTGAACTCCTTGGCAACTATCTTCCCGCTCAGCACGTTCTCCTTGAAGTTCGGCTTCGCCTTGCTGAGGTCTATCTCGTTGCGCCTTATCACGACGTAGGATACCTTTTCGGGGAGACGCCCCTCATACTGGCAGGTCAGCTCCGCGTCCAGGTCGGGGATCGCAAAGGTGGCGATGCCTGCGGCGCTGTCCGCGCTTCTGAGCTCCGCTTTGAGTATGTTCCCCCTCCCGATGAACTCGGCGACAAACAGGTTCGCGGGCGAGGCATACAGGAAGTCTGGCGTGCCCTGCTGCTCGATCTTCCCGTTGTTCATCAGGATGACCCTGTCGCAGATGACGAAGGCCTCCTCCTGGTCGTGGGTGACGAAGACCGTCGTTATCCCTATCCTCTTCAGAAGCAGCCTCAGCTCTCCGCGGACCCGCTCGCGCTCCTTCTGGTCCAGGTTGCTCAGGGGCTCGTCGAGCAGTATGACCTTGGGCTCGTAGGAGACGCTCCTCGCGAGCGCCACCCTCTGCTGCTGGCCCCCGCTCAGCTGCGAAGGATAGCGGGCGCCCACATCGGCGAGCCCCACGAGCTCGAGCGAGTTGGCTATCCTCCTCTCCCTCTCCTCCTTCGGGAACCCCCTCAGGCAGTACGCGATGTTCTGCTTGACCGTCATGTTGGGCCACAGGGCGTAGTTCTGAAAGACGAACCCGAGGCGGCGCTTCTCGGGAGGGACGAACTTCTTCTCCGCCGGCGAACTCACGACCGCGCCGTCGAGCAGGATCTTGCCGCCGTCTATCTCCTCCAGCCCGGAGATGCTCCGGAGGATTGTGGTCTTGCCGCAGCCGCTCGGCCCGAGGAGCCCCAGGATCTCCCCCTCCTTGACCGCGAAGGACACCTCGTCGACCGCGATGACCTTTCCGAAGCGCTTGACCACGCTCTGGACTTCTATCTTGGCAGCCCCGTTTCGGGACACGCCGGGTAACTGAACTCCCTCGGTATATAATTTGAGCGCGGACGCTCGCCTTGACGCCCTTCAGAAAAGTCGGGCCGGCAACGCGCAGAATAAGTTAGAATGATTCGAACGCAAGGATTAAGTATCGTTCCGGGTAATATTTGCGGCGTGTTCCGTTCTCGGTCTGCTGCATCCCAAACTGTCTATGCGCTCGTCGTGCTGGTCATAATCCTCGGCGCGGCGGCTGCTTACGGATTCGCCCGTCCCACGAGCTCCGGGTCCACGACGACGGTGAACGGGTCGACAGTGACCGTGACCGCGTCCAGCACTCTAACGACGACGACCGCGATCGAGTCGAGCCTCGCGTCGGCGGCTCAGGCAGAATGCGCTGCAGCAGGGTCGACGTGCCTCACGATTTTGACTACGCAGTCGGCTTCTAACTGGGCGAACTGTTACGGACCGCTGTTCGACAACCTATACCCATGGGCCGCGGGGAAGGTGAGCTACGCCAGTGACTCTACCGCCCAACTGACATCGACCGTAATCTCGAGCTACGGAGCCCACAACGTCCAAGCTGACGTGATCACAGGGACTTTGGCGGGCCTCATTCCGACGGTCGCAGCCGGGGCTGTCATGAACTACACCTCGCCCTTGGTGCCGTTCATGAACTACACGGCAGGCAGCTTCGGACCTTCTTGGATTACGACGAACGACGCGATAGTGCACATGATCTACAACCCTCAGGTTCTTAAGGAAAACAACCTGCCGGTCCCGAAGAGTTGGTCAGACCTTGCTAACCCAGAATACAAGAACTGGATAGCGTTCCAGAGCGGAACATCTCTCGGCATCACGACGGCCGAGTTCTACTACCTTTCAACCCAGATGAGTAACTCGAGCTGGACGACCCTGATGCAGGGGATCGCTGCCAACCACCCCATAATCACCTCGACAGCTGGAAACGCTGAGCAGGACGTGATAAGCGGCCAGGCGGCGATAGGGATTGCCACATTCGACGACTACGTCTCCGACCTGAAGGCCAATGCAAGCGTCCCCATAGCGTTCGATGACATCGAACCGATAGTCTACACGCCTGGGGTCGTCATGATCACCAACGGGGCCCCCCATCCTAACATGGCCAAGCTCTTCGAGGCCTTCTACATCTCTGTCCCAGGCCAGACGGGGGTCCTCTGCACTAACCACGACCCCTACATGTCGTCGCTGTCGAGCAATCTCTTGGCCTACCTGCCGTCTGACCACCAGCTGGTGAACGCCTACGCGAACACCGCCCTGCTGACCGACTCTGGGTCCTGGAGCGACACGTTCAAGACCATCTTCGGCGCGTAGCCCGCAAGAGAACATGGGGCGGGCCGACTTCCCTCTAGGTCCCCACTTGGGAATCTGGCCCCGTGGCCAGCCCACAGCACTCCGCCTCCAGGAGCCCAGGTAGAAGTATTGTTCTCCAACAGAATCCTAATCGCAGTAGCGACAATCGTCTTCGTCCTGCTCCTGATTCCCGTCTTTGCCCTCTACGTCGGAATCACGATCTTCCCGACGCTAGGCACGACCAGCTTTTCGTTCTGGACATTCATCACGATGCCGAGCACCGCCACCCTCGTGGAGAACACGCTGGAGTTCAGCGTCGTCAGCGCCGTCTTCACGACCATCTTCGCGACCTGCTACGCCTGGTTCGTCGCCCGGACGGACGTCTACGGGAAGCGCTTCCTCGAGCTTCTCCCCGTCCTTGGGCTGAGCGTGCCCCTGATCTTCAAAGCCTTCGCCTGGTCCTTCCTCCTGAATCCGCACGCGGGAATCATCAATACGACGTTGAGGGGGATTCTAGGCCATGGCGCCCCCGTTCTGAACATCAACACGATGGCCGGGCTCATTTTCGTCATGTCGTTCACCAACGTTCCCATCGTGTACCTCGTCATCCTCCCGGCAATGAAGTCCATGGACTCTACCCTGGAGGAGGCCTCGAGAATCGCAGGGAAGAGCATCCTGGCGACGTTCCGCGACGTGACCTTTCCCCTGGCGAGACCCGCGGTCCTTTCGGCCTTCTTGCTCGCGGTCATCGGCGGGGTTGGGAACTTCGAGTACCCATTCGTTCTAGGAATCCCAGGCAACATCCACGTCCTGGCGACGGAGGTGTACTTCTGGGCCCAGGAGCGCGTACCTCCGGCCTACGGGACCGCCGGCGAGATCAGCATCCTCTACAGCGTCATCGCGCTCGTCGGGGTGAGCGCGT
>Ga0209415_10017975_pt1 | contig 11194 bp, 13 predicted proteins | sample PeaSoiSIISIP2007_FD_187696 | JGI IMG/M metagenome (GOLD analysis project Ga0209415, IMG submission 187696) | Peat soil microbial communities from Weissenstadt, Germany - SII-SIP-2007 (SPAdes) (version 2) | ecosystem: Environmental > Terrestrial > Soil > Wetlands > Peat | place: Germany...
AGCTCCTCCTGCGCTACGAGATCAAAGACCACCCGGGCACTACATAAACGATCTCCTATGTCTGGAGTCCTGGGCCTTGGTCGTCGCGAGATCGGGATACCCCATCGCGTTCATCGCAGGAGTGTTCCCGGTGTTTCTCGCGATGACGGCAGTGGCAGTCCATCGGCTCTTGTTCGATAACCGCCCGACGACCTGGATGACGGCCCTGTGCGGCCTGTTTGCGATCCTCAGCCTGACCGCGACCCTGGCCGTGCGGGAACACTATACGGGTGGCCTGAACGTGGCCGAACCGCTCATCGGGCTGGGTGCGTTTGGCGGCGGCATGTCGCGAGGCCTGTGGCCGCGGTTGGCCGGCGCCGCGCTCATCGCGGTCCATCGGGGTGCCCTGGTGCTGGCTGGCACCGGTTTCACCAGCGAGCACGCGATCCTGGCCGTGATCGAGTGCGGCTCGTTCACAGCGGCGATTGTCGGCTCGACGCTCGTGCGGGCGGTCGCGAGAAGACTGGACGACGAGGCGGAAGCGCTTCAGCGCGACGCGATCGTCGACGCCGCGAAGGTGTCGGAGTTCCAGGCCATCCGCGAGCGCAAGCGCATGGTGCACGATGCGCCCTTGAGAAGGCTCGAGATGGTCGGCCAGGACGAGGCGGTCGACTCAGCCGAGTTCCGGCGTGCATGCGCGCGGGACGCCGAGCTTCTGCGCGGGCACGTCGACCAGTCCGAGCCGACCTGGAATCTGGCGGAGATCCTGGATGACCTCATCCCCGACTACGAGAGGCGAGGACTGCATGTCCGCCTGGACAAAGGTGACGACGCAGCTTACCCGAAGGATGTGGGCGTGGTCAGGGCACTGGTTGGTGCCCTGCACCAGTGCCTGGTCAATGTCTATCTGCATAGCGGCCAGAACGAGGCCGACGTCACCGTAACCGCCGTTTCCGACCGCATCAGCATCCTCGTGGAAGACCACGGCCGCGGATTCATCCCGACTGACCACGCTGGCCTCGGCTCGGGGCGATCGATCGGACAGCGCATGCGAGACATTGGCGGCGATGCGCACACAGAAAGTGAGGTCAAAAAGGGAACCACGGTGACTCTCGTGTGGCCGCGGATAGCGCGATCAGAAACGGTACGCGCCGACGATTCCCGGAGGCTTGGGAAGTGGCTGAGGAGCAACCGCTGGAGCCGGCAGCAGGCGCGCAAGCGATGCGAGAACCTTAGCACGTTCATGTGGAATTCCCTCCCCTTCGGCCTGGCCGTCTTTATCGTGGTCAATATCGTGCAGCTTGTCGCGGGATGGCCTGCCTACCGCCACGGCTGGGTCGCCGTGCTGCTGCTGCTGGTCCTGGCTTCGGCCTTCCTGCTGGTATGGCGCCGGTCGCCGAACGGGGTCGGGCTCGGAGTTTCCAGCCTGGCGCTGGTGGCCGGGCCGGCCGCCTGTCTCACGATCGCCACTCAGCTGAATCAGACGGGGCTGACCGGGCTGGCCAACTGGGTTTCCGGGTTCTGTATCGTGCCGATCATCCTGCTCCCGTTCAGCCGCCCCATCGAGGAGATGGTGCTGGGCCTGGCTGCTCTCATCGGAGCCCAAGCGTTTGTCATGGCCGATGCGGGCCGGAGCCTCCGCGACCTGCATACCATCGTGATGTCGGGCGGAGCCGGGCCGGTCATCGGGATCGGCACCTTTTTCCTCGTTGCGGTGATCCGGCGGATGGATGCGGTCAACCAGGAGCTGAAACGGCAGGGTCTCGACGCGATCTGGTCTCGTGTCCTCCAGGATGGCACCGGCGTTTCACTCCAGCTACGGGTGAACGCCACCGAAGCCCGGGCGGCGGAGATGCTCGAAGCCCTCGCCGAGGGCGCGGTCAATACGGCCGATCCTGGCGTTCAGGGCAGCTGCGCCACGGTAGCCGCCGACCTCAGACGCGAGCTGCAAGATCTCGAAGAGCAGTCCCTGCTGCTGGCCGAGATCCTGCCCGACGGCGGTGAACTGCGGTGGGTAATCACCGACAAGTTCAACCTCAGCCAGCGTTTCAGGAGTGAGGACCGGATTCTCCTGGCGAGGGCACTTCGCGGCATCCTCAGGATCCTTCCGGAGGGTATCTCAATCACGGTGCGGCCGATTTCAGATAACCACGCTCAGGTCATGATGATCAGCGAATCGTCCGAGCTGCCGGACCTCCCGGACTGGCGGGCTTTCTGCCAGGCGTTCGGCGTTGTTTCGACACCGGGCTCGGCTCAGGGCGAGCGCTGGATTTATCGCTGGGACATGCCAGTGAAGATCTTCTAAGGAGAGACGATGATCAGCGTAGCGGTCATAGACGATGACCCGATCGTACTCGAATGGCTCGAGGGGAAAGCCGAAACGGACACCGACTTGACGGTGGTCGGGTCGGCTAACTCAGTGGATGACCTCGTGGCCAGGCTGTCCGGGGCGCCAGACGTAATAGTACTCGATGTGATGCTGAAGAACGGCACCAGGCTCGCGGACAACATCATGAAATTGCGAAAATGGGGCGCTCAGGTCGTCGTAATATCTAACGATGACCGGTCCCATGAGATGCGCCGGGTGGCCATGCGCAAAGGATATGCGCTAGCTTTCGTGAATAAGAAGGCGGGCTATCAGGGCGTACGGTCAGCCATCATATCCGCTGCGGCCGGGGAAATGCTCATGGACCCCCAGCAGATGGACTTCATCGTGAGCGAGGAGAAAGTGCAGCTGTCGCGGCGCGAGGAAGAGATCGCGAGATATATCGCGGACGGGCTGTCGAATATCGAGATCAAGAACCTGCTGACGATTTCCGTGGACACCGTTAAAGAGCACGTTCAGAATATAAGGAGAAAGTACCTGAGCGAAGGGCGGCCGGCGGAGACCCGGAATGAGCTCATCACCAGCCTCCGTAATGACGGACGACAGAGCGACTGGTAGGACAGATTTCCACGGGAGCAGGCGCTCCCCCCCGGCCGGGGGGGTTAAAGACAGCACTGCCAGGGGGCTTTCGCTGTCCGCATGAAGGGGTCATCATTGCTTACGTACCAGAGGCAGAAAGATGACTGGAGGACCTCATGAGCCGTCCATCAGGAAAGCCCTTCGTCGCGGCGATGAACGACGAGCGCGTGCCGCTCAAGCTGCCCGGGGCCGGACACAAAAACGGCCCCCGCATCACGGTGGGCGCGGCCGACTTCGCTCGCGAAACGGCTGGCCACCGCCACCCGGCTCTTTTGTTCGGCCTGAAACCGCTGGTGGCTATTCCGTAGGGCAAACACGGGCCGGCGGGGAATTCAGGGAATGGTTCCCCGCCGGCCACGTGCCACACACAGGAGGACGTTGTGACCAGCACGGCGAATACGCCAGGCGAGCATAAACGATTGGTCGTCGTGCTGGCGGCCACCCGCAATCGCGACGCGCTGACGGTAGCCGAACACCTTCCCGCGGCGCGCATGCTATGGCTGGACGATGAGTGGCTGCTCCGTCGCCAGGCACTGAGCTGGACGCTTAGCACGGATCAGGCTGCTGCCCTGCAGGCTGGCGACCGGATCGTGCGTCCGGGAGATGTCGGCAGCGTCTTTTACCGGCCCGACGTCCGGTATGGACCAGGGGGCGCGCTGGCCGAGTACCTGCTGGTGCCAGACCCCGGCCTCGATACCGGCTATCACGAATTCGCCCGCAGGGAAGCCGAAGGCGCCTTGCTGGGCGCGCTGCCGGGAGAACGCAGTCGCTGGGTCAACAGCCCTGCCGCTGACACAGCCGCAGATTACAAACTGCGTCAGCTCCGACTCGCCGCGAGCCTTGGCCTGGACGTGCCGAGGACGATCGTCACAGCTGACCAGGACCGGCTGCTGTCCTTCTGGCATGAGAACGGCGGGGAGGTCATAACCAAAGCGGTGAGCAGCGCCTCGGCGTGGACCATCCCCGAGATCATCGTGACCCGGCGGATATCACAGTCCAATCTGGATAAGCTCGCGGATTCGCCACCCTGTCTTACCCTCCTCCAGGAGCTGATTCCCGCGGCCTACGATGTTCGCGTCACGCTGGTCGGCGACGACACGTTCGTCTGTGGTATCGACAGCCAGGCCGGGGACAGCCCGCTCGACTGGCGGCTCGACCAGAGCGTGCCGATGCGGCCCTGCGACCTTCCCGGCGGCGTCGTGGCGGCCCTGCAGCAGCTCAGGCGGCAGCTCGGCCTGGAGTTCGGCGCGGCCGACCTGCGGGTCAAGCCGGACGGCACGCCAGTATTCCTGGAGATCAACGCGCGCGGGGGCTTCTCGTTCGTCGAGGACCGGACGGGAATGCCGATCTCCAAGGCCGTAGCCGCACTGCTCCTGGCCTATGCCGACGGCTGACCGTCCAGGTTCTGCAGTGATGCCACGAGGGCGACGGCCTGCGGATCGCTGAAGTTTTCCAGCACGCGCAGCGCGGCATCCACGTAGGCGCGCCGGGTCCCGCCGTCTCCTTCCCCGGCCGCCGAATCGCCGAGCCACGCTAGCGCCACGGCTTCGCTGTAGCCGTCTCCCACGGTCCGGAAGAGGGCTAGTGCCCGTTGCGCGCACGCCACGGCTTCCTCGCGGGAGCCTAGACCATGCAGCGCGCGGGCCAGGGCCATCAGCGTCTCGGCGGCGCGCTGCGGTACGCCCGTGTCGCCCGGCTCGAACACCGTGAGCGCTTCGGTCAGGCACCTGGCTGCTGCGCCGTAGCGTCCGGTCTGAATCAAGGCGACGGCCAGGTAATACTGAGAAGTGGCCACCTCGGCGGCCTGTCCCCAGGTCCGGCTCACCTGCACCGCTTCCTGCAGGACCGGCAGCGCCTCGGCCGGACGGCGCATCTCGGTCAGGCAGTACCCCAGCGAGTTGAGCGCGTCGGCGAGCAGCCCGTGTTCACCGCGCTCACGCATGCGGTGTGTCGCGGCCAGGTGCATGGCCAGGGCTTCGGAGTGCCTGAGCAGGCCCTGAAGGGCCGATCCCTGGAGCATGAGGATCTTCGCCTCCGCCAGTTCGTCCCGGGTGTCACTCGCCTGGGCGATATCCAGCGCCTGGGCCAGCCATGCGTGCGCCTCGGCAAAGCGGCGCTCGGTGCACAGGACCAGCCCTAGGTTGTAGGCGGTCCGCAGCCGGGCGGCGGGCTTCCCTGACTGGCGCGCGGCGTGGAAGGCGATCTCGTGGCTCGTCACCCAGTCGGCGAGATGACTGCGGACCAGATAGAAGCTGACCGCGGCGGCAGGCAGGTCGGTCGCGACGTCATAGTCACCCCGATCGAGCGCCGCCTTCGCGGCCGCGAGCAGGTTGACCCGCTCGGACTCGAACCAGCCAAGCGCCTGGGCCGCGCGGCTAAAGGCCGGAGGGGGGCAGGCAGCGTGTCGGGTTCGAAGGGCACCGTGTCGGGGCGGTGGGGACGGTCCGGAGCCAGGATGCGGTCGGCGGCTATCGCACCGCAGACATACCAGCGCAGGCAGCGCCGGACCGCGCGCTCCCGCTCCCCGGCCAGCTCGTCACGCAGCGCGCATTCACGGGCGTACAGGCGCAGCAGATCATGCATCCGATAGCGGCCGTCGGCCGAGGTGTCAGGTTCGATGAGGTTGGCGCTGACCAGATCGTCCATGACCAGGATGGTCTCGGCGCTTCCCGTGCCCGCCAGGTTGGCCGCGGCAGAACGGGACAGATCGGGGCCGGGGTGCAGGCCGAGGAGGCGGAAGACGCGGGCGCTCTCCGGCGCGGTCGCAAGCAGGTCCCGGTAGGACCACGACAGCACCGCCCGGACGGCCATGCTCTCGTCCCGGGGCAGGCGCAGCATGTTCAGGCGATCGTGCTCGTCGGCCAGCTGGGTCACCAGCGTGGCCAGAGGCTTCACCGCGGCCGGAGTGCGCCGTCGGTCGACGCGAACGCCCGCGATCCGCAGCGCGAGCGGGTGATATCCGCACAGCTCCGCCAGGTGGTCGGCGGCGTCGGGCTCGGCGTCCACGCGGCCGGCTCCAGCGGTCTGGCGCAGGAGGCGGATGGCATCCATGGCCGGCAGCCCGCCGAGCCGCAGGACCGGAGCCTCAAGCCCGCCGAGTTCGTGGCGCGAGGTCACCACCACCAGACAACCGGGAGCCGCGGGAATGAGCGGCTGGAGTTGCGCGGCGTCGACGGCGTTGTCCAGGACGATCAGGACCGAGCGGCCGGCCAGCTCCGTGCGGAAGGCGGCCGCCATCGCGTCAAGACTGACGGGGATCCGATCGGCGTCGAGGCCCAGTGCCCGCAGGAACCCGTCGAGAATCTCCTTCGGATTCGCTGGCTCGCCCCTCGGATCGAAGCCTCGCAGGTTGGCGAACAGCTGCCCGTCCTGGAAGCGGCCCGCGTTCAGGTGTGACCAGTGCACGGCCAGCGCCGTCTTCCCGATGCCGCCCATGCCGCTGATGGCGAGCACGGTGCAAGCCATTCGCCTGCCCTGAGCGAGCCGTTCATCGAGCCACTTGACCTCATCGGCCCGTCCGGTAAAGGTGTCGACGGGACGCGGAAGCTGGCGCGGCCTTTCTGGCGCAACGGCGTTCGGCAAGACGGGAAGGAGCGCCGGGTCCGCGACGCCCAGAGCCTCCCACAGCAGCCGGCGGATGGGTTCCGGCAACGTGTCGATCTTCGCCAGCGGCGTTACCGTCAGCGAGTTCCCGCCGGAAGCGACATTGTGGCTGCGTACGACGCCGATCACCAGGCCACCCGATACGACGGCCGCGCCCGACATGCCGGCCCACGACGAGCTCTGGGGATGAGTGACGATGAGCGCTCCCGTCGGGATAGGAGGCATGGCGGGCGTCCGGTTGCACACCAGGGTGAGGTGACCGCGGTGAAGGCCGTCACCGGTCCGTGACAGCAGGCCATCTCCCGTCGGTACCACGCCGCTGACGTGAGCAGATCCTCGGCCCGAGGTCTTGCTCCACCGGGGGAAACCCACCGCCTGACAGTCATCGAGTTGACCTACCCTGGTCATGTCGACCAGCGCGCAGCCAATGCGGCCCAGTGGCGGCTGAGCCGCGAGGCCAGGCTCGGCCAGGACCAGCAGGGCAAGGTCAACATCGGCTGACTTGGACCGGATCGTTCTCTCTACGGCACATGCCTGCCCGGCGACTTCCACGCGGTGCCCGGCACCATCGGCGACATGGTCGGCCGTCAGGACGATCCTGTCGTCGATCAGCAGACCGGAGCCGATGCCCTTACCTCGCGCCTCCTCGTACCGCACCAATGCGACCCGGCGAATATCCATCACGAATTCCTAGTCAATATCACTGATGATCAGCTCACCCTCAGGCTGACCGTTGGCACCGGCCAGCACCGGGGTAAGCCGGATGGTCAGCGTGTGTGTCAATGCCGTCTGGCGCGACCGCTCGCCGCCCATGACAAGGATCTTCCACTGGAGCCCGGCCCGGCCTTTGCTGCTGCGGGTCAGGCCGACCTGAACGGTCAGCTCCACCGGCTCGGGACGAAAACGCACCTTCCGCCCGTGACCGTTTTCCCATGCGCGTTCCAGCGTGTTACGCAGCTCGTCGATCGCGTCAGCGAGATCTGCCATATCAGGCTCGTCAGCATATTTACCACCCATAGTCATGGCCATACAATCACTTGTACTCAGCCAGGGAGAAAAAGGCAACCCCCCTGCCACGGGGGTTTATTTCCACCGTCCCGGGGGCTGGATAAAGAGGCTGGCGAAGCGTCATGCTGACGGCATGGACAACATCCTGGGAAGAATCGTCGAATGGCTCGACGAACTCATCAATTTCCGGCTGCCCTTTCGCTACCTCAACGGGAGATAGGCATGATGAGTCTTATCCATGAGGCACTTGGAGAAACCCGGCTCGCGGCCTGTCCCGCGCCCTGTCCCGCGCCCATCTCGGACTCCGACTGGGCCATCCGGGTCCTCTACGGTGACCCCGCGAGCGGCACCTGAGGCAGGCGTCCGTGAGCGGGCCTCCCGCACGCCACTGTGAGTCAGCCTTGAGGGGGGACTCACAGTGGCCCGTGATCGCCGCCACGGCCAGCCTCGTGACAGGGCTCATGACCATGGCCACGATGGCGCCGCTTTCGGCGCCGCCGACCCAAGTACCGTCCCTCTGGACGTACTGGAGCGGCACCCTGGGCGACCTCGCGCTCCCGGTCATCATCTACGGCTTCACCCGGGCCTGCGTCGCCCTCGGGCCGGCGTGCCGGGCGGGACTCCCCGGAGCAGCTACGCGACGGCAGGCCTTGGCGCCGCGATCGGTGCTCTGTCTCAAGTCGCGTGGCTGTCAGACCCGGCCCCTCGACTCAATTGGCTCCTCATCGCACCGCACAGGTTCTCCTTCGCCGGCTGGTACCACGCCGTCTACCTGACGCTCACTTCGGCCTACGTCGGGGGAGTCAGCTGGGAGGCGCTGCGTCGGGCCGCCCGGGCCCCCCGGGAGCTGCTGGCCAGTGTCTTCGGCGGCCGCGGGGCCACGGCGGTCCTGGCCGCCTGCGGCATCTTCGTCCTCACGGTGGTGGCCGACTCTCTCCCGTCCGCGGCCACATCGTCGTCCTTGACCACGATCGTCATCATCGTTTCATGTCCTGCAGCGCTTCTGGCCATCGCTGCCTGGCGCCTCGGACACGCGGTGACCGTGCTTCGGCGGCCGCTCGCCCACGCCCTTCTCGTCACTGCCCTGGGCGCGCTCGTGATAGCGACCAGCCGGTAGCGGCGGTTCGCGGTTGAGGCCGCCCGGGACGCGGTGCCGGGGTGCAGGGCGGCGGGAGGGCCACGGCTGAGGCGATCTGGGCGGTAGCGTGCAGCGGGCTGGAGGCAAGAGGCCCGTGCCGTTCGGTACCAAAGAAAGGAACGGGGCGGTCTTGGCCGCCTTCCGCGGGACCGTCGCCCTCCCCCGGGCGCGGACGCCGCCGATGAGGGTGTCGCTGGCCTTCGGGAGGGCTCCGGATTAACTTCCCTTGTTGAGTCACAAGTGCCCTACGGGCGGATGGGTGGATCGACGCTGCTGGCCTCCCGGACCAGACGTTTCGCCGCGTGATCGGCGCGCAATCCCCCGGTACCGGCAGGCAGATCGGGGTTCGTCAGGACGGCAAGGCGCTCGATGGGGATCCCGGATGCTTCCTGTGAGTTGGCGCGGATCTGCTCCACCCGGTCCGAGTCCGATTCGGGCGCCTGGCCCACGAAATGGTAGACGGCGATGATCGCCCCGGAGTGCGCGTCGTAGACGTAGTGGGAGCTCTGGTGCTGAGCGGCGCCGCTGGGGCCTGCGCCGATTCCTGTCCGCATGGCGCGGCCTCCTCAGTCGTTGAAATACAAGACGGTCCCGGTGGCGCCGATCCACACGCGACGGTAAGCGAGCTCGAGCTGGAAACCGACACAGTTGTGGATGATCGCGTGTGGGACGAAGTAGGTGTTGTCGACGTGATGAAATCCGCTGTCGTCCGTGTACTCATACCACTTAAGCCGGAACCCGTTCACTCGCGGGCCCCGGGGCCCTGGCCGCCGATGTATCAGGGATCGCGCCAGCGGCTCCGTCCCTATGACGGCCGGCCGATCCCCGGGAGATGGGCGGAAGGGAAGAAGAGATGGACGAAGGAGAAGGAGGGCTGGCCACCGCGCTGGATCAGATCCGCGGCGTGGACATCGACGAGGCCGCGGTGCGGGCCCATGTGATGTGGCCGGACTATCTGGTCGGGGTGACCTCCGACCGGGGACGCGAGGGCGTGCCGGTCAAGCGCTTGGTTTGGCCGCGGCCGCCGGTGCCGGTGTTCTACCGCTTCGACGCGAACGGATTCATCCGGGCGCTCGAGGAGCAGCTGACCGGTAACGTCGCCGGCTATTCGATCCGGCTGACCGAGAACGGCTCGACGATCGCGCTGGCCGGCCAGAACTGGGCGAAGGAGCCGCAGGACGGCAGCGAGGCCTGGACGCCGGATACCCGGATGCACGTCGCGAGCCTCAGCAAGATCGTGACCGCGATCGCGATGACCAGGCTCCTGGATGAGGCCGGGATCCCGCCCAGCACGCCGATCATCGATTACCTGCCCGGGTACTGGGCCAAGGGCCCGAACGTGGGCCAGATCACGTTCGCCGAGCTGATGACGCACAGGTCGGGACTGGCGTTCGGAGCCACCAACTCCCGGTCGGATTTCGAATGGATGAAGTTGCAGATCGCGGACGGGACGACCCAGATAGGCGACTATTCCTACCAGAACATGAACTTCGGGTTGTGCCGGATCCTGCTCGCCACGATCAACGGCAACATTCCCGTGGACTGGACCGTGCCGGCCTGGCTCGGCTGGCTGTTCGGCCCCGAGTTCACCGATATCTTCTGGGACCTCATCACGATCAGGGCCTACGCGTCGTATGTGGCCAGCCGGGTCTTCGCACCCGCGGACGTGACCGGACCGGACTTCACCCATGACGCGGCGGACGCGCTGGCCTACAACTTCCCGGTGGCCGGGAACGGCTGGAATTCCGGCGACCTGACGTCGATGGCCGGCGGGGCCGCATGGCACATGTCGGTCGATGAGTTGCTCAAGGTCATGGCGACCTTCCGGCGCAGCGGCGCCATCGTCGGCACCGCCCTGGCGCAGACCATGCTGGACGACGGCTTCGGTATCGACTGGTCGGTACCGACTCCGCTCGGGAACTACTACGCCAAGAACGGCATCTGGTCCAACGACTCGGGTCGGCGGGAGCAGAGCGTGGCGTTCTTCCTGCCACTGAACATGGAACTGGTGGTCCTGGTCAACTCACCGGTCGGCGAGGGCCCGGCGGGTCAGTTCCTGTACACGGTCGTCTCGGACGCGTACACCGCCCACATCGAGGAGCTGCCCGTCCCTCCCGTTGCCTCCGCCGCGCCGGCCTGACGGTGGTCGCGGCGCGCAGGCGGCCGGGTAGGGACAGGGTTCGCCCAGCCAGTGCGGGGACTGGATGCTCTGCGCCGCTCCTCCGGTCATCTTGTGGGTACCAACCGGAGAAACCGCTGTCTTACCGTGGATGCATGACCGCATGGGGCAACCTGCCGCCCGCGCTGCCGCCGCACGGCACGGTGCTGGCCTGGGCGCGAGGCTGCCGGTGCGAAGAGTGCGAACGCGAGCACAAGCGTTTCGTGTCCGAACTGGCCTTGCGGGGGCCGCTGCGGCTTGCCGCCCAGCCGGAGCCCCGCAAGCTGGATGCCGACACCCTCGCCCGGCTGGAACCGGCGGTGAGCCAGTCTGAGTGCCCTGT
>Ga0209415_10017978_pt1 | contig 11193 bp, 10 predicted proteins | sample PeaSoiSIISIP2007_FD_187696 | JGI IMG/M metagenome (GOLD analysis project Ga0209415, IMG submission 187696) | Peat soil microbial communities from Weissenstadt, Germany - SII-SIP-2007 (SPAdes) (version 2) | ecosystem: Environmental > Terrestrial > Soil > Wetlands > Peat | place: Germany...
TACGGCTCGCAAGCCCCGCACGTTCCGCCGTGTGAGAGCGGCGTCTTAACCAGGCTAGACGATCGGCCCGGAATCGGTACGCGCTTATCGAGCCGATTTAAGCTCTGGGTTCCTTGCTACTTCTTGAGCCCGACAGACCTGTTCTTCAGCCTCAGGACGGAGGCGTGGCACTTCCTGCACCTCGTGGCCTGGAGGGCGTTCCGTGCTCCGCAGCGAAGGCAGACCTTGAGGAAGAGCCGCCTCTTCTGGGCTATCTGCTTCTTGGTGACGTCGGCGATCGGCATCTGAAGGATTCGTTCCCAAGCCGTTCAAGACCGGCTTAAGGACTTTACGGACTCTTTTGGGCTCTGGCCTGACACCAGGTGACCGAGGTGTATGAGACGATGGACGTCGAGCAGGTGGATGAGAACCTCGAATTCATGGACGAGGTCCAATGCCTTGGCTCGTGTTCCTGAGCGGCTGGAGAGCCGGGCATTCCGCCTCGGAGGGCATGAATCTGAAATTCATGGGGCTGAAGCTTGACTTCGCGATTCTTTATTACGTCGAGACGACGTAAAACAACGTGAGCACTCAGGGCCTTTGTCACGACCTCTGGCTTTGTGGTCGTACTCATGTTCTCAATATTGCTTGGTCTGACCCCCTTATCGCGCACGCGCTAGTCAACGGCCGTGGTACCGACGGTCACAATGGCATGTCTTTGACTTCCAGGGATTGTCTTGAGTAAGAGCCTGTCCGGTCCCTCGTTGGCCTCGCATAGGAGGAAGCCTGCAATCCTTTCGATCTGCATTGTGCTCGCGCTCTTCGCCATCTCGACATTCAGCCTCCCGCTCGTCTTCGGCTTCACCAATGGGGAGAGCGCCGCCGCACAGGTGGGAGAGCCAAACCTCACCACCGGAGGGTGTGACTACCCTAAACAGCCATATTCGACCGATACAAATCTCTGCTACCCCTACGGTGCAGCCTTCGACCCTAGCGGGAACCTGTGGGTTGCCGATACCTCGAACGCCCGAGTTGTCGAGTTCCCATTGTCAGGTGGCGTAATCCAGTCGACGGAATCGAGCGTGATAGGCCAGACGAGCTTCTCGGGGTTCAGCTGTGATGCTGGCGGAGTCTCAGCGAGCAAACTTTGCCACGCTTGGGGCGTCGCGTTCGACAAGCCCGGCAACCTATGGGTCGCCGACACGGAGAACAACCGGATTCTTGAGTTCCCTCTCGTCTCAGGCGTGATCCAGTCTACCGCGACGGAGGTGATAGGTCAGACCTCTCCCTCGGCATTCGGCTGCAATGAATTTTCGTTTTCCTCGCTCAGCACTCTCTGTCAGCCAGAGGGGCTCGCGTTCGATTCAAGCGGGAACTTGTGGGTCACGGACTTTGACAACAGCAGGGTAATGGAGTTCCCTCTCGTCTCTGGTTCTATATCGAAGACAGCCACCACGCTGATAGGCCAGACCAGCGCCGCCGCCGGCTCGGGCTCCGCGGTGTGCAACGAGGGCTCAGCAGCACCCACAGACAGCACTCTCTGTGGGCCCTCCACTCTCGCGTTCGACACCGCTGGGAACCTGTGGGTTGCGGACCAAGATAACAACAGGGTACTGGAGTTCCCCCTGGTCTCAGGCGTGATCCAGTCGACCGCGACGGGGGTGATTGGGCAGTCCGGGTTCACGGGAGATAAACCGAATGAAGGCGCAACCGGAGGGTACCCCCCGACTGCCAGCACGCTCTATTCACCCTACGGGGTTGCCTTCGACCCCGAGGGGAACCTGTGGGTCGGGGACACCGATAACGCCCGCGTCCTCGAGTTCCCTCTCGTGAGCGGCGCCATCCAGACGGCGGCGACCACCGTCCTCGGTCAGACAACCTTCAGCGGGCACAACGGCAACGCGGGCCAGGGGAGCACAGTTGCGTACGGCATGGCGGCGCCGAACACAGTGACATTTGATCCGAGCGGGAACCTCTGGGTCTCAGATTTCTCTAACAGCAGAATCCTTGAGTTCACCGGACCGTCCATCGGCGCACCGTGCATCGCCGTCACCGTGCCTCCGCCGACCGACGGCACCACGGCGACTGCGGAGGACTCCTGCACGGGCACCCCAACGGGTGGAAGCCTGACCGCAGGCGCTACGGGCACTGGCATCACCGTCGCGATCACCGGCGCCTCGGCGACCGGCACCGTAACGATTACGGCCTCTGACCTGAGCGGCGCACCGTCTGCATCGCACGGCGGTGCCGACACAGCGCTCACGGGCGCTTCATATTACGATGTCTCGGTCAGCGCTGAGACGGGCGGGATGGCGCAGGTCTGCATCTCTCCGGCTAACGGTGCGACGGCGATGCAGTACTTCTACGGGGGTACGTGGGTGTCCGCCACGGGGATCACTACTCCAGACAATTCCATCTGCGGCACCATCCCGGTCTATGCGCTCGGCGGGACGCCGATAGCGATAGGAACTCCGGCGGGCCCAAAGACGGGAGTCCCTGAGTTCTCTCTGGGCACTGCATCAGGCTTCATGGTTTTGGCGGTCCTTCTGCCTGTTCTCCTCGTGATAGGGCGAACGCGCCGGACAAACTTGGACGCCCAGTAGTCTTCGAATCGACGACTTAGGTTCTGACGTGAGGTTCGTGTCGTGCAGCGGGCGTTGTTTCTAGTGAGCCTTGAGGCTTTTTGCAGGGCCAATCAACCACCAGCCAGAGGGGCAGGAAGGCCACGACGTCACCGTCGGTGAGGCGGTCGTCGTCCCCCCGCAAAAGACATAGTGAAACCAAGGCAGTTCACAGCTTTAACGCAGATATATCGCGCTAGGAAGGACTCTTCTTTGTCAGGTTGAGTGGTTCCGGTAGGTTGATTGGACATGAGGCCTTCGCGTCCTCCCTGTTAAGGCACCGGACATGGCTCGGGTTCTGGATGATTCTTTAGACGCTTGTTACGGCCCTCGACAGTTATCTCCAGCGGTCTCGGCTGGCGTCCCAAGGCCTCACCAAGGCCTCAAACCTTCGGTCTTGGCGGGAAGCGCTTCAGAGATGGAACTCCAATCTATATTCGAGCGTCAATCTACTGATATGCCGGGAATTCAACTGCATCTACGGGGACGAAGATGACTTACCTCGCACGAGAGGACCAGACCCGCACGAGGCCGTCCGATCATGTCACTGGGAACGGCAAGGGTAAGACAATCGCTCTCGACGTCATCGAGCTTGCGACGGCTCGAGCATCACGGCACTTTGAACGCACCAATTGAGAGTCAGAGACTTGTTGAACCACCAAGGCAACGGTTCTGTGTTGCACAAGATCAGCGTGGCGTGCAAGACCTGCGACGTGTCGGAATCGTTCTACTCTAGCATGAGCATCAAGAGGTTCAGGCTAGAGCACGTCGGCCACGAGGTGATCGAGAGCAACATGGACACGCCGACGGCGTGGCCAAGAACTGAGCCGCCTAACGCGAGACAGGATGGCGAAAAAGTGAGATTACTGAAGGTGCTGGTCGAACTCGTGATACTCCCCTCGTACCCAGCTCCCGTCTTCACGATTACCGGAGTCAAAGAGGACTTGAAGAGCGCCTTCGTCCAGGTGGTGTCTCCAAGCCAGCGCGATCAGGTCAAAGAGACTCTGGAGAAAGGCAAGTATCTGGCTTCCGACTCCAGCGACACCGTTTATGTCTGGGAACCGAAGGCAATCAGCTTCTCGGAAGGCGCGATGCTAGCGATGAGTTTCGGCCAGTCCTCGTCTGTTGGCTCGAATGGCACTGAGCCCAATCCGGCTGCCGAGGAGCCCTCCCGAAGCGACGCCCCCTCAACATCCGGGGATGTTTACGAGATTCAGATCGCCTCGTCCAGAGGAGAGCAGTCGGCCATGTCGATCAACGAGGTTGCTCCTCAAGCTGAAGCCCCTGCTCTCCTTGTCCTTCCCGGTCCCCCCGATTCTGCGGCATCTCAGCCTCCGTCCGATTCATTCGCTCAGCCAGAGGCCTCTTCGCCGGCCTCGGCGCAAGCGAACGAAGTTGCGGCAGCCGCGAGCCCAAGCCCCGAACCGGAAGCCTCCGCAAGGCCTTCGCCCGAGTCAAGGGAGGTCTCGATGCCCGCAAGGTCTGAGGAGAAGGAAGTGGCCACGATGCGCTCGAGCGAAGGTTCGGATGATACTAAGGTCGAGGAGGACAACTATCTGCTTGTCTCGAGGTCTTGGTACATTGAAAAAGGGCCCAAGAACATGAGCGAAGCGGTCCGAATTTCCAGACTCCTGCGGCCTTTCAGGTGGAGCATTGAGCCCGCGTACACCATCGGCGTCATGGTCGACGACATCCTCAGCGTAGAGACAGCAAATGGCGAGATAGGCGGCGACATGACGAAGCAGATTGAGGGCGCCGGTTACAAGCTCGCCCGCGTCAGCGTGGAGAAGGGAAAGCCGATTGCCTGGTTCAAGAGGGAGCCGGCATCTGAGCGAGATGCCATTGGATCCTGAAGTCGAAGAGCAAAGGAGGGTTCCTCCTCCCACCAGTCCTCTTGAAGCAACTCTCGGATCACCCGCTAACTAAGCGCGACCCTCAGTGCGTCCAAAACTCGCATACGTCTGGCGAAAGGACTATTCGAGGTCAGAGGCGGAGAGGCCCTTCTCAGCGCGTGGAACTCACGAGCGTGGGTATCTCAGATGTGGTCATCGCCACCCTTGCTCCGGCCCTTCTCAGGGCGGCAATTTTGGACTCGGCCGTGCCGTAGTCCCCGTAGACTATCGCTCCGGCGTGGCCCATGTGCTTCTCCTTCGGGGCAGACCTCCCCGCGATGTAGGCGACGACGGGCTTGGGGAACCCCGTCGCGACGATGTGCTCCGCGAGCCTCTCCTCGGCGTCCCCGCCTATCTCCCCGACCACGACGACCGACCTGACCTCGTCCGCGGTCGCAGCCCAGTCGAGGCACTCGGTCATGGTGGTGCAGTTCACCGGGTCGCCTCCTACGCCGAGGGCCACGTGCTGGCCGAGTGCGCTCCTTGAGAGGGCGTCCGACACCTCGTACATCAGCGTCCCGCTCCGAGAGAAGAGCGCGACCCCGCCATCGCGGAAGGACGGGGCAGGCATTATGCCGAGCTTCAGCCTCTTCGACGGGAGGATGATTCCCGGCGTGTTCGGGCCTATCACACGGGCTCCGCTCATCTCGCATAGGCGAATCGTCTTGAGTGTGTCCCGGATCGGGACGTGCTCGGTTATCGCGACCAAGAGCCTTATCCCGGCTTCCACCGCCTCCTCGACAGCGGAGAGGAGGGCCGGCGCGGGGACGAAGAGCACGGACGCCCTGGCGCCCGTCCTTTCGACGGCCTCCTTCACCGTGTCGAAGACGGGCACGCCCTCGACGACCTGTCCGCCCCTTCCCGGCGTCACTCCCGCCGCCACGTTGGTCCCGTATCCGAGCATCAGCCCCGCGTGGAGGCTGCCGTACCTCCCCGTGATCCCCTGGACAATCACCGGGTCGCCTTCCTCCGGGACCTCGAACGTCAAGGCTTTGCCCCCTCGACCGCGGCGAGGACGGCCTCCTGCGCAGTGCGGTGGACGTGGATGCCAGACCCTGAGAGGAGCGCGCGCGCCTCCGCCTCCTCGGCGCCGCTTACCCTAGCGAAGACGGGCGCCATCGGGTGCTCGGAGACCACGGCCCTCAGCCCCTCGGCGACGTCCGTGGTCCGGGTTATCCCGCCGAATATGTTGACCAGGATCGCCCTCGCGCTCGGAAGCCCCCGCACGAGCCTCAGCGCGGCCTCGACCCTGTCCCTCTGGGCACCTCCCCCCAGGTCGAGGAAGCAGGCCGCCCTGCCCCCGGCGTCCGCTACCAGGTCTAGCGTCGAGAGGACGAGCCCGGCGCCGTTTCCGACGACCGCCACGTTCCCGTCGAGCCTGACGAAGGCGAAGCCGTACCTCGCGGCCTCCCCTTCGAGAGGGTCCTCGGGAGGGAGCTGGGAGAACTCGGGGTGGCGGAAGAGCGCGTTGTCGTCGAGCACGACCTTGGAGTCGAGAGCGACCATGCTTCCGTCGGCGTGGACCGCGAGCGGGTTGATCTCCGCGAGCTCGCACTCCTCCTCTCGCGAGAGCCTCTCAAGTTTGAGGAGTATGGACCCGAATTCCGAGGACGTCCTCCCGCTCAGGCCGAGCTCCGTGCTGAGCGCGGAGGCGGCTGCGTCTGAGAGGCCTTCGAGGGGTACCGGCACCTCGGCCATCGCCCCCTCAGCCTGTGACTCGACCTCGGTCCCCCCGCTCCTCGACGCGAGGGCCACGAACTCCCGCCTCCCCCGGTTCAGCGAGACCGAGACGTACATCTCCTCGCCGTGCACCGACGCCTCCTCGACCAACAGCGCCCGGGTGGGCTCGCCCCCCACTTTCAAGGCGAGGAGGCGCCCCGCTTCCATCTTCGCCTCGTCCCTCGTCCTCACGAGGACGACCCCGCCGGCCTTCCCCCTTCCGCCGGAGAGGACCTGCGCCTTGATGAACGCGGGCAGCCCGATCTCATCCACCGCGGAGAGCGCCTGCGATACGTCGCCGGCGAGCTTCGAGCGTGGGATGGGGATGCCGTACCTCGAGAAGAGCTCCTTCCCCTCGTACTCGAAGAGCCTCATGAGCGAATGGCGGCGAGGGGGAATCTCGGATAAACCTAGGCCCCGACGTCGCCCGCTGGTTTTTCAGGGAGGACATTTTTATATCAGCGGGAAGGGTGGTTTTCTGAGGCAGTCTTGCCACTCCGGATACCGATATGCGCCTTCGACGCGAAGACTGGTATCCTCTGTGCCAAATGTCAGGCAAAGCTCAGCGCGGGGCAGATATCGAATTCCGACATCGTGGCCTCGAAGGTCTTGGTCAAGCTGGCCGAGTCCACCCCCGAGCTGAACAAGGCGGCGCTCCTAAGGTCGTACGCGGTCGAGGGTAGCTACGTCTTGGAGATGGAGCAGGCGGACGCCGCGCTCGTCAGGTCCAAGCCTGAGATAAAGCAGAAGCTCGAGGACATGCTAAAGGGCAAGGTCTGGGTGATAGGGACGTCGAACTCAGACAGGCGGTTCCTGGAGGAGCTCTTCTACCCGATAAGGATCTTGACCGTGAACACGGTCTGGCTCCCAGACGGGAGCAAGCTCACGAAGGTGATAATCCCCGGCAGGAGGCCGGAGAGGCTGAGGGGAGAGATAGAGGTCCTCAAGAAGATAGTGACGCAGGTCAAGGGCATCGAGCTCCTCGTCGAGTCCGAGAGGGAAGCAACCCTAAGGATGTAACGCGGTCGCCCGAAGCTCAGGGAATCGTCTTCAGGGCCAGTCTACGTGCGACTCGTCGATGCGGCTGGGCCAAGATTTAGAAACGGCGGCCTGTGGACGCACTCTGTGGAGTTTCGAAGAACGGCGGGGGAAGGGGGCGCTTCACAGAGATGGATCGACCACAACCTGCCGACGTGCCCCCTGTGCCGGTCGCCCTCTCTGTGGGGCGTCGCGACAGGCGCGGACCAGCTCGCACTCGGGAGGTGGTATTTCCAGTGCTCCAACTGCAAGGCGGTCATGTCCACGATCCCTGACACGGCCGTATCCGCGCTGGCCGAACCCGTCTACGTCACGAAGACTGCCCTGGCGGTGAACCTACGCATCGAGAGCGTCCAGAGGAGCGAAGACGAGGACTTTGTGGGAGAGGAGTTCCCGCTCTACGAGCTCCAGCAGTGGGCCGAAGAAGACGAGAGCTAAGACGCCGAGGTGCCGCCGTCACGCGAACCCGCTCTGGACGAAGCTCGCCATTGCGGCTGATGCGTCCTTCGTGATGGGCGGCCCGTGTCCGGGAAGCAGGAGAGAGTACTGGAGCGCAGAGATCTTCTTTATGGACTCCTTTGCCTGCTCCATGTTGACGGTCATCGAGCCGGGTGGCAGGCCAGGTTTGCCAGATGAGTCGGTCTTGAGGGCGTCCCCGACGAAGATTGCCACCTTGTCCCTGTAGAGGGAGATGCTCCCCTCGGTGTGTCCGGGGGTGTACACGACGAGGAGGTCGAGCAGCCTGTCGGAGTCTTGGAGCACGACGTCGGGCTTCACCGGGGTGAACCTCATGAACGGCCCCATCGCCCCGAAGAGCACGCCCATCGCGCCCTTGACCTCCTTCAGCTTCTTCTCCCCGGAGAGCCGCGGGGCGTCGGCCTCGTGGATGGCCACCTTCGCACCGGTCAGGCCCTTCAGCTTCGCGGCGCTTCCGGAGTGGTCGATGTCCGGGTGGGTGAGGATGATGTAGCTGAGCCTGGCGGGCTCCATTCCCAGCTTTCTAGCGTACTCGACTATCTTCTTCTCGTTTCCGGGGATCCCGGTGTCGATCACCGCGGCGCCTTGGTCTGCGATGACGAGGAAGGAGTTCGCCCCGCTCACGCCCTCGATTCTGTGGATCCCAGGGGAGAGTTCCATTGGGAGACGAGGCCCATTCGCAGGGATAAACGCTTCGTCAGGGCTCGAGGCTAGGGCTGGAGCCGCTCAGGGTCCCTGGGGAAGAGCGCGGCCTCCTTGACGTTCTCGATCCCCAGAAGCGACGCGGTGAGCCTCTCGATGCCTAGCGAGAAGCCGCCGTGGGGAGGGACGCCGTATCTGAAGGGCTCCGTGAACCACGTCAAGCCCGCTGGGTCGAGGCCCTTCTGGGCTATCTGCTCGACGACCCTCTCGTGCCTGTGCTCCCTTTGACCCCCTGAAGAGAGCTCGAGCCCCTTGTAGACGAGGTCCACGGAGCGGGCGAACTCCGGCTCGTCGTCGACGTGCATCACGTAGAAGGGCTTCACCGACGAGGGGAACCGGTTGACGAAGAAGTAGTCGGAGTCGTACTCTCTCTTCACGAACTCGGTGAGGAGCTTCTCTGACTCCCTGTCCAGGTCCTTCTCGCGCGGGAGCTCGTGGCCCAGCTTCTTCAGTATCCCGTAGACCTCGGGGAAGGCGAGCTCGGGGAACGGGGTCTTCGGCTCCTCGAGGTCGAGCTGTCGGACGTCGAGCTCGCGCTGGCATTTTTCGTTGGCCCTCCGTATCCCGCTGACGACCATCGCTTCCTCAGCGCGCATCGTGTCCCTCTCGTCCTGGATGAAGGAGAGCTCTGGCGCTATCGTCCTGTGCTCGCTCATGTGCCTGGGCGTGTGTGAGAGCTCTGCCCGCCAGCTCGGCCCTAGGTCGTAGACATTCCCCAGCCCCCCGGCGATAGCGAGCTGCCTGTGGAGCTGCGGGTCCTGCCGGAGGAAGGCGGGCTTGCCGTAGTAGTCCGTCTTGAAGACCTCCGCCCCGCCCTCCGACACGCCTCCGAGGATGCTCGGCGTGAAGACTCGCAGGAACCCCTTCGACCTGAGGTGGGACTCCATGCCCTCCACCAAGGCGTCCTGGATGCGGAAGATGGCCTGGACCTCGGGCCTCCTGAGGTCGAGCGTCCTCCAGTTCAGCCTCGTGTCGAGGTTGGCGTCGGTGACGCCCCTCGGGTCGAGTGGGAGGGGTGTCGCCGCGGCGCTCATCACCTCTATCGTCTCCGGTATTATCTCGAACCCGTTCCTCGCGACCTTCGCCTCCTTCACGACGCCGGTGCACCGGACCACGTCCTCGGGGTGGAGCGCGGCGACCTGGTCCATGACCTCCTTTGAGACGGCCTGCTTCGGGGCGGTCACCTGGAGTATCCCCTCGCTGTTCCTCAGGAGGATGAAGTTGATGCCGCCGAGGAGCCTCACGTCGTGGACCCACCCGCTGACGGTGACTTTCTCGCCGAGCCTCCTGGCGAGGGCTTCGGGCGCGGGGGTCTCTTCCAAGGCCTCCCGGTCACTCTACGAGACCCTTAAGAATTTACCAAACTAGGCGAGGAAGCCCGCGATTTCAGTCGTGGGAGGATGTCACAGGGCCTTGTATTGCTCTGCCCAGTTCGCGTACGCCCGCAGCATCTCCGGGGAGACGCTCGGCTTGCGCGACTTCATTATCTCCTTGAAGTCCGTCATTACTATGGGCCGCGGCTGGACGCTCCTGTCGAGCGCCTTACCCGTCTCGAAGAGCTCCCTCACGACGCGGAGCTGCCCACCCTGGCAGATGTCCCTGATGTCGGAGCCCGAGTAGCCGTCGGAGATCCTGGACAGGTCTTCTAGGCTGATGCCCGGGTCCACGTTGATCGGTGCGGTGTAGCTCTTGAACATCGACATCCTTCCGTCGAAGTTCGGGAGGGGGATGTAGATTCTCTTCTGGAACCTGCGGAGGAACGGCCAGTCGAGGGACCACGGCTTGTTCGTGGCCCCTACCGTGTAGAGGTGGACGTCGTTCCCCTTGTCTTGGATCCCGTCCATCTCCTTGAGGAACTGGTTCCTCACCCTGGTCTCCCCGCCGACTTCGTTTGTCCGGCTGCCCAGGATGGAGTCGAGCTCATCGATGAAGATTATCACCGGGTCCCCCTTGTCGAGGAGCCTCCGCGCCTCGGTGAAGAGTTTGGAGACGTTCTTCTCCGCCTCGCCGAGCCACTTGCTCATTATCGAGGCCGCGTCTATGGAGATGAAGTAGCCTTGGATCTCCGCGGCGGTCGCGGCCGCGAGCATCGTCTTCCCGCACCCCGGCGGGCCGTAGAGGAGGATGCCCCGGGCCCACCCAAGCGGGAAGAGGTCTGGTCTCTCGAACGGGAAGACGATGGACTCCCGGATCGCCCTCTTGGCGTCGTCGAGGCCGATGACGTCGTCCCACTTCACGTTGGGCTTCTCCCTGATGACGAGCTCGCTGAACGAGGCCTTCAGCTGAGGGACCATCTGGGGTCCCTTGGAAGCGCTTCCGTTGCCGTTCCCCCGGTCGCCGCCTGTCGCGAGCAGCGCGGAGGCCTCCGACTCGGCGCGGGCGCCGCGGTTGCCGTTTCCGCTCGGCCCCATGATCGAGAAGTTCGTCGACTCCTGCGGCGTGTCCTGCGGGACCAGCCCGTGCGCCTGCTGGATGGCCTTCACCCGCTCCTGGTAGATGGAGGCCTTGTCCATGTAGTGCCTGTTGAGCTTGTAGTCCGGATAGAGACTCACGAGCTTTATCAGCGTGGAGATGGCCTTCTGGTAGCTCTGGATGGCCATCCCGTGGGCGCCCTGGGAGTCGAGGCGTATTGCCTCGCCCGCATACTTCCTGGCGTCCTCTTCCAGCTCTCTCGCGGCCACGACGCTCATCTCGAATCGCTGCTCCTTCCCGGTGCCGGTTTAACCTTGCCCTGGGCCACCAAGTGGATCATCGACTGCTCGACC